>Ga0187893_10007352_pt1 | contig 18095 bp, 14 predicted proteins | sample MA1701074metaG_FD_139574 | JGI IMG/M metagenome (GOLD analysis project Ga0187893, IMG submission 139574) | White microbial mat communities from a basaltic lava cave in the Kipuka Kanohina Cave System on the Island of Hawaii, USA - MA170107-4 metaG ... | reverse complement strand
CTGCCGAACAACGCGTCGGTCGCAGCCATCGCACTCAACTGCCAGCCCGAAGCGGCGTGGTAGCGGAGGCTCAGGCCTCGACCCAGTTCAGCAGCAGCCAGATGCCGGTGAAATGCGCCAGGCCGCCGGCCAGCGAGAACAAGTGCCAGTAGAGGTGATTGAACGGCAGCGAGCGCCAGAGATAGAAGGCGACGCCGACCGTATAGAGCAGGCCGCCGACCACGACCGTCACCGGCAGCCATGGCGAGACCGTGTACCAGATGTGCGGCAACAGCACGATGCCGGCCCAGCCGCATCCGAGATAAAGCAGCAGCACGGGTCCGGTGACGTCCGTATAGCGGAACAGACGCAGGAACGTGCCGGCGAGCGCCATGCCCCAGATGCCGAGCAGCACCGCCATCTGGAACCAGTGATCCATCGTCAGCAGGATCAGCGGCGTCCAGGTGCCGGCGATCAGCCAGTAGATCGCGATGTGATCGCAGGCGAGAAAGACGCGACGCGCGCGGCCGGGCTTCGAGCCGTGATAGAGCGCCGACGAAAAATAGGTGAAAATCTGCGCCGCCGCGAACAGGCCGATCGTCCAGGCGACCTGCGGCCCGAGCGGCAGCGCGCGCGCCATCAGCGGCCAGGCGACGGCCAGCGCGAAAACCAGCCCGAGCGAATGCGAGATCGTGTTCGCGCGCTCTTCGGCCGGCGATTCGGTGTATTCCGCCACCAGCGTGCCGACGGGAATCCGCAGGCTCATACGGTCACGATCTCCTAAAGCCGGTCCCGCAACGAATACCACAACATGCCCAGCACCTGCAGCGGCCAGCGCATCAGCGCCCCGCCCGGAAAGTCGCGGTGCCGGATCGAGGCGAACAGGTCGAACCGCTCGGCGGTGCCGGCAATCGCCTCGGCGATCAGCCTGCCGTAGAGACCGCTCAGCGCCACGCCCTGGCCGGAATAGCCCTGCGCGAAGTAAAGGTCCCGCGACAGCCGGCCGAGATGCGGCAGCCGGTCGACGGTCAGCGCGAGCCAGCCGCCCCAGCCATAGTCGATGCGGGCATCGGCGAGCTGCGGGTAGACGCTGAGCGCGTGCCGCCGGACGAAGGATTTGATGTCGGCCGGATCGCGACGGCCATAGACCTCGCCGCCGCCGAACAGCAGCCGGTGGTCGTGCGTCATGCGGTAATAGTTCACCACAAACCGGCTGTCGTGCACCGCAAGATCGTCGCGGTTGAGTTCCCGGGCGCGCGCCTCGCCGAGCGATTCGGTCGCAACGAGGTAGTTCTTGATCGGCAGGATCTTGGGCTGCAGCGCCGGGACGAGATCGCCGAGATAGCCGTTGCAGGCGACGATCGTGTGGCGTGCGCGGATCCGGCCGTTCGCGGTCGTAACGCCATGGCCGTCCGCGTCGATCGCGGTTGCGCGCGTCCGTTCGTGGACCGTGGCGCCGGCGGCGATCGCGGCCTGCGCGACGCCGATCGCATAGTTGAGCGGATGCAGGTGCGAGGCGCCGCGATCGACCATGCCGCCGTGATAGATGTCGGTCGCGAGCAGCTGCCTTATCTCGTCGCGGTCGACGCGCCGCGCTTCGGTGTAGCCGAAATGCTCGACCATCGCCGCCACCTCGCGGTCGACATCGTCGCGATAGTCGGCGCGCAACGACGCGCCGAGCGTGCCGAGCCGGCGCTGGCAGTCGATGCGATGTTTCGCGATGCGCTCGCCGATCAGTGCGTGCGCTTCCTGCGCGACCGACCAGAGACGCTTCGCCTCGGCAAGGCCGAACCGCTCGATCAGCATGGCTGCGCCGCAGCGCAGGCCGGTATTGGCCTGTCCGCCGTTGCGGCCGGTCGCGCCGTAACCGATGCGCTCGGCTTCGAGCAGCACGGCCTTGTAACCGCGCTGCGCCAGTTCGAGTGCGGCCGAGACGCCGGTGAACCCGCCGCCCACGATGCAGATATCGGCCTCGGCATCGCCGGCCAGGGGCGGGCAGTCGGGCCGCGGATTCGCCGTCGCCTCGTACCAGGTCGGCGATTCGCCGGCAGCATGCGCCGGCCGGGCGCCGGCGGATCGGGCACTCATGGCGCCTGCCTAGCGGCTTGCGGCCGGGCGGGCAAGCGGGGCGCTTTGCGTCGCCGTGCTGCCGCGGGCACACTCGGCGGCAGGGGGAGGCCCGTAATGCTCATCTGGCTGCCGAAGGTGCTCGAGCCCGCGACGCTGGCGCGCGTGCGCGATTTCGTGGCGGGCGCCGAGTTTCGCGACGGCAAGCCGAGCGCCGGCAATCTCGGTCGCGCGGTCAAGGAGAACGAGGAGCTCGACCGCACGACGCCCGAGAAGGCGGCGATCGATGCGCTGGTCACGGGCGCGCTCGAGCGCAACCCGATGTTCGAGGTGGCGGCGCGGCCGAAGAAATTCACGCAGCCGATCTACAGCCGCTACCGGCCGGGCATGCAGTACGGCCGCCACATGGACAATCCGACGATGGGTCGCGGCGACGAGCGGCTGCGCATCGATCTCTCGATCACGCTCTTCCTGTCGGAGCCGGAGAGCTACGAGGGCGGTGAGCTCACGGTCGAAACCGAGTACGGGCCGCGCGAGGCGAAGCTGCCGGCCGGCGACGCGATCGTCTATCCGACCGTCTACTATCACGAGGTGAAGCCGGTCACGAAGGGCGAGCGGCTCGCGGCCGTGATGTGGATCCAGAGCCTGATCAAGGAACCGTTCCGGCGCGCGCTGCTCTACGAGCTTTCGACGGTCGCGGACTGGCTGCACCGCCAGCATCCCGACAGCGGCCCCGACAAGCAGCTCGTCAAGGTGCAGATGAATTTGCTGCGGCTGTGGGCGGAGAATTAGGGCTGAAGGCGCACTTTACTCGAATGTGCGCGGTGGCCGAGGAAGCGTCGTTACGAATTCGGCAACGCGCCCTGCCGGCCATTTGTGGTGCGTAGTCGCGCAAGCCGGCCGCACTCTGGTTGTCAGTCTGAGGCTGCGCGGATCGTAGGGACCACGAAGCCTAAGTTCTCGGAACCGTTTCGAGAAACGATAGTAGTCCCCCGCCCACTGCTCCTCCGTCTCTGACGGGTACCAGGACGGGCCCTTCACGTGGAGGGGGTGCGAAGAGAGATTCGCGCGCCACAACGCATTCCTTTTTGGCTCGTACATCCACATCCCGCGTCCCGCATGGAAGCCGTGTATCCATCGCTCGTAGGGTCGCGCGGGATAGCGTTCCACGAAGATCGTGCCGTCATCGCACTTTTCGTACTCGTCCCAAACCGATCCTCTCAGGAACGGGATCCATATTTGAGCGATACCGCCCCGCGCATACGAGAAAGCGCGGGCTTCCAGGCTCTCCAGGCCAATAGTGGTGTGCTGGAGTTCGATCGCGACTCTGATGCCTTTAGGTGACCAGACCATGACATCGGCTCTGCGATCGCCCGGCAAATCCCTGATTTCAAATTCGACTTCGCTTTGGAGGCCCCGCTCGAGCAGAACCGTCCGAATCGCGTTCTTTGCGGTCATATGGGCCAGGGTTTCGCCGCGCGCCCATGCACATTTTGTCGGAGGCTTGTGGGCAAAATGCGCAATGACGATTCGGCCGCGCTTCAGGACCAATGTCCTCTTGCATGAAGGGCAGACGTAGGTTTTGTTCCGGTCCGCCACGTCGGCACCCACGCGCATTCCGTTGTGGAATCCAACGAGCATGTGGATGCCTCGCGATGCGCGCTGGCGTCCCCGGCAGGACTCGAACCTGCGACCCCCGGTTTAGGAAACCGATGCTCTATCCAGCTGAGCTACGGGGACTTCGCCACACATAGATAATTCGGCGCGCATCTCAATGCGCGAGTCGTTCAGGTCGGCGCGTTATAGCACGACGCCGACGCGCGATCCCGGCCCCGGATAGCGTCACCAACCCCTCACAAAACCCTCGTCCTGAGCCGGTCGAAGGATGAGGGCCCGATGGTTCGTCCCTCGACGCGCTCGGGCCGAGGAGGCTCACCATGAGGCATGGCGGACCTGCCAGAAACCCGCGCACCACCGGCCTTTCTGCACTCCTGATTGACACGTCAGTCAAATCCCCGCAGGCTGGTTGCCGACGATCGGGCCGGGTGGGAGACGGCGGTCCGGTCGCGGATCCCGCCACGAATTCGGCGGCGCGCGCATGGGGCTTCGGGCGGTCGCAACAGGCCGCCGGGGCACGGCGCCACCGGCATCGGGATTCGATTATCTTACGGGGCCGGCCGCGTCGGACGATCGATCCAGCGCGCCCCGTCTTCCAGGAAACGCGAAAGCGAGAGGGCGCGGGCGCCCCAGCGGGAGAACCCCGAACCAAGAGCGCCCCGCCCGCTCGTCGCACCGGTCCCGCAGCGCTTCGTTCTTCCGGGAGCGGCGAGCGCACCGATCTCGCGGCGCATCGCCCCTGGAGGGCGCTTCCGTCGCATTTGCAATGCGGCCCGTCGAAGGCGCCGCTCGAACGCCAGAGGGAGCAGCCATGGCACATAACAGCTACCTGACATTCGGCCGGCGCGAAGGGCAGGGCGATTTCCCGACCCATCTGATCTCCGGCATCCCGTCCTATTTGAAGACCGACGTGGTGCCGCCGATCACCGACCGGCTGAAGGCGCATGGCGCCAAGGCCGCCGTGCTCGGCCTGCCGTGGGAACACACCAACACCTGCCGGCCGGGCGCCGCGATGGGCCCGCGCGCGGTGCGCTGCGCGACCGACCATTACATCTCGCATCACGGCGAATTCCAGGTCGATTTGTTCGACGCGCTCAAGCTCGTCGATTGCGGCGACGTGCAGATCATTCCCGGCAATGCCAAGCGCACCTTCGAGCGCGCCGAGGAATGCATCACGCACATCATCGATGCGGGCGCGATCCCGTTCGTGTTCGGCGGCGACGATTCCTGCCCGATCCCGGTGACGTCGGCTGTCTCCAAGACCTGCAAGAAGGGCGGCATCGCCTACATCCATTTCGACTCGCACATGGATACGGCCGAGGATGTCGGCGGCGAGGTGCTGAACCATGCCTGCCCGGTCAGCCGCACGGCGCAGCTGCCGAACTGCAAGCGCGTCTCGCTGCTCGGCATCAACGGCGCGCTCAACCCGCCGCAGGAGCGCGAGTTCGTCGACAAATACGGCATCCAGATGTTCACCATCTGGGACATCGAGGAGCAGGGTGTGGATGCGGTCCTCAAGAAGGTCATCGACCATTGCTGGGTCGACGGCGTCGAGAAGGTCATTCTCCACACCGACCTCGACTGCATGGACCAGGCCTTCGTGCCGGGCATCACCACGCCGGAATGCGGCGGCCTGACACCGCGCGAGATGATCAAGTTCGTGCGCGGTTTCGCCCGCAAGGGCATCGCTGCCTACGTGATTACCGAGTGCTCTCCGGTCTATGATCCTGCCAACAACGCCGCGCGGGTGGCGGTGCGTCTCTCCATGGACGTCATGGGGACGATCGCCAATCCCGAGGGCAAGGGCCGGGCCTGAAACCGGCCGCCGGAAGGCACGGAACCGCGGTCCCCTTTCGGGAGACCGGCAAACAGGGAGGCAAGAACGATGACATTCAGGAGCTCGGGACCCTTTCCCGCCATGAACCGCCGCCGGTTCCTCGGAACCGCGGCGGCCTCGGCCGCACTGGCCGGCACCGCGTTCGGCCGCAAGGCGCAGGCCGCGGACGAGGTGAATCTGCTGGTCTGGTGCGACCACGCCGATGCCAAGCTGATCGATCCGTTTGCTGCCGCGCAGGGCGTCAACGTCAACGTGAAGACCTTCGAGGGCACCGGCACCGCGCTCTCGATCCTCGAACAGTCGCAGCCCGGCGACTGGGACGTGCTGGTCGTCGATGCGCCCGACGTGCCGACCGTGGCGGAGCAGGGCATCCTCGCGGCGCTGCCCGAGGACGCCGTGCCGTGGGACGATTTTTTCCCGGCGATGCGCGACGCGCCCTATAACCGCGTCGACGGCACGCTCTACGCCGCGCCGGAAAAATTCGGCTATTACGGGTTCTGCTACAACAAGAACAATGTCGATCCGGCCGACGCCGCCAGCGGCGAGATCGGCTGGATGGACAAATATTCCGGCCGCATCGGCGTCTACGACTATTATTTCCCGATCATCCAGATGATCGGCATGCAGATGGGCTGGCGGCCGAACGAGATCGACGGCGAAAAGCTGGGGCTGATCCGAGAGAGGCTGCTGGCGATGAAGCCGAACGTGAAGATGGTCGGCGATATCGTCAGCGTGCAGAACGCGCTGGTGACCGGCGACGTCGACATCATCGTCGGCGGCGCCGAGTTCGCGGTCTCGAACCTGATTCCCACCAACCCGCATCTCGACTGGACGATCTCGGACAAGGGCGGACTGATCTGGAACCAGGGGCTCTGCGTCGTCGAATCGAGCGAGAACAAGGAGATGGCGATCGAGTTCCTGAAGTGGACGCTGAGCCCCGAGGGCCAGGGCCTGCTCGCGACCTCGGATTGCTACTGGGCGATGCCGGCCAACTCGAAGGCGATCGTGTCCGACGAGGTCAAAAACATTCTGCGCTGGGACCAGCAGGACGAGTATCTGTCGAAGTCGGTCGTCTCCTCGATTCCCAACGCCGAGATGGATGCCGAGATGCTCGATCTCTGGACCGAGTTCCTCCAGAGTTGAGCGACGGAATCGGCTGCATGGATTGACGGTCGGCGCCGCCGCGACATGCCGCAGGGCATGATGCAGCGGCGCCGGCTCGTCGTTCGCCCTGCGCGCACCCGCGTCCGGCGGTTGCTGGACGCATCGCATCCGGTTCAGGGACAGTAGCCGGCCCGCGGTTCCGCCCCTGGAATCGCGGTTTCGGACAAAGGGGGACGTTATTCATGAAGCAGTTCATCCGCGATCAGGTCGTCTGGCCGCAGCCGTTCCCGCCGGCGGAATATGCCGACCGGCGCCGGCGCGTGCGCGATGCGCTGAAAGAGGCCGGGCTCGATGCGATCCTCGTCACCGCGCCCGCCAACATCACCTGGCTCACCGGTTACGACATGATCTGGTATCACCAGCTGAACCTGACCGGTCTGCTGGTGCGCGCGGACAAGGACGAGACGGTCTTCTTCGACAGCGTGGCGCACACCACGATCGTTTCCGCCACGCCGGAGATCAGCGAGATCGTCTATGTCGACGGGGCCGCCGTCGCGGGCTCGCTCGATGAAGCCATCAAGGCGATCCGCAACGCGATTGCCGGCAGAGGGCTGGCGAAGGCGAAGATCGGTCTCGAAATGTGGGGCTATGCGCGGCACGCCTCGACCATGCAGGCGCTCGCGGAAGGCCTGCGCGCCGGCGGTGCCGCCATCGTGGACGCCTGGACGCTGGTCGAGAAGAAGCGCGCGGTGAAATCCCCGCTCGAAGTGCAGCATGTGCGCAAGGCGGCCGAGATCGGCGATACCGCGATGGCGGCGGCGCGCGATGCGATCCGCCCCGGCATCATGGAAACCGAGCTCGAGGGCGTCATCATGGGTACCATGATGACGCTGGGCGGCGGCTATCCCGGCATCCGCACCATGCTCGGCAGCGGCCCGCGTTCCGGCACGCATCACAGCCCGCCCTCGCGCAAGAAGATCGCGCAGGGCGAACTGGTATTCGTCGATTTCTGCGGCTGCTACGACCGTTATCACGTCAACATCAACCGTACCTTCTCCCTCGGCAAGCCCGATCAACGCTGGGCCGACCTGATGAACAGGTCGGCCGGCTGCATCGATGCGATCGTCGCCGAGGTCGATGTCGGCGACCCGCTCAGCAAGGTCGAAGCGGTGGCGCAGCGCTATACCGACGAAGCGGGCCTGCGGAAATACGTCTGGTGGGTCGGCGGCTACACGCAGGAGATCGCCGTGCCGCCGGACTGGTGCGGCAATCACTGGCTGAAGACGCGCTTCAAGGACATGGGCGATCCGCCGCTCCGGCCGGGCATGGTCTTCAACCTCGAGAACCAGTTCGACGTCTGGGAGAACTGGCCGGGCGGCAGCGGCTGCGCCTACATCGAAAGCCTGCTGGTGACGGACAAGGGGCTCGAGGTGCTGTCCAAGCTGCCGCGCACGCTGGTGCAGGTCTGACGGCGCCGGACGGCATGGCGAGGGAGCCATCGTGCTCGGAACGCAACTGATCGACGGCAGGTCGGAGAATGCGGGCGGGCGCGATCCGCTGCCCCGCCTGCGCGACCGGGCACCGGGCGCGGGCCTGCCGCTGATGCGCTTTCTCACCTGGCCGGGCGTGATCCTTACGGCGCTCTTCTTCGTGCTGCCGCTCGTCGCGATGATCGTGGTCGGGTTCTGGCGGCGGACCCCGGAAGGCATCGTCGCGGACTGGACGCTCGAGAACTACGCCAGGTTTTTCGGGAAGGATTTCCTGGTCGCGGCGCTCTCCAACTCGGTCGAGGTCACGCTGATCACGACCGCGATCTCGGTCGTCGTCGCCTATCCGCTCGCCTACGTTCTGGCCTATCGCGTCTCGGGCCAGCTCCAGCGCCTCCTGCTGCTGGTGACGGTGCTGCCGTTCTGGACCGCCTATGTCGTGCGTTCCTACAGCTGGCTGCTCGTCATCTCCGAGGGCGGCGTGCTGAACGATCTTCTGCGGTCGCTCGGCCTTACCGACGCGCCGCTCGAACTCGCCTATACGCGGGGCGCGACCGTGCTGGGCTTCGTGCATTTCTTCACGATGCTGCTGACGCTGACGATCTTCGCCAACCTGGTGCAGATCAACCCGTCCTACCGCAAGGCCGCATCCGATCTCGGCGCCTCGTCCTTCGCGGTCTTCCGGCGCATCACGCTGCCGCTCAGCATTCCGGGCGTCGCGGTCGGCGCGTTCCTCACCTTCGTCGTCACGATCGGCGACTACGTGACCCCGCAGATACTCGGCGGCAACGCGGAGCTGCTGGTGCCGCAGGCGATCATGCTGCAGCTCAGCCGCTCGGCGAATTTCCCGATGGCCTCGGTGATGGGCACGCTCCTGATGGCGATCGTGATCCTGGTCTATCTCGGCATGGCGAAGCGGCTGAAGATGGAGCGGCTCTAGATGCGCGCCCGGCTCGCACGGTTCGGCACCGGCGTCTATCTCGCCATCATGATCGGCTTCATCTACCTGCCGGTCGTGATCCTGGTGCTGTTCTCGTTCCAGCACGGCATGCTGCCGGTGCCGCCCTTCGAGGGGCCGAGCCTCGAATGGTACCAGCGCGCCTTCGGCAACGAGCGGCTGATGGCGGCTTTGGTCAACTCGGTCGTCGTCGCGGTCGGCTCCTCCTTCGCGGCGACCGCAATCGGCTTCCTCGCCGCCTACGGCATGGCGCGAAGGCCGCCGCGCTTCGCCGCCGGCGTACGCTTCCTGCTGATGGCGCCGCTGACGGTTTCCTATCTCATCATCGCGCTCGGCCTGCTGGTCGTGTTCAACCTCGCGGGCATTTCGAAATCGCTGCTGGCGGTCGCGATCGGCCACACGATCATCAACCTGCCGCTCTGCTTTGCGATCGTCTACTCGCAGTTCGGCGAGCATCACCGCAACATGGACCAGGCCGCGCACGATCTCGGCGCCGGCGACCTGCAGGTGATCTGGCGCATCGCGATCCCGACCATGCGGCCGGCCCTGTTCGCTTCCTTCTGCCTGGCGGCGACCTTCTCGTGGGACGAGTTCATCATCGCGATCCTGTTGAGCCGCTTCGAGGTGACCTTGCCGGTGATGATCTTCGAGATGTTGCGGGCGGGGCTGTCGCCCGAGGTCAATGCGGCCGGCACCATCGTGTTCGCGATCTCGATGTCGACGGTCGCGATCGCCGCCACCGGCATGCTGCTGCGACGGGGAGCCGGGAAATGACCGATGCGCTGGTCGAGATGCGCCATGTCACCAAGCGCTACGGCCCGGTCGTGGCGGTCGAGGATATCTCGCTCTCGATCCGGCGCGGCGAGTTCCTGGTGCTGCTCGGCCCCTCGGGCAGCGGCAAGACCACGATCCTGTCGATCCTCGGCGGCTTCACGGCGCCGACCGAGGGCGGCGTTTTCATCGACGGAAGGGACGTGACGGGCCTGCCGCCGGCGCGGCGCCCGACCGTCACCGTCTTCCAGGACTATGCGCTCTTCCCGCACATGACAGTCGAGCAGAACGTGGCCTTCGGTCTCGAAATGCGGGGCGTCGGGCGCGAGGCGCGCCGCAAGCTGGTGGCGCAGGCGCTCGCGACCGTCGGGCTCGACGGTTATGGCGCACGCCGCATCCACGAGCTCTCGGGCGGCCAGCGCCAGCGCGTCGCGCTCGCGCGCGCCATCGTGGTGGAGCCGGCGGTGCTGCTGCTCGACGAGCCGCTTGGTGCGCTCGACCTCAAGATCCGCCAGCAGATGCAGGACGAGCTGGTGCGTTTGCAGAAAACGCTCCATGCGACCTTCGTCCATGTCACGCACGACCAGGAGGAGGCGATGAGCATCGCCGACAATGTCGTGCTGGTGAACAAGGGCCGGATCGAGGATTACGGGCCGCCCGAGCGCGTTTATCTGCAGCCGGCGACGCTGTTCGCGGCGACCTTCATGGGCGACAGCAACATCCTTGCCGGCCGGGTCGCGGCGGCATCCGGCGGCGACCTGCGCATCGAGACCGGCATCGGCGCGCTGACCTGTGCCGGCCGTGCCGATGCGGGCGCCAGCGTGCACGTCTCGGTCCGGCCGGAGAAGCTGCGGCTCGGGCTCGCGACCGGTGAGACGGGCGCGGTCGCGCTCGGCACCGGGCGGGTCACGGAGCTCGTCTTCCAGGGCACGCACTGCCGCTGCCGCATCCGCATGGACGGCGGCGGCACCGAGCTTCTGGCGCGCGTGCCGCTGGAGGTCGAGATCGCGGTCGGCGATGCGACCGGCTTGCATGCGCGTGCCGCCGATCTGATCCTGCTGCGCGACTGAACGGGAGACGCGCGATGCCGATCGGCAACAGGCATGTCGAACCGGGCCGCGACGATCGCTCGCCGGTCGCACGCGCCCGCGGCAAGCTGCAACGCAAGGAAGGCATCCGCGCCGAGGAGGTGCTGGAAACCGCGCTTGCGCTCTTCTCGCAGGAGAGCTATGCGGACGTCACGGTGCAGGACATCGCGCGCAAGGTCGGCGTCACCCATTCGCTGATCTATTACTATTTCGAAAGCAAGGAGAAGCTGTTCCAGGCCGCGGTGCTGCACGTGCTCGACCGCGTGATGGAACAGTATTCGCACGTCACCGCGCAGCACGACGATCCGGTCGACCTGCTCGACGACTGGTTCGAGACCAACGTCAAGCTCGCCGGTCCGCTGCGCTCGGTCGTGCGCATCATGTTCGAGTATTCCGACTCGGGCGGGCGGCGCGCGTCGCCCTCGGTCGAGCGCGTGATCGGGCAGTTCTACGATTTCGAACGCCGCACGATCGCCGACGGCATCGGGCGCGGCGTCGCGCTCGGGCGGTTCCGCTGCGCGGATCCGGAGCGCATGGCAATCTTCGTCTCGCGTTGCATCGACGGCATCTTCTACGGCCACATCGTGCGCAAGGACGTCGACATCGCAACCGAGATGGCCGCCCTGCGTGCGACGCTTTGGCGGCTGCTGGATTATCGCGCGCCGTGACGCTTGTCTCGATCGCCGCTTCGGCGCCATAATTCGGGCCGGCACGGACGCCGCCGGTTGCCAGCCGGCGGTGCCGCACCGGAAGAAGGCGGCCGATCATGACAATCGTGCATCGATCGCAGCGGTCGGGTTGCCGCGCGGCATTTCGAGGCCTCGTCCTGTGCGGCCTCGTCGCGATGGCGACGCCTGCCGGCGCCCAAAGCGTGCCGCCGCATCTCGCCTCGCTCGCCGCCCAGCTTTATCGCGACAGCGCCGCCGCGCTCGAGGATCCGCTGCAGGATCCGGAGCATGCGGCGGCGGCCAAGCGCGCGCTCGACATGCTGAAGCGTGCCGGCATCCGGCACTGGGCGCGCGGCCCGGTCGCGCTGCCCGGGGCCGCGGTTGCCGCCGCTCAAGCGCTCGGTCTCGACCTCGCGAGCGAAGCGGACCGGCTCGAGCTCGACCGCATCCTCGCGCTCGACCCCGACGCGGCCGGGAAGGCGATCGCAGAGCGCATTCGCGCCGCCGGCGGCGACGAGGCGGCCGTCAACGATGCCGTGGCGGCGGTCGCGGCGGCGCGCATGCCGGCGGCCGGTCTCGCCACCAGCCACGCGATCGAACTCAATCGCGGTGAGACAGTCGAGCTCGACTGGGATCCGCAGAGCGGCAAGTTCCAGCTGCGCGCGCGCGACGACGGCAGCGGCAGCGGCAAGCCCTTCGACTCCGTGCTGGTCGGCGAAACCAGTTTTACCGCCGACCCCGAGACCGGCGCGCTCACCGCCGCGATAGCGCCGGCCGAGACGCCCGCCCGTACCTACACCGAGCGCGACTTCCAACGCATCAAGGCCTCGATTTACGGCGAATGGAAGGATCAGGACGGCGCGGTCTGGACCTTTGCGCCCGGCGGCGGCGACGCCGGAACCGGCGATATCCGCCGGCCGGCGTCCGTCATCGACGCCGAAATCGCCGCGCTCGATGCCCAGATCGAAGAGATCGAAAAGGCCAAGGAATTCGTCTGGCAGGATCCGACGACGGGCGAAATCATCCGCCAGCAGCGTTTCCGCCGGCTCGATGCGCCTTGGGAATATCTCGGAGAAGAAGCGCTGGTGCCGAACGCCGGGCAGGAGATCGCCGAACGGCGCGAGCAGATCGCCGCGCTCGAGGCCGAGAAAACGGGCGCCGGGCTGCTGCCGGTCCAGCAGCACGACCCGGCCGGATTCGCGGCGGCGCAGAAGGCGCCGGGCTCGGTGCCGGTCGCAATCGAGGTCGTGCAGGCCGACGGTTACCGCTACCGCTGGGATGAGGCGCTGTTCGACGGCAAGCGCATCTCGGCGCGCCGGACCTATCGCGATGTCCGCGACTACAACAAGGAACTGCCCGATACCATCGTCCAGCAGCTGATCGCGAGCTGGTCGCCGCCCGGCTGGATCGAGCTCGAGGCCGTGCTCGATCCCGCGACCGCCTCTGTAACGCTGTCCGGCGATCTCTGGGGACTGCACGTCACCTATTCGGGCGGCGGGCTGTTCGGCGGGGCCGAAGCTGTCGAGAGCATCCACACGCCCTATGCGAAAGATGTAAGGATGGACCGCGCCGGCAGCGCCGAGCGTGTCGCCTGGGGCGCCGCCGACGACCAGCTCCCGTGACGCGGCGCCCTCAGAACTTGATAAGCGTCAGGATGCCGTAGCCGGTTACATCCCGCGCGAGCAGATCCTTGAACCGCGCGGCCGGCACGTCGACCAGCCGTCCGATGTTCGAATCGAAGACGCGCACGCCGACGATGCGGCCGGTGCTGCGGTTGATCTTGACCGCATCGACGATCACGGAGTGAAAGGCGTCGGCGCCGAACTCCGGGCCGAGCTTGAGCACGACCTTGACGATGTAGCCCTTCTCGAGCGCCGACCAGATGTGCCGGAGCTTGATCATCCGGTTCCAGCCGCGATCGATCTCGGCGACCTTGGCCCCGAAGAGACGGAGATAGTCGCGCATCGCGAGCTGGTCGAAGCCGCCCAGATAACCGTCGCCGCGCAGCAGGTCGCCGACCCGGCGGGTGCCCCGCTGGTGGGGTCGCGGCGCGTTCGCGAGCTGCTCGACCATGATCTGGTCGATCAGCATCTGGCCCTCGTCCTCGGCTATCCTGCGGCCGGTGCCCTTCAGGATGGCGTAGTTCGAGGCCAGCTCGTTGCAGGTCGGCCGGGTCTGGGTCGGCAGCAGCTTGTCGCCGAACGGATCGACCATTTGCGCATCGGGTCCGTAGGCCCGTTCCATGTACCTCACTTCGGACACGAAATCGGAAATGTCGCTGCCGGGTCGCTGCGTCATGATGGTTGCCGGCGTCGCGCGGTCGGCCGTCCGGAGCGCGCAGCCCGTGGGCGCATCCCCGACGGCATCCGCGGTAACGCGCAGCACGGTCTGCTCGCGCTGGACCTGCTTCAGCGTTCCCGGCAGGTCGGGAATCTCTTCGAGCCCGTCGACCAGCCGGACCGACGAGGTACCGGAAGGCAGCAGCGTGGTATGGCGAAACTGACCGCTGCCGACGCGCGATCGCCAGATGTCGCTCGCGATCAGCGACCGCGGATTGATGTCGGCCAGGGTGAGGATCGCCCCCGAGGCGAGGCCGACGCCGGCGAGCACCCGCTGCCAGGTCGGCTGCTTGTTGCCCCAATGGTCCGTGCCGGTGACCACGAGATAGACATCGCCGCCGGGGAGCGCGGTGACGTAGCCCTCGTAGAGACCGAAGGCGAAGTTTTCGACTGTCGTGCGGGTGAAGCTGTTGAGCAGCTCGTGGCTGAGCTGGAACAGCGCCGTGCGGACGAACATGGCTTCGGCCTTCGAGGTCCAGGCGATCGCCGCATCGTCGGCCGCGGTATGGGCGTCGGGCGTCAGATCCTCGCCGGTCAGCCCTTCGAGATAGGCCTTGAGCAGCGGATTGAACCAGGTCGGTTCCGCCGGCGGGGCCGGCGGATAGCGCAGCACGTACTGGTAATATTCCTCGATCTGGCCGTCCGTCAGGGCAATCAGCCCGGCGCTCGTCAGGTCCGCGACCGGCGGTCCGTACGAGATGCCGATACTGGGGGAGGACGACGTCAGGAAACGCCCGGGACCGCGTTGCGTTCCGAGGTACAGCTCGCCGAGCTCGAACCGATGCAGGTCGGTGATCTTTGGAGAAGCCAGCAGGGCGCGGTAGTTCGCTAGCATCTGGAGCCGGCGCCGCGCCGCTTCCTTCTGCTCTGCGGTATAGTTGCCCTGCTGCATCGACCGGTAGATCAACTCGAGTCGGCCGGCTCCTTCCTTGTGCATCGCGATGCCGCGCTGCACCCAGCTGTTGTAGACGGTCACCTGCTGGTAAATGTCGCCGTAGACGAACTCTACGATTTCGCCGTTGAGGATCGTCATGTCGAGGCAATCGCCCTCGACCCCGAAGATCCATCCGATCGACATGATCTGCGGATTTCGTTGCGGTCGAACCAGCAGCGAGCAATCGGCGAATGTCACTGCATTGCCGTGCGTATAGTTGACCGGCCTGAGCCCGACCATCGCGCCGGCCGTGAGCTCGATCCTTTCGGTGTCGCCCTTGGTGAGACCCTTGATATCGACGGTGATCTTCTGGCCGACCTGCTTCGCCATCTCGATCGGCAGGGTCACGCGCACGAAGAAGCGCTGTCCCTTGAGCAGCGCCTCGATCGGGTTGGCCGTGGGGTCGTAATCGATGCTCGATTCGAGCCGGATCGAGAGGGTTGGGCCCTGCAGTTCGGCGACCTGCAGCGCGACCTGCGGCGCGAGTTCGAACACGAGCGGGACGCCGTCGCCGTCGACCCAGGCCTTCTGACCGTCGGCGCCTTCGGTCCAGTGCACCTCGCCGCGAAACCATTTTACCGACAGCAACGGATCGATCTCCGTGCCCGCCTCATCGACCTCGAGCCGCCAGATCAGCTTTCCGGCGATCTGCCGGCGGGCCCATTCCGGAATCTCCGGGTTCATCTCGTCGGCGTGCGGGGTGTAGCGGAATTCGACGCGGGCGTTTTGCGTGCGTGCGGTGTGGCCGGGCGGCAGGCCGGTGTAGGTGCCTTGCCACACGCGGTTTCTGCTGTGCGCCTCGAGCGCATAGGGATTGATCGGCGAGTCCGGTTCCTTTTGAACGATGACAAGGTCGAACTTGTCGTCGGTCGACGTCCACATGCCGAGCATCTCGTAAACGTCGAACTCCAGCGGCTCTTCTTCGACCGGCTCGTCGCTCGCCGGGGTTTCCGTCGCGTCACCGCCGCTCGATGGGCTGCCGGATGCCGTGTCGGACTCCGGCTTAGGCGCGATGATGCGGTCGAGACGCGCGATCAGTTCCTGCAACAGCGCGGCTTTGTCGCGCAGCTGTTCCGCCTCCTGTTGTCGGCGCGCGGCTTCCTGTTCGCGCTGTTTTGCGCGCGCCTCGTCGAGCTCGGCCTCCTTGCGTTCGTTGGCGGCCTCCAGCCGCATGCGATCCTGGGTGCGTTTCGACAGCAGCGGATCCTGCGCCTCGCGCTCGTAGCGCGCGGCCCGTTCGAGGCTGCGCTGCGCCGACTGACGCGCCGATTCTGCAAGCTCGCGCCACTGGCGCGCGTGGTCGGCCGCCTTGTCGGCAAAACCGAGTTCGACCTCGACACGCTCCTCGAGCCGGGACTTCAGGGCCTGGGCGGCGATCCGCGCCGCGTCCGGATCCTCCTGGGCACGCGCCTCGATGCGCGCGACATCGGGCTCGTAGAGCGCCGCATCGGCATCCGCGCGCTGCGCCAGCAGCCCGAGCCCGAGAGCGAGCACGGTTGCGCAGCTTGCCGCGAAGAGTTTGCCGCCATGCCGACGGTGCAGCATCGGCCGTTTCCCCTGCGGCCGAACTGGCCGCCGGCTGCAAGCGTAGCGTGACGCCGCTCCGGCAACAATGGCGCCGAAACGCGCTGCGCGGCCGAGCGTTATGCCTTTGCGAAGCCGCTCGACGCCGCGGGGCCGGCGTTGCGCGGGAAAGTCCTTTGCGCCAGACTTGCCCCGTCCGAGGGTCGAGCGCCTGCATGTTCGTTCCGGCATGCGCCGACGGATCGACGTGCGGGCCGGGGAGGGGATCTCGATGCTCGTTCGTGCCGCGCTGGCGCTGTCGCTGAGCTTGACCGCCCTTGGTTGGCGGACTGCCGGCGCCGAAACCAACATGCTTCTGATCCTCGACGCCTCCAACTCCATGTGGGGCCAGACCGAAGGCGTCGCCAAGATCGAAACCGCCAAGGACGTTCTGGGCGGGCTGCTCGACGAGTTGTCGCCCGAGACCAATCTCGCGCTGATGCTGTACGGTCATCGCCGCGAGGGCGACTGTGCCGACATCGAGCTGGTGTCGCCGTTCGGTGCCGGCACGCGCGACGGCATCCGTAGCGCCATCCTCGGCCTCACGCCGCGCGGCAAGACCCCGATCGCCGCCTCGCTCCAGGCTGCAGCCGATGCCTTCGCCGGGCTCGAGGAAGAGCCGAACAACAGCATCGTGCTGATTTCCGACGGGATCGAATCCTGCGGAGGCGATCCCTGCGCGGCAGCCGGCGCGTTGGTCGAGCGTAACATCAGCCTGCGCGTTCATGTCGTCGGTTTCGACGTCGACGACGAAGCAAGGGCGCAACTGCAGTGCATCGCGGACCGTGGCAATGGCGAGTATTTCGACGCCGCGAACCCGGAAGGATTTCGGTCCGCGGTCGAGAGCGCGCAGCAGGCGGCAGTTGCCGCACCGGAACCCGAGCCGGAATCCGAGCCGACCTTCACAGAGTATTTCCGCGACGATTTCGACGGTCCGGATCTTTCCGACGCGTGGCAAATCGGCAATCCCGATCCGGACAATTTCATCGTCGAGAACGGGTCGCTGCTGGCGATAACCAGTTCGACCGGCTCGCTCGCCGGCGAGAACGTCAGGAACCTGTTCTCTCTGACCGGCACCGCGCTGCCCGAGGGCGACTGGATCGCCAGCGCGAAGGTCGACATCGCGATGCAAACCGCCGTCGAAACTTTCTATTTCGGCGTCCGGGACGGGCCGGATTCGATGATCATGGTTCAACTCCTGTCGGCCGGCGACCAGTACTATGGCTGGAAGTTGATCCTGCGCCTCGAGAAAATCGGCGGCGGCGAAGTCACGACGTTCGATGCCGAAATGGCTTCGCTGGGCTGCAACGTTTGCGACGCCGACCGCATGTTCCGCAACTTCGCGGCGACGGTGCCGCAGCCGATCGAAGTTCGGCTGGTCAAGGAGGGCCGGTCCTTCTACGCCATGGCGAAGCTCGCCGGCACCGACAGCCCGTGGGTTTCGACCGAAAAGGCAACGACTCTGCGCGCCTCGGGTAACCTGACCTTCGGGACGACGCAGTACGGCGAGACGGCCGGCGAGACCTATGTCGAGGTTGACGAGGTCAAGATCGAGGTGCCGAACTAGGTCGTGGACTCATAATGCCTGAGCCAGAGGCGTATGGAAGCGAGTGTTATGGCGGCGAAGAAGTTTGCCGCGAGTTTGTCGTAGCGTGTGGCGATCCGACGGAAATGCTTGAGCTT
>Ga0187893_10007350_pt1 | contig 18098 bp, 13 predicted proteins | sample MA1701074metaG_FD_139574 | JGI IMG/M metagenome (GOLD analysis project Ga0187893, IMG submission 139574) | White microbial mat communities from a basaltic lava cave in the Kipuka Kanohina Cave System on the Island of Hawaii, USA - MA170107-4 metaG ... | reverse complement strand
GGCGGAAGCAGGTGCCATGATGTTCATGCAGGACGGCATAGAGATGGCCACAACCCTCGATGCCTCCGGTCGTCCAAGCGGAACGATGTGGTCGAAGCTGCTCGGCGCCGGGAAGCGCGTGCTGTCGGGCGATTCGTTTTTCGTGACGCTCTTCGCCAATGCAGCGAGCGTGCGGCGCGACGTCGCGTTCGCTTCACCCTATCCGGGGAAGATTCAGGTGATCGACCTCAAGGCGTGGGGCGGCACGATCATCGCGCAGAAAGACGCATTTCTCTGCGGGGCGCGCGGGGTGGATGTGAGCGTCGCGTTTACTCGTCGCTTCGGCGCGGGGTTCTTCGGCGGCGAAGGCTTCATCCTGCAGAAACTCACGGGCAACGGGATCGTGTTTCTGCACGCCAGCGGCACGCTGCACGAGGTCACGTTAGGCGCTGGCGAGGCGTTGCGCGTGGATACAGGCTGTCTCGTGGCCATGCAGCCCGGCGTGGACTACGACATCGAGCGCGTTCCCGGCATCAAGACGGCGCTCTTCGGCGGCGAGGGCCTCTTCTTCGTGAAGTTGACAGGGCCTGGGCGCGTGATCCTGCAGACGCTTCCGTTCTCGCGCCTGGCCGATCGCATCATCGCGGCCGCACCGCGCGCGGGTGGCGCGCGACGCGAGGAAGGCAGCATGCTCGGTTCGTTAGGTAACCTGCTGGACGGAGACAGCTCGTGATCGCCTCGCTCAATCCGTCGACCGGTGAGACGCTCGCGACCTTCGCGCCGCTGAGCAACGTCGAGGTCGACGCGCGCCTCGTGCTCGCACAGCAGGCCGCCGCTGAATGGCGACGCACGAGCGTCGCCGAGCGAGCGTGGGTGCTGCGTCAGGCAGCCGCGCTGCTGGATGAGGAGCAGGAGGTGCATGCGCGCCTCATGACGACCGAGATGGGAAAGCTCATCCGCGCCGCGCGCGAAGAAGTCGCGAAGTGTGCACTCGCGTTGCGCTACTACGCCGATCACGCGGCGTCGTTCACTGCGCCGGATGTCGTGCTGGACGAAGCGACGCAGCGCGGTGAGGTGCACTATCAACCGTTAGGCGTCGTGCTGGCCGTCATGCCGTGGAACTTCCCCTTCTGGCAGGTGATGCGCTTCGCCGCGCCGGCCCTGGCTGCCGGGAACGTCGGCCTGCTCAAGCACGCCTCGAACGTGCCGCAATGCGCGCTGGCGCTGGAATCACTCTGGGAGCGCGCCGGGGCGCCACACGGCGTCTTTCAGACGCTGCTGATCGAGGCCTCGCGCGTAGAAGCACTCATCGGCGATCCTCGCGTCGCTGCTGTCACCCTAACGGGAAGCGAAGGCGCCGGGCGCTCGGTGGCCGCGGCGGCAGGTCGCGCGATCAAGAAGACGGTGCTCGAGTTGGGCGGCAGCGATCCGTTCATCGTGACAGCCAACGCCGATGTGACGGCCGCGGCACGCGCCGCCGTCACGGCGCGTACGATCAACAACGGACAATCCTGCATCGCCGCGAAGCGCTTCTTCTGCGTGAACGCGATCGCCGATGAGTTCATGGCTCGCTTTATCGAAGGGATGCGCGAACTCAAGCCCGGCGATCCGATGGACGGGAACACGACGCTGGGACCACTCGCGACGAAATCGATGCGCGAAGACCTGCACGCACAGGTCCAGCTTACCGTCGCGCGCGGAGCCAGCTGCTCGCTGGGCGGTGCGCCTGGCGACGGTCCAGGATATTTCTACCCTGCGACAATCCTCGAAAACGTGCCTAACGACTCGCCCGCGGCGACCGACGAGCTCTTTGGACCCGTTGCGGCCGTCTTTCGCGTCCCTGACGTCGACGCGGCCCTGAACGCCGCCAACGCGAGCAAGTTCGGCCTCGCCGCGTCGGTTTGGTCTCGCGACGCTGAAGAGGCCGGACGCTGCGCGCTGGCGCTCGACTGTGGCACAGTGTTCGTCAACGGCGTTGTAGCCTCGGATCCGCGCTTTCCGTTCGGCGGCGTGAAGGCGTCAGGCTATGGACGCGAGCTTGGCCCGTGGGGACTGCGCGAGTTCGTGAACGTCAAGACGATCCGCTATCTAGGAACCGGTTGAGCCAACCGCGACGCGAGCGCGCGAGCCGCCGCATCGTTCGTCGCAGCTCGCGCCACGCGTCGCGCATCGCCCCGGCGTCGGCAAAACGCGTTTTCGGGTCGGCGGCGAGCGCTTTCTCGAGCAAGCGGGCTACAGGCGGATCGAAGCGATCGGCTCCAAACTGGCCGGAGAATTGCTTGGCCAGGATCGTCGCCGCGTCCGGGCCGGCGAATGGTGGGTCACCTGTGAGGACGAACGTGACGATCGCGCCGATTGCGAAGCAATCGACGCCGGGGCCCTGCGCCTCGCCTAACAACTGCTCCGGTGCGGCGAACGCCGGCGTGCCGGTCGCCGTCGCCGGTTCGTCTTCCCCCTTCGCGATACCGAAGTCGGTGATGCGCCAGCGCCGGTAGCGATCGATCAGGATGTTTTCGGGCTTGAGATCGCGGTGCACGATGCCTGACGTGTGCGCTGCCGCGAGCGCGTCCAGCACGGCTTCCACCGGTCCTGCGACTTCATCGACAGAGCGCGGTCCCGAGCGCGCGATCAGGTCCGCTACGGATCCAGCCTCGGCAAGCTCCATCGTGTACCACGTAACGTCGCCGTGCGAATCGAGATCGTAGATCGGGATGATCGCCGGGTGCGCAAGCTGTGCAGCCAGACGCGCCTCCCTTAAGAACCGCGCGACCGTCGCCGGATGCTGGGAGACGTCCGGGTGCAGCATCTTGAGGGCAACCTCGCGCTCGAGTGACAGATCGCGAACGCGCCACACACTTCCGAATGTGCCACGCCCGAGAAAGCCGAGCACGTCGTAGTCGTCGCCAGTGGCCCAACGCAGACGAGCTTCTTCAGTGAGCTCGTCAGGCGCCGACGCCGTTCCCTGGCGCGCGCGGCGCACCGCGACCGTTCGCTCCAGTCCGCGCAACAGGAGCGAGACGCTGCGAAAGCGATCGTCAGGATCGTGGCGCAGCGCGTTGTCGATCACCGACGCGAGCGCCTCAGGACAGTCGGGCCTAACGACGCGCACAGGCGGAATGTCGTTCTGCGGTGGAAGTTCGCCCGTCAGCGCGGCAAAGCAGCAGGCGGCCATCTGCCATTGGTCGGCGGCGGGTGACGGCTGCCAGTCGGAGGACCACTCCGGGGCGCGCGGCGTCCATCGCGGATCCGGTTCACGGCCGGCTGGCACATCCTCGCGTCGAATCGCCCATTGCCATCCGAGCATCCAGGTCCGGCCGGCCGGTGCAATCCAAATGTTCTCGGGGGACACTGCTCCGTGCGTCGTTCCCGAGTCGTGCAAGTAGGCGAGCGTCGATCCGACCGCGCGCAGCACGCGAAAGACGAGCGGGATATCGGCGGGTCCGACGCGCCTAACGAAATTGCCGAGGCTTTCGGCGGACAGCCAGCGGCGTAGATAGCCTGGCCCGCGAGCGGTCCCGCGGTACGGCGCCCAGTAGTGATATGTCGTGGGAATCGCCGGATGGTTGCGGTGCGCCAACTCGCGCGCCTCGGCTTCGAGCCACCCCGTATGCGCCGGATCGGGAGCGGAGACGAGTGAAAGCGAGCGGCCTAACGCGTCGATGATTTCCTGATAGTGGCGATACTCCATCTGGCGGCCTTCACTCCCCCAGCGCCAGTCGGGCGGCAGCTGCCACTCGCTCAGGTGCGGCGGAGGCGACGGCGTGAGCGTATTCGGCGCGTCCGGACGCGGCGTCATGCGCACGGCGCGTATCCCCTGACTCGGAGTGACGCCCATTCGTTAGGTCGCCGCCTGCGGCGCGACGAGCGCGACGCGGACCACCGTTCCCTCACCGCGACGACTTGTCAGCGCGATGCCGCCGCCCCAGGACTCCACGAGGCGACGCGAGATCGCGAGACCGAGTCCGCTGCCGCTCGTGCGCGTGGAAAAATGCGGTTCGAAGACGCTCGGCAGCGCCTGCTCGGGGATGCCGTCGCCGTTGTCCCGAATCGTGATCGTAACCTGACGCCCATCGCCGCCGATGCCGATCGTCACGTTGGTCGCTTTTGCCTGACGAGCGTTTTCCATGATGTTGAGCAGCACCTCCCGCAATTCTTCGTCTCGTGCCCGCGCGATGTGTTCCACGTCGTCACCCTCGACGGTCCACGTAACATCTCCCTCACCCATGCGCTCCAATTCCACAACATCACGAACAATGGGAGCGACGTCGATCAAAGGAAGCTCGCCAGCTTCATCTGGAGTTCCGCCGTAGCGGCTGAACGCGCGGGCAATCTCATCCAGACGATCGATTTCCGCGAGGATGCGGCCGACGTTTTGCTCGAGAATATGAGAGTAGTCCGCGTTGCGGTCCTGGAAGGCACGGCGCAGATGCTGCACGCCAAGACGGATCGGCGTGAGCGGGTTCTTGATTTCGTGCGCGACCTGTCGCGCCATCTCACCCCATGCGATCACGCGCTGCGCGTGAGCGACTTCAGTGAGGTCATCGACAGTCAGCACGACGGCGCCCGCCGCCGCGCCCCGCGTAAGGCGCGTGAGGCGGCCGCGCAGCTGCCGGCCGCGCTGGTCCGTCTCGAACTCCTCGGCGTTCTCCTTGCTCGCGAGGAAGCCTTGCACCTGATCTCTGATCGCAGGCGGGAGCAGCGCGATCGGAGCGCCCGGAACGAGCGGCGCGCCTAACAACTGCTCCGCGCGAGTATTCGCTGTCGCAACGCGGCCCTGCGGATCGACGGCAACGACGGCGCTCGCGACGTTTCGCAAGACAGCCTCGGTGCGGTGCTGTGCCTCCTCCAATGCACGCTCACTCTGCGCGAGGTCAGTCGCCATGCGGCGGAAGGCTTGGAACACAGGTTGGAATTCCGTCGTCGGCGGGCGCTTCCCCTCGAGCACCGGCTCACGTTCGCCACCGGCGATCGCGAGTGCGGCTCGGCGCAGCGTTCCGATCGGCTGCTGGAACTGGCGCGCGGCTAACCAGCTGAGCGCCAGCGCCGCCAGAGCGCCTAACGCGGTTGCCACGAGGACGAGAACGGTGAGGTCGCGCCGCTGCCGATCCAGATCCAGCTCGCCGCCACGCGCAGCCGTTGCCACGACGACACGGCGGTCAGGCGTAGTCGGTGAGAGATCATCGACGGCGCGGAATCCGATGAGCGTCGGCGTAGGACCGATGCGGTACGGTTTGCTTGCGGTCGCCTCGTCGCCGAACATCAACGACTGTGCGATCGCGGGGTCGAGCAGTCGTCCGATCGGGGCGAGGTCACGATACAACGCGTCGTTGACTGTCGTGAGCACGCCGTCGTGGTAAGACAAAAACGGAATACCCGTAACAGACGGTTCTCCACTCTCTTGCACCGGTGGGCGCGACGACGCGACGCGCAGAGCCTCGCGTACGACGAACGCCCGCGTCGTTGCGTGATCGCGCTGCAGTCGACGATTGGACCACACGGCGAAGACGACAGCCGGCACGACGAAAAAGCCGAAGAGCACGACCGTTAGGCGCGCCTGATAGCTGCGCGACCATTCGCGCATGCGCCGCGACAGCCAGCGCCCGAGCGCTCCATCCGCCGCGAGGTTGGCGGCGGCGATCGCCGCGAAAATCGCCATGTTCAGCAGCACGATCAGTACGCCGCGCGCTAGCAACGCGTCCATGGAGCGCAGTTCCACTTCCACGTGCGCCCTGAGCCGTACGCCGAGGGTATCGCGTACCCAGTCGCCGTGCATTTCGTCGCCGCGGCGCTGCCAGCTCGGCCGCGGCAGCGCGGGAGCGTCCGGCGACGCGCCACTCACGCGCAGTGTGTACGGCGGATCGCGCACTGGGGGCGGCGCGAGTCCAATCAGCGCCGAATACGGATCGTCAGTCGCGCGGCGCGTGCGCGGCGAAACCGTGACGGTGACGACGTTGCCTAACGAGTCAGCGACGGCGAGCAGCCAGTGGGTGCCGCGCTCGGTGTAGACTGGCTCGAGCACAGCCCGGCGATTCGCGCGTGCCGTTGCAACGGCTTCCCTCTCTCGTGCTGGTACCCGCTCGAACTCCGCTGTCATAAGCGCTTCGTTAGGCCGCGTCGAGTCAGCCGGCCAATACGCGATTTCGATTGGGTAGCCTGCAGCCGACAGATCGGACTGCATGTACCGCTGCAGCAACTGCGCGCGGGTTCGTGGCAATGAGTCCGCTTGCCACGCATTCGCCAGTCGCTCGAGTAGCAAGGCCGCGGACTGATCAGGCGTCGTGAGCAGCCGCACGTCGCGCGTCCCCTGCGCGACGTGGTGCCGGATCGTAGCGCCCCACACCAGGGTCGTCGCTCCGCACGCGGCGACGAAGGCGGCGGCATACGGTGCGGCCGCGGTTCGCGCGCTGAGCACGAGCACGCCGATCGCCGCGATCCACAGACCGGCGTACCACGCGGGCCATCCAACGGGAGCACGCCACAACGCCGGCGCCAGCGCACCCGCGACGCCGGCGATTACCGGCCCGATCCACGGAGAGATGCCGCGGCGTGCGCCTAACGCGGTTCGCCCGACGGACGTGCCGATGAGCAGAACGGCCGCACCGGCGAGAAAGAGCGCCGTTTCCCACGCGAGCCAGAGCGCAGTCCCTTCACCGACTGCGGGAGGAGTAATGCCGTTGGAAAGCCGGCGGAGCAAATACGGCGCGATGGCCGCAACCGCCGCCGTGAGAACAGCGGCGAGCCATCTACGCCTCACACGAAAGCGCGCGCGCATGAGTGGGAACAGCACCAGCAAGACAAGCGCGCTGGAGATCGCCAGCGCGCCCACGCTCGCCGTGACCGGCCCACCGCCAGGGACGAAGAAATACGTGGGGTCGAAGACCGCCGTGCGGTTCGACAGCGTGTTGAGCGGAAAGATCGCCACGACAGCGAGGCCGACACCTACGGCGAGCAAACGCCGCGTTAGGCTCGCCGGCTTGCGCCACGCGGTGCCGAGCAACAGCAGGACGCCGGCGCCGAGCAGAAGAGCTACCCGTGCGCGCGCGCGCTCGATACGCCGCTGGCGAAACTCCTCCGGCGCCAGTGGAACGGCCCGCACGGCGAAGAGTGTGTGACCTTCGAAGCCGAGTGCGTGCCACGTGGAATCCAGTGCTTGCGTCGTGTACTCGAGTCGCGCAAATGCATCGCGCGACGCGAGCAGCGCATCTGCCGGTCGCGCGAGCGCGTCGCCAGGCGGCTCGGCGTGCAAAAGCTGCAGCGCGACCGCGCGCATATTGCCGCTATCTGCGCCAGCGTAAACGGACAGATAGAACGGAGATGCCGCGACGCCGAGAGGTTCCCTCAGCGAATCCAGCGGCTGCCGCACAGTGCCGGCCCACGCCCACGGGCGGCCCGCGCGATACAGCACGATCCCGCGCTCCGCCTCTCCGGCTCCGTCGCGCAGCAGATCCTCGAGCTCGCGAAACGGACGCTGAGCACCGTTAGGCAGCCGCAGCGCTTGATTGGCGCTGTTGCGCGCCCACGCCGCAGCGCGCGTGACAGCCGCGTCCGTCTCACGCGCAATGGAGCCACTGAGCTCAGCCTCCATCGACGGCCAGGCCGACTCGATTCGAGCTCGCGCGCGATTGGCCGTCACAGCAATGGCCGCGATGAACACAAGTACGGTTCCGAGGAGCATCCCGAGGCCGCCGCGTTTCGCACGGGACGCAGTCACCACAAGCACGGCGGCAGAGCCGACGAGCGCGAACAGCACCAAGCCAGTCCCTTGCCCGGTGCCCCCCATCGCTGCCCAGGATGCCGCCGAGATCAGCCCGGCTCCACCGGCCAGCAGCGATGCTACGGTTTCTGACCGTAGAGCTCGCCAGATTCGTACTACTTTGCCGACGCTTGCCTTCTGGTCGTCAGAAACTGGTGTCAGATCGGACATGCGTGGTTGGCGGCGTTCGGCGTTCTGAGGGGCCAAAACGCCGCGCATTATACCGCTAATTGACGCTCTGAGCGAAACTTGCGAACCTGAACGGCCTCCTCACATTGGGGTACTAAGTCCCATGTCGCGAAGACTCAGTTCGGCGTTGTCGCTGCTCGTCCTGCCTGCGCTGGCCGGTGCTCAAGTCCGCACCATAGACCAGGGCAGCTTTACGATCACGATGAACAATCAGCGCGTCGGCCGTGAGGACTTCTCTATTGTCGAGGATGCTTCGACGCGGAGCGCCATTATCCTGGCCAAGGGGGCGGTTGAGTATCGCGAGCGCGGGCTGCGACTGCAGCCAGTCTTAAAGGCAAACGCTGCCGGTGCGTCCACCGAGTACGAAATCGTCGTGCGCGGCGGGCCCATGCAAAAATGGACCGGGACTATCGACAGAAATCGCGTCCGATCATTCGTCTCGAGCGAGCGCGGTCAGGCGGCGAAGGAATTCGTTGTCTCAGTCGGCGCGATGGTGCTCGACGACGACGTTTTCCATCAGTACTACTTCGTCGCAAAGCGCGCCGGCGAGGGCTCGATTCCAGTCATCGTCCCTCAGCGGAACGCGCTGTCGACGGTGAGTGTCTCGCGACAAGGAAGTGAGCGCATCGACCTCGGCACAACGCAGGTGGAGGCGCAAAAGCTTTCGGTGACAGAAGGGTCCGGTCCCGCGCGCGAGCTATGGGTCGACGCGCAGGGTCGCGTGCTCAAAGTGGCAATCCCTTCCCGTGGGATCGTGGCGACGCGCGATGAGCTGCCGGCGAGTGAGTAAACTTAGAGCGTTGTAACGAGTGTCTGAGGGGCATCACTCGCCCATTACGACACGACAGCAGAATCCGACCCTGACTCTCGATCGCCCTGCCTTCTGCGGGGCGATTGCGTTGTTAGGTTATGAAACTGCATTTGTCGGACGCTCGTACGGGCGCCGGTCGTTTCCTTAAGCGCACCCTGATCATGCGAATCACACTCATTGCGAGCGCACTGCTCGTGGCCGCGGCATCGCTCGCCGCGCAGGCACCTCAGCCCGGTCCGGTTCTCACACTCGAAGAAGCCGTGCGCCTAGCGACGCGCAACAATCCCGGTCATCAACGGACGCTGACGGCACGGGCACGCGCCGGTTCCGCATTGCGTAGTGCATACGGAGCGTTGATGCCGCAGATCTCCACGTCGTTCAGTTCCGGATTCCGAGAGGGTCGGCCGCAGTTTTTTGCCGGCCAGCAATTCGGCTCAGGATCGGACGTTCTCTCCTCCTCGACCGATCTCAGTCTGTCACTGAACCTCAGCGGCTCAAGTCTGATGGCTCCACGCGCCGGCAGAGCAACAGTCGAGGCGACGGAGGCCGAAATCACGAGTTCCGAGCAGACACTGCGTTCGCAAGTGATTCAGCAGTATCTCAACGTGCTGCAGGCGCAGAGTCGCGCCGTTATGCAGGAAACGCTGCTCGTCGGTGTGCAAGCGCAATTGGAACTTGCAAGAGCGAGAGCACAGGTCGGCGCCGCGAATCAGCTCGATGTGCGGCGCGCCGAGGTCTTGGTCGGCCAGCAACAGGTTGCGCTGCTTCAGGCGCGCAATCAGGTCGAAGTCGACAAGCTACGCCTGTTTCAACAGATGGGTGTTCCGCAGCCGCCTAACGTGCAGCTCTCGTCGGAGTTCCCTGTGACAGAGCCGACTCTCAAGATTGCGGACCTGATGGACATGGCTCGTCGTTCGAATCCGCAGCTGAACGCGTTGCGCTCTCGAGAGCGCTCGGCGGGTGTAAACGTCGGTCAAGCGAGATCGAGCTACCTTCCTTCGTTTTCGTTGCGCACGGGCGTGGGCGGATTCACCGAGAAGACGCGTGACATCGAGGCCCGGATCCGGGGTGCACAGTTGGACGCGGCTCAGAGCCGTGCGGACTGCTTCACCACGGACTCCATTCGACGTGGTGTGGGACTCTCGAGCATAGGGCAGCAGTGCGCGGGTATTGCGTTCACACCGGATCTCGAGGCCCGCATTCGCGACGCGAATTCGCAGTTTCCGTTCAGCATGACGCGCGATCCAATAACAGTGTCGGCCTCGCTCTCGCTGCCGATTTTCGACGGGTTCCGGCGCGAAGAGCAAGTCCAGCAGGCGACCGCCACGCGGCGCGATGCCCAGTACGCGGTGCGCGAGCAGGAGCTGCGCCTAACGGCAGATGTGACGACGGCAAACCTGAACCTCACGACGGCGTATCGTACGGCGCAGTTGCAGGAGGAGAACGCGCGCACGGCGCGCATCGCGCTCGCTCTTGCCGAAGAGCGCTTCCGTGTCGGTGCGACGTCCTTCATCGAAGTAACGACAGCCCGGTCCGACTTCGAGCGCGCTGAAACGGATCGAATCAACGCCATTTACGAATTTCATAAGGCGTTCGCCACACTCGAAGCAGCCGTGGGGCGATCGCTTCGCTAACAGAGAACTCAAATGAGCAAACGCACGAAGTGGATCTTGGGCGCAGTCGCGGTCGTGGTCGTCGGCAGTATCGCGGCGTCCGCGGCAGCCAACCGCGGCGGCAAGGCCGTCGAGGTGAAGATCGTTGCCGTAGACAAGCGCGACCTCGTCGCGTCGGTCACGGCGAGCGGTCAGGTGCAGCCGCGAACCAAGGTGGACGTCGCTTCGGACATCAGCGGCCGGATCGTTAGGCTGGCTGTGAAGGAAGGCCAGATTGTCAAGAAAGGCCAATTCCTTCTCGAGATCGATCCGGAGCAGTACGTCGCCGCCGTGCAGCAGGCCGAGGCAGCCCTATCAGCGTCGAAGGCGCAGGCAGCGCAGGCGCGCGCTAACCTGCTGCAGTCCAAGCGCAATTACGACCGCCAAACCGAGATCAAGAAGACCAGCCCGCAGCTGGTCTCCGATTCCGAGCTAGAGCAGCTGAAGACACAGCTCGAGGTGAACGAGGCGCTGAACGAGGCCGCAGTTCATAGCGTGGAACAATCAACCGCGTCGCTGCGCACGGCGCGGAGCAACCTGAACAAGACGACCATCGTTGCGCCAATGGCCGGCCGCATAACGCGGCTCGCCGTCGAGCAGGGTGAGACGGCAGTGCCGGGCACCTTCAATAAGGATGCGGCGCTTCTGCTCACGATCTCGGACATGAGCGTGCTCGAGACGAAGGTGAAGGTAGACGAGACAGACGTCGCGCGCCTCGCGCTCGGCGACTCTGCCGTCGTGCAGATCGACGCGTTCCCAGACACAACATTCCTGGGGAAAGTCATCGAGATCGCGCACAGCTCCGTGCGTAACGTCGCGGCCTCTTCGCAGGATCAATCGATCGACTACGAAGTCACGATCCAATTGCTCAATCCTCCGCCCGACACGCGACCGGATTTCTCGGCGACGGCAAAGATCGTAACCGACACGCGCAGTCAGGTGCTGTCGATTCCGATCATCGCGCTGACAGTGCGCGAAAACGAGGAGCTGAGCGACGAAGACTCCGCGGTGACTGTTGGCAAGGCGCCGGTCAAGGAAGTGGGCAAGCGCGACGTCGAAGGCGTGTTTATCGTCGGAACTGACAACAAGGTGAACTTCAGGCCCGTAGATGTAGGGATCTCGGGGGACAACTACTTCGAGGTCCTCAAGGGGCTGACAGCCGGCGAAAAGATTGTCGGTGGGACGTATCAGGCCATTCAGCAGCTCAAGGACGGTGGGCTCGTGAAGGAAGCGAAAAAGGAAGACAAGGCTGCCAAGGACGCAAAGTCGTGAGCGATTTCATAACGAGTGAGCCGTCGGCGACGTCGACGGGCGAACATCCGATCAGCACGACCGGCGAACGGCACGCGGTTACGTCGATCCCGGGCGCTACGCCAAGTCGTGACTGGGTCATCGTGACCCGGGGGCTTCGGCGCGACTACGACATGGGCGGCGAGGTCGTGCACGCGTTGCGCGGTGTCGATGTCGCGATCCGTCGCAATGAGTACGTCGCCGTCATGGGTCCATCCGGCTCGGGCAAGTCGACGCTGATGAATCTGATCGGCTGCCTCGATACGCCGACCGCAGGCGAGTATTGGCTGAGCGGTGTTCTCGTTTCTAAGATGTCGGACGATGAGCTAGCGCGCGTTCGAAACAAGGAGATCGGGTTCGTATTCCAGACGTTCAACCTGCTCCCGCGCGCAACGGCGCTGCATAACGTGGAGCTTCCGCTCGTTTATGCCGGCGTCTCCTCGGTCGAGCGCAAGCGCCGAGCCGCCGAGGCGCTGGACAAGGTGCAGCTAAGCGACAGGATGCACCACAAGCCTAACGAGCTTTCCGGCGGTCAGCGCCAGCGCGTGGCGATCGCCCGCGCCCTGGTGAACAATCCGTCCATCCTTCTGGCCGACGAACCGACCGGTAACCTCGACTCGACGACGTCCGCGGAGATCATGCGCGTTTTCCAGTCGTTAGCGGATCATGGCCAGACCGTCATCATGGTCACGCACGAAGCCGACATCGCGGCGCACGCGCGGCGAGTGGTTGTGCTGCGTGACGGCTTGGTGTCCAGCGACGACCGTCGATCAGCGTTCGCGGCTCGCGTCGCAACAGGGGCCCCGCACTAGCAGCGAAAACCCGCGGCAAGTTTTTGCAGTTAGTTTTCGGAACCCTGCCGGCTACAGGAACGAAGCGAGGTAGGGCCTGACAATGCTTCTCGCCGACGTTCTCCGAACTGCGCTGATCCAGATCCGGGCGAACAAACTTCGCTCGTTCTTCACGCTGCTCGGCATCATGGTGTCGGTCGCGTTCCTCATCGCCGTCATCGCGATCATCCAAGGGATGAACGCGTACGTGAAGGACAACGTCGCGAGCGCGATGATCGGGTCCAATTCGTTCCAAGTGCGTCGCACCCCGCTCAACTTCGCGCCGATCAGCGACGATCAATGGGATGTGATCCAGCGGCGGCCGCGCATCACGCCATCCGAAGCCATGATCGTCGAGGCGGCGGTGCCTAACGCGGAGGCCGTCAGCCTCACGTCGGGATGGCCCACGCCGCAGGTCGACGTGCACTGGCGCGATCGCACCCTTGGCGATGTGCTCATCTTCGGCGTGACCGCGCCACATCAGGTCGTGCAGGACTATCGCATTGCAGTGGGACGACCGCTCTCGGACCTGGATGTGCGTGAGCGGCGCAGCGTGATCGTGATCGGCGCCGCGATCGCCGAGAAGCTCTTCGAAAACGTAGATCCCATTGGGCGCGAAGTGCGGCTCTTGGGGGAGCATTTCACGATCATCGGCGTGAACCAGCGCAAGGGTCGCGTACTCGGGCAGTCATTCGACGGCTTCATCTTGATGCCGATCAGCCGCTTCGAGATGCTCTACGGCCGGCGCAGCACGACGACGGTCTCGGTCAAGGTCGCGACGGTAGACGACGTGGCGCCGGCGATGGCACGCGTCGAAGAAGCGCTGCGCGTCGCGCGCGGCCTGCGGCCGGGCGAGCCTAACGACTTCTCGTTGGAGACCGCGGACGCATTGATCGCGTTCTGGAAGACGCTCACGCGCGTGCTCTTCGCCGTCGTGCCCTTCATCGTGTCCATCGGCATCGTCGTCGGCGGCATCGTGATCATGAACATCATGTTGATGTCCGTGACCGAGCGCACCCACGAAATCGGCATCCGCAAGGCGATGGGTGCCCGCGCGCGCGACATCGAGCGGCAGTTCCTCGCCGAGTCGGTGGCGCTCGCAACGTTAGGCGGTATTATCGGCGTCGCCAGCGGATGGGCCTTCGCCAGCCTCATCGCGACCGCGTCACCGCTTCCGGCGCGTGTGACGTCGTGGTCCGTGCTGCTGGCGATCGCGTTAGGGGCCGGCGTGGGGATCGTCTTCGGCGTGTATCCAGCGCGACGTGCGGCACGGCTCGACCCGGTCCATGCCATGCGGGCGGAGTAGCCATGCGAGCGTTCTGGGAGCGGCTGGACGAGAATATCGGGATGGCGCTCGCCGCGCTGCGCGTGAGCAAGTTACGCTCAGGCCTGACCATTCTCGGCGTGGTCATCGGCATCAGCACCGTGATGGCGATGGCGACGCTGGTGAATGGGATTCAGAATCAGATCATCTCCACAATCGAAATCGCGGGACCGACGACGTTCTACGTCATGAAGGCGTTTTCGCAGACGCCGGTGAATCCGGATGCGCTCCCGGCGTGGATCCGCATTCGGCCGGATCTGTCTCGCCGCGAAGCCGAGCGCATCGCGAGCCTTCCGGAAATCGGGTTCGCCGCGCTGTGGGCGCAGACCCTGGCGCGTCTCGAATACAAAGGCGTGCGCTCGGGTGCCACGACGGTGACCGGTGGTGATGACCGCTTTCAGGAGATCTACGGCGGTGAGCTCGTCATGGGGCGCTGGTTCACACGTTCGGAAATGCGCAGCGGCGCCAGCGTTGTCGTTCTCAACGAGGACAACGCGCGGCGACTCTTCGGCCGCGAGAATCCGTTAGGCAAGTGGATTCGCGTCGGCGCGCGGCCAGCGGAAGTGATCGGCCTCTGGGCCGAACCGGCGAACGCCTTCGCGCCGCCTGGTGTGGACAACGGCGCGATCGTGCCGTTCGAGATGATGTGGGCGCAGTACCCGATCGACAAAACCAACGCACTGTTCATCTCCGTCAAACCTCGGCCCAACGTAGCGGTTGACTCGGCACAAGCGGCGGTCACCGTGGCGCTACGCGAGCTGCGCAAGTTGCGGCCTGCCGACAAGAACACCTTCGACCTCATCACACAGGATCAGATCCTGGACATCTTCACGAGTCTGTCGGGCGCGTTCTTCCTGGTCATGATGGTCCTGTCGTCGGTCGGGCTGCTCGTGGGCGGCATCGGCGTGATGGCGATCATGATGGTGTCGGTCACGAGCCGGACGCGCGAGATCGGCGTGCGTAAGGCGTTAGGTGCTACTCGGCGCGACATCATGACGCAGTTTCTCGTCGAGGCGTCCACGCTCACCGGGATCGGTGGCGTGTTTGGGATTCTCGCCGGTGTGGGCGTCGGTCAGCTGATCGCGACTGTCCTTAGTGTCGATGCGCCGCTACCGCTGGCGCAGACAACCGTGGCTGTAATTGTCTCGGTCGCGGTTGGCATCGTGTTCGGATTGATTCCGGCGCGACGCGCGGCAAGGCTAGATCCAGTGGAGGCTTTACGGTACGAATGAAGTCAGACTGAGTCCCCAATCGCGTGCGAGCATCGACGGGCTCGCACAGATGGGCATCGCACGCGGTCTTACTGCGGTGTCAGTCGATTGAGCCTCCTATGTTACATCGGGTAACGAGACCGCCCATAGCGTGTCGGCGGCGCAGGACTAGTGGAACTTACGTTCACCCCGCGTGGTCGCAGTTGGACGTTGAGCAACACGGCTCTTGCGCGCATTCGAATATCGAATGGCGTTTCTAACGGTTCTGGCGTGGATGGGATGGCGAATGATTCGGGTCCTGATAGTTCAGGCAGGTAGGTTCTTGTCGCGACGGCGTCGCACAGTTGGAAACGCGCGAACGCGACTGCGCGTAACTGCGACGGCGGCCCGCGCTCGTAAATCCCACGCCGACGATCGAGAAAAGTGCCCGGCGACGCCTAACGCGCTCGCCTTCGCGTCAGCGATCCACCCGTTTACGACGATTGGGGCCAATGGTCACCGTGCATGGCAGCGGCAGCCAGCATGAAAACGTCGGAATCGCCGTCGATTGTCGTGCTTGATGATCACGTCGTCGCGCGTACGGCAATCGCGGATGCGTTGCGCGCACAGCTTCGATGCCGGGTTTTCCTGTCCTCGTCTGAGACAGAGGAGGCCGTTCGTACTGCAAGGGACGCGCGGCCCGGGACGATTCTAGTCGACAGTCGCTTGAGGGACCACGATACCGCACGCCTAACAAGTACACTACGCAACCGCGTACCGACTGCTAGAGTTGTCGTTACCGGGCTTACATCACATCACTCGAACATCATGGCTCTGGTCGAAGCCGGTGCTTGCGGCTTCATCATGAAGGAGGCCTCGGCTGACGAGTACACGACGACTGTGCGTACCGTCACCAAGGGAGGCTTCGCGTTTGCCTCGACGTCTGACGGCTGGACTCTTCCGCGAGATAAGTCGACGCGCCGTGCGAGGAGCGAAACGAACTGACCTTGAAGCGCTGAACCTTACAGCGCGCGAACGGCAAGTACTTGAGCTGATTGGTGTGGGTCGAAGCAACAAAGAGATCGCGGCACACCTTGTCGTGTCGGTGAATACAGTCAAAAGCCACGTGCGTCATCTCCTCGAAAAACTGCAGCTGCGCACTCGCCAGGAGATGGCTGCCGCCCTGCGTGCTGTGGAGGAACTGCACGGTCGGTAGACTGACGAGCGAACGGCAAGAGCTAGCTCGTTTGGATTACGTCCAAAACCATCCCATGGGGCGATTCCGAAGGCGCGGGCAATTCGCGATGCTTGCGCTTCGTGCAGTCGTCGCGCGAAAGCGCCGAGCGCGGGTCATCCGCACCATCACTCTTTGATAGGAGTAGCAATCTCATGCACTAGGAGGTCACGCCGCGCAATGTTGGCGTGCTCGTTGCTGCGTGTCAGTCGCGTCAATGCCCGCTGCGTACTGAGCGAGCCGAGTGCACAGGGACGTCTTGTGACCGGCCGGCGATTTGAGTGGGTCTGAATTACGTGGTGTCGAATTGAGAAACCAGCTGCAGTCAAAACTGAGGGAAGAGTCTGTGGAGTTTCGCTGCGAATACGGCAGTACCAAGAATAGTTTGCGTGCTTGCATCGTCGGTTTGATCGCATTCTTGTCCGCGTGCGACCTTTTCACTAGCACGGACTGCAATGCTGTAGCCGCGTATGCGCTGCGCGTTGCTGTAATCGACTCGGCCTCTGGCCTACCGCCAAATTCAACGCCGTCGCTGACTGTCACGGATGGCGCTTTCAGCGAGTCGCACCCGGCTCCGAATCTCGGCGGCGGCAGTGTAAACGAGTTTCTGGCGGCGAAGGAACGGCCCGGCGAGTACCAGGTGGTTGTGCGGGCCGCTGGGTATGCAGATTGGACTCGCTCCGGAATCCGCGCGGAGCGGCAAGGGCAATGCCGCATACTGCAGACGGTTCAGGTAAACGCGCGGCTTCGAAAGCTCTAGCGCGGAACATCGCGCACCTGGGAGCAACTGCTTGCTCGTTAGGCATCGTCGCGTCCGTCAGAAAGTTGGGCGCAACAACACGCTCGTTGTAGTGTCGCTGCCGTCGTGCCTAACGCTGCCACTTTACGAGCTGATGCAGGTCTGGCCGTGAGGGGCAAGCAACGGCACCAAGGCGGCAGCACTTATTCCATAAGCGTCAGCTGTTACACGCACCGTACCGAGTTGGAGCAACTCGGCAACCTCTCTCGTAATTGGAGTGATTGTGATGTTTCGTACTCGCATTTTGACCAGAGATGGTCAGCATCGCCGAACCGCAGCAGGGCACGCAACACGCCTAGCTTTCCTATCGATCTTCATGCTGATTGGCTGCGTCGATGACCAGCCAACGCCAGCGGAGCCCAAGTTCAACGCCGGCGTCGACAAATCATCACCGAACGCCAACCTGCAACCAGCATCGATTCGAGCTGACGAAGCTCTGTATTCAGAACTCGGTCGCACGGCCCGGTCGGCGGCTGGCTTCTTCCTCGACGGGAACGGCAACCTAGTAGTGCTCGTTCGTGACGCGTCGGACAACGCGAACGCGCGCGTCGCGATGCAGTCTATGCTCTCGCGCGGCGCGATTTCGGCACTTAAGAATCGCCAGCCGGCGATTATGATCCGGGCCGCGCAGTACTCTTTTGGACAGCTCGCTTCGTGGCGAGATGCTCTTTTCGACCATCTATCTCGAATAAGCGGCGTAACCTCATTGGACTTGGATGAGGTTCAGAATCGAGTGACCGTCGGAATCGACCCTAACTCGGCAGCGCCGGCGCGAGCCGCCGTTCTTAGCCTAGCCAATTCTCTGGCAGTTGACACTGCAGCGGTTGCGTTCCGCTTGCACGGCCCACTTAAGCCACGCGCTTCTTCAAGCGCGGCCACTTCAATGTACAGCATCCAAATCAACCAGCATTGGGATACGCTCGCTGACGTGACCCCCGAAAGCTGATCCAGCTATTCTTGCCGATCCTCATCGGAGGATCGATGCGCAAGAGTCGCTTCACGGAAGAACAGATCATTGGGATCCTGCAGGAAAGCGCGGCGGGTGCC
>Ga0187893_10007349_pt1 | contig 18099 bp, 20 predicted proteins | sample MA1701074metaG_FD_139574 | JGI IMG/M metagenome (GOLD analysis project Ga0187893, IMG submission 139574) | White microbial mat communities from a basaltic lava cave in the Kipuka Kanohina Cave System on the Island of Hawaii, USA - MA170107-4 metaG ... | reverse complement strand
TACCCAAACCTCGGCATCACGCCGGAGGAGCTCCTGGCCTACGAGGAGGACCTCCCGCTCGGTGAGGAGGGCCAGGCCGCGTGGACCGAGGCCGTGGCGGAGATCAAGGCGGCCTAGCGACCGGCTCGAACCCGAACGAGGTCGTCGCGGAGCCGCAGCAGCCGCCGCGCGGCGAGCCCGGCCGCTCGGGCCGGTGGTTGCAGCGCGTGCTCTTCCTCGGGCCCGGCCTGACGTACTGGGCGGTGCTGTTCGTCTTCCCGGCCGGGCTGGTCCTCGCGTACAGCTTCTTCCGCCGCAGCGCGACCGGCGGGATCGACTACACGTTCACGTTCGACAACTACGCGCGGGCCGTCGACCCGCTGTTCCTGGACGTCCTGTGGTTCTCGCTGCGGACCGCGCTGCTCACGACGGCGATCGCGCTGCTCCTCGGCTACACGGTGGCGTACTTCATCGCCACCCGGCCCGAACGCTGGAGGCTCCCGCTGCTGGTCATGGTGGTCCTGCCCTTCTGGACGAACCTGCTGATCCGCACGTACGCGTGGATCGTCCTGCTCGGCAACGAGGGCCTGATCAACCGCACCCTCCGCGGCATCGGCGTGATCGACACGTCGCTCCCGTTGCTGAACAACGAGTTCGCGATCGTCGTCGGGCTGCTCTACGCGTACCTGCCGCTCATGATCCTGCCGCTGTACGCGTCGATCGAGCGCCTGGGGACCCCCCCGCGCGAGGCGGCCGCCGACCTCGGCGCCGGTCCGATCGCCGGCTTCTTCCGCGTCACCTTCCCGCTGACGCTCCCCGGCGTGATGGCCGGGTGCATCTTCGTGTTCGTCCCGAGCCTGGGGAACTTCGTCGTCCCCGACCTGCTCGGCGGGGGCAAGGAGATCATGGTAGGCAACCTGATCCAGAGCCAGTTCTTCCAGGCGCGGGACTGGCCGTTCGGGGCGACGCTCGCGCTGTCGGTGATGCTGATCACGCTGCTGTTGCTGCTCGGGCAGGCCCGGATCCTGAACCGGGAGAAGAGGCTGGCAGCCCGTGCGACGTAAGCCGGGGCGCACGCGCGATCGGATCCTCGGGGCGGGGAGCCTGCTCGTCTACGGGTTCCTGTACCTGCCGATCGTCGTCCTGGTGGTCCTGTCGTTCAACCGTTCGGGCAGCCCGACGTACTGGGGCGGGTTCTCCACCGAGTGGTACGGCGAGCTGCTGAAGAGCCAGGACCTGATCGACTCGCTCAAGAACACGCTGGTGGTCGGGCTCTTCGTCACGGCGATCTCGACGATCCTCGGCACGCTGCTCGCGCTCGGGCTCGAACGCACGGTGCGCAGCTCGATCCTGGACAGCGTGCTGTTCCTGCCGGCGGTCGTCCCGGACATCGTGCTCGCGATCGGGCTGCTGTCGTTCTTCACGCTCGTGGGTGTCTCGCTGGGGCTGCACACGGTGATCGCCGCGCACGTCGTGTTCGACATGATCTTCGTCTCCGCGATCGTGCGGACCCGGCTCGGCTACTTCGACCGCTCGATCGAGGAGGCCGCGCAGGACCTCGGGGCGACGAGGTCCGCGACGTTCTTCCGTGTCACGCTCCCCCTGATCGCTCCCGGGATCGTCGCTGGCGCCCTCGTGGCGTTCACCCTGTCGTTCGACGAGTTCATCATCGCGTTCTTCACCTCGGGCGCAACCGCGCTGACGTTCCCGATCCGCGTGTACTCGAGGATCCGGTTCGGGCTCACGCCGGTGATCAACGCCGTCGCGACCGTGCTCCTCGCGGTCAGCTTCACGCTGATCCTCATCGCGGTGCGGCTGAACGGTCGCGCGGCGCGGCGCGCGATCGAGCACACCGGCTAGCGGCGAGCCGTCGCTAGCTGTAGACCCAGAGCACCTTGCACCCGGGGGAGGGGTCCCACGTAACGCGCGATCCCTTCGGGACCGAGGCCATGTCGCCCTCGGAGAGCTCGAGCGAGCGGCCGCCCACCACGGCGAACGCGACGTGGCCCTCGAGCACGACGACCGTCTCGCGTGCGGGCAGCTCGACCGGGTCCGACGGCCCCTCGCGCATGCCCGGCTCGGACCTCCACAGGCCGACCTTCGCGTCGCCCTCCTCGAACAGCATGTGCGCCGACCCGCCGACCTCGGTATCCGGCTCCCACTCGGCGGTATCGATCCTCGAGACGAACACCCCATCGCCCAGATCCGTCACGGTCACCCTCCGTCCTTGGACTGCCGCATGATAGGGGCTCGCGTCGACCGGGACGGGTCAGCGCGCGAGCGCCCGGTCAGCGATCTCGTTCAGGGCCCTGCCATCTCGGAGCAACGCCCGCAGCACGAGATCGGCGCACTCGCGCGCGACCGACTCCACCGATCCCGGCGTACGGCTCGAGTACCGTCGGATGATCACGATGTTCATCGCCGTGATCATCTCCTGTGCGAAGGCCGGATCCACCTTCGCGAATTCGCGACGCCCGACGCCCTGCCGAACCATCTCGCGGATGGCCTCGTGCAGGTGCTCGAGCCGGTCGTGCCAGAAGGCGAAGTCGTCATCCTGCATGATCTCGGTCACGTGCACGCCGCTCAGGTCGTACGGCGATCGGCAGAGGTAGGCCGTGTCCTCGTAGACGAAGTGGTACAGGCGCTCGGCGGCCGGTCCCCTCGCGCGTGCGTGGCGCCAGGCGATCTCAGTGGCGTCGTCGACGCTGTACGCGAGGAGCGTCTCGAGGATCTCGCGCTTGGACGCGAAGTGGTGAAAGAGCGAAGGCTGCCGGATGCCCACCTCGGCGGCGATCTCTCGGGTCGAGGTTCCCGTGTAGCCCTTGCGCGCGAACAGTTGCGATGCCTCTCGGAGGATGCGCTCCCTCGTCCCGTCCTCGCCGCTCGCGTTCGCCGGCACGGTCCCCACCCCTTGACACGGGCAGCCCTATCGAACGATAGTCTACGCCGAACCGCCGATATGGACACGCCGGCCGAGCCTCGGGGCCCCCTGGATCCGCTCCGGATCCCGCGTTTCGCGGGGCCGTCCACGTTCGCGCGGCTCCCGACCCTCGACGAAGCCCCGCGCGCAGACGTCGGTGTGGTCGGGATCCCGTTCGACTCGGGCGTCACCTACCGGCCGGGAGCACGGTTCGGTCCCATGGCCGTGCGCACGGCCTCACGGATGCTGCGGAGCTACCATCCCGGCCTGGACGTGCAGCCGTTCACAGCACAGCAGGTCGTCGACGCGGGCGACATCGCCTGCAACCCGTTCTCGATCGAGGAGGCGATCGGGCAGATCCAGGAGGGCGCCGCCGCCCTCGGGAGCAGCGCGGAGTTCCTGGTCAGCATCGGCGGCGACCACACGATCGCGCTGCCGCTCCTGCGGGTCATCCGTGAGCGCTTCGGACCAGTGGCGCTGATCCATTTCGACGCCCACCTGGACACCTGGGATACGTACTTCCGGGCCGCCTACACGCATGGGACACCGTTCCGCAGGGCGTGGGAGGAAGGGCTGCTCCTGCAGGATCGCTCGATCCATCTGGGGATCCGCGGCCCGCTGTTCTCGCCGGCAGATCTCGTCGACGACGCGGGTTTCGGGTTCGACGTCGTGACCTCGGGCGACGTCCTCGCGGAGGGGATCGCTGCCACGGCGAACCGTGTGCGGGAGCGCGTGGGCGACGCGCCCGTGTACGTCTCGATCGACATCGACGTCCTCGATCCCGCGTTCGCGCCGGGGACGGGGACGCCGGAGGCCGGGGGGATAACCAGCCGTGAGCTCCTCGGCATCCTGCGGGGGCTCCGAGATCTGGACCTGGTGGGTGCCGACGTCGTCGAGGTCTCGCCGCCCTACGACCACGCCGAGATCACCGCGGTGGCGGCGTCGCACACCGTGTTCGAGCTGGTCTCGTTGTTCGCTGTGAACCGGAAGGAGGCGCCGTGAGCCGGGACGGGGGAGACGGAAAGGGGAGGGGCATCGTGGGAAGCGAGCGGAGGATGTCGCGTCGGGAGCTGCTGCGGAGGGCGCCTGCGTTCGGCGCGGCAGGGCTGTCGCTCCCGGCGATCCTGGCCGCCTGCGGACGGACGCCGGAGGAGGCCGGTGGGGCGCTCACCGGCGCGACGGGAGCTACCGGTGCCACGGCGAGCCCGATCCCGACGGGCGACATCGAGGGCACGAGCCTGAAGGTGAGCACGTACGGCGGGTTCTTCGAGGAGAACTTCCGAGCGATGTATCCCGCGTTCACCGAGGAGACCGGCGTCACCGTCGAGTCGATCGCAGAGCCGACGTCCGAGGTCTGGGTCGTGCAGCTCGAGCAGTCCGTTCGGGCGGGGACGCCGCCGCCCTCGGACATCTCGATGCTCTCGGGCGTCGGGATCCAGCGGGCCATCAAGGGTGGCGTTCTCGCGACCTACGGGCTCTCCGACATCCCAACCGCCGGGGACAACCTCGCCGAGGGATACATCCGCACGGACGAAGCGGGCAACGTGACCGGCGTGGGCGCGGTCTCGTGGTACATCACGATCGTCTCGAACACCGACCGGGTGCCGGAGAGCCCGACGACGTGGACGACGTTCTGGGACCCGCAGTGGGAGAACGAGCTCGCGCTGCTGCGCAACTCGGCCAACGCCTACCTCATGGAGATCACGGCGGCGAGCTTCTTCGGCGGCTACGAGATCCTCGAGACGCAGGAAGGCGTGGTCGAGGTGCTGACGAAGCTGCAGGAGGTCAAGCCGAACGTGAAGCTGTGGTTCCGGGACGAGGCGACCGCGCAGCAGGCCTACAACACGGGCGAGGTCTCGCTCGGGCAGTTCTACCACGACATCACGACGTATGCGGCGTCCCAGGGCGAACCCCTCCGGAGCGTCTTCCCCGATGAGGGAGCGATCTTGGACTCGGGGTTCTGGGCGATCACGAAGACCACCGAGAACCTCGCCGGCGCGGTCGCGTTCGTCGACTACTTCAGCCGGCCGGCGATCCAGGCGGAGCTCGCCCGGACGCTGGGCACGACGCCGACGGCGAGGCAGGACACCATGGACCTGACCGCCGAGGAGTACGAGGCCGTCGGAGGGCCGGGCCCGGAGGCCGCGCTCCGTCCGAAGTACGAGATGTACGACGAATGGGAGGACTTTATCGACCAGCAGTGGACGGAGCTGATCCTCTCGTAACGGGGCAGACTGACGCGTGGACGCCAGGGGAGGCCTGCGACTCGAAGGTCTGGTCAAACGCTTCGGCGACGTGGACGCGGTCGCCGGCGTGGATCTCGAGCTGCCTCCCGGGCGGCTGATCTCGTTCCTCGGTCCGTCCGGGTGCGGGAAGACGACGATGCTCCGCATGATCGCGGGTCTCGAGCAGCCCACCGAAGGTCGCGTGTTCGTCGACGGCGACGACATCACCGACCGCCCGCCGCACCTGCGCGATATCGGCATGGTGTTCCAGTCGCTCGCCCTGTTCCCGCACCTGTCGGTGGCCGGCAACATCGCGTACGGGATGCGGATCCGCGGCGTTGGCGCGGCGAGGATCTCGGCGCGCGTCGAGGAGCTGTTGCAGCTCGTGTCGCTGGAAGGGATGGGCGACCGGCGCATCTCGCAGCTCTCGGGCGGGCAGCGACAGCGCGTGGCGACGGCTCGTGCCCTCGCGCTCGAGCCCGGGCTGTTCCTCCTCGACGAGCCGCTCTCGGCACTCGACGCCAACCTGCGCGAGCAGCTCCAGGTGGAGCTCCGGCTGCTCCAGCAGCAGCTCGGCATCACGACGATCATGGTCACCCACGATCAACGCGAGGCGATGACGATGTCCGACCTCGTCGTGGTGATGCAGGACGGACGGGTCGAGCAAGTGGGGCCACCGCTCGAGGTCTATCGCCGGCCGGCCACCGCGTTCGTCGCCCGGTTCATCGGAAGCACGAACCTGCTCGAGGGGCGGGCGCTCTCGAACGGCCGTGTCCGCGTCCGGGACGCCGAGTTCGACGTGGGCGAGGGGGCGTTCGCGGACGAGGGGGAGCGGGTGCTGATCTCGGTCCGGCCAGAGGAGACCCATCTCGCCGCCGGACGATCGAATGGCGTCAACGCCCTCGGCGGCGCGGTCGTCTTCGTGCGCGACCTCGGCGAGCTGTTCGAGTGCTACGTCGACTGCGGGCTCGTGGAGCACGTCGTCGTCGCCGGGAGCCCGCGCGAACGCGTGGCGGTGGGCCAGGGGGACGAGGTCACCGTGCGGTTCCCCCCCGAGGCCTGCGTGGTGGTGCGCGGATGACCGAGCGCCGGCCGCCGACGCGGGGCACCTACGGCGTTCTCGCGGTGCCGGTCGTGGTCCTGGTCGTCTTCTTCCTGATCCCGTTCGCGATGATGGTCGCGACCTCCTTCTACCATCGCATCGAGGGCGGGTTCTACGAGCCGGCCTTCGAGCTCGACAGCTGGAGGCGTCTGTTCTCGAACGTGTTCCTCGAGCGGGCAGGGTTCTCGATCGGGATCTCGTTGCTCGCCGGGGCGCTCTGCGTCGCGGTCGCCTTCCCGTTCACGTTCTTCCTCACGCGGATGCGCAGGCGGGCGCACGTCGCGCTGCTGATCCTCGTGCTGTCGGCGCTGTCGCTGTCCGAGGTCATCGTCGGGTTCACCTGGAGCGTCTTGCTGGGGCGCGCGGCCGGTCTGTCGAACATCCTGGTGTGGCTGGGTCTCATGGACGAGGCTACCGCCTACCAGCCGAGCTTCCTCGCCGTGCTCCTCGGCCTGTCCTACATCGCGTTCCCGTACTGCGTCCTCACGCTGTACCCGTCCCTCACGCGCCTGGACAGGGAGGTGACGGAGGCTGCACAAACGCTGGGCGCCTCCCCGTGGCGCACCTTCTGGAGCGTGGTCGTCCCGATCTGCCGGCCGATCATCGTGGCCGGGTTCCTGCTGGTCTTCGTGTTCACGCTCGGGAGCTACTTGATCGCGGCGATCCTCGGCCGGCCCGAGCACTGGACGCTGTCCGTCTTCATCTCCGATCAGGCGTCGTTCAACGCCAACGTGCCGTTCGCGGCGGCGATGGCGATCTTCCTCACCGCGTTGTCGCTCATCGTCGTGGGGATCGTGACGGTCATCGAATCGCGCACTCGGAGGCTCGCCTGATGCGGGCGCTCAGATGGATCGTGACCGGGTTCACCATCGTGTTCCTGGTGGCTCCGCTCGTGGTCGTCGCGATCGTCTCGGTCAACGAGAACCGGTACATGGACTTCCCGCCGGAGGGCTTGTCGGCCTCGTGGTACTCGGCGTTGTGGACCGACCTCTCGTGGCGGAACGCGATCGTCCGGAGCCTAACGATCGCGGCGGCGAGCGCCGCGTTCGCGGTCGCGATCGCGACGCCGTTCGCCTACGTCCTGCGCGCGTACCGGATCCGGCTGACGCCGCTGCTCTATTCGCTCGGCATCCTGCCGTTCATGCTTCCACCCGTCATCAGCGCGCTCGCCCTCCAGGTGTTCTGGAACGAGACCGGGCACGTCGGCCGGATCGAGAACGTGATCATCGCCCACGGGGTGTTCTTCTCGACGCTGCCGCTGATCGCGATCTCGCTGGCGATGGAGACGATGGACCCGTCGCTCCGAGAGGCGGCTCAGACGCTCGGCGCGAGCCCCCGCGCGACGTTCCGAACCGTGACGTTCCCCCTGCTCGTCCCCTCGATGATCACGGGCTACGCCGCCGCGTTCGTGCTCAGCCTGAACGAGTACATCATCGCCTTCCTGGTCGCCGGGTTCTCCGTCGAGACGCTGCCCATCAAGATCTTCAACAGCCTGCGCTACGGGTTCACGCCGACGATCGCCGCGGTGACCGTGGTCTTCATCGTGGTGGCGGCGACGATCTTCACGTTCGCGGCGATGTTCGGGAACCTGCTGCGGTTCCTCGGCGCCGACCCGTCGACGCTCGAACGCGGCCGGGCCGCCTGATGCGCGCCGCGGTCCTGTACGCGTACGGCGCGCCGCTCGAGGTCCAAGAGATCGAGCTCGACCCGCCGAAGGCAGGGGAGCTCGTGATACGGATGGCGGCCTCCGGCGTCTGTCGGTCGGATTGGCACGAGGTCCGCGGGATCCATCCGTTCGACCTCCCGGTCGTGCTCGGACACGAGGGCTCCGCGATCGTCGAGGAGGTGGGAGAGGGCGTCGAGGGGCTCGCGCCCGGCGATCACGTCGTGTGCTCGTGGCTCCCGAACTGCGGCGAGTGCCGGCGGTGCGAGGCGGGGCGGCCAGTGCTGTGCGAGCGCCTCGGACCGTTCGACGCGGGGTTCCTAGGTGATGGGACGACGCGATTCCACCGAGGGGAGACCAGGATCCATCACAACGTCCCGTCCTCGTTCGCGGAACGCTCGGTCATCCCGGCGAACACGGCGATCAGGGTCGATCCCGCGCTTCCGCTCGAGCAGGTCGCGCTCCTGGGATGCGCGGTGATGACCGGCATCGGCGCCGTCCGGAACACCGCGCGGGTCGAGCCGGGGCGGTCGGTCGTCGTGATCGGGTGCGGCGCGGTCGGGCTGAGCGTGATCCAGGGCGCGCGGATCGCGGGCGCCGCGCCGATTGTGGCCGTCGACGTGGTCCCGGCCAAGCTCGACCTCGCGAAGACGCTCGGCGCGACCGACCTCGTGCTCTCGGGCCAGGACGTCGAGGATCGTGTGCGGGAGGCGACCGGGGGCGGCGCCGACTACGCGTTCGAGTGCCTGGGCCGGCCGCAGACGATCGAACTCGCGGCCCACATCGTCGCGCCGGGGGGCACCGCCGTGCTGATCGGGATGGCGGCGCCGGATGCGGACGTGCACCTGCGAGCGCTCGAGGTGACGACGCAGGAGAAGACCGTGACCGGGTCCTGGTACGGCTCGGTGGTTCCCTGGCGCGACTTCCCCTTGCTCGCCGATCTGCTCGGCCGCGGCGAGCTGGACCTGACGCCGATGATCGCGCGCACGATCGCTCTCGATCAGATCAACGAGGCCCTGGCGCGGTTCGAGACGGGGGAGGAGGCCCGTTCGGTGATCGTCTATCCGGGGGCCGGCGCGGGATAGTCTCGCCGGCGGCTTCAGCGATCGAAGTCGGGGTTGCGCGCCTCGTAGTCGTCCGCCACGCGTCTCGGTACGACGAACCGCCATGCGTCCAGGACGAGCTCGCGCATCTCGGCTGCGTCGATGGCCGCGAGCCTGACGACCACCCAGTGGTATCGGAGATCTCCTCCCCTCGGCATCATGAACTTGCGCGGTTCCGAGCGGACCAGGTCCTCGCGCTCCTCCTTCGGGAAGGCGAACCCCATCACCGTTTCGTCACGGGAGAAGGCTAGATAGACGATCCGGCCTACGCGGAACTTCACCCGATCCCGGACGAGCGCCTCGGTCGTGCGGGGGAGCTTCGCCGCGAAGGATCGAACATCGTCGATCGTGACCATCGCCGGCCCACGCTCGGTCGACGCGAACGCTCGTTCGCGATCCGCCGTGTGGGCGGCTCGATCAGAGGTTCTCCCACAGGCCCATGACATTGCCTTCGGTGTCCTCGAAGTACGCGAAGGCGCCCATGCCCGTGATCTCGGTCCTCGGCGTGACGACACGTCCCCCGCCGGCCTCGATCTCCTTCAGGGCGGCATCGATGGACGCCACGCCGACGGTGACCACCGGTGCCGGCGTCTCCGCGCTGCGCAGCATCATGCCGCCGTTGATCGCGCCCGGCTCCGTCGGGATCTGCGTCTTCTCGTCGATGGCCGTCGTTCCGACGATCGTGTACTCGCCCTCGCCCATCGACATCGTCTGCAGGCTCCAGCCGAAGATGGATCCGTAGAACGACTTCGCGCGATCCAGATCGTCGACCGGGATCTCGAAATGCACGACCTTGTCCACGATGTCCTCCTCCCTGCTCCGGCGGCTCCGAAGGTCATCACCCTACCGCTCCTCCAAGGTTCGGGAGCGGGCGGCTGTGGGCGCCCAACGCTGGAGGTGCGCGACGCTGTCTGCAACTGTCTTGGGGAAGCGAGGCCACCCCACCTGGGGTGGGATGGGAACCCACTTCTGCTCCCCGGGGTGCCACGAGCGGTTCGTGGCCGATCCCGCCCGATACGCGCCACTCGCCGACTGTGGGTCGATGCGCCTTCGCGAGTCGTATCCGCGGTGTTGATGGTGGGCCCCCGGGGACTCGAACCCCGAACCTGCGGATTAAGAGTCCGTTGCTCTGCCAGATTGAGCTAGAGGCCCGGCGCAGTCTAGCAAGGCCCCTCGCAGCTGGTGGGGTGACCGAGGGGACTCGAACCCCCAACCCCCAGGACCACAACCTGGTGCTCTGACCACTTGAGCTACGGCCACCGCGTTCGAGGCCGATGGTATCAAGGCGCATCGGCGACCTTGGTGCAGGCGCGGCCGCTCTGGGATGATTGAACGGCTGTTCAACGTGCGGGAGGCTACGGCCATGGCGGTTCGAGAGACGACCCAGATCGACCTCGAGAAGGTCGACCGGCTAATCGAGGAGCAGGAGGCCAAGCTCGAGCCGAAGCACCGCGCCTCGATCGAGTATCGCGAGAAGGTCCGGGAGCACGTCGCCGGCGGCGTCGCCTCCTCGTGGCAGGCGGCTCCGCCGCACGCGATCTTCATCGACCGGGGCGAGGGCAACCGGATCTGGGATCTCGACGGCAACGAGTACATCGACTATCACCTCGGCTACGGCGCGATGGTCGTCGGGCACGCGCACCCGGCGATCGTCGATGCGATCCGACGGCAGGCGGGACGCGGAACGCACTTCGCGCAGCCGACCAGAGACCTGGACGTGATCGGCGCGAACCTCGCCGAGCGATTCGACCTGCCGCTGTGGCGGTTCTGCAACTCGGGGACCGAGGCCACGCTCGAGGCGTGTCGCCTGATGCGCGCCAAGACCGGCCGTGACCTGCTCATCAAGATCGAGGGGACGTACCACGGTCACCACGACTCGCTGATGGTGAGCGTGATCCCTGATCCCGAACTGATCGGGCCCCGCAGGCATCCGGCAACGCTGGCGCAGGCGCCGGGGATCCCCCAGACCTTCCTCGACCTGGTCCGCGTGATCCCGTTCAACGACCTCGACGAGGCGCGCCGGGCGTTCGATGAGAACCGCGACCGCGTGGCCGGGCTCATCGTGGAGCCGGCGATGATGAACTGCGGCGTGATCCTGCCCGAACCCGGCTATCTCCAGGGTCTGAAGGATCTGTGCCACGAGTTCGGCGCGTACCTCGCGTTCGACGAGGTCAAGACCGGATGCACGCTCGCGTACGGCGGCGCGGTCGAGGCGTTCGGCGTCGTTCCCGACATCGTGTGTCTGGCCAAGGCGATCGGCGGCGGTCTTCCGTGCGGCGGGATCGGCGCGACCGAGGAGCTGTTCCGGGCCGTGATCGAAGGCGAGCACGACATGGCCGGAACGTTCAACGGCAACCCGCTCACGCTTGCCGCGAGCAAGGCCACGCTCACCGAGGTCCTCACCAAGGATGCCTACGGCACCTTCGAGCGCGTCGACGCGTACCTCAAGGAGCATCTGTCCGAGGTGATCGACCGGCACCGCCTTCCGGCGTACGTGACCGGGGTCGGCGCGAAGGGTTCGATCATCTACTCGGCGACGCCCGTGCGCGAGTACCGCGACACGTTCGGGATCGACGAGCGCATCACGTACCTCGCGTGGCTGTTCCAGCAGAACGGCGGGGTCTTCAAGTCGCCCTGGTCGAAGCAGGAGACGTGGACGTTGTCGGTCTGGCACACGGATGAGGACGCGCAGCGCTACGTCGACAACGTCGAGGCGTTCGCCTCGGCGATCGCGTCGTAGGCACCCGCGTCGGTGGCCGCGAGGGCGGCGGGTAGACTCGCCGACATGATCGACCACTGGTCCCGATGAGCCCGCGAACGAGCCGCGAGCATCTCGACCTGGTCGAGCGCTCCACGGCCGCGAACTACCACCCGCTGCCGGTGGTCGTCGCCGAGGCCGAGGGCAGTTGGGTCACCGACGTCGAGGGCAACCGATACCTCGACATGCTCGCGGCATACTCGGCCCTGAACTTCGGGCACCGCCATCCCGATCTCGTCGCGGCCGCGACGGAGCAGCTCGATCGGCTCACGCTGACGAGCCGGGCGTTCCACAACGACCAGATGGGACCGTTCCTCAGCGATCTCGCCGAGCTCTGCGGCATGGACATGGCGCTCCCGATGAACACCGGCGCCGAGGCCGTCGAGACCGCGCTGAAGACGGCCCGCAAGTGGGGATACGAGGTCAAGGGCGTCGCACCCGACCGGGCCAAGGTGATCGTGTGCGCCGGCAACTTCCACGGTCGGACGATCACGATCGTGAGCTTCTCGACCGACGAGGGCTCGAAGCAGGGGTTCGGGCCGCACACGCCGGGGTTCGAGGTGATCGCGTTCGGCGACGCCGACGCGCTCGAGGCCGCGATCGACGAGGACACCGTCGCCTTCCTGGTCGAGCCGATCCAGGGCGAGGCGGGCGTGATCATCCCGCCCGAGGGCTACATGCGCCGCGCGCGCGAGCTCTGCACGCAGCGGGCCCTCCTGTTGATCGCCGATGAGGTCCAGACGGGGCTGGGCCGAACCGGCGCCACGTTCGCCGTCGAGCACGAGGGGGTCCGACCGGACATGTTCATCCTCGGGAAGGCGCTCGCCGGTGGGATCGTGCCGCTGTCGGCGGTGGTGGCCGACCGCGATGTGCTCGGCGTCTTCCGGCCGGGACAGCACGGCAGCACGTTCGGCGGCAACCCGCTCGCGTGCGCGATCGGCAGACGCGTGATCGCGATGCTGCGAACCGGCGAGGTCCAGGACGCATCCAAGCGCCTCGGCGAGCACCTGCGCTCGGCGCTCGCCGACGCCGATCTGCCGGCGGTCGAGGAGGTCCGGTGCAGGGGCCTGTGGGCGGGCGTCCAGCTCGTCCCCGACGCTCGACCCGCGCGACGACACGCGGAGCGGCTCTTGGAGCGAGGCGTCCTCGCGAAGGACACCCACGACAGCACCCTTCGGCTCGCGCCTCCACTCGTGATCTCCCAGGAGGAGCTCGAGTGGGGCCTCGAGCAGGTCCTGCCGACGCTCGAAACCGCGCTGGACGGCTAGCGGGGCCGCCGGGGCTCGAGCCGATGGCCGTCTCCGACGAGCTCCTGCCGGCCGAGCGGAAGGTCCTCGAGCAGCTCGGCCACCTTCCGCTGGACTTCCGAGCGATGTGGGCGGTCTCGAACCTGTTCCGCGCGTCCGCTGCGATCCGCCGGCACATGGAGGCGAAAGTCCTGGCCGAAGACCGTCTGTCCTGGACCTCCTTCGTCGCGCTCTGGGTGCTCTGGGTGTGGGGGGAGATGGAGTCGCGCGACCTCGCCGAGGCCGTGGGGATCAGCCGGCCGACCTCGACCGGCATCGTGACCACACTGGAGAAGCGCGGCTGGGTGCGGCGGTCGCGCGCCAGCGAGGACGGACGGATGGTCCGCGTCTCGCTCACGGCATCCGGGCGGCGCAAGGTCGAGGGGCTGTTCCCCAGGTTCAACGCTGAGGAGATCGCGCTCACCGACCATCTCGAGCCGCACGAGCAAGATCAGCTCGCGGCGTCGCTGCGGTCGTTGCTGAGACGTGTCGGTTCCTGATCGGCCGAAGGCGGGCCTCGGGATCGATCCCGGGCACCATCCCCGGAACGGCCGAGCGCGACCTCGTACGACCCGTGGTCGTAGACGCTGCCGTTCGCCCATCTAGCTTGAGGACATGCGCCGCGTCCGCGTTCGCCGCGGCCCTGTTCGCCGCGACCATCGGCTGGCCGGCCGCCTCCGCCGGGGTGGCCTCGGCAAGCGTGGCGAACCACGTGCTCTCGGTCGTCGGCACCGCGCAGGACGAGAACGTCTCGATCGGCTGCGACGGTGGCGAGGTGACCGTGGACAACGTGCAGCCGACAGGGGGACCGAGGCCTGCTCCGCGCTCCGCGGGATCGAGATCTCCGCGGGTGACGGCCAGGACCGGGTCAGCCTCGCGGACGTGACGAGATCGGTGTTCTCCGGCCTCCGGGTGGTATCGGTGTCCGGAGACGACGGTGACGACTACCTGGTCGGGTCGGATCACGCGGATCTGCTGGACGGCGGTGGCGGCCACGACTGGATCCGTGCCGGGGCGGGGGTGGACGTGCTGGCGCCGGGGCCAGGGTGGAACGCGATCAACGGTGGACCCGGCCGCGATGTCGCGTCGTTCTCGGGTGGCGGCACCTGGTACGTTCGCGACGGCGCGGCGGGACGCACTTCACCGGTCACCGAGGAGACGACGATGTGATCGGTCGAGGTCGTGAAGGTCGTCGGTGGCGCCGGCGCCGACCTTCTGTCCGGCTCGGGGTTCTCGGGCCCGCTGATCTTCGAGGGAGGCGCCGGCAACGACCTGATCACCTCGGCCGCGAAGGACGACGTGCTGGACGGTGGGCGTGGGAACGACTGGATGGTCGGCAACCAGGGCAACGACACGATGGACGGTGGGCCGGGCGACGACGTCCTGCGTGGTGACGCGGGGAACGACGACATGAACGGCGGGCCGGGGTCCGATGTCTGTCTCAGCGGCCCGGGCGGCGACCGGACGATCTCCTGCTGAGCGCGGCCCTCCGGAGCGGCGATGCTACGCGAGCCCGACGCGCACCGGCATGTGCTTGATGCCGTTGACGAAGTTCGAGCGCATCCGCTCGACCGGGCCGGTCACCTCGATGTGCGTGATGCGCGGCAGCAGCTCCTGGAGCAGGATCCGCGTCTCGAGCTTAGCCAGGTGCGCCCCGAGGCAGAAATGCGGGCCGCCCGGGCCGAACGTCACGTGGTCTCCGGCGTTGCGACGGGTGACGTCGAACCGGTAGGGGTCCTCGAACGTGGTCTCGTCGCGGTTCGCGCTGATGTACCAGGTGACGATCTTGTCCCCCTCGCGGATCGCCTGGCCGCGGAGCTCGGCGTCACGGGTGGCGGTCCTGCGGAAGTGCAGCACCGGGGTCGCCCAGCGCAGGATCTCGTCGACCGCGTTCGGGATCAGCGAGGGGTCGTCGCGGAGCGCGCGCATCTGCTCGGGGTGCTCGATCAGCGCTTGGACGCCGTGGCTGATCGTGTGCCGTGTCGTCTCGTTGCCGGCGATCATCAGCAGGCCGAAGTAGTTGTCGAACTCGCGCTCGGACAGGACGCCCTCGCGCTGCGCGACCGTGAGCGCCGTGATCGCGTCGTCCTGCGGCTCGTCCAGGCGGAGGTCACGTTGCCGGTGCGCGTACTCGAACATCTCAAGTGCGATCGGAGAGCGGAACGGGAGCGTGCGGAACTCCTCGGTGTCGACCTGGTCCACGACCGTGCTCGTGAACTCGGGATCCTGGTTGCCGATCATCGCGTCGCCCCACCGGATCAGCATCGGGGCGTCCTCCTGCGGGACCGTGAAGATCGCGCAGAGGAACCGGATCGGGAGCTCGCGCGAGATCTCGGGCACGAAGTCGAACTCCTCGAGCGGGAGCGCGCGATCGAGCACCCTCCGCGCCACGTCGCGGATGAAGTCCTCGTATGCGCCGACCCCGCGAGCGCTGAACCGCTTGTTGCAGATGTTGCGGAGCTCGCGGTGGCGAGGGGGGTCGGTCTCGAGCATCGACTTGCGGATCGCCAGCTGCCCCTCGTCGAGCTCCTCCAGCGCGACCGCGCCCTTCTCCGAGGAGTAGGTCTCCCAGTCCATGTGGACGGCCACGAGGTCGTCGTACCGGGTGACGGCCCAGAACCCGTGATTCGGAGCCGGCTCCGGGTGCCAGGCGACGGGGTTGGTGGTGCGGAGGAGGTCGAACCACTCGAACGGCACCCGCTCGACGTAGCTGTCGGGGTCCGCGAGGTCCATCCGGGACAGGTCGATCTCGGTCGCGGCCTTCAGCGCGGCGCTCCTTCTAGAAGTACGGCAGGTAGTACTCGGTCTCCCACGGCGTCACCTCGGTCGTCGTGGGATCGTCGACGGCCTTCGTGTACCGCTCCCACTCCGCCCGCTTGAGCTTCACGAACGATTCGATGACCCAAGGGCCGAACGCGGCCGCCAGCTCGGCATCGGTCTCGAGCGCAAGGAGGGCGGCCTCGAGGGTCGGGGGGACGCGGCGCTCCGTGTTCGGCGGCTCGCCGGGGATCTGCGCCTCGGGCGGCGACATCTGGTGCTCGACGCCGAAGCGCGCCGCGTGCAGCACCGCCGCCGCCATCAGGTACGCGTTCGCGGCGCCGTCGGCCATCCGGTGCTCGAGCCGGGTCCCCTCGCCGCGCGCCGGCGGGACGCGGATGCAGACGGTGCGGTCGTCGTGCCCCCAGTTGGCCCAATAGCCGTTCAGCATGTCCGGCTGCAGGCGTTTGTACGCGTTCACGTGTGGCGCCGCGATCGCACCGATCGCCTCGTGGTGCGCGAGCAGGCCGGCGATGCACTCACCGACCATCGGCGCGAGCCCGTTCGGCGCGTTCGGGTCGTGGAACGCGTTCGAGCCGTCGTCGCGCCGGAACGAGAAGTTGATGTGCAGTCCGCTGCCGCCCCGGTCGTTGAACGGACGGCCCATGAACGTCGCGAGCTTGCCGCGTTTGGCCGCGATCTCCTTGACGAGCAGTCGGAACAGGAAGCATTCGTCCGCGGCGGGGATCGTCTCCTTGTACTTCACGTTGACCTCGAAGGCCGACTCGTCGAACTCGCTGTTCCAGCCCTCCACCGGGAAGCCGCATCGCAGGAGCTCGCGCACCATCTCGTCGACGACGCCGTCGGGGTCCACCGCCATCCCGGTCCCGTAGACACGGTGCGAGGGGAGCCGGACCGGCACCCACCCGTCGTCACTCGGGTCCGCGAGGTAGAACTCGGATTCGAACGCCATCATCGGCTCGAGGCCCATCGCCCTCCACGGCTCGACGGCCGCGCGCAGGACCTGCCGCGGGTCCACCTCGAGCGGCGCGCCGGCCTGCTGGACGTCGGCGATCCCGACGACCGTGTCGGCCTCCCAGCATGGGCGGAGCGTGTCTCGGTCGATGTGCGCCTCGATGTCGGGCAGGCCGATGTCGAACTGCTGGCGCGAGATGTCGAGGATCTCCCGGTCGGTGGTGAGCGGGTACACGCCGATGCAGAAGGCGGCGTGCCCGGCGTCGGCGACCTCGCCGAACAGATACTTGCCGCGCTCGACCCCGAGCAGGTCCGAGTACAGGAGCCGGAGCCGCTTGCCCTTGATGTCCATCCGCGTCCCTCCGGAGTCCCGGTCGAGGGTCCGGTCGCGAGGATAGCCGACCCCGCGGTCCGGGGGCGGGCGGTAACGTCCCCGGCGTGGACGAGGATCTCAGCATCCAGACGGATCGGCTCCGACTGCGGCGCTACCAGTCAGACGATGCCGACGCGCTCGCGGGGATGTTCGCCGACCCGGAGCACATGCGCTTCTACCCCACGACGTTCACCCTCGAGCAGACCCGGGAGTGGATCGCCGACCAGCTCGAACGCTACGGCCGAGATGGGTTCGGCCTGCTCATCGTCGAGGACCTCGCGACTGGTTCGGTGATCGGGACGTGCGGGCCGGCGATCCGGGTCGTGGGGGAGGCGGAGGAGGTGGAGATCGGTTGGCACGTCGGGCCCGGTTGGAAGGGCCGGGGGATCGCGCCGGAGGCCGCCGCCGCCGTCCGCGACTGGGTGTTCGAGCACCTCGAGGTCGACCACGTGATCTCGCTGGTTCGGCCGGAGAACCTGCCCTCCGCCCGGGTGGCCGAGAAGCTCGGGATGCGCGTCGACCGAACGGTCGACTACCACGACCTCCCGCACGTCGTGTACCGGCTCGACCGGGAGGGGGCTAGGATCGACCCGTGAGGATCGGCTGGCCGAAGCGCTGCCCGAGGTGCGGGTCGCCGGAGATCGTCGACGTCCTGTACGGGACGCCCGACGACCCCGAGCTCCGCGAGCTCGTGAACTCGGGCAAGGTGATGCTTCGGCCCGGTCGATGCGGCGACGGCCCGCCCGGGTGGGCGTGTCACGAGTGCGGGCTCGAGTCGAAGGGAGCTCGCGGAGGCGCGCGCCTCCTAGGGTTCGCCGGTCTGCGGGCTCAGCCGGGGGAGGAACACCGTGACCGAACCCCCCGAGCCGAGGTCCCTGGTGTAGGCGTACACGGCGCCGGCCGTGTCCGCGGCCGGGCCGACGCTCGAGAGCAGGCCCTTCGTCGGTCCCTGCCCGGC
>Ga0187893_10007348_pt1 | contig 18101 bp, 15 predicted proteins | sample MA1701074metaG_FD_139574 | JGI IMG/M metagenome (GOLD analysis project Ga0187893, IMG submission 139574) | White microbial mat communities from a basaltic lava cave in the Kipuka Kanohina Cave System on the Island of Hawaii, USA - MA170107-4 metaG ... | reverse complement strand
TGCCCCAAACGTATTTGCGGCATATAGCCAGCCAACCCAGCTAAGTCCCGCAGTCGTAGCGCGCACCCACCGCGCGACCGTGGGCAGCGTCGCCCCCATCAAGATCGTCGGCGGAAGGAGGCAGAGCCCAGCAACCATGATACGCAGCGTGATGCCCCAGACTCCGAACCCACCAACGCGGGCGTAGATTGCGCGAAGAGCGGGAAGTTCGAGCCAGGCCAACGCTGCAGCCACAGCAATCCCGAACTCCAACCAAGCATAGATTCTCAGAGCAGACTGCCTACGCCAACTTAGCCTGACAGAGGCGAGGCTGCCAACGCAGAGCCCGCCCATGTAGACCGCCAGCAGTACTCCGAGCGAAACGGCGGATGACCCGATGATGAATTCCAGCAACTGAAACCAGACGATCTCGTAGATCAGTGCGGAACAACCACTGAGTGCGAAGACAAGAACCAGGAGATAGGACGGCGCACCTCCAAAATTGGCGCTCGTAGCCTCGGGCGCGAAGTGCCTATCTCGAAGGGGACTGCGACTCGGTCGCGGCGTCTTGCTCATGACTTCACTCACAGGTCGTTTGCACGGTCGTCGATCTCACGGCGGGCCCATCTTGGGCTGAGCCACGATGCAGGTTGCTCTGAGCGAGTGCAAGTACGCTTGCCGTTGCTCGCGACAACAGACGATGAATCCGCGAGCCCGGACCCTGGCCGTGGGCCTCCGAGTTACCTACCACTCAGGAGCAACCTAGAAGACGTCGCCTCTCCTGCTCAACGAAACAGCCTAGCGAGAACGGAATGCTTTCCTGCCGAACACCGCTTGCAGTTCGTCTTCAACCACCTCTTGGACCACACGCTCAATCCATCGACGGACGGCGGTCGAGGCATTTGGTCTGACCGGGACGCGAGGGCCCCTGCGCCCAATCGGAGGGAGCACAGCCGGGGTTGCTGATGGGTCCGTCCCTGTGTCCGGCAGCCGTGGCCTCGTGATCATCGATGACAAGGTCCGTGGTCCGGTGTTCCTGACGATCAACGACGAATCGAGTGGGTTCGACGACAACAGCGGCTCGCTGGAAGTGACCGTGACGATCAAGCACTGATCGCGGGATGCGCCGCGTGGAACTCCGCTCAACCTTGAGGGAGCCCATGACCCAGAAGTACGCGAATGAGTTCCAGTAGCTGAAGGTCCGAGGGTGCCGGCGCGCGGCGGTCGCGCGCCGGGGGAGCCGGCTCACGCCGCCTCGTCCGCGTCCCCCTGCAGGCTGAACTTCGGGCGCTCGGTCGCGCCGCCGCCCTCCATGCGCACCTTCACGCGCAGGTTGTTCGCGCTGTCGGCCTGCTTCAGGGCCTCCTCCAGCGTGATGTCGCCGCGACGGTGGAGGGCGTAGAGCGCCTGGTCGAAGCTCTGCGAGCCGTCCTGGGCGTTGTTCTCGATGGCGGACTTGAGCTCGGCGATCTCGCCGCGCGCCACCAGGTCGGCGACGCGCGGGGAGTTGAGCATCACCTCGATCGCCGCCACCCGGCCCCGGCCGTCCGCGCGCGGCACGAGCCGCTGCGAGACGATGCCGCGCAGGTTCAGCGCGAGCTGCTGGTAGATCTGCGCGTGCAGGTTCGCCTCGAAGAAGTTCATGACGCGCTCGACGGCCTGGTTCGCGTTGTTCGCGTGCAGCGTGCCGAGCACCAGGTGGCCGGTCTCGGCGAAGTGGAGCGCGGCCTCGACCGTCTCCAGGTCGCGCATCTCGCCGATCAGGATGACGTCCGGCGCCTGGCGCAGCGCGCTCTTCAGGCCCGAGGCGAACGTGGCGGTGTCCACGCCCACCTCGCGCTGCGTCACGACGCAGCCCTGGTGCGCGTGCACGAACTCGATCGGGTCCTCGATGGTGAGGATGTGGCCGCGGGAGTGCAGGTTCCGGTGGTGGATGAGCGCGGCGAGCGTCGTGGACTTGCCCGAGCCGGTGGCACCGGTCACGAGCACGGCCCCGCGCTTCTGCATGACGAGCGTGCGGAGCGATTCGGGCAGGCCGAGCGCATCGGCGTCCGGGAAGTCGATGGGGATGAGGCGCGCGACGAGCCCCACCTGGCCGCGCTGGCGGAGCACGTTGAGCCGGAAGCGCCCCACGCCGGGCACGGGCCGGGCCAGATTGAGCTCCCGGGTGCGGTCGAACTCCTCCTGCTCGGCGGGCGAGAGCACGTCACGGACGAGGCGCTCCACCTCGACGCCGTCGAGCACCTGGTCCGTGGCCGGCACGGTGGAGCCGTCCACGCGGTAGAGCGCCGGCGCGTCCGCGGCGAGGTAGAGGTCGGAGCCCTTCCGCCGCGCGAGGCCGGTGAGCAGGTCGTCGAGGTTCATCACGGGTCTCCGCGTCAGCGCCCGAACAATCCGCGCTTCGGAGGCTCGCCGGGCGCGGGAGGCCGCGCGCCGGTGGCCGGAGCCGCGCCGCCCGCGGGCGAAGGCCGCGCCCCGGGCACCACGGGCCCGGCGCCGGGCACGGCGCGGGCGGGCGCGCCCGGTCCGGCGGTCGGGGCCGGGTTCTCGAAAACGGACGGATTCGAGGCGAAGCGCGCCGCCTCCGCGCGCGCCAGGCGACCCGACATGACGAGCTCGCGCAGGTGCTGGTCGAGGCTGATCATGCCGTGGTTCGCCCCGGTCTGGATCACGCTCAGGATCTGCGCGGTCTTGTCCTCGCGGATCAGGTTCCGGAGCGCGGGCACGCCCACGAGCACCTCGAGCGCGGCGACGCGGCCCTTGTGGTCCCGGGCCGGCAGCAGCATCTGCGCGACCACCGCCTCGAGCGACTCCGAGAGCATGGTGCGGATCTGCGCCTGCTGCCCCGAGGGGAAGATGTCGATGATCCGGTCGATGGTCTTGGCCGCCGAGTTCGTGTGCAGCGTGGCGAACACCAGGTGTCCGGTCTCGGCGGCCGAGATCGCGAGCTGGGTGGTCTCCAGGTCGCGCAGTTCGCCGACCAGGATCACGTCCGGGTCCTCGCGCAGCGCGGCGCGCAGCGCGGCGGCGAACGACCTCGTGTGCGGCCCGACCTCGCGCTGGTTGACGAGGCAGCGCTTGGACTCGTGCACGAACTCGATCGGGTCTTCGACGGTGACGATGTGGCCGCGGAGCGTCTCGTTCACGTAGTTCACCATGGCGGCGAGCGTGGTGGACTTGCCCGAGCCGGTGGGGCCGGTCACCACGACGAGCCCGCGCTCCTTCTCGGCGATGCTCTTGAGCACCGGCGGCATGCCCAGCTCCTCGAGCGTGCGGACCTTGTTCGGCACCAGCCGGAACACGGCGGCCTCGCCGCGGTTCTGCATCATGACGTTGGCGCGGAACCGGCTCAGGTTCGGGATCTCGAACGCGAAGTCGATGTCGCGGTGCTCCTCGAACACGCGCTTGTGCTCGTCCTGCATGATGTCGTAGATGGCCGCGTGCGCGTCGTCGCGCGAGAGCGGCGGCATCTCGAGCCGCACCATCTCGCCGCGGATGCGGAGCAGCGGCGGGATCCCGGCCGACACGTGCACGTCCGAGGCGCCCTGGTCGTGGGCGAACGCGAGCAGCGCGGTGAGGTCGAACGCCATCGGGCTACCTCGGCTCCGCGCCGGGCCCGCCCGCGCGGTGCCCCTCGGAGACGGCGACCGCGCGCAGCCGCGCCGCGGCCACGCCCTCGCGCAGCGACTCGCGGAGGGCGTCGCCCACCACGAGCGGCTCGAACACCGGGCGCGGCGCGCGGGCGCCCACCGCCATCCGCTGCTGCACCACGAGCCGCAGCCGGCTCGCGAGGATCGCGCCGCCGCCGGGGAAGTGAACGAGGTGCTCGAGCAGCGCGAACGTGTCGGTCCAGTCGGTGCTGGCGAGCACGAGCCGCCCGTCGGCCTCGCTCGCGAGCAGCTCCCGCACGTGCTCGCCGGTGAACACGTCGTCGAGCGCCACCACGTCGGCGTTCTGGCCGACGACGATCTCCGCCCAGCGCCGGCCCTGGCCGGGCACCGCCGCGAGCAGGCTCGAGAGCGTGGTGGAGCAGCCGGAGCGGGGCGGACCGCACACCAGCACGACGCCGGAGGGCTCGTCGAGGATGGCGCGGATGCAGGCCACGTCGAGCCCGTCGAGGCCCAGCTCCTCCAGCGTCGGCGCGGCCCGGTGCGCGGGCCGCAGCCCCAGCGTGATCGCGAGCCCGGCCTCGATGCCGAGGAGCGAGACGTCGAGCAGTACGTCCTCACCGCCGATCCGGCACAGGGCCCGGCCCTGGGCGTGCGTCTCCTCGCCGTCCCAGGCCGGGCCGCCGAGCGCGTCGAGCCGCGCGAGCAGCGGGTACACCATGCCGCCGGCGGCGGTGCCAGCGGGCTCCAGCCGGCCGCCGACGCGGTGCAGGATGCGGAGCCCGTCGCCCTCGGGCAGGAAGTGGATCTCGTTCGCGCCGGCCTCGAGCGCCCGCTGCACCGCGCCCGAGAGCACGTGCGCGCCGGAGCCCTCGCGCATCACGGTGACGCGGTGCGCGTGCGCCGCGGCCCGCCCGGAGTGCCGCGGCAGCGGCCCCTCCGCCGATTCCGCGAGCGCATCCAGCACCATGCGGATCTCCGACGGCGCGGCGACACTCGCGACGACCGGCCGGCCGGCGAGCCGCTCGACCTCGCGGACGGCGCCGCGGTCGGTCGGGTCCCCGAACGCCACCGAGAGCGACGTGTCGGTGCGCACGAGCGGCACCGCGAGGAGCTGGCGGAGCGTGCCCACCGGGAAGCCGAGCACGAGATCGCGATCGAGCGAGTCCGGCTGCAGCTCCACGAACGAGAGCCCGAGCTGGCGCGCGAGCGCCCAGCCGATGTCGTACTCGTTCGCGGCCCCGAGCTCGACGAGGGCCTCGCCCACGCGGATCCCGGCCTCGCGCTGGTGCTCGAGCGCGGCCTGGACCTGGTGATCGTCCACCACGCCGGCCTCGAGCAGGATCTCGGTGATGTTCCTGGTTCCGGGACGAACGGGTCCCACCCGGGACCTCCACGGGGCGAGCGCGCCGGCGACCGCCGGCGCAGGGGATTCGCGGCTCGGGCCTGTGGATGGGCAGTCCCGGGGGAGGCTTCGGCCGGCGCGCCCCGGGACTTGAGAGCCTCGCGGACGCGTGGAGCGGCCGCCGCGGGTGCCGGCCCCCTCCGGCGCCGCCCGCGCGTCAGTCCGCCGCGGCCGCTGCGCGCCGGCGTCAACCCCACGCCGCGTCCCGCCGATAACCCCTCGGACACGGCCTTCATCGCCCACCCACCGGGGAGCCGCGAGTGCACGATCCCTTGCGCCGGCCATGGACCGAGCCGGGGCGCGACCCCGAGCTGCTCCACGCGGCCCAGAACGGGGACCTCGCCGCGCTGTTCACGCTGCTGCGCGAACGGCGCGACGAGCTGTGGCGTGTCTGCTTCGCGCTCACGCTCGACCGCGTCCGGGCCGAGCGGCTCTTCCACGAGACGCTCGTGCGCGCGGCCAAGAACCTGCGCTCGGTGCCGCACGGGCAGGCGTTCCTGCCGTGGCTCGTGCGGCTCGCGGCCAATCTCGCCACGCACGGCCGGCGCGAGTCGCCGGAGGCGGTCGCGGCGAGCGCCGCCCGGAGCGACGCGCTCGGCAAGCCGCTCGCGCCGGAGCAGGTGGAAGTGCTCGCGTCGTTCGCGGCGCTGCCCGAGTTCGAGCGGCTGCTGCTGGCGCTGGCGGAAATCGAGAAGCTGCCCTACGCCGAGATCGGCGCGATCACGCGGCGTGAGGCGACGGCGGTCATCCACCAGCTCGCGCTGATCCGCGCCCGCATGGCCGGGGAGCAGGCCGCGTGAGGCACGTCTCCATCCAGCAGCTCTCCGCGTTCGTGGACGGCGCGCTCACCGGCGTCTCGCGCGAGCTGGTCACGCGCCACCTGGCGGCGTGCACGCAGTGCCAGCACCGGCACGCCGGCTGGCGCGCGCGCGGCGAGGCGCTGCGCCAGGCGCTCGCCTGGCAGCCCGCCCCGCGCGCGCTCGAGGAGTGGTCCTCGCGTGTGGAGCTGGTGCTCACCGCGGAGCGGAAGGGCCTGCCCGTGCCCGAGTTCACGCAGTCGCTCCACCCGGTGATCGCGCCCGCCGCCTCGGCGGCGCCCGCGGACATGAAAGCTCTGCTCCAGCCGGGCCTGACCGCGCCTCCGCGACCCGCCCCGCAGGTGCCGCCGGCCGCGTTCGCGCCCCCGCCGCCGCCGCCGCCACCACCACCGCCGCCACCGCCGCCACCACCACCGCCGCCGCCACCGCCACCACCACCGCCGCCACCGCCCGTGCGCGTGGCGCCGGCCTCGTTCGCCCCCCCGCCGCCGCCCCCGTCGCGGCCCGCCGAACCTGCACAAGTCTTGGCAACCCCGGCGCGCGGCCGGCCGATACCCACGCCGGTGCCCGAGACCTCGTGGCTCGAGCCGACCGGCATCCCTGTCCCGCAGCCTCCCCCGAGGCTCCGCAGCTACGACCTCCACGGAGGAGGGCCGAACATGCACACGCCGCCTCCCTACGTCGCCCCGTGGGCGCCGCCCGCGAAGCCGCCGAGCAGCGTCATGCGCCGCGCGCTCCTGATCGGCGCGGTGCTCGCGGCCGTGTTCCTCGCCTCCCCCCACCTGCCGGACGTCATCCGCGTGCCGGTGCCCGGCCGCTGGCTGCCGCGCCTGCCGCGGCTCGAGTTCGTGCGCAACGGCGCGGAGAGCGGGAAGCCCGCGCCCGATCCCTCGCTCCAGCTCGCGACCAGCGCCCCGCTGGTGCCGCAGGTGGTCCCGCCCGAGCCGGTCGTGCCGGTGGTGGACTCCTCGGCGCTCCGCGAGGCGGCGGTCCGCGAAGCGGCGCTCCGCGACTCGCTGGCGCGGCTGGCCGCGGAGATCGCGCGCGCGAAGGCGCCCAGGCCCAGGCCGGCGAGGCCACGCGCGCGGCCGGCCGAGGAGCTGGAGCCGGACGGCTGGACCGAGGCCGACGGCCCGCTCGCACCCGAGCACACGACGACGCTCGTGCCGGTGAACGTCAAGACCTCGGTGCGCCTGGTGCCGCGCACGGCCGCATCGGGCGCGCCGGCGGCGAGCCCGCCCGAGCCCGTCACGGCCGAGGAGTCGTGGCCGCTCCTCTGCGGCGAGGTGCTCACGTTCGCGGGCGTACCGGTGGAGGGGGCGCGCGTGGAGCTCGTCTCGCCGCCGCTCACCGTGCGCACGGACCGGCGCGGGCGCTTCTGCGTCGCCTGCCCGCCGGGGACGCGCGTGCTGCGCATCGAGCACGCGGCGTTCGAGCCCGTGAACCGCGCGGTCGAGCTCGCGGCCACGGGCAGCGAGTCCCGCATCTGGCTCACCACGCCCCGCTGACCGGGGCTCAAGCGGGACCCGCCGGAGGGCGATAACCCGAAGCGCGGGCCCGCCCTGCCGCGACTCGCGACGCCGGGCCGGCAGCCGCACGGCCCGCGAAAGGACTCCGCGTTGGAGCCAGTGGACGATTCCATCCTCGCCGACTTCCTCGTGGACTCGCACGAGGGGCTGGACCAGCTCGACCGCGACTTCGTCACGCTCGAGCACGACCCGGCCTCGCGCGAGGCCCTCGCGGGCGCGTTCCGGGCGCTGCACACGATCAAGGGGACGTGCTCGTTCCTGGGCTTCCGCCGGCTCGAGCGCGTGGCGCACGCGGGCGAGTCGGTGCTCGCGAGCCTGCGCTCCGGGAGACTCGCGCTCACCCCGGCGATCGCAGGGGCGCTGCTCGCGGTGGTGGACACGGTGCGCGCGATCCTCGCCGGCGTCGAGGCCGACCGGCACGAGCCCGAAGGTGACGACGCGGAACTGCTCGCGCGCCTCGCGGCGTGGCTGCCGTCCGCCGCCGGAGCGCCGGCCCCGCGCCCGGCCACGCGCGACGGGCAACGCGAACCGACGGCGCTCCCCCCGGGCACGCCGGCACCGGCCCCCGCCGCCTCGCCGCCTCCGCCGGGGCCAGCCGCCGAGGCCGCGAGCGCGCTCCAGCAGCAGCACGTGCGCGTGGACGTGCGCCAGCTCGACCAGCTCGTGGACCTGGTCGGCGAGCTGGTGCTCACGCGCAACCAGCTCCTCGAGGCGCTCCCGCCGGCGGACGCCGGGTCCGGCCCGGCCGCTCACGCCGCCGCGCGCGCGGCGCAGCGGCTCGACCACGTCACGACGCGGCTCCAGGACGGGGTCATGCGCACGCGCATGCAGCCGGTCTCGGCTCTCTGGGCGCGGCTCCCGCGTCTCGTGCGCGACGTGTCCGCCGCGTGCGGGAAAGCCGTGCGGCTCGAGACGGAGGGCCACTCGACCGAGCTCGACCGCACGCTCGTCGAGGCGCTCAAGGACCCGCTCACGCATCTGGTACGGAACGCCGTGGACCACGGCATCGAGCCGCCGGCCGCGCGCGAGCGCGCCGGCAAGCCGGCCGAGGGCGTGCTCGCGCTGCGCGCGTTCCAGGAGGGCGGCAGCGTACACCTGCTGCTCTCGGACGACGGCGCGGGCATGTCGCTCGAGCGCATCCGCGAGCGCGCGCTCGAGCGCGGGCTCGTGGACGGCGGGCAGGCCGCGACGCTCACCGAGCACGACTGGCTCCAGCTCGTGTTCCTGCCGGGCTTCTCCACGGCGGCGCAGGTCACGAGCATCTCCGGCCGCGGGGTCGGGCTGGACGCCGCCCGCGCCGCGATCGAGGCCGCGGGCGGCTCGATCGAGGTCTCGACGGTGGCGGGTGGCGGGACCACGTTCCACATCCGTCTGCCGCTCACGCTCGCGATCGTCCCGGCGCTGATCGTGGAGCAGTCGGGCGACTGCCACGCGATCCCGCAGTCGCACCTGCTCGAGCTGGTGCGGCTGGGCGAACGCTCGCGCATCGAGCGGGCGCACGACCGCGCCGTGTTCCGCCTGCGTGGCGAGCTGCTGCCGGTGGTGCGGCTGGGACACGCGTTCGGCTCGGAGCCGCCGGAGGACGAGGCCGTGCCGCGGCACCTGCTCGTGCTCTCGGCCGAGGGCCGGCACTTCGGTCTCGCGGTGGACCGCGTGCGCGACACGGAGGAGATCGTGGTGAAGCCGCTCCCGCCCGCGCTCCGCGAGGGCGGCCTGTTCGCGGGCGCCACCGTGCGCGGCGACGGCCGCGTGGCGCTCATCCTCGACGTGCAGGCGCTCGCGGCATGCGCCGGCCTCGACCGCGCCGGCGCGGCGGCCCTCGCGACGCCGTCGGGCGCCGGGCGCTCGCCTGCCGCCGCACCCGCGGCGGGAGCCGGCCAAGCGACCGTGCCGCTTCTCCTGTTTCGCACGCGCGGCGGTCTCGCCGCCGCGGTCCGTCTCGCCGAGGTGGAGCGGATCGTCGAGCTGGAGCCGGCCGCGTTCGAGCGCTTCGGCGCGAACCCGGCGCTCCGCGTCGAGGACGAGGTGGTGCCGGCCGGGCTGCTCGCCGGCGACCCTCCGCTCGACGGCGTCTCCGCCCCCGGGCCGGCGGGTGAGGCGGGGGCCGGGCGCACCTGGCCGGTGTTGCTCCACTCGCGCGCGGGCCGGCGCCAGGGACTCGTGGTGGACGAGGTCGAGGACATCGTGGACTGGCCGGACGTGGCGGAGGCGGACCGCGTCGTCATCCGCGACCGCATCACCGACCTCGTGGCGCTCGGCGCGCCGGCACGGGAAGCCGCGTGAGCGCCGGGACGACGCCCACCGCGGCGGGCTGGTGCACGTTCGAGCTCGCGGACGGCCTCTACGGGGTCCCGCTCGAGCGCGCGCACGAGGTGCTCCGCCCGCAGACGCTCACACGCGTGCCGCTCGCGCCGCCGGCCGTCGCCGGGCTCCTCAACCTGCGCGGCCGCATCGTGCCCGCGGTGGACCCGCGCGTGCCGCTCGGCCTCGCGCCCGGTGCCGGCTCGCGCCCCGGGGCGGGCCATGGCGCTCTCGTCGTGGTGCGCGAGGCCGCGAGCACTTCCGGCGACGGCCGGAACGGCCCCGGGCTCGTGGCGCTCCTCGTGGACGAGATCGGCGACGTGCAGCGCGCGCCTGCGGCGGCCCCGCCGGTGCCGGCGCGGGGCGCCCCGCCGGCGGCCACGATCCACGACGCGGGCCCGGTGGTGCCGGCGCTCGCGACCGCGACCGTGGCGCTGGCCGGGCGGCTGCTCGTCGTGCTCGACCTGGACCGGCTGCTCGAACGCGCGTTCGCGCTCACCGGCCACGACCGCGGACCGAGCCCGGCGCCGCGAGATCCCGGAGACCCGTCATGAAATGGACCGTCCGCACGCGGCTCGTGGGCTTGAGCGCCCTCGGCATCACGCTCCTCTTCGCCGTGGGCGCCACCGGCTGGTGGAGCCTCCGCCGGGCGAGCCTCGCGCGCACCTCGCTTGAGGTCGGCGCCCGGGCCGCGCACCACCAGGCCGAGACCGACCGCGCGCGCGAGGCCATCCGCGCCGACGTGCTCACGCTGCTCACCGCGCACGCGCCCGAGGCGCGGACCGGGGCGGCGCGCGAGCTCACCGCGCACGCGGAGTGGCTCGAGCGGCACGCCGGCGAGCTGGTCGCGCTCCCGCTCGACGCCGATACCCGGCGGCTTGCGGGCCCGCTGCGCGAGGAGCTGCTCGGCTACGCGTCCCAGGCCCGCGACGTCGCGCGCCTCGCCGGCCAGGGAAACGTGCCCGGCACCGAGCGCGCGCTCGCCGGCCTGCGCACGCGCTGGGACGACCTCGCCCCCGTGGCCGCTCGCGTGAGCGAGCGGCTCGAGGCCGCGGGCGCCGCCGCGGCAGCGGGCATGGACCGCGCCGCGGCCACGGGCACGCTGCTCACGCTCCTCATCTCTGGGATCGCGATCCTCGCGCTCCTCGTCGCCGCCCGCGCCACGCGGCGCGCGATCCTGGTACCGCTCGACGAGTCGGTGCGGGTCATGCATGCGATCGCGGGCGGCGACCTCGAGGCGCGCGTCTCGCACGAGCGCGACGACGAGCTGGGGCAGCTCGCCCGCGCGGTCAACCGCGCGGTCGCGAGCCTGGGCGAAGCGCTCGCGCGCATCGCCGGGAACGCGGTTGCGGTGGGCAACGCCGCCGAGGAGCTGGCCTCGGTGAGCGGCGAGCTCCAGTCGAGCGCGAAGCAGACGTCCGAGCAGATGGCGCTCGCCTCGGGCGCGGGCGAGGAGACGAACACGTCCGTCCGCCTGGTGGCGTCCTCGGCGCAGCAGGTCGGGGCCGGCATCCGCAGCGTCGCCCACAACGCGCAGGAGGCCGCCGGCGTGGCGGCCACCGCGGTGCGCGTGGCGGGCGAGGCGAACGGCACCATCCGCCGGCTCGACGAGAGCAGCGAGCAGATCGACCAGGTGGTCCGTGCCATCAACGCCATCGCCGAGCAGACGAACATCCTCGCGCTCAACGCCGAGATCGAGGCGGCGCGCGCCGGCGATGCGGGCAGGGGCTTCGCCGTGGTCGCGAACGAGGTCAAGGAGCTGGCCCGGGAGACCGGGCGCGCGACCGAGGACATCGGCCGCCGGGTGGGCGCGATCCGTGACGACAGCCGTGCCGCCGTCGCGGCCATCTCGGAGATCGGCACGATCATCACGCAGATCAGCTCGACCCAGTCGGCGATCGCCGCCTCCGTGCAGGAGCAGAGCGCGGCCACGGCGGAGATCACGCGCAACATGGGCGAGGCCGCGCGCGGCACCGACGAGATCGCCGCCACGGTGAGCTCGGTCGCGCGCGCCACCGAGAGCACGAGCGCTGCGGCGCTCGAGACACAGCGCGCGGCGAGCGAGCTGGCGATGATGGCGGTCGAGCTGCAGCGGACGGTCGCCCAGTTCCGCTTCCGTGCGCGCGACCCCGAGACCGCCGCGCGTTTCATGCGCGCCCGGGCCCGCGACGAGCGGGACGACGCCCCCGGGGCGAAGGCCGCCTGATGCGCCGGCGCGTTCCGCAGCAGCCGGCCACCTCGGCGACCGGCGCCGCCGCACCGGCCGAGTCGCGCATGCCCTCGACGCACGGGCTCCGCCGCCACGCGGACGAGCTCGCGCGCGCCTCGGAGCGCCTCGCCACCGACGGCTGGGAGACCGACCACGAGGCCGCACGCACCGCCGAGCAGGCGGAGGGCGTCTCGGACGCGGCCGAGCAGACCGCGGGCAACGTCGGCAGTGTCGCGGTGGCCGTGGAGCAGATGGGCGCCTCGATCCAGGAGATCTCGCGCAACACCACGCAGGCCGCGGCCGTCGCCGAGTCGGCGGAGCGCGAGGCGCAGTCGGCGGCGGAGCGCATCGCGCGCCTCGGACAGGTGAGCGAGCGGGTTGGCGGGGTGGTGAGGGCCATCTCGGCCGTGGCCCGCCGCACCCGGCTGCTCGCGCTCAACGCCGCGATCGAGTCGGCGCGTGCCGGCGAGGCCGGGCGCGCGTTCCAGGTCGTGGCGCACGAGGTGCGCGCGCTCGCCCACCAGACCTCCACCGCCGCCGACGAGGTGACGGTCACGCTTGAGCAGGTGCGCACCGACGGACGTGAGGCCATCGCCGCGATCGGCGAGATCCGCAACACCATCCACCACATCGCGCTCATCTCGCGCACGATCGCCGAGGCCGTGGCGCAGCAGCTCCGCACGGCGGACGAGATCAGCCGCAACCTGAGCGAGGCCGCGAACGGCGTGGTGCGGATCGGCGAGGACACCGCCGCGGTGGCCGAGGGCGCGCAGCGCATCCGCGCGCACGCGCAGTCCACGCAGGCCATCGCCGCGGACCTGGTCCGTCTCGCCACGACGCTCGGCCGCATCGCCGGCCGCATCGAAGCCGCAGAACCGGCCGTCGGGACACCTGCCGCCGGGGTACCCACCGCGGAAGCGGTGGGTCGGGCGGGTCTGACGGCCTCCGCCATGGAGGAAGCCGCGTGAAAGCACTGGTGGTGGACGACTCGCGCGCGATGCGCCGGATCCTCGCGCGATATCTTCAGGATCTGGGATTCGAGGTGCACGAGGCCGCCTCGGGGCTCGACGCGCTCGTCATGGCGCCGAAGCTGGAGGGGCTCAGGCTCATCCTGCTCGACTGGAACATGCCCGAGATGGACGGCCGCGTGCTGCTCCAGCGCCTGCGTGACGACCCGGAGTTCGCCGACATCCCGGTCATGATGGTGACGACCGAGAGCGAGATGGAGCAGGTCGAGGTCGCGCTCCAGGCGGGAGCGAGCGAGTACCTGATGAAGCCGTTCGACCGTCAGGCCCTGCTCGAGAAGCTGCTGCTGCTCGGCTTCGACATCGACCGCAAGGCGGCCTGATGCCCGGCGCCTCCCCCGACCCCCCGCCCCTGGCGGGGGGCGGAGGCCCCGACCTGCGCGTCCTCGTCGTGGACGACAGCGTCGCGGTGCGGCGCGCGCTCTCGGACGCCATCGAACGCGAACCGGGGCTCACCGTCTGCGGCGCCGCGCCCAACGGGCTACTCGGCCTGGAGCTGGTCGTTCGCACGCGACCGCAGGCGGTGGTGCTCGACCTCGAGATGCCGGTGATGGACGGCCTCGAGTTCCTGACCCGGCTGCGCGCCACGCACCCGCGGCTCCCGGTCGTCGTGTTCAGCGGCCTCGTCGGGCACGCGAACGAGGCCACGCTCGAGGCGCTGTGGCGCGGCGCGAGCGATTACGTGCTGAAGCCCCAGGGGCTCTCGGCGCCGGAGACGGTCGCCTACCTCGGTCGCGAGCTCTTCCCGCGACTGCGCGCGCTGGCCGGCCGGCCGCCGCGGGAGCCACGTCCGCGCACGCCGCTCGCGCCCTCGGTGCTCCCCACCGAGCGGGCGGGCCCGATGCCGCCGGCCGTCCCGCTGCCCGCGACGGGGCCCGATCCGGTCCCGAGCGTGGTCGTCGTCGGCGCCTCGACCGGCGGGCCGCGCGCGCTGGCCGCGGTACTCGGAGCCCTGCCCGCCGATTTCCCCGTCCCGGTCGCCGTCGTCCAGCACCTGCCCGCCGAGATGAGCGAGTTCTTCGCCACCGGCCTCGCGCACGCCTGCGAGCTGCCGGTGAGGCTCGCCGCGGACCTCGAGCGGATGACGCCCGGCGTCGTCTGGGTGGCGCCCGGGGGCGCGCATCTCGTGCTCGAGCACGACGGCGAGCGCGCGCGCTTCCGCCTGGACCAAGGTCCGGAGGTGAACGGTTGCCGGCCCGCGGTGGATCCGTTCTTCCGCTCGGCGGCCCGGGTGTTCGGCTCCGGCGTGCTCGCGGTGGTGCTCACCGGCATGGGCCAGGACGGGCTCGCGGGCGCGCGCGCCGTGCGCGAGGCCCAGGGGCGCGTGCTCGTCCAGGACGAGGCTTCGAGCGTCGTGTGGGGCATGCCCGGCGTCATCGCGCGCGCCGGGCTCGCGAGCGCGGTCGTTCCGCTGGAGGCGCTCGGCGACGAGATCCGCGCCCGCGCGGGCCGCATGCCGCGGCGGAAGGCGGCCTGACCATGGGCAGGGGTCGCGGAGGACGCGGGAACGCGCTCGACGACGCCGACCACCAGCTCCTGCGCCGGCTGCTGCACGACCGCACGGGCGTGGTGCTGGACTCGAGCCGGAGCGCGTTCGTCGAGATGCGCCTCGGCGCGCTCGCCACCGAGAACGGCTTCCCCACGCTTCCCGACGTGATGGACGCGCTCCGCACCGAGGAGAGCTGGGGCGTGCTCCACCGGCTGGTGGTGGAGACGCTCGCCATCGCCGAGACCTCGTGGTTCCGAGACGCCGCGCTCTGGGACGAGCTGCGCGCCACGATCCTTCCCGGCCTGCTCGATCGCCGCGCCGGCACCCGCCGATTGAGCCTGTGGAGCGCGGCGTGCGCGAGCGGACAGGAGCCCTACAGCCTCGCCATGCTGCTCGAGGAGCAGGCCACCGCGTTCGCGGGCTGGGACGTGCGGCTCCTCGCCACCGACTTCTCGCGGACGATGCTCGAGCGCGCGCGGGCCGGCTCGTTCAGCCAGATCGAGATGAACCGCGGGCTCCCGGCCGCCCGGCTCGTGCGGCACTTCACCAGGCGCGCGGACGCGTGGGAGCTCAGGCCCGCGGTGCGCGAGCGCGCCGAGTTCCGCGAGCTGAATCTCGCCCAGCCGTGGCCGGCGCTCCCACCCATGGACCTGGTGCTGCTCCGGAACGTGCTCCTCTACTTCGAGGCGGAGCTCCGCTGCCGCGTGTTGCGCCAGCTCGCGCAGGTGCTCCAGCCGGACGGCATCCTCGTGCTGGGCGCGAGCGAGACGCCGCTCACGATGGACGCCTCGTTCGAGGCCGTCCCGCTTGAGCGCACGGTGGTCTACCGCCGGAGGGCGGGATGAGTGCCGGGTGCCGCGGCCGCACGGAGCGCTCATCCCCCGTCGCCACCCCGCCGATACCGGAGGGACACCGACCCGGGAGACTCGCATGAAGCCGAAGGTCATCCCCATCGAGGAGTGGCTCCAGTCGTTCCGCGGCGCGGCCGACGAGCTGGCGCGCGCGTCGCTCCGGTTCGACCCGGGCGCTGCGACCGCGAGGGAGGCCGAGGACGGCGAGCCGGGTGCCTACATCGCCGTCTTGAGCCCGAACAACGCGGTCCACCTCGGGCTCTCGGCAAAGCCGGCCCAGTGCCGGGCGCTCGCGCGCGCGCTGCTGGGGCTCCGCCGCGACGAGGCGCTGTCCGAGGCCGACGTCGTGGACAGCGTCTCCGAGGTCATGAACATCCTCGCCGGCAAGGTGAAGGCGAGCATGACCGGCCGCGACGGCCAGCTCCACCTGGGGCTGCCGATGTACGTGCCGAACCCGATCAGCGCCAGCGCCGGCTCCGAGGCCGCATCGGTCGAGGTGAAGCTCGGCCCCGTCGAGTGCACGCTGCGCGTCTACCGGAGGCAGCGGGCGGCGTAGGGTCGGGCCTGAATTCCGCACGGACACCGTGGGGCCTGGTCCGTGGCTGACTCACCGAAGCAGCACGCTTGGGGCGGTCGAGCGGCCGCTGACGCTGCCCAAGCGGGGTCGAGCCTCCCGGGAAGGCGGAGCTCTCCAAGCCCGCGACGATCGGCGGATCGCGAAAGCTGTACTTGCCGACCCAGGTCCGACAGATTCATCATCCGCCACCGGGCAAACGCCCGGACACCTCGGATCCGTCGACCGCCTCTCCACGACAGCCGGGTAGACTCAGATGAGATGTGCACCCATGTGGCTCGGGCTGATAGCTGCGCTGTCTGTGCGCTGCGTGTCGCCTGGTGAGGCCACCGAGACGCCTAGGCGCCCAGGAGATCACGACTCGATCTCATACGGACGGATCGTCGGCTTCATCAGGTCGGCGAACGGGTCGGCAATTCCTCGAGCCACGATGGTCATCTGGGAGGCACGTCCAAAGAGAGGTGCGTCCCTCCTCTGTGTCACTTGCTATCCCGAATGCGGGCGGACGTCCGTCTCGGATCGAGAGGGGCGCGCGGTTCTGGACAGGTTGAACCCTCGGATGTCGTACGCGCTGCTGGCGACGGCTCCCGGCTTCGAGCCAACCCTCATCCGCGGCGTGCCCGGCGACACTTCGATCAGCATCTCGCTCCCCACCGAGGGCCCTCCATCGCCCGAAGGGGGAGTGCTGCGCGGTCGAGTCGAGGATCCTGACGGTCAGCCAGTGGCTGGTGTTCGGCTCACGCCCATCGGCTTGATACTTCCAGACCGCAAACGCTTCGGCGGACTGCCCTCCACCTCACCGATGTCGCTCACGGATTCCGCCGGCCGCTTCGCACTGAAGCTCGGAGACTCGTCAGGCACCTACATCGTACGTCTCGAGCGACCCGGTTACGCGCCTCGCATCGCACGACTTGCGCTTGCCAACAAGGACTCCACGAGTGTGCGGCTGGCCTTGGCGGTCACGGCCAAGGGCCGAATCGGCCTGTCGCCGCGAACCAGGGCGGGTGTTCGCATCATCGCCTCCCAGTGCGACCTGGGTGCAGAGACATCGCTCGGCCGGGCTGAAGTGATGACGGATTCTCGCGGCTACTTCGTCCTCGGGGGCTTGGCGCAATCGACGGACTACTTCGTCTACGCGCACTCCTCCGGAGTGCCGGCCGACGTCTATTGCCCCAAGGTCAGGCTGCGGACTCCCGACTACCCGGCCGTGGTCTCGGTTGATCTCCACGTCCGGCGAGAGGGAGCTCGGCTGCGTGGCCGACTGCGATTGCCCAGCGGCCAACCGCCGGACTCGCTCGAAGCGATCCTTGTCGCTTCCGATTCGATACTGGACGCGACTCAGGTTCGAGTCGGTCGGGACGGAACTTTCAGGTCCCGCTTGCTGGCTCCCGAACCCTTGTGGCTCGTGTTCGGTACGGGCAGCCACCTTGCTACGGCGGTCTCGGATTCGACTGCGCAGTTGATGGACGACCGAGTGTACTTCCCGGCGCCGCCAAGGGGATTTCTGGAGATCACGATTCAACCTCAGAGTCGGAAAGGGGGGCCTTGAACCAGTCGCACTTCGAAGCCGCAGCACGGGTGCAGATCGTACAGCTCGGGGAGGATGCCATGTCTCGAGTCCGGCCGATGTCTTGGTTTGCGGCCATGGGGCTTGTTGCGGTCGTGATGGCCCCGAAGGAGGCTTCCGCGCAGGCAAATTGTTGGAACTGCAATCAGGCAAAGACAGCGTGCAGAGACTTTCAGTCCTCGGGCTGGAGCGGGTGTGAGGTGACGAATGGCCACTGCAACGCCTCCGGTAATCAGTGCGGGATCGCGGGTGGCGGCGGTGGCGAGATCCCTCCCGTCATCGCGGGGCCGCCAGAAGGGAGTGAGGATCCGTACCTCGTCTACGGGGCCGTCTTCGTCGGGACTGCCGCGCGGGCGCTTCCCCGAATGCCCGAGGATCCGCTGGTAGTCGAAGCGAGCGTCGCAAAGGGGGCTCGCGAGCTCGAGGAGTTGCTCCACAACTCGGGGAATGCGAGCAGCTCGCATCTGGGTCTCGCCGCGACCTTCATGGCCGTGGGGGTAGGTTCCGACTCTAGGGAGTACCGCGATGCAAGCGGGAATGGGTTCGCCTGGACGATCGCCCGCGAGGGGAGCGGCAGATCGGTCCTGCTGCGGAGGCTGGGTGACGGAAACCAAGCCGAGTTGAGGGTCTTCCGACTTTCGTGTGGCTGAAAACAGCGGCTTGAGGGCCTGATAGGCTGCGCGCGGACCCCGACCGGGAGGACGCGCGATGACGATCGACAGCCGCACGCTGTACGCGACACTGCT
>Ga0187893_10007347_pt1 | contig 18102 bp, 14 predicted proteins | sample MA1701074metaG_FD_139574 | JGI IMG/M metagenome (GOLD analysis project Ga0187893, IMG submission 139574) | White microbial mat communities from a basaltic lava cave in the Kipuka Kanohina Cave System on the Island of Hawaii, USA - MA170107-4 metaG ... | reverse complement strand
ATCCGCAGCTTCCAGCTCGATCCGCTCGCGCGCGCGGTCGCGCGCGAGGAGCCCGCCGCCGACGCGATCACGGCGCCGAACGGGGCGCGCTTCTCGCGCCGCGAGGCGATCCTGCCCGGCGTGATCGAGCGCTTCCTCCTGCGCCGCGAGGAGGCGAGACGCGAGGGGCGCCGCCACGCCGACCAGGCGATCAAGATCATGATGAACGCGCTCTTCGGGGTGCTCGGCTCCGCCTCCTGCCGCTTCTTCGATCCCGCGGTCGCGAACGCGATCACGGGCTTCGGCCAGCAGACGCTCGCCTGGACGCGCGAGGCCTTCGAGGACTGCGGCGTGCGCGTGCTCTACGGCGACACCGACTCCGTCTTCGTGCAGCTCCCGGAGGAGATCCGCTCGCGCGAGCAGGCGCTCGCGCGAGCGGCCGCGCTGCGCGAGCAGGTCCAGCGCGCGATCGAGGCGCGCCTGCGCGAGACCTATCGCGTCGAGCCGCAGCTCCTGCTCGAGCTCGAGTGCGTCTACGAGCGCCTGCTGCTCCCGAGCGTGCGCGGCGGCGAGAGCGGCAGCAAGAAGCGCTACGCGGGCTGGCTCGACGGGCGCCTCGAGATCGTCGGTCTCGAGTCGGTGCGCCGCGACTGGCCGGAGATCGCGCGGCGGCTGCAGCAGGGCCTGCTCGCGGACCTGTTCCAGGAGCGCGATCCGCTGCCCGCGGCCCGCGCGCTCGTCGCAGCGCTGCGCGCCGGCGAGCTCGACGCCGAGCTCGTCTTCGCGAAGCGCATCCGCAAGGCCTCGCTCGAGAGCTACACCGCGACGAGCCCGCCCCACGTGCAGGCCGCGCGCCGCGCGGGCGGCAAGCCCGGCCCCGTGATCCGCTACGTGATCACGAGCGCGGGACCCGAGCCGGTGCTGCCGGGCAGGAGCCTGCCCTCCGGCATCGACTACGCGCACTACCTCGAGCGCGTGCTGCGCCCGGTCGCGGACGCGATCCTGCCCTTCGCGGGCCTCAGCTTCGACGACGTGCTCGGCAGCCCGAAGCAGCTGTCGCTGCTGTGAGCGCGAGCGGGCGCGCCGCCTGAGCCCCTCCCGCCGCGCCGACCGCGCTAGCCGTGGATCGGGCCGCGCGTCTCGCGCAGCGAGGTCGTCGCGCGGCCGCCGCGCCGCGCGATGATCTCCGCGCAGATCGAGATCGCGGTCTCCTCGGGGGTGCGGCCGCCGAGGTCGAGGCCGATCGGCGCGCAGATGCGCGCGAGCTCCGCCTCGCCGACGCCCTCCTCGCGCAGCCGCTCGGCGCGCCGCTCGCAGGTGCGGCGCGAGCCCATGCAGCCGAGGTAGCCCGCGCGCGTGCGCAGCGCCGCGACGACCGCGGGCACGTCGAACTTGGGATCGTGCGTCAGCACGCAGATCGCGTCGCGCGGGCCGAGCTCGGGGCCCACCGCCGCGAGGTGCTCGTGCGGCCACGCGCAGATCACCTGCTCGGCCTCGGGGAAGCGCGCGCGCGTCGCGAAGACGGGCCGCGCGTCGCAGACGGTCACGCGGTAGCCGAGCACGACCGCCACGCGCACGAGCGCCGCCGTGAAGTCGACCGCGCCGAAGACGAGCATGCGCGGCGGGGGTGCGAAGCTCTCCACGAAGACCGCGACCTCGCTCTGGCGCGCCTCGCCGCGCAGCCCGTAGTGGCGCAGGCCGCTGCGGCCGGCGAGCAGCTCCGCGTGCGCGTCGCGCGCGACCACGCGCGCGAGCTCGGGGTCTGCGAGCGCGCCGCGCGCGCCGCCCGCGGCATCGATCAGGAGCTTGGCTCCGATGCCGGGCCCCGAGACGATCGTCGCGAGCGCGACCGGCCGGCCCGCGGACACCGCCTCGCGCAGCGCTTCGAAGAGTCCGCTCTCCGGGGGGGACATGCGTCTCGCCTACCAGTCGAAGCGCTCGACGAAGATCTGGAGCGTGCCGCCGCAGGTGAGCCCCACCGCGAAGGCGTCGTCGTCGCTGTAGCCGAAGCTCACGAGACCCGGAGCGCGCCGGCCCGCGAGGATCTGCTGCGCGACCTCGACCACCGCGCCCTCGACGCAGCCGCCCGAGACCGAGCCCACGACGCGGCCGTCCTCGCAGACGGCCATCGCCGCGCCCGGACCGCGCGGGCCCGAGCCCTCGAGATCGACGACGCGCGCGATCGCCGCCCCGAGTCCCTCGGCGCGCCAGCGCGCGAGCTCGTCCAGGATTTCGCGCATGCGCACACGCTACTGCAGAGCGCTGGCGTTCTCACCCGGAGCGTGCCCCGCGAGGGCCGCCCCCGGGAACCGGCAACCCGAGTGCGCCGTAAGAGATAGGGAGCCGCAGATCGCGCGCAGCTGGCGAGCCGGGGCGGGGAGGCCCATCGAGACTTCACCGATTCTCCACGCGGCGCACACTAGGCTGAGGCAGTGCACCAGCCCCTGCAGCGTCCGGATCCCTTCCCTCGCGTGATCCGGTCCCGGGGCGCACGCGCAACGAGTGCGCAGTCCGCGGGGGCGGGCGCGGCGCGGAGCTGGCCGGGTCGCCTCGTCGCGGCCGCGCGGAGCGAGGCCTCGCGGGACTGGAACACCTCGGGCCTGGCCGCGCTGCTCTGGTTCTGCGCGCCGCTAGGCGCCCTCCCGGCCTTCGCGCTGCTCTGGCTCCTCGACAAGCCGCTGCTGCGCTTCCTGACGGACGAGGACGGGCCCTTCGAGTGGGCGCAGGTGCTGCTCTTCCTCGTCGCGGCCGTCGCGAGCGCGGGCGTCGCGGTCCACCTGCTGCGGGCCGGGAGCCGCGCGGTCGGCTGCCTCTTCGTGCTGCTTGCCGCGGGCCTCGGCTTCATCGTGGGCGAAGAGCTCGCGTGGGGCCAGCGCTTCCTGGCCTTCGCGACCCCGGACGCGCTCGCGGCGATAAACTCGAAGGAAGAGGTCTCGCTCCACAACATCGCGTCGATCGAGAAGTGGTTCACGCGCGGAAAGCTCGCCGCAGGTCTCTACGGCGTCTTCGGCGCGTGGCTGCTCCTGGCCGCGAGCAGGCACTTCGCGGGCTCGGCCTGGCGCGCCTGCGTGGTGCCGGTCTTCCTCTCCTCTCCCTTCCTGATCGTGCTCGCGATGCGACTGCTGCGTCTGACCCTGCTGCGCAGCGATCTGCCGGCCGGGTACGGGGAGTTCGAGGAGCTCGTGCTCGCCTTCGGATTCGCCGCCTTCAGCGCGCAGGTGCTGCGCTGCCGCCACTCGCTGGCGGCCCCCCGGATCGCCGCGCGGTCGCGAGCGCATCCGCACCCCAGAACACGAAGAGCGCGAGCAGCGGCGTGAGCGGCAGCAGGTAGCGCAGGTAGAAGGCCAGCAGCGCGTAGGGAGCGAGCGCGCTCGCGTAGAGGCAGAGCGCGAAGCCCAGCAGCGGCGGTCGCGGCCCCCGCGCGAGCCCGAGCGCGGCGGCGATCCCGACCAGCGGCAGCGGCAAGAGCAGCGTCCCGAGCAGCGGGTGCGCGCCCTCGAGCGCGGGCCGGTAGGGGCGGTGGACCAGGGTCGCGGCGACCAGGCGCTGGAGGGCCTTGCGCGCGAACTCGGCCGGCCGCTCGCGCAGCGCGGCTGCGAGCTTCGCGCGGTAGTGCGCGGCGAAGGCGAGCTCGCCCTCGCGTCGGTAGAGCGACTCGGGATCGCGCGCGGTCGACCAGACCGGGTGCGCGCGGAAGAAGGGCTCGTCGTAGACGCCGCTCGGGCTCTCGAAGCTCGCCTGGTAGGCGTCGTAGGCGAGATTCGACTTCGCGAGCACGAGCTCGCCGAAGACCGCGTAGTTGCGCGCGGTCCAGAGCCCGCCGACGAGCGCCGCGAGCGCGAGCGCGGCCGCGAGCGGAGCGCGCAGCGCGGGGCGCTGCCGCAGCAGCCAGAGCGCGCCCGCGGCGAAGGCGAAGCCGAGGATCGGGCTCGTGAGCAGCGCCGCGCCGCCCGCGGCCCCGAAGCCGAGCGCCACGCGCCAGGGCTGCTGCGCGTCCGCGCGCAGCACGCGCGCGCCGCACCAGAGCACGCCGTCGAGGGCGAGCATCGCGATCCAGACGTCGTGGGTGTGCTGGAAGAACCAGTAGAAGTGCGCGAGCAGCCAGAGGCCGGGGAAGGCCAGCGCGGCCGCGGGCCGCAGCCGGCGCGCGGAGTCGCGCGCGAGCGCGAAGACGAGCGCCGCGGTCGCGATCCAGGTCGCGTTCTGGAGCAGCACGACCGCCGCCGCGACGAAGGCGTGGCTGCCGCCGCCCAGGCGCAAGAGTCCCGCGAGCAGCAGCGGATACAGCGGCGGCATCCACGCGGTCGGCCCGGTCGCGGCGCCGAAGGGATTCGAGAAGCCCTCGCCCCGCGCGAGCGCGATCGCGATGTAGAAGTACTCCGCGCCGAGGTGGCCGTTGAAGTTGGTCGGGATGCCCGCGCGAAAGGGCGGAAAGAAGCGCTGCGCCTCGGGCCCGAAGAGCAGCGCCGCGTTCGCGTAGGCGGAGAGTCCGAGCACGAAGACCGCGGCCCAACGCGCGGCCGCGGCCGGAGTCGCGGGCAGCCGTGCGAGCCAGCGCTCGACCGCGCCCGCAGCGGCCGGACCCGCGCCCGGCTCGGCCTTCTCGCTCGCGGGCGCATCCGTCACGCAGGTACTCTTCTCGCGGCGTGGAGCACGCAAGACCTTATCACCTGCGCGCGTGGCTCGGCTCCGGCCTCGCCGCCGCGCTCGGCGCGCTGCTGCTGCTCCACGCGCTCGAGCGCGCGCCCGGGCTCGCCTGGCTCGAGCGCGACCCGCGCGCCCCCTGGATCGAGTACCCGCTGCCGCCGCGCCTCGAGGCGCGCCCCGCCGTGCGGCTCGAGGCCGAGTTCACGCGCGACTTCGAGCTGCGCGAGCCGCCCGCGCGGGCCGAGCTTCGCGCGCGCGGATTCCGCCAGCTCGAGGTCTTCGTGAACGGCGTGCGCGTGCTGCCCGAGGCCGGGAGCTCGGATGCAGGAGCCGCATCGGACTGGAAGCGCTGGCAGCGCGCCGGGGTCGCGGGTGTGCTGCGCGCGGGCGCGAACCGCGTGGTCGCGCGCGTCGCGAATGCGACCGGCCCGCCCGCGCTCGCGCTCGAGCTCGCGCTCGGCGGCAGCGGGCCCGCGCTCGCGAGCGGCGCCGAGTGGAGCGCGGAGCTCGCCGGTGCAACCGCACTTCCGGCGAGGCTCGCCGGCACGCGCGCGCGGCCGCCCCCCGAGCTCGCGCCGGAAGCCGGCGGACGCGCGCTCGCGTCGCTGCGCGCGAGCCGCGGCTGGCTCGCGGGCGCCGGGATGCTCGCGCTCGGCCTCGCGCTCGGTGTGCGCGCGCTCGCGCGCAGCCCGCGCGCCGCGCGGATCCTCGCGCGCGCGGAGCTTCCGCTGTGCGCCGCGGCCGGCGTCTGGCTCGCGCTCTTCCTGCACGACGCGCCGCGGCTGCCGCTCGAGCTCGGCTTCGACGCGCGCGGCCACCTCGACTATCTCCAGTACCTCGCCGACCACCGGGCGCTGCCCTCCGGCCACCAGGGCTGGCAGATGTACCAGCCGCCGCTCTTCTACCTCGCCGCCGCGGGCTGGCTCGGCGCGCTCGGAGCCGAGCTGCGCTCGCCGGGCGGCGCGCTCGGACTGCGGGCGCTGATGCTCGGCTTCGGCCTGGCGCAGCTCGCGCTGCTCTACACCGGAGTGCGACGCCTGTGGCCCGGGCGGCCCGCGCTGCCCGCGCTCGCGCTGCTCTTCGCGGCGGCGCTTCCGATGCAGACCGCGCTGTTCCAGCTCGTCGGCAACGAGTCGCTCGCGATGCCGCTCGTGAGCCTCGCGTCGCTGCTCGCGCTCTCCGCGTTCCTGCGCCGCGAGGCGCGCAGCGCGCGCTGGGCGCTCGTCGGCGCCGCGCTAGGCCTCGCGGCGCTCGCGAAGTTCTCGGCCGCGCTGCTGCTGCCGCCGCTCCTGCTCACGCTGCTCTTGCGCGATGGCCTGCGCCCGGCCGCGCTCGGCGCGGCGCTGCGCGCGGGGGCGAGCGCGATCGCGGCGGCCGCGGCCGTCTGCGGCTGGCACTACCTGCGCGTCTGGTCGCGCTACGGCACGCCCTTCGCCGCGAACTGGGACCCCGCGCTCGGCTTCCGCTGGTGGCAGGACCCGGGCTACCGCGTCGCGGGCGACTATCTCGGGGGCCTCGCGGGCGCGATCGCCGAGCCGTGGTGGGCCGCGCTCGCGAGCGTGCCGGGCGGGCTCTACGCGAGCTTCTTCGGCGACGGCCTCCTCGCCGGCCAGCGCGCGCTCGTGTTCGGCGCGCCCTGGAACCACCGGCTGCTCGCATCTGCGGGCGCGCTCGCGCTCGTGCCGAGCTCGCTGATCGCACTCGGCGCCCTGCGCGCGCTCGCGCGCGCGCGGCGCGAGCCCGCGTGGCTCTTCCTGTGCCTGCTCGCCGCGGCGACCGCCTGTGCGCTCCTCGCGATGCCGCTGCGCGTGCCGAGCTACACCCTGGTCAAGGCGCATTTCGGCCACGCGGCGCTGCTGCCGGCCTGCGCGTTCCTCGCGCTCGGCTGCGAGCCCTGGCTGCGCGGGCGCGCGCGCGCCGTCGGCGTCGCCGCGCTGCTCGGCCTCTGGGCGCTGACCTCGCTCGGCGGCGTCTGGGTGCCGTCGGAATCCGGGCTCGCCGCCGCGGTGCAGGGCTACCACGCGCTCTCGCGCCGCGACCCGGAGAGCGCGCTGCGCGCGTTCGAGCGCGCGCTGCGCCGCGAGCCCGGCGACGCGCGCTTCGCCGCGGGCGCGATCGAGTCGCTGCGCGCGCTGCGGCGCGGGCGCGAAGGGCTCGTCCACTGCGAGAGCCCGGGCGCAGGCCTCGGCGCCGCGGAGCTGCGCATCGCGTGCGCGCGGCTGCACGAGGCCGAGGGCGATCTCGCGCGCGCCGAGGCGGAGCTCGCGCGCGCGCGCGAGCTCGCGCCCGACGACGCGCGCGCCGCGGCCGGGCTCGCGCGCCTCTTCCTGCGCGCGGGGCGCCTCGCGGAAGCCGAGGTCGCGCTGCGCGAATGGCTGCGCGTGCGCCCGCACGAGCTCGAGGCGCAGCTCGAGCGCGCGGAGCTCGCGCTCGCGCAGGGCGCGCCCGAGCGCGCGGCGGAGGCGCTCGCGGTTGCGCTCGCGCTCGATCCGAGCCACGCGAGAGCCAATCGCCTGCAGCTCCGGCTCAGGGCTGCGAGTCCGGATCGATCCCGCTAGGCGAGCGCCAGGGCCCGCTCGCGTGGAGCTCGCGGGCGTCGAGCCGGAACAGCGCGAGCGCGGGCGGCTGCAGCTCGACCTCGGAGACGATCGCGCCGCGGCCGAGCCCGCGCGCGCGCGGCGGCACCCGGTCCGGGCGCGTGTGCCGCTCGCTCGCGCGCCGGCGCAGCGCGAGCACGAGGTGCGGCCCGTTGGCCGAGACCACGCGCAGCTCGGAGAGGAGCGGCGCGAGCTCGCGCCGCTCGTCCCGAAGACGCTCGAGCTGGCGCCAGAGCCCATGCTCGGCATCGCGGTCGCGCGGGCTCGCCGAGAGGAACCAGGCCGCCGCGACCACGAGCTTGCGCGCGCCGAAATCGAGCACGCGCAGCGCGTGCTCGTCGGCGAAGCCGAGCGGGCGCGCGCCCGCGTCCGGCCGCGAGGGATCCCGCGCGAAGAGCGGCAGCAGCGTGTAGCTCGTGAACTGGTCCATGAGGAGCAGGCCGGGCGTCTTCGCGAGCGCGGCCAGACGCGGCGCGAGCCAGCCCTCGACCTCGCTGCGCGCGAGACCGAGCTCGGGATGCGCGCGCCAGGGGCCGGGCGGACGGCCGAGCGCGCGCGCGAGCGGGTCGCGCGCGAGGAGGGCGAGCGCGAGGCAGCCGAGCGCGAGCGCGCGGCGCGCGAGGGGACCGGCCAGCAGCGCCTGCGCGAGGCCGGTGCCGAGCAGCGGAAACAGCGCGAGCGCGAGGTAGAGATCGTGGCGCGTGCAGCCGAGCGGATAGCGCGCGAGCAGCGACAGCAGCGACGCCGCAGCGATCAGCGCGAGCGACGCGCCGGCGAGCAGCCAGCGGCGCTGCGCGAGCGCGAGCGCGAGCGCGCCGAGCCACACGAGCAGGACGGGCGCTGCGAGCGCGGCGCCCGTCAGGTACTCGACCGCGCCGAGCCAGAGCGCGGCGAGCGCGCGCGGCCCCTGCGCGTAGTAGGGCGTGAGCCAGCCCGGCACGGCCCCCTCCGGAAAGCCCGCGCGCAGCGCGGGCACGAGGTGCAGCCACGCGACGAGCGCCGCCGCGAGCGCCGCGGGTGCGCTCGCGAGCGCGATCCGCGCGAGGACCGCGGGCGGCAGCGCGCCGCGCAGACCCGCAGCGCCGACGCAGAGCCCGGCCGTGCCGAGCGCGATCAGGCTGCTGTAGTGGTGCAGCACCGCGAGCAGCGCGGAGACCGCATAGCCCGCGAGCCAGCGCCGCTCGCGCGACTGCGCGCCGCGCAGCAGACACAGGAGCGCAATCGCGAGCAGAAAGAGCTGCAGCCCATAGGGCCGGGCCGTCTGCGACAGCATCACCGCGCCGGGCGAGAGAGCCAGGCCCCACGCCGCGATGCCGCCCGCGCCGCGCCCCGCGAGCGCGCGCACGAGCGCGTAGAGCGCGGGCACCGCGAGCGCGCCGAAGAGCACGGACGGCGCGCGCAGCCAGAGCGCGTCGTCCGTGACGCTGCGGATCAGCACGAGCAGCAGGTAGTGCAGCGGCGGATGCGCATTGCCCGCGATCGCCGACCAGCGCTCCGCCCAGGTCGGCGCGCTCGCGACCGCGTAGTAGATGCCTTCGTCCGCGTTGATCCAGTAGTGGCTCGCGCCCGCGGCGCGCAGCGCGAACGCGACGAGCGCCGCAGCCGCGGGCACGACCCAGCCGGGCAGCTTCGGAGCGGGGCCGCGCATCGCGGCGCAGGGTAGAGCCCCGTGCGCGGGGGCGCTGCAGGTGGGGAATGTGGCTCGCCGTGCCCGTCCGGTCCGCATCAGAGTGCGAGCAGGTGCTGGCGACCCGAGAAGGCCTGCTGCGCATGCGGAGTGAGACACGCAGCGAGGCAGTCGACAGGCGACTGCGCGGCCGGGTTCGGAGCCGCGCCGCTGCTGGCGGTTCCAGCGCTGCGGTCGGCATCGCGTTCGCAGTCTGCCTCAGCCGCTCCGGGGGCTCTTCTTGGACTGCCTCAGGCTCGAGAGTCGGACGCTTGCGCCGAGGATCGCGAGCGCGATGGCGGTCATGCTCGATACCGAGGGCTCCGGGATCGGCGTTGCCTCGAGGATCAGGCGCGCGCCGTGGATCTCGCCGTAGGGGGCATGGAAGTCCATGATGATGCGGTCTGGGAAGGTGAAGACGCGATTCCAGTGGAGCGTCAACTCGCCCTCACCGTCGAGCAGGAAGTCGAAGGAGCCGTGCAGCGAGTAATCGAACGCCGATCGCGCCGTGCCGGATGCCGACGGCACATGCAATTCGTCCGAATAGCTCAACGCCGTGACAATCGAGAAAGGAGATCCACCTTCATTGTCGAGGCGCGCGAAGAGCCCCAACAGCTCCAAGACGTGGGTGCAGGGCTGTGGATCGAAGATGAATCCACAGAAGTCGTACTCTCCCGCGTAGAGCGTCGCCTCGACTTCGAGGAAGACCGCATCGACCGATAGAAACGGCTGTCCGAAATCGAAGTGAGCCGGAATCGCGAGCGTTGCGCTGCGATCCAGCGGATCGCCGATCGGGCGCACGAGTTCCGGCAACTCCAACACGAACGGTGCCGCGCTGGTGCCCGGTGCGAACAGGAGGGCACACGCGAAGAGCGCGGCCCTCCTGCCCACCCAGCCGAGCGCGCTACTCCTCGGCACCAGTCCAGCCAGGGTTGGTGAGATCCGTGATGGCATCGTCCTGATCCACGACCGCGACGGGCTCTCCCGCCTCGTCGTAGATGAACGTCAGCTCGTTTCCATCGGAATCCGCTGCGTAGAGCGGGTTCCCCTGCGAATCCTCGATAAGGACATAACTCTCGCTCTCATCTTCCGCGTAGGCGGCCGTAGCCAGGGCACTGGCAACGACCGAGAGCACGATCGCGAGACCTCTCGTCATGGCGCTTTACCTCCCGAGTGGATGTTCAGGGCGCGCACGCCGTGCCGGGCGCTGCGCCAGGTAGCCCGGAGGGGCCTGGTGTCGAGGGGCTGGAGAACTCCAGACTGAAGTCGTTGTAGTCGCCGATGGTGATCACTCCCGAACCATTCATGTCGGACTCGAGGCAGAGAGGATCGTTCGCGGGGCCACCCGGCGTGCCAGGAGGGTCGCTTCGCCCGAAGCAGACCTTGAACGTGTTGAAATCCGCGATCGTCGTCAACGCGCTGTTGTTGAAGTCAGCGTCGCACCGATTGCCGCAGCCGTCGCCGTCCGTATCGACCTGATTGCCGAGGCCCGATCCATTCGCCACCGCCGTGCAGTTGTCGAGTGGGAACAGGACGAGATCTGCGTCGGCGTCCAGCGGCCGGAACAGCTCGAGCCGTGGCGTCGTACGGCCACCCGCAGGCCGCGGATCCGCGACGGGGGTTCCGCCGGACTGCAGCGCCGCAAGGATCTGGGCCCCGGTGGCACTCGGCATCCCGGCCCGCATCACCGCCCACGCACCCGCGACATGCGGCGTCGCCTGCGACGTTCCCGACTGCTCGACTCCCGCTGCACTCACGAACGTGCCCGGCGAGACGATCGAGAGGAACGGAGCGGTCTGCGAGAAACAGGTCACCCGGTCGCCGGCCGTCGTCGAGTCACTGCACTGGAAGGCCGATCCGACCTGCCAGCTCTGCGTTCCGTAATTCGCGTCGTACACCGCGCCGACGCTCACCGCCGCAGGAACACACGCTGGCGACGCAACGCCGTCATCGAAGTTGCTGTTGAAGTAGGCCGTGTTCCCGGAGGCGATGACCGGCTGGATTCCGTTGTTGAGGGCATTTTGGAGGGCAGGCGCAAGAGAATCGCCCGAACACTGGCTCGTGTGCACCGCGGCGTCTCCAAGGCTGAGATTCATCGCGACGATGTTGTGCGTCGCTCGGATTCCGATGGCCCAGTCGATCGCGGATGTGAGATCCAGGTTAGTCGCTGTTCCGAGTGCTCCGAACACGTCGGCGACGGCCAGGTTCGCCTCGGGCGCCACTGCGGCGGCGATTCCGGACACGTTCGTTCCATGGAAGGAAAGAAAGGCGCTGTCGAGCACGCCGTCGTCCGGCGCCGCCTCGAAGGTCGCAACGACGCGGCACGCCGCGGGCACCCCTGGCGAGGAGCACGAGCCGAACGCGGCCCGCGTGTAGTCGACGCCGGTGTCGAGCACGGCAACGGTCGTCCCATCGCCGCCCACACTGGCCGATGCCACTGGCGGCTGGTTGATGAATGGAAGCGTCGAATCGGTGACGGGGTAGTAGGTCTTCGGGGAGTACGCGGCCTTGACTCCGGACCGCGCGAGCATCGCAGCCAGTGCGGCCTCCGAATCGACGCGAACGGCGCTCATCGGAAGGTTCTCGTATTCGCGGGTGACCGTTATTCCCGGAAGGCCCGAGATCGCAGCACTCTTCGCCGCCGCGAATGCGCTTCGCTTGTAGGCGAGCTCATCGGCTCCATGTGCAACCCGCCCAGCTGCGGCGGCCATCTGATCGGCTTGCCGGTTGGCGGCCTCGGCATCGAACTCGATGAGAATCTCGACGGGACCGCTTGCCGCGCGAAGGACATCCGCAATCGACTGCGGTGCGGGCCGTTGTGCGTGGCTTGGACTACTCGTGGACAGGAGAAGGCTCAGAGAGAGAGAGAGAGAGAGAACTTTTTCATGTTCGATCTCCCCGCTGTGCAGCCATTCGATGAGGCTGCTCATGAGTGAAAGTGGCTGGAATTCAGTTCGCGTGGCGCGACATGCAAGACGCCTGCATGACCTCGAGGGCGAATGTATGATCCTCGCCTCGTATCCTTCCAGACCCCAAATGGGAGTCGTTGGCCGTGCGAGCGCCCGGTCTCGCGACCGCAGACTCTGGCTCAGGGCACCCGCAGCTCCGCGCTCTTTCTCGGCTTCCATCCGTAGCGCACCGCGCGCGCCTCGATCCGCGCGCCCGGCTCGGCCTGGACCGGGCCGGTGTAGAGCCGCCACGGGCCGCCGTTCGCGCGGTAGCCGATCGAGGCGCCGGGGATCGCCTCGATCGCGAGCGCGCCGTCGCGCAGCGCGAGGGTCGGCGCGGGCGTGACGGGCTGCCGGCCACCGGGCCAGAAGCGCTCGGCGAGGACCGCCTCGGACTCCTCGCCCGTGTCGCCGACCTGCGCGAGCCACGCGTCGAGCGCGCGCCGCAGGCGCGCGAGCTCGCCCGCGTGCGCGGGGTCGCGCGAGAGGTCGGCGATCTCGTGCGGATCGCTCGCGGTGTCGTAGAGGCGCTCCGCGCCGGGCGCCTCGAACCAGAGCCGCTGCACCGGATCGAGCTCGCCCGCTTCGAAGAGCGCCCGGAGCTCGCGCATCGACTCGAGGTTGTCGCGGAACGCGAGCCGGTGGCCGCCCGGCTGCTCGGGGCGGTAGCTGCGCAGGTACTTGAAGCGCGCGTCGCGCACGGCGCGCTGCCGGTCCTGCACCTCGTCGATGCGGTCGCGCGCGGCGTAGACGTAGTCGCGCGGGGTCGCCTCCGCGCGCGCGAACGAGCGCCCCGGCAGGTCGGGCGGCAGTGGAGCGCCGGCCAGCTCGAGGACCGTCGGCGCGAGGTCGACGAAGCTCACGAGGCGGTCGTCCGAGCTGCCGGGCTGGACTCCGGGCGGCCGATGGCGCTCGGGCCAGCGCGCGATCATCGGGACGTGGATCCCCGAGTCGTAGAGCTCGCGCTTCGCGCGCGGCAGGCCGTCGCCGTGGTCGCTGGTCCAGATCACGATCGTCGACTCCGCGAGCCCGTCGGCCTCGAGCTCGGCGAGCAGGCGACCCACCTGCGCGTCCAGCGCGTGGATGTTGTCGTAGTGGCGCGCGAGGTCCGCGCGCGCGGTCGGGGTGTCCGGGTAGTAGGGCGGCAGCACCACGTCGGCCGCGGAGGTCGGCCCCTCGCCGTCGCCGAGGCCGAACTGCCACGCGCGCAGCAGCTGGATCGCGAAGTGGAGCGGGCTGTGCGGCCAGTGTCCGAGCGGCGCGAAGAGCCCGCTCTCGTGCGTGACCTGGAAGTTGACGAGTCCGAAGAAGGGCCGCGCGCCCGCGAGCCCCCGCCAGTGCGTGCCGCGCCCCTCGGCGTCCCAGATCGTGAAGGGGCCGCTGCCCGCGAGCGGGCCGCTGAACTGGTAGTCGAGCTTCTCGTCGGTGTAGGTGGTGTAGCCGGCCGCGCGCAGCCGCTCGGGGAAGGCGATGAGCCCGGGCGGCGGCACGCTCGCATAGCCGCCCTCGGGCCGGCTCGACGCGCGCATGTGCTGCGCGCCGAAGGAGATCGCGTGGTGTCCCGTGAGCAGCGCGGCCCGGCTCGGCGCGCAGACGCCCGCGGTGGTGAAGACCTGCGAATAGCGCACGCCCTGCGCGGCGAGCCGGTCGAGGTTCGGGGTGCGCGCGACGGGATCGCCGTAGGCGCCGATGCGCGGGCTCAGGTCCTCGGCGACGAGCAGCAGGAGGTTCGGGCGCGGCGAGACGGGCTCGGCGCGCAGCGCGGGCGCCGCGCCGAGCGCGAGCGCGAGCGCGACCTGCGCGAGGCGCCGCGCGCGCGACCTCCGAGCTCCCGGCCGGGTCGGCATCGCTCGCTCCCTCCGAGCCGAGACTCTCTACTCGCTTCGCCGCGCGCTGTCGAACCGGGCGCGGCCGCGAGGTGGTAGGATCGGGCGCCGCGCGCGTGGCGCGGCAGGAGCGCAGATGCAGGGTCGGGCCGTCGTCGTCGGGGTCGGAGAGTCGGTCTACTACAAGCACGGGGGGTCGCCCGACAGCGAGTTCCAGCTCGCCTGCACGGCGATCCGCAACGCGGCGGCGGACGCCGGGCTCGAGCTCTCGCAGCTCGACGGCCTGATCTCCTACATGGACCACCGCAACAGCCCGCTGCGCCTCGCCGCGGCGCTCGGCTTCGACGAGCTGCGCTGGTCGGCGACGCCCTGGGCGGGCGGCGGCAACAACTCCTCGGCCGCGCTCCAGTTCGCCGACGCGGCGGTCTGCGGCGGCTACGCGAACTACGTCGTGGCCTTCCGCGCGCTCGCGCAGGGCCAGTTCCAGCGCCTCGGCTCCGGCGCGGGCCTGCTCGCAGGCGCCGCGCCCGAGGGACTCTCCTGGGGGCTGCCCTACGGACTCATGACGCCGGCCCAGGAGTGCGCGCTCCAGACGAAGCGCTGGATGCACGACCACGGCGTCTCGCAGGAGGCGCTCGCGAGCATCTCGCTCGCCTGCTATGCGAACGCGCAGCGCAACCCGCGCGCCGTGCGCCACGGCAAGCCGCTCACGCGCGAGGCCTATCACGCGTCGCGCTGGATCGTCGAGCCCTTCCACCTCTACGACTGCTGCATGGAGAACGACGGCGCGGCGGCGCTGATCGTGACCACGCCCGAGCGCGCCAGGGACCTGCGCGGAAAGCCCGTGCCGATCCTCGCGACGGCCCAGGGCCTCGGGCCCGACATCGGCCTGCCCTCCTTCCAGCCGCGCTGGTTCCCGGGCATGTACTACGAGAACGTGGGACGCACGATCTGGCAGCGCGCGGGCGTCCGGCCCGGCGACATCGACGTGCTGCAGCTCTACGAGAACTTCACCGGACCCGTGCTGATGGCGCTCTGCGAGATCGGCTTCTGCAAGCCCGAGGAGGTCGAGGCCTTCGTCGGCGGCGGCGCGCTCGAGGGCCCGGACGCGCGCCTCCCCTTCAACACGAGCGGCGGCAACATCGCCGAGGCCTACATCCACGGGCTCGAGATGGTGATCGAGGCCGTGCGCCAGCTGCGGGGCGAGTCGACCTGCCAGGCGCGCGAGGTCGAGCTCTCGCTCGCGGTCGGCGGGCCCGGCTACGCGCCCGGCAGCGCCGTGCTCTTCGGCCCGGCTGCCTGAGGAGGGAGACGATGAGCCGCTACCTCGGCGACGACTGGGTGCTCCCGGCGCTCACGCCCCGGAACACGCCCTACTTCACCGCCGGCAGCATCCAGATCCAGTTCTGCAGGGAGTGCGGGCACGCGCAGCATCCGCCCGACGACGTCTGCTATGCGTGCCAGGGGGCGAAGCTCGAGTTCCGCGCGATGCCGGGCACCGGCCGCGTCGAGAGCGCGGTCGTCGTGCACCACGCGGTCCACCCGGCGCTCGCAACGCGCGTGCCCTACGTGGTCGCGATCGTGTCCGTCGACGGTGCGCCCGGCTGCAGCGTGCAGGGCAACGTCGTCGGCTGCGCTCCCGAGGCGGTCGCGATCGGCCAGAAGCTGCGCGCCGTCTTCGAGGAGGCGACCGACCCCGCGACGGGCACCCGGCTGCGCATCCCGCAGTGGGAGCGCGTTCCTGGCGCCTAGCAGGCGCTGCTGGCGCCCGGCGGGCGATCCGGGCGCCCGGCAGACGCCGCAGCCGAACGAAGGGAGATCCCGTTGTCCCAGCCGAGCTCGCTCGCAGCCCTGACCCCCGCGCTCTCGCTGCACCTCTTGAACTTCGCCGCGAGGGACCCGGGCCCCGGCGGCTGGCAGCCGCTCTTCGAGCAGGCGCGCGGCGCCGACGCCGCGGGCATCGACCGCCTCGCGGTCTCCGACCACGTGATCATGGGCGAGAATCTCGAGGCCTACGGCGACCCCAGGCTCGGCGGCAGCGAGGGCGGAAAGCAGCCGACCGGCCCCGACGGGCACTGGCTCGATCCGCTCGTCGTGCTCTCGATGTGGGCCGCGCAGACCCGCCACGTGCGGCTCATGACCGGCATCCTGATCGCGGCGCTGAGGCGGCCGGCCACGCTCGCGAAGGCCAGCGCGACGCTCGACGTGCTCTCGGGCGGACGCCTCGACCTCGGCGTCGGCGTCGGCTGGCAGCGCGAGGAGTACGCCGCGAACGGGCTCCCCTTCGAGCACCGCGGCGCGCGCCTCGATCAGACCCTCGAGGTCTGCCAGCTGCTCTGGCGCGAGCGCGCGGCCGCCCATCACTCGGCCGAGCTCTCGTTCGAGAAGATCCACTGCATGCCGAAGCCGCTGCAGCCCGGCGGCGTTCCGCTCTGGATCAGCGGCACGCTGAACCCGAGCGTGCTGCGGCGCATCGCGCGCTTCGGCTCGGGCTGGATTCCCTGGGGCCCCGACGCGCGGAACCCGGTGGCCGGCCTCGCGAGGATCCGCGAGGCGCTCGACGCCGCGGGGCGGAGTGCGAAGGGCTTCCAGGTCACGAGCCACATCGCGCTCGCGAAGCGCCCGAACGGCGCGCTCGACATCGACGCGACGCTCGCGCCGGTGCCCGCGCTCGTCGCCGCCGGCATCACCGACCTGCGCGTCACCTTGGGCCTGCCGGGCGAGGCCGCCGCGGTGACGGACCTGCTCGCGCCGCTCGTCGCGGCCTTCCGCAAGCGGGTCGGCCGCTAGGTGAACGAGCCGGCGCAGCGCGCCGCGTGAGGCCCGGCTCGGCGCGCGCGCTCGCGATCGCGGGCGCGCTGCTCGCGGCGGGCCTCGCATCCGCCTGCCGCAGCCGCGAGCCGGCTCCGGCGCGGAATCTGCTGCTCGCGATCCTCGACACCACGCGCGCCGACCACCTCGGCGCCTACGGCGCGCCGCCCGGCGCCACGCCCGCGCTCGACGCGCTCGCGGCCGAGGGCTGCGTCTTCGAGGACGCGATCTCCGCGGCCGCGGTCACGCCGGTCGCGATCGCGTCCCTCTTCACCGGACTCACGCCGCCCCACCACGGGCTGCGCAGGCTGCACGGGCTGCGCGAGAACCGGCTGCCGAAGCAGCGCATCACGCTGGCCGAGCTCTGGCAGCGCGCGGGCGGGCAGAGCGCGGGCTTCGTGAGCGCGTATCCGGCCGGCAGCGCCTTCGGGCTCGACCAGGGCTTCGAGCGCTTCGACGCGCGCTTTCCGGGCGCCGACGGCGCGGGGCTCGTGTCGCCCGGCGGCGTCGTGACGACCGGGCTCGCGCAGCGCGGCGGCGACGCGGTCACGCGCGCGGCGCAGGCCTGGCTCGAGCTCGAGCGCGATCCCGCGCGGCGCTTCCTGCTCTATGTGCACTACTTCGACCCGCACGATCCGCAGCTCCTGCCCCCGCCCGAGTGGCTCGCGCAGCGCGTGCCGGCCGGGCTCGAGGGCGAGGCGCGGCTGCGCGCGCTCTACGCCGCGGAGGTGGGCTTCGCCGACGCGCAGCTCGGCCGGCTCTTCGCGGACCTGCGCCGGCGCGGGCTCTGGGACGAGACCGTCGTCGCGGTCGTCGCGGACCACGGCGAGGGCCTCGGCGATCACGGCTGGTGGACGCACGGGATCCTGTACCAGGAGCAGATCCGGGTGCCGCTGATCCTGCGCGTGCCGGGCGCGCCCGCGGGCCTGCGCGCGCGCGAGCGGGTGCGCAGCATCGACCTGCTGCCGACCCTGCTCGAGGCGACCGGCGTCGCGCGCGCTCTCTGGCCGCCGCTCGACGGCGAGAGCTTCCTCGCGGCCGCGCGCGGCGAGTCGCTCGGCGCCGCGCGGCCCGCGTACGCGGACGCCGTGGCCACCGCCGGCTACGCGCGCCCGGACGGCCGCCACGAGCGCCGCAGCGATCCGCTCTTCGCGTGGCTCGCGGGCCCGCACAAGCTGATCCAGCACCGCGACGGCTCCCAGCGCAACGAGCTCTACGACCTCGCCGCCGACCCGCGCGAGCTGCGCGACCTGGCCGCGCAAGAGCCCGCGCGCGTCGCGGAGCTGCGCGCCGCGCTGGCGCGGCAGGCCCGGCCGAAATAGCCTGCGGCCCCGGGAGGTCCCGGATGTCCGCGCGCGCGATCCGCTGGTGCAAGATGGACCGAGGTTTGCAGCGGTCGCAACGAGATGGCGCCCAGCGAGCGAACGATCATCTCCACAGCGCCCCGCGATGCCACCTCCGCGCACCACCTCCGCGCACCCCCACGGGACCTAGACTCAGGGAGAGCTAAGAGCCTATCCCAAAACGCCTGCTGCGTTCCAGGTGATGATCGCGCACGCGAAGTGGATCATGGCTTGATAGTTGACCGCCTTCTTCTCCCATCGGATGAGCAGGCGACGGAAGCGGTT
>Ga0187893_10007345_pt1 | contig 18107 bp, 9 predicted proteins | sample MA1701074metaG_FD_139574 | JGI IMG/M metagenome (GOLD analysis project Ga0187893, IMG submission 139574) | White microbial mat communities from a basaltic lava cave in the Kipuka Kanohina Cave System on the Island of Hawaii, USA - MA170107-4 metaG ... | reverse complement strand
CCTTCTGGCCCATTAGATATGCAAAGGCCCGACTAATAGATTCCCGCATCAGCCCTTCGACCCCACCAGCGATCTTGAGCTTGCCAGTACCGGGTGAGCAACCGACTTCAAGACGATAGAGGCCGACCTTCCCGTGATCGTCCACCGAAGACGTGTACACCGATCCTGGAGCCAGAGGGTCGAGCGAAATCATGTCCCGTCCGCCCTGTTCGGGGACACCGATGAACCTCTCTTCCCGTGTTTCGTTATCGATCAGCGAAAACGACGTTTGATGAAACTCGAAGGAACCCATCTTCTTGAGTTGTTCCTTCACGCGGCGACGGCCTTCCAGTGACAACTCAACCAGTTCAGCAACATCCATCTTGGAAAGTTCTCCGTTCGGGTAGATCAGTTTGACCAAACCCGAAACAGTCTTCCTCACAGCTTTGACATCACGGGATTTCAGGTGCGCTCCCAGCGAAAAGTGTCGGTCCAGGATTTCGGTAAAGTTATGCTTCCTTAGCTCTCGCAGGGCCTCTGCCAGATAGTCCACAACGAAGCCGTAATGATTGGTGAAGAAATCCACCTTCATCTTCGGCATCTCCCAGCCGGGGATGTAGAAGTGGATTCGGTCGAGGAACGCCATGTCTTCTCGGATCACGTCGGGCATCGGCATAAACAAGTGCGACGACCGCACCATCACTTCGACAGGCTGGTTCGTGTTCCCGAACATGGCGATAGAAGCCATGCCAGAGAGAGAATCCTTTCCACGGGCGAATGTTCCCGACTCGCAATAGGTCTTGAGAGTCGTCACGACTTCCTTGGGCATCTTCTGGAGGTCGGCCACTTCATCGAAGCCGATGGCGTCCCAGATTCCAACCAATCCCATCTTGCCACTGGCCATGTTGAAAAACAGATTGGCGACCGTCGTTGGTCCAGTAAGCAGAATGGTGTACGGCGACAACTCCTGGTAGCCGTAGCTTTTCCCCGTCTCACGTGGGCCAAGTTCCACCAAATTATAGTTGGTCTCGGCCAGCGGTATCAGCCGCACCAAGTAATGCAATTTCTGGCGGCGGTTAAAGTGCGACGGTTCGAGGCCGATGGTGCGAAGCAGCAGGTCGATCCATTCGTCGGTGGTGAATTGGTTGCGGCACGCCCGGTACTCTTCGAGATCGAACGTCGCAACTTGAATTGGTTTCAGGCTGTCGATCCAGAACGGACTGCGCTTGCCCTTCTGCTCTTCGTCGTACTGATGTCGAATATCCAGTTGCGCCCAAATCCCGCCCATCAGCAGGCGATCATATTCCCGCAGGAAGTGTTCGGGGACGTGGACGTACTTGTGACCGAAGTTCTTCAGTTCGGCCCAGTGCTTGTCGTCGTCGGAAACGTACCGTACCTGAACTTTGTCGATAAAGGTGTGCTTCCCCTTGTCCTTGAGCATTGACTGCGCCTTGTTGGCTTCATCGGGGCGGACGAAGTTCGAGGACAGCGTGTTGTTGACCACCTTCAGCCCGGCATCGATGGCCACGGGGTCATCGGTGGCGCAATACTTCCCCAGCAGGTACTCAAGGACGAAGACCGGGACATTGGCCCCGACCTTCACCTTGCGAACCAAGTCCTTGCGAACCACTTTGCCCGCAAACACCGACGCCGCTTTTCGATCTAGTTCAGGCATGGATTATCCTCACATCGAAATGGCGACATCGACCGTCAGCGGAGGCGCCAGGTCTGCCCCAGTGGTGGCATCGAGCAGGTAGACTCCCACCGTTTTCTGGGAAATCTCCTCGGACAGCATCACGGTAACGGTATTCGGTTCGATTCTCTGCTGGTCGGCTTCCGAAATCTTCAACTTCACTTCGCCGGTCGCGTCCTCAAATCCGTACGAGGCGCTCACGGGGAACGAAACGCACTTCTTGTTGGCCCGCAGTTCAATCCGCACTTTGGGCGGTTCAAATCCAAAAAGGCTCGAACCGCTCTCGCTCCCGGCAATCTGCACGGAAAAGAACCTGGTCGTCAATTTCGCTGTGCCGGGGGTTAGTGTCCATTGAATACCGGTCGAGGGGGCCGAGAACTTCACCGCCGAGTGCATCACAACCACGGGAACGATCAGTTCTTGTGGAGACAGTCCGCCGTGGAAATAGGCTCGCCCGCCACCCTTCGACTTGAAGACAGCGAAGGTCCACGGGGTCGCAATGTCGAATTCGCTGTCCACTCCCAACGAGGCCAGCGAGGTCCGCAGATAGGATGGTTCCGAATTTCCCCCAACGCCGACCCAGACCCGGCGATGCAGGTCTTCCACCTTGCCACCGGGAGCCTCGATCTTCATATCCTCCCCGATCTCGTCGGCAAACAGATGCCCGTGATCGGCCACCAGCACGATGGTCTTGATGTCGTGATCGGCCAGCACTCGCACGCCCCGCCGCAGATGGCTCAGTACGCCGTCGATTTGCAACCGGGCTTGTGCCATGTTGTCGGCTTCGCCCAGTTCATCGATTTCCTGCGATGTAATCAGGATCAATTGGTTGCTTTGAATGCCATCCTTCACCTTTTTGGTTGGCTTGGGCAGCAAGTCGTCCAGCTTCGCATCGAAGACCGACACGCCCGCATGCTCCTTCAGGAACGCCACCCGTTCCTTGCGATCCTTGATGACCTTGCCGTCGATCTCCAGCGCCAGTTTGCCGCCTCCCGCCGTCACCACCTTGGCCGACTCCTGGGCGTTCGGCAGTAACGCCGCCATGCCAATCTCGGTGATCGTGGGCATAGTGCCGATAGCGGGCTGAACGTCCAACTCAAAGTCGTCCTTGAGCAACCGGCACAACTCACGGGCCATCTCGAATCGCAGGGCATCCACCCAGACATAGGCGACTTTTCCTTCGCCCAGATGCGGCTTCACCTGCTTCTCGAAGATATCCCGCTGCCGCAGCAACCCTTTGATCGGATGCTTGGCCTTCTGGAAATGGGTGATGAAGTGTTTCGCCAACTCCGAGCCGACTTCCGTGTAGCGCTGCTCGGCTTTGGTGATGAGCTTTTCCAGCCCGTGATGATCGTTGCTGGCAGCGAACTCGAAGTTGTACTTGCGGCTTTCCATGTGCCGGTGATGCGTGTCGAGCAGGCACCAAGGTTCATCGTCATCGGCATACGCTTTGACGAGAGCCGGAACCGTGGTGGGAGCCTTCTTGATCGCCTTGCCTACTCGGTCGGCTTCAATCAAGACCTCAGCAGTGGAAGAGGTCAACGCCCATCGTGCCTGAATCGCTGGAATCACATCGGCCCAGAAACGGGAGAGTCGATACTCGGCCAGTTGCAGCAAGGCCGGGGTCGCCGTCTTGAGAAGTTCGCTTTCGACATGCACTAGCAAAGCCCGTTCGACGCACAGGAAGGTTTCGTTCTCCTTGAGGGGTTCAACGGGCAACTCAAGCTGGCCCAGGGCAAGCTCCTGCTCGACCTTACTGGCCACGGTAACGTAGCTGTCCCGAACGTCGCGGCTGTTTCGCCATGTGTGTGCCAATCGCACACAGGCATCGATGCCGCCCGTGCTGTGGGCTACGGGGATGGACGAGAGTGACGACGGCACCTGCTTCTTGAGGGCGGCGAACAGATCGGTCAGCAGAACATGCCGCCCCAGCCGGGCTCGCCAATTCGACAAGGCTTCGGCGGCTGGGAATTCGATGTCGAAGCTGATTTGCAGCAGGTGACGTAGTTCCTTTGCCGCATCCTTCTTGCCGACTTCTTCATCGTTTTGTTCGCTGTGCAGGAACGCCAAAGCAACTTCTTGCGGGTTGGCCGTACCGAAGATGAGCTTCAACACGCCTGTCGAAATGTCGATCCCCTGATCAGCCAGCGAATTCAGATCGGCCAGCGACAGCTTGCCTGACTCTATCTGCCGTTCGATTTCGCCAACCTGATCCTCGCCCAGAATCGGCTTGAGAGCGTTGCGACCCACGACGGAGAGCCGGGTGTTGCAGGCTGGCGGTTGTTGCCGGGGCTGCATGATGACCCCGGCACAGTCGAGTTCGATGAGGGCGCTGTGTGTTTCCGTGCGCTCCATCGGCACGTAGACGACCAGCCGAGGCGGTTGCCCGTTATTCATCAAGTGGTCGATTTCCTTCCGCAGCTTGAAGAAGCTACCGTCGAAGCGGGCCACGGTAGTCTTGGGGAGCGTGAGTTCCGCCGCCGCCGAGCCGTAGGCTTGCTCCGGGTCGTACCAGATGACCAACCCCTTGTCATCGACCTGCTTGGCAATGAGTTGCACCAGATAATCGCTTACAACTCCCGGCATTGGTGAGCCTCCATCTGCAAGTCTCATGGAAATAGCTCTCGAAGCGTTTTACAGAACTCATCCAGTTGAAGTTCGGGACGACAGTAGGGGCTTTCGCGCATGCGAAGCATTCCCTCGCTGTTGACGGAAGAGAAACACTGTTCCACGATCCCGGTTGCCTCCACGACGCGTGGATCGGTACGGTGGACTTGACGAAGTGCCAAAGCACGATTCCACTCCGCTTCACTGGTCGTGGCGAGTATCGCGTAGATATCCAGCGCGTGGTAGCGACCGTACTCTTTGTCCTTGTCTGCCACTCGGTCTCGAAATGCAAACAGTTTCATCATGGTGAAGGTCAATGGATGCGGGAGATAAACTGTCGCTTGGAATTGAGAATTGGCGCTAATCGTTCCGTTAATCGTGATCGGCAGGAGATCATCTTCCAGAGTGAGCGCTTCATCGACAGGATGTGCGTGGAGATCAACGGATGGATGAGGGCGAATCCGGCGTTCGTCTACTCGTGCCGCCGAATTCTTGAACAGGCTTTGAGGTCCAGTCAGCAGGTCGATTTTGAGACTTCCCTCACGGCCGCCAGTCGGTCCGGGTTTCGCAAACTGATACTTTTCCGCGCCAGGCACCACGTCGTATTTCAAACGGCGAAGAGCAGCGGCCAAAGGTTTCAATCGTGGAGAGTCAATTAGCAATTCTGGCCGCAGAAAGAGATCCAGGTCGTTGGTGGATCGCGCTTCTGGCCATTCTCGAAACAGTGTTCGGATGCCAAGTCGGCGAACGTGTTCCCGTTTCAAATAGATTCCGTAACCGCCTCCGATGATCAGCCGAAGGTCTTCGTTGCGAGTCTCGAAGAGCAGGTCGAGCAACGCCGTGCGGAGATTGGGCATCAGGTCCATCATTGATCTCCTTGAATGTCGTGGAGAATGTGATCTCTGACCTGATCGGCGGTCTCGCGATCGCGTTTATCGCCGCGCATCAATTCCAGCCAAGTCTGGATGGGAGACGCCCAATAGAATCCGTCCTCCAGGCGAGCGTCAAAGTAGAGCGGTTGTTCGATGGTTTCGATCAGTTCCAGATTCGGAAAGCGATCAGTTTCGCGACCCGACAGCGCGGACTGCACTCGTTTGACATCTGGGCAGTAGAGGCTAAGGATTTCCTCTCGCTGCATGGTGGCATAGCGACCAACCGACGACAGTCCCGTCGCGACCGTAGGAGCAGCCTTTTTTTCGATCTTCGTGCTTAAAAGTCGCGGCAACTGGTCGAACGCGCACTCTACTTTGAGTCGGACCGGCTTGGCGCTTGGCGGTTCGTAATTTTTCTGGAGTTGGTCGAGCAACTTATCTGCTTGTAACAGCCGAACGTTCGCCCCGCGTTCGATGATCAAATCGTCTTCGAGTTGTTTCAGGGCCTTCGACACCGTGCCCATCGTCACCGACGTTTTCCCGGTAACCTCGGCCAGCACGTCGCGCTGATTCACTTCCGCCAGGATTTCGCGGACGCTGCCGAACCGCGACGATGCCAGAAACACTCGCGGCACCATCGACGTGTTCTTGCGGTAGATGTTCTTGATCGGCGAATAGGTGGCGAATTGGTTGCGGCCTCCACTTCGGAAGACGCGGAATTTGTCTGGCACGATCACCACACCGTTCCCACACCAGTCCACGCCGCTGATTTCGTTGCTTTCCAGCTCCTCAAGTTGCGAGGGCCGAAGGTATGGCAACATCAGCAGCGGAAAGCAATTCTTGGGGAGGGTCGCCAACCGGCACTGGCTCAGCGCTTCCTCGAATGCCTTGGGGGTGAAGAGCGACTTGTATTCCACCGCGAAGACAGCCGTTTGGTCGTTCCACCGAGCCTCGACCTCAAAGTCCCACGCACGGTTTTCGCCGTACTTCGGCTGGACCTTCCGCAGCTTGAAGGACAACGGCGGCAGGGAGAGCCGACCATCTTTCAGCCAGCGATTGACTTCGTCTTCAGATGGTGGTTTCCTGTTTGTCATTGTTTTCCCATACAGGAAAATACCATATTTCAGGAAACTTGATAATCACTTCGCAGCCAAAGTTCGCTCAAATCTCCAAAAAAGCCTGATAACCGGCAAAATCGACTAATCCTTCACCAATCCTTTCTGGCGAAGCTGTTTGCCGATGGAAGACCATTCGTATTTTCCTTCAAGGAGTTCTTCCCAGTAATCCTTGGCTTCCTTCCACGGGATCAGCTCCCAGAGTGGGGCGATGTTCAGGACGACGCCATCGTTGAGGTCGGGTTCGAGATGCAGGTTTGCCGAGCGCCGCAGCTTGTCCTCGAAGTCCCGCAGTTCGGCGAGGAAGTTTTCGTGCCATTCCACATCCTTGGCGAGTCGCTTGGCTTCCTTGCCGGATTCACCCGCTGCGGCCTTCTGGCTCCGAAGAGTTTCGAGGCGGTTGGTCTCCAAACGAATCTTGGGTTCGACGTAGTTCACCATCGCTTTAAAGAGCAGGTCTTTGTCGAGGCGATGGTAATACAGCCAGAGGGAGTAGTTTTTCTTTGAGGACTGGAGGAGCCAGTAGATCGGTGCCTTGCGGCGACTCTTGGAATACCGTGAAACGTGATCGTCCCAGAATCCGCCCTTACCAGGCTTACGAAAATAGTCACGCAGTTCTTTTACGCCAAGAATTTCGCACGCTTCTCTTTCGATGTTCTCGGCACGGTTGGCCCAGAGATGTTCAGATGCCTCTCGAACTCGCCGGATAACATCGCCATGATGGTCAGCATCCTCGACAATGATTCCATCCCAGACGATCTCAATGGAATAACCTTCCGGCATCTGAGTCAACGGAAGGCCATCTTGTCCTTGAAGCATCCCCGGTGGACATGATGGAAGGGGAGAAAACGGATCAGCAGAAACGGAGCGCCGACTCGAATCGATACCATAGCGGTAATCCCATCGACCGAATAGGCAGCCAATCAAGAAGGACAGACAGGAAGAAGTGACCTGAGCTTTGGTGACAGCGTTGTATTCCCACTCAAATCTCGATTCAGAGTCCAACAACCTACCTACTTCTTGTACATCCGCATTGGAAAGCCCATAGACATCGCAGATTGAATTTTCAATTACGCCCATCACATCCCGAAGACCATTGAAGTTGGCCAATCGCCTCATTTCTGCGTTTGCGTGCACTTCCGCTAACGAAGCACCTTGAAAGTCGCACACCCAATGCGAATCGCCCCAAGTCAGCTCATCAGATTGCGACAGCTCAGCATAGTTAATCGCAGAACGTACCAAGAGTCGCACGTGATCAAGCACTAGATCGGTTGGGTTTCCGAATGGAAGACGCTTTACCATTCCCGCTTCCCAATTGTGCCACGCACCCATCAGTCGCATGAGCAGATCAGCAAGTCGAGTGTTCGCAAAGGCAAGCCAGAATTCAACGACACCAGGTGATGGGAAGGCCGCCAATCCACCAACTGAAAAGATTGTGCCCCCTGGCAACGGGCGCATGCTAAGTCCAGCAATAGTCACCTTGGGCCATGTCAGACCTGGACGAAAGTAATGCGACTCATTCCAGCACTTTGAGTTGTTCGCAGTGATTAGACCGTTCCGTAAATCGTCTGCCTTTGCCTGCTTGATATTCTTGCCCTCGTCTGCCCAGTCCATAACAAGATGGAGGTCGGGATGATATGGCATATATTCTCCACCTTTGGCGAAGGCGAACCATCGCTTCTGGCGGGTGCGTTCGCAACACCATTGGCGAAACGACTGGACGGACTCTCGCCAAGGCGGAGCACTGAGACCGTCCAACAAATCTTGAGATGGCACTTCCCACCAGCCCCTCAGAAATCTAAAGTCATCGCCCGTCTGAAGCCCGACTTTTACTTCACGATCAGGAGCCTCACATGGCGGGAACCGTTTGAAGAGATTTCTTATTGCGTCGCTTACCCAATAACTAAATGGTGATCCAGGAACGGTCTGGAATGAGTGAGTCTTAACAACAAAAGCGATGCCGCGTGAATCCGCAGGCTGGTGAAGACACTCCCTTAGTGATTCTGCTTTCTTTTCGCTCGATAGCAGGCGAATGAACAACGAGTGTTCGATCTCATTCACGTCAATCTGCTGATCTGCTTTTTCAAGCACGTAGGCCGCTGTCTCGACCAGTGCCGAATCGAGCACGCCCGATCCCAAATCTGCAAAAACAACGGGTTGTGTCTGGCCTAAGATGATCCGTTCTCGCCATGCTTGCAGTGACCCTAAAAAGAAACCTGTTCGAGAACTGATTGCACCAACACGTCCTTTCGGCGTTAGGATGCCTATGCCTCGTTCGACAAAGGTAGCGTACAAATCGTTCTTGGAATTAGGAAATGCAGAAAGAAGATATGACCTCGACTTCATTGCAGCTTCGCCAAATGGAGGGTTCATCAACACTATGTCATACCGTTTCTGACAGAGGTCCACGAAGGCAAATCCCCGCACAGCGTCTTCTGTGAAGAGTCGGCGCTGAAACCGATGGCCGTTCTGTGCTTTTCCTGCGTACTGGCGAAGCGTTTCGATCACCTTGCCTTCCGCTTGCTCGAAGAACTGATCGTCGCTGATGTCAGACAAATCGAAGAGCGAAGCCTGCTCCGAATTGACAGCAAAACGATCCATTGTCGCTTGAGTGAACAACAGTGGCTGGCCTTTGCGATCCGTAGCTTGGGTTGTCTCTCGTACCCACTGCTTCTTCGCTAAGGCAACTGCATCCCGAATCTCTTCCTCAATTTTGAGGAGAGAACCGGCTTCCCCGGCCAACTTCATCTTGTCGAACACGACGTCTACCACTTGGCCAAGGAGTTTCGGTTCAAGCTGGCCGACGAACTCCTTGAGCATTGTCTCTTCACCCGGCATCGGCTCGGCACAGACGAAGTTCGAGCGAGTAATCTTGCGGCGATCCTTTTTCAGCCCCATCTCCTGATAGGCTCGCTGACAGCGGAGCCACAGAGCCAGCGCTGCAATCTGACTACAGCGCAGGTCGATATCTATGCCGTGCAGATTGTGGGCAAGGATCAACCGGGGCACATCCCGCAGCAAGTCTTCCAGCTTCGGGTAGTCCTTCTGGAGTGCCGGTCCGAGGTCTCGGTCGGCGTAGGCTTCCAAGTAAATCGTGAGGAGAAGGTCGAAGCAGTACAGAAGGAAGTGCCCGCTACCGCAGGCTGGGTCGAGAATCTTGAGTTCTCTTGGGTCTTTTTTCGGACGGTGCGGGATGTGGACCGTGAGCTTGAGCAGTTCTTCTTGCGAAAGATCATCTCGACCTTCAGCGGCATTCTTGGCGGACTGTTGCCCTTCGTTCAAAAAAATCTCATTGGGATGACACACCATGTACCGGCACTTGTCCTTGAGCTTGGTGTCTCCTTTCTGCATCTCATACCAGATGCGCCCTAACGTATTGTCCGTGAGAAATTCGACTACGTAGCGGGGAGTGAAGAATTGATTGCGGAAGGCCAGTTCGTACGAATTGCGAGGGGCAGCGCTTTCCTTCCGGGCCTGATCTCGTAGTTCCTTGGGCGTGAAATACTGATAGACCCAGCCGATTGTCTCGTCCTGCAACCAAATCTTTGGCCACGCCTCCCTCAGCTGGGTTTCTTCGGGTTTGATGCCGCCGCCGTTCAGGAGGTCCAGCACTTGGTCGAGCGTCTTCTGCCGAGGGTACAGGCGGTTGGCCGGATCGTTGGGATTGAACAACACTCCGATTTCGTCGGAGAGCAAGCCGCCCAGCCAGTCCAGAAAATGCCGGTAGGCGACATCCTGATGGCCGGTGTTGAACAGTCGCTCTTCTTCAGGGTTGTCCGCCAGATAGAACTTCACGCCATTGGAGTTGATGCCTCGGCTTATTGCCTCACGAAACTTTTGCCCACCGACGTAGACTTCCCTTGCCTCCATCATCTTATAGGCGCACAGCCGATTCAGATGCGTGAAAGCAATCTCCCGCACCAATTGGTCCAGCGCTTCCTTTGGCTTGAAGCCACGGGCCTTGATGTGACCGAAGTGATCGAGAATATCCTTGCGTGCCGCCTGCTCCTCTTCGATCAAGTGGGTCATCGGGGCGTTCGGATCGGCGGTGATCTGATCCTTCTTGGCGAAGATGCCGTACTTCCCCTCAAGCTCCTGCGAAACGGAGTCTTCAAGCAGTTTGCGGCACTGCGTCACGACGTTACGGAGCTTGTTGCGAATCTCTTGTTCCATGTCAGGCCGCTCCCTGCGGCTGCGACGCTACCGCTTGCTCACGAAGTTCTTTGAGTCGTGCGATAACCAATTCATCGAGACATAGGCAAACGACACGAATTGAATCGACGGCCTGACGCGTCCATGCATAGCCAATCTCTTGGGGAAGTCCATCTGGCAGCTTCTTCTCTCGGTCAGCCCGATGCACAATATCATTCCGCCGATTGACGGTGTCATCGACCGTTTTCTTCAACTCTTCCTCGTCACGTCCCAGCCGCTTGGCAATTCGCTCCCAAGGATTGTCGATCCCCAATAGCGCTCCGGTCACATGGATGCCACGCTTGCCACTCAAGTAACTAAAATTGACGAAGCTAATCATCTTCAATGCGATGAACAACGGATCGGGATTGGCGAGAAGTCGCAAGCACTCATCGAGGTTGAACGTGAGATTCTTGAACTGCTCGGTAATCTCCTTGTCCTTTGGGACAAAGTCCCGACCGCGAAGACGAATGATCTCCGGTAGCTGAGTTCGCAATAGGCTTGGAAGGTAGGTTTCTAGTGCAGTACAGGCGGTGACTGCAGACTGCCGTAAAAGGTTGCAAAGGGCACTACGCTTAATTGACGAAGGAGGGACGTCGGCCCGCTCCCGAATCAGCCCCAGAAAGACCTCGTTGTAAATGACCATCAATCCTTCATCGGGATCGGCCTTTACCAAATCACAAAGCGCCCGCCGTAAGCCTTCTTCGGTGTTCGGTGCATCATGTTCAAGCAGCCGGAAGACCCTAAGAAGCAGGTCCGCTGGCCGGATGTTGTCTTCAAAGATTTGTCGGGGACTGAGCATTGTTCACTCCAGAATGATGATTGCGCCTTCATCGATGCACTTCTGAAGTGAATCCCGTATGAGGTCTAGGGCTTTGTCGAGTTCCGCTTGCGTCTGAATGGGGCGATTGAAGAACTCCGATACCCGAATCTTCCGTAAAGGTGCCTTCTTCTCGCCGCCCAGGGACAGTTCTTGCAGCTTGACCAAGACGGACGATTTCAGCCCATCGACGGCGGCAAGGTCCGATTCCATTTCGGTGAGGCTGGACTGGCCGAGCGAAGTACCACCTCTAACCGCTTCCTTGTCCTCATCGGTGCCGACCCGCCCCTGTAGCGGCGACAACAGCGTAGCTGCCAGGCTGGAATTGTTGGCCTCCAGCGGTCCCCATTCGGTGCGATTCTTGATCTCACCGATGGCCGACTCGTATGACTTCTTGCGCCGGTCGAACAATTCGCAATAGGCATTGCGATAGGCTTCCAGCACCCTCTTGGTGCCTGTGTCGATCTCGTCCCACGAATCAATGAACGACTCGGAGGCCAAGTGCTCTTTCAATTTCTCAACCGTCGATGCAAGTTCCATCGAGGCGTTGTGGGCAGCAAGCCGTTGCCACACTTGGTCCGTCGCTTGCCGGGCCTGGCGCAGAACGGCAATGGCCTCGGGATTCAGCAATTCACGGAGCTTCCGCACCGTGTCTCTGGTTTCTCCGAAGTCCTTGCCATTCTCAGTGAGAATACGAACGCAGTCGTCGGAAGCTGACGATTGAATTCCCGTCAACGTCTGCTGGTACTCGGACAGCATGGATATGATCGGAAGCCGGTGGGCTTCGGCCGTGGCCTTCAGCGGATAGAGCCTTTCCAGTTCCTCGACGGCAACTTTCTTAAACGCCGTGGCGATGGCTCCTTCTTCGACATCGACTTCTTCGCCGGTGAGGTCTTCGAGTTGCTGTACGGCTTGCGTGAGGGTCTTCAGGCCGACCGATTGCCGGGGCGAGAACAGCGACGACCGGAATGCCGGATTGTTGGTTAAGGGAGTGCGAGAAGCCGGGTCTTGGTAGTTGTGGAAGCGGTTGCCTTGGTAGGTGACTTCGACCTCACCCGCCCGGAACAACGTGGCGAGGATGAGCCGCAGCATGTCGCGTTCCCAACCGTACGGCGTGCCGCCGAATCTCTTCTCCAGCGCCTTGCCCATGCGGGTATCTTTATTGCCGTAGCTGTATTCGCTCTTGAGGTAGTCCAGAACTTCCTTTGCAACTGGTGCGTTTGTGTCAATGACGAGTTTGGCTCCATCTTTAACGACCAGGGCAAGACCGTGATCGCCTTCGTAAAATACCTTCGGTAACACTTTGAGATCGACTGTCTTGAGGAGTCGTTCGGGATCGTCCTTATCCATCGAGCGAGAACCCATTTGCAGCTTCGGGTATAAGTCGGGCACGACCTGACCGAAAAGTTTCTTCAGGATTTCTCCCAAGCCTTTTCCCAAGGCCGACGCATCTTTCTGCACACCCCGGAACATGCCTGTTCCACGTTCCATCGCCTCGGTCAGCTTGTCCCGCAAGCGGATTTCGTAGCCGTTTTTTGAGTTCTTCTCGTCCTGAAGGCACGTGGCCTCGTCCTGGGTGATCTTCTGCTGGGCGCTGAGTTGGTTGTACTTGTCCACCATTTTCCGTGAAGCGTGCAACTGGCCTACCAGTTCATCGATTTCCGGGGTAAGGCAAAACAGCCAGTAAAGATCGTTCTCGTGGGACTTCTGCTGGCTTTCGGTGCGAATCTCTTCAATGCGTTTGGTGAGTTCGTCGGCATCCTCGGCCACACACAGGGTTAGGGGAAGTTCGCCCTCATCGCCAATGCTGGTTCCATCAAGGCTGATGCCAATGCGGAATGAACGGTTCTGGTAGCGGTAGGTTTTGAATTCCGGTTCATCGAAGATTTGCTGGAGTGCGTTACGTGCCAGCTCATTCCGATCACGGGGCTTAGGTTCGAGATGTCCTCGCCGTTCCGTCTCCCAGTTCTTCTCTTGCGCGGTCTGGAGCTTCCATCCTTCCTCGGTATTGCGGATGAACTGTGCGGTATTCAGCCGCTTTACGGCGGCTTGAACTTCACTGAGAGGCGTTGCCTTGCCTACTTCATCGACCAGCAGAGCTGCAAGATTGGCCTCCGTGCGGGGCAGGTCACGAATGAATTCCAGCAGACAGATGGCCTTCGCAACCCGCAATGCCCACCCGTGATCTTCGGGATCGCTTTTGAATCGCTCGGCAATCTGGTAAATGTCAGTGCGTTTCTCGTTCGAGAGGTTGCCCTCCACCAACTCGAACACCTTGTCGAGCGTCACGAGCGCTCCGATGAGCTTCTTAGCGAACGCCGTACGATCCGATACCAGCATCTCGTACGCCTGCTTGATGATCGTACGGTTGCTGCCACCGTAATGCCGGGGAGCACCCGGCTGAAGCCGAATGCCCGACATGATCCCGATGCAGAGATCGATGTAGTGGGGCGGATACGGGTAGAAATGGACGAAGTCGCTTTCGTTGATGTCGGTGCGACGGGCCGTGCGTTCGAGCCGTAGTGCAGCGTTCAACTGGCCTTGGTTCTCGGAGAAGAGCTTCTTTAGCGGTTTCTCGGCTTCGGCTTTCTTCGCCAAGACGCGCTTTGTGGCCACTTCCCGAATGTCGGAGGGGGCGAGGTCAACACGGTAATGGAATCGGTCCTGCAACTTCGCCAGTTCGACCCGCTTGGAATCAATGGCGGCAACCACTTCATCCAGCTTTTCTTGGGATGTGACCACGATCCAGCACGGAGCGATGATCTTGTGCTCCTTGAGCAAGTTCTTGCCGACCTTGCCGAACTCTTCGATGGTTGCCCGCAGGTCTTCGATCTTGTCACTGCTGCGAGCGACGTGCTGGCCTACTTCGTCAATGATGAATACGAGGGCTCTCCCCTTGCGGCGGCGTCCCCAGAGGTCGAACGTGCGCTTGACTACCTTGCTGACGGAGATCGATGCGTCTCGATTGCGTTGGGAGTGCGACCAAGAATCCGCAGAAGGATAGAGCTTCGGATCAAGCTGATGCAGAATGGCGCTGGCACGGGACAATTTCTGCGCCCCGGCCCGGACTGTTTCCCAATCCTTGTTCAAAAGAGTCTTGCACGTGGAGATGAACTCGGGCAGTTTGCCTTCGGCTTCGAGTTCGATTTCCAGTTCTGCAATGTCAAAGTCTTCCGAGTACCCAAGCTCACGCAAGAGGACGGTGTACATCAACTCAGCTATTCGCTGCGTGACTTTCCGTGTGTCAGCCTCCTTTGCAACTTCAAAGAGGATGACCCCGGTTGGCGTCTTTGCGTTAATGAGGTCGAGCAAATCGCTGGCGCGGGTATCGCCCAGTTGTTGCTTGAAGAGATCAGCGAATTTGCTGCCCAGAACCGTGCGGTTTTCCAGTGCGTAGCCGAGGTTCTTGGCAAACGAACTTTTGCCGGACCCGAAGAAGCCCGACACCCAGACGCCCACGCTCTCGTGAGGATCGCTGGGAGCCTCAGCGATGGCTTTGAGGAGATTGTGGTACTGTTCGCGGATGCTATCGGTGGCGACGTATTCCGTGATTTCAGCATGGACCGATTGTTCGTCCGCCTGATCGACCTGGATGATCTCTTCGATCTTGCGGCTGAGATCACGTGTCAGCAGATCGCCAATTGTCTTCATCTGGTTGCCCTTTCCTCAGCCATAAATTTTCACTCGATAGTTGCCCAAGGTATCCCGATCCTTCAGGTCCATGAAGCGCAGACCCGTCGTCCCTTCGATGGAGCCGGGATAGAACAGGATCGTTGCGACTTTGGCTTTGCCCTGCATCTTGTCCAGGAGCATGGACATGTGAAAAATCCCTGGCGACATCGCTGCCACGCGGGTCAGGAAGACGATAGAATTCTGCGGGCTGATTGAAGCGAGTCGCTGTGCGAGTAAATCCCACAGCGGAAGCCAGACCTTGCTCGACAGGTACGTGGTTACCTGTTGCTGGGCCTCAACGTAGCCTCGGGCTTTTTCCAATTCGATGATGGCTTCCAAACCTTCGTCATCGTCCTTTTGATGAACCTTCTCTAGCGCCGTCCAAAGTAATTTCGACATCGGGATGATGTGAACCTCTTTGCCGACAGCTTCCAGGCGAGTGGCCAGCAACTTCGTCTCCCGCCGAAGCTCCCATTCATCGGTCGGGTCATACCGCATGATGGCAAAGGGCAGATCATGGTACACGTTGATCCTGGGCGGCACGGCTTTCAGGTCGCTTTCCAGATGAGCGATGCTATCTTTGAGCGAGGACATTCGCATACTCCTCAAGGGTTTCAGCAGGGAAGGTTAACCGGGTGACGCTGCCAGCAACGTGGTACTCCAGCAAGGCACGCTGGTGGGCTTCAAACAGGAATCGCTCCACTCCTTCCCTGTGCAAGAAGAACAGCTTCCAATCTGGCAACTCAATCAGTTTCGCTCCTGATGGTTGGTGCTGTTTCAGATAAAACACGAGATACGCAAACGACTCCGTGGGAAAGTAGGCGGGAGCGATCTTCTTGTTGTTTGCTCCCTGAAGAACACCGAAGTCCCGAAGAGCTGAGAGCAATCCTTGGGCAATGCGGTTGATCGTGGGTTCGGACCAATGGCCGGTCGTCTTTCCTTCATCCACCCACTTTGCCAATGACCGCTGGAAATTCTGCACGTTGATGTCTACCAAACCCCGTGCGTGCATCGGGACAAGAATTTCAGTGACGACATCGTAAAGCAACTGGTCTGCACGAGCGGAGTAGAAATACAACAACCGCTCCAGAGCAGCAGCCGGGAACTTTCCTCTGACGAGGGTGACCAGTGCTTTCGTGACGGATTCTTCGGTGAGGTAGCGCTGCCGGAAAATCGCCAGGATGTCCTCGACACGAGAACGGGACGCCTTCCCAAAAACGTTATTCCGCTGCGCTCGTTTGAGGTTTTCTTCGACTGAAGCATCGACATCCCAGTGGGACAGCAGCGTCTTGGTATCCCCGATCAAGGCTCCTGCTTTGATGATTTTGGACGAATATGGCGCCAACGACCGAAGCTCCTTCTCCATCTTGGTTGTGTTGACTGGCATTCTTCTAGAGCACCGTCCTCGCTAGGCCTGCTTCCATCTCAAACCACGCTGGCACGGCCCGGCTAGGAAGCTGACATCGTGCAGACTTCGGGGAGCGCACCGTAGCCCCCGTCGGAACGGGCAAGTTATGGTGCCGTTGTTTCTGCGACTCTCGCACGGCTTCGGCTCTAACTCAGCTGCAGACGTAGCCGGAGCTGGATCTCGTAGTGCAGATCCAGTTTGGCCAATTGGTGCTGATCGAACCGTCGAGTCATGCTGTCGGCCGAGGAACTACGGAATTTCTCAATATCCTCACGCCAGTGTGGAGCTAGCCAGACTAGCACGCGATCACTGAAAGGCCATCCTCGGTCACCCTTTCCAATTAAGCCGACGACAGTGCGACGGTTTTGCTGGGCGAGGGTCATTGTTCGCGGAAGGCAGGATTCGGAAAATTCGGGCTCATACTGCTGCATTGATGGTGCTTGTCCAAGAGTAGCCATATCAAGTGCAAGATAAAAATTCTTTGGGAGTGAGCGGGTCGCCCGTCCAACATCAAACAGCTCGACGAACCGACCCTGGGTTGCTTGCAGGCGTATCCCAAACATCCGAGATTCAACGGAATCTGCAAGAACCTGCTGTCGGGTGCTACTGCGTGCACTGTAATCCTAGTGCATGCTACTACAATGGATCGACGGTTCAAACCGGTATGGCGCGCCAGGAACCGAGACTCTCCAAGCACAGCTTTCAAATGAAACTCAGCAACAAACTCTGCTCCGCAAACCTGCGTGCCTTCTCCCGGACATGATTCTCGACCGAGGTGCGTGCAAGGGCGGTTGCGGCCTGTGGGTTCGGACTCTCTCCACCAGAATCGTGTTTACATAATTAAACGTTTAATATAGTATTTTAGCAATGAAAGTCATCGACGACTCAATCAGCAAGAGCGCAAGTCTCATGGGAAAGCGGAGCTGGAAAGCGCGAGTCAAGAAGTATGGCTTGAAGAAACTTAGGGAGCACATGCGAAGCGTAGGGGAAAAAGCCACGGGTAGGCCTAGGTTACCCGACGATCAGGTAAAGCCGAATTCGCTCTATCAAAGGAAACGCAGAGAACGCCTGAAAGCGGCAGAAAAATTCAAGACAGGGGGAACGTGATGGCGCGCCAATTGAAGAAGGAACGTGGAATATTTGAAAGGCAAAAAAGATCCGGTGTTTGGTGGATTCGCTACGCAGATCAGTACGGAAGGATTCACATTGAAAAGGTGGGTCTGCGACAGACAGCAATCCACTTGTACCGCCAGCGCAAAACCGAAATTCAGCAGGGCAAATTCGATCCACAGTGCTCCCGGCGTAAGAACTACCTTATGTCGGAAATCATCAAGGACCGGTTGGAACAAGCCCAGAGCTTGAAATCTTTCAAGACGCTCAGATCGCAGCTGGCATATTGGCTGGCTGAATTAGGGGACAAGCCCGTGCGCTCTCTGCTATCGGGAGACATTGAGGCGAGACGGCGGCAGCTTGAGGCTAGATTGGTGAACGAGCCCGATGCCGGACAAGAGCCGAAGCGGATGAAGCCAGCGAGTGTCAACCGCTACCTGGCGGAACTGAAAAAGGTACTCTCTCTTGCCATTCAGAACGGCAAAGCAGACAAGAATCCAGTACGGGAAGTGAAGCTGGCTGCGTATTCCGGGCGAAGTTGGCCAGTGATTCCGGCCGAAGTTGTCCACCGATTCCGGAGGAAGTTGTCCAGGGATTCCGGCGTGATGTTGTCCAGTTTTTTGCCTGAGCGGAACCGGTG
>Ga0187893_10007344_pt1 | contig 18110 bp, 13 predicted proteins | sample MA1701074metaG_FD_139574 | JGI IMG/M metagenome (GOLD analysis project Ga0187893, IMG submission 139574) | White microbial mat communities from a basaltic lava cave in the Kipuka Kanohina Cave System on the Island of Hawaii, USA - MA170107-4 metaG ... | reverse complement strand
GTTCAATCCCGGCGCGCAGCCGGTGGCGCTGGGCGGTCTCCATCTCACGGATGATCTGCTCGATCAAACGAAGCATCGCATCCCGGACCTCTCATTCATCGGCGCGGGGGAGGATGGGTTCGCGCTGTTCATCGCGGACGGCAACCCGGAGAACGGCGCGGACCACGTCGATTTCGGCCTGAGCCAGAACGGGGAGTCGTTCGCGCTCTTCGCGGCGGGCGGCGTGTTGATTGACGTGCGCACGTTCGGGCCGCAGGAGAACGGCGTGTCGGAAGGGCGCTTCCCGGATGGGAACGAAACCATCGCGCGCTTCCGCGGCACGGCCACGCCGGGGTTTGCCAACGTGCTGCCGCTGCAAGGCGTGGTGGTGAACGAAGTGCTGACGCACACCGAAGGGCCGTTGGAGGATGCCATCGAGCTGCACAATCCCACGGCGCAGGCGGTGGATATTTCCGGCTGGTATCTCTCGGACCAGCGGACGGTGGCGAGGAAATTCCGCATCCCGGCGGGCACGGTGCTGCAACCGGGGGGCTACCTGGTGTTTTACGAGGAGCAGTTCAATCCGCTTTTCGATGGCAGGCCGCCGGGGTTCGCGCTGGATTCGACGCGCGGGGATCAGGCGTGGCTGTTCACGGCGGACGCGGCGGGAAATCTGACGGGCTTGCGCACGGGCGCAGACTTCAGCGCGGCGGAGAGCGGAGTGTCGTTTGGGCGCTTTGCGACGAGCGTCGGTGTCGATTTCACGGCGATGAGCGCGCGGACGTTCGGGGCGGACAACCCGGCGAGCGTCGAACAATTCCGCACGGGCGGCGGGGGGGCGAACGCGTATCCGCTCATCGGCCCGGTCGTGATTTCGGAAATCATGTATCATCCGCCCGACATCGGGACGAACGACAATGAGGTGGATGAGTTCGTCGAACTGCGCAATGCGTCGGGTGGCAACGTGCCGTTGTTTCATCCGGATTTTCCCACGAACACCTGGCGGTTGCGCGATGCGGTGGACTTTGATTTTCCGGCGGGAGTGACGCTGGGGGCGGGCGGGGCGGTGGTGGTCGTAAGTTTTGACCCTGTGACGGAGCCGGCGAAGCTGGATGCGTTTCGCGCGCGCTACGGAATCGGCGGCGGGGTGCCGGTGCTCGGCCCGTGGCGGGGGCGGCTCGGCAACGACGGCGAGAACGTGGAGCTCTACAAGCCCGCTGCGCCGGAACCGCCCGGCACCGCGGACGCGGGCTTCGTGCCGCAGATTCTCGTCGAGCGCGTGCGCTACTCGGACGCTTCGCCGTGGCCCGCGCTGGCGGATGGCGCGACGAACGGCGTCGGCTATTCGCTTCAGCGGCTTTCGCTGGCGAGCTACGCCAACGATCCGGTCAACTGGATCGCGGGCGCGCCGACGCCGGGCGGACCGAGCGGGCCGGCGGCGATTGCGCGGCCGTTCAATGCGAGCATCTCGCCGCCGGCGCCGATTGTCGTGCTGGTGGGGGCAAGCCAGACGCTCACCGTGACCGTGAGTGGCGCCCAGCCGTTGACCTATCAGTGGCGGCACGATGGGGTGGATGTGCCGGGGGCGACGGGGGCGGCGCTGGCGTTGAACAACGTGCAGCCGACGAACGCGGGGACTTACTCGGTGCTGATCGTGAACCCGGCGGGGGCGACGGTGGCTTCGACGTTCGTCGAGGTGCGGTCGCCGCCCATCATCCTTGCCCAGCCGCAAGGCCAGACGGTGGTGGCGGGGGCGACGCTGGTGTTGACCGTGGCGGCGACGGGTTCGCAGCCGTTGCATTATCAGTGGCGTCGGGATGGCGCGGGGATTGCCGGCGCGACGAACGCGGCGTTCGTTCTCACGGACGTTCAGACGAACGATCTCGGCGGGTACTCGGTCTTCATTACGAACCCCTACGGCTCGATCACCAGCGCGGTGGCGACGATTACCATCAGCGTGCCGCCGGTCATCACGTCGCAACCGCGCGACACGAACGTGCTCATCGGCGCCAGCGCGTCGTTCAGCGTGGCGGTGTCGGGCACGCCGCCGTTGCGCTACCAGTGGCGGTTCAACAACGCGAACATTCCAAACGCGACGAACGCGACCTATTTCATCAGCAGCGCGCAACCGTCGCAGGCGGGCAGTTACCGGGCCTTCGTGACGAACGCAGTCGGTTCGGTGTTGAGCGACAGCGCAACGCTCATTGTGACCATCCCGGCGCTGGTGTCGGTGACGGCGAGCGATTCGGTGGCGCGGGAGACCCCGGAGGGGCAGCCCACGGACACGGGCCAGTTCCGCATCCAGCGCAGCGGCGGCACGGCGGCGGCGTTGACGGTGAATCTGACCGTGGGCGGAACGGCGTCGCCGGGCGGGGATTTCGAGCCGTTGCCGTCGAGCGTGGTCATTCCCGCCGGGTCGAGCATCACGACGCTGACGGTGACGCCAACGGATGATTTGAACATTGAAGGGACGGAAACGGTGGGCATTTCCATCGCGCCGGGACCGGGCTACATCACGGGCGTGCCGGGCGCGGCGAGCGTGACGATATTCGATGACGACAACCTGCCGCCGGCGGTGGCGATCACCAATCCAGCCCATGGCGCGGTTCTGTCCGCTCCGGCGAATATCGTCGTGGGCGTGAGCGCGACGGACGCCGGCGGGCAGGTGACGCGGGTGCAACTCGTCCAGAACGAGACGAACCTGCTCGGCGATTTCACCGCGCCGCCCTACGAGGTTGTGTGGAGCAATCCGCCGCCGGCGGTCTATACGTTGCGCGCCATCGCGGTGGACGATTTGGGCGCCATCGCGGAATCGGAGCCGGTGACGTTCGTGCTGAACACGCCGCCGTCGGTGAGCGTGACAAATCCGATCAACGGCGCGGCGTTCCTCGCGCCCGCCACGGTGTTGCTGGCTGCCAGCGCCGCCGACGCGGACGGCAGCGTGACGAACGTGGAGTTTTATCAGGGGACGATCCTGCTGGGCGCGTTCGCAGCGCCGCCGTATCGGCTGACACTGACGGACCTGGCGGCGGGCGACTACTCCTTCACCGCGCGGGCAACGGACGACCGCGGGGCGGTGACGATTTCCGCGCAGGCCAACGTTCGCGTCAGCGTGCCGAACGCCGGCTTCACCGACCATTTTGCCGCGCGCAACGTGCTCGGCGGTTTCACGAACTTCGCCGCGGGTAGCAGCGCGAATTGGACGAAGGAGGGCGGCGAGCCGCGGCACGCTTCGCGCAACGGGGATCATTCCGGGTGGATCACCTGGGTCGCTCCGGCCAGCGGCCTCTGCGTGATCGACACCTTCAACAGCACGTTCGACACGGTGCTCGCGGTCTATACGAACAATCCGCCGACGACCGAGACGGTGACGAACCTCGTGGTGGTGTCGTTCAATGACGACGCCGATTCGCGCACGGTGTTCAGCCGCGTGGCGTTCAACGCTGTTGCGGGCGTCAACTATCACATCGCGCTCGACTCCTACGCGGCGGGACAGGGCGGGGCGTTTCAGTTTCACCTGGGCCTGCCCGATCCCGCGCCGCGCATCACGACGCATCCGCAAAGCCAGATCGCGAACCAGGGCGCGAGCGTGACGTTCGCTGTCGCCGCGTCCGGACTGGCGCCGCTGTCGTACCAATGGCGGTTCAATGGAAGCGACGTTTCCGGCGCAACGAACGCGACACTCACGCGGATGAACGTTCAGTCGGCCAACGAAGGCGAGTATTCGGTCGTCGTGTGGAACACGTCGGGTTCGGCCCTGAGCGCGCCCGCGTCGCTCACGGTGCGCACTCCACCGGCGATTACGCAGCAGCCGCAGACGGCCGTCGTGGATGCGGGCGATACGGCAGTGTTCGGCGTGAGCGCGACGGGCTTCGCGCCGCTGTCGTACCAATGGCGGTTCAACGGGGCTTCCATCGCAGGCGCGACGAACGCGGTCTTCGTGCGCAGCGACGTGCAGTTCACCAACGGCGGCTCTTACTCAGTCGTGGTGGCCAACGGCGTGGGCACGGCGTTCAGCCAGACGGCGGAATTGATCGTCCGCCCGAGAATTCTATCCGGGCGGATCACGAACAGCGCTTTCCGCGTGACCTACCAGGGCACGCCCGGCAAGCGATACGTATTGGAGCGCTCCACGACGCTGAACAGTTGGACCCCGGTGGTGACGAACATCAGTCCCATTGTTCAAGGGCAGGTCAGCGAGCCGGTCGTGGGAACGCCGGGCACAAGGGCTTACCGGCTGCGAGTTGGCCCGTAGAACTGGCGCGGCTGTTTGGAGTTCCGCCTTCAGGCGGTCAACCGTTCCGCCGCCTGAAGGCGGAACTCCAAGCTGCGGGCTTCGGTCATGATGGTACTTCCGAGATGCACCCCTTGAGCTTCAGAAAGTTCTTCATGATTTGCCGGCCGTTCTCGGTGAGGATGCTCTCGGGATGGAATTGCACGCCCCAGATGGGAAGGGTCTTGTGCCGCAGGCCCATCACTTCGCCTTCGTCGGTCTCGGCGGTGACTTCGAGGCAGTCGGGCAGGGTGTCGCGTTTGACGACGAGCGAGTGATAGCGCGTGGCGGCGAAGGGATTGGGCATGCCTTCAAAGAGGTCGCGGCCATTGTGTTTGATGAGGGAGGTCTTGCCGTGCATCATGCGGTAGTTGACGACGACGTTCGCGCCGAAGACGTGCCCGATGCACTGGTGCCCCAGGCAGACGCCGAAGACGGGGACGCGTCGGCCAAACTCGCCGATGATGTCGTTGGACAGGCCGGATTCCTTCGGCGTGCAGGGGCCGGGGGAGACGAGGATGCGCTCCGGGTCGAGCGCGCGCACCTGGTCGAGGGTGATCTGGTCGTTGCGATGCACCTGCATGTCCACCTTCAACTCGCCGAGGTATTGCACAAGGTTGTAGGTGAACGAATCGTAGTTGTCGATGATGAGCACCATGACGGGCGGAGCGTAACGCGGGCGCGGTGGCGGGGGAAGGGGGAAACGGGCGCGGCTGTTTGAGTTGCGTCTTCAGGCGGTCAGCCGTTCCGCCGCCTGAAGGCGGAACTCCGAGCCGGCTTCACGGGCGGTATTCGCGCCACAGCCAGCGCAAGGCGTCGGGCAGCAGGCTCGCGCCGTGCTTCGACGTGTGCCCGCCGTCGCCGAACTCGAAGCGGTAGTCGTAGTTGCTGAACTTCAGGGAGGCGGCCATCTGCTGGTTGGCCAGCGGCCAGTTGCCATGCTCGTTGTCGAGATCGTTCGAGCCGTCCTGGAGGAATATGCGGATGGGCTTGCGAGGCGTCTTGCGAATGAGCGCCGGATAGACGTGTCCGCCGCGAATGTTTGTGAAGCTGCCAATCGTGCTGAGCACTTTGCGGAACTGGTCGGGCCGTTCCCACGCGACGGTGAAGGAGCAGATGCCGCCGCTGCTCGCGCCGCAAATCGCGCGGCCTTCCGGGTCGCTGGTGATGCGCGCGTGCTTCTCGACTTCGGGCAGGATTTCCTCCAGCAGGAAGCGCGAGTAGAGCGGACTGAGCGAATCATACTCGATGCTGCGGTTGGTGGCGGACGCGGGGCGTCCATCGCGGCGGCGGCGGGGCGGTTCGCCGGGCGCGTACGGGCGGTCGCCGGGATTGATGAACACGCCAACCGTCACCGGCATGTCGCCCTTCGCGATCAGGTTGTCGAAGACGACCGGCACGCGCCACGCGCCGTTGGTGCCCACGTAGCCGCCGCCGTCCTGGAACACCATCAGGCAGGCGGGCTTGTTCGAGTCGTATTGCGCCGGCACGTAGAGCCACCAATCGCGCACGGTGTTCGTGAAGATTTTGCTCGTCCAGTTCGTGAACTTCGTGACGACGCCGCGCGGCACGCCGTCGCGCGGATAGGAATCAGGGCCGAGCGTGTAGTCATCAGCCGCGTGGGCGAATTCGAGCGCGACGACGAGCGGGATGCAGAGGAGGGCAAGGCGGGACAGGCGCCGGCGCAAGGCGGCAGAATCTTGAAGTTGCATGAGCGGATAGTGGAGAACGAGTTCGCGTTGTCAAAGCTGTTGGAGTAGATCGTTGGAGGGGGGCGGCGCATCCGGGCGCTGCGATGATCTTCGGTGCGTTCGCAGGCGCCAGAGGGCTGGCGCAGTCCAGGACGCTTCGCGATGCAGGGGGCCAATCCGTGCGCCAGTCCTCCGGCGCTTTTCTGCAGCCACAGGTCACTTCTCCAGTTCGGAGACACGGGCGCGAACTCTCTTCAGGAGCACGTCGATGAATTGCTTCTCGTCGCCTGAGGCTGCGGCGGCGCGTTCTTCCATCTTTGCGAGGCGCTCCTTGAGTTTCGTGGCGTCTTTCTCGGAGGCAAGCTGCGCCAGGATCTTCTTCAGCCCGGCTTTTTGCTCCGCAGGCAGACCTTCGAGGTCCTCTTCGCCGGGAGACTTGCCGGCCTTGCGCGTGTAGATAGCGACGTTGCGGTTTTCCTTCGTGAAGTATTTGTTCACGACGCGCCGGATGTCGGCGGCGGTGACGGCCTGGTGTTTGCGGCCGGCTTCATTGACTTCGCGCCAGTCGCCGTGGCCGTCGGCCTGGATGAGTTGCATGAGGATCGCCATGTTCGACGCGAGTCGGCGGTATTCGGCGGCGGCGAAATTGTTCTTCACCTTTTGCAATTCCCCGGCGGGCACGTCTTCGTTGCGGAGCTTCTCCAACTCCGCGTAGATGGCCCGCTCGACTTCCTCCGGCGTGTGCGGCTCGCGGGCCTCGCCGCTGACACCGAAAAGGCCGGCCCATTTGCGGGGCATGGAGACGGCCTGCACTTCGGTGGCGACCTGCGAGCCGAGGACGAGGCCCTTGTAGAGCCGGCCAGTGCGCGTGGCGAGAATCTGGGCAAGGATGTTCAGCGCGTAAGAATCGCGGTGGCCGTAGGGAACGGTGTGCCAGCCGACTTCAGCTTGAGGATTCGTGTCCGCCTCGGCATACATGCGCTTCTCAGCAAGCTGCTCGATCTCCAGCGTCACGACGTCGGGCGGGTCGGCATTGCCGCGCGGGATGCGGCCGAAATATTTTCGCAGCAACGGCAGCGCCGTGTCGGCCTTGAAGTCGCCAACGAGAATGAGCGAGATATTCTGCGGCGCGTAATAGAGCGCGTAGAACTCATCCGCCTGCTTCTTGGAAATCGCCGGGATGTCGCTTGGCCAGCCGACGACGGGCCAGAGATACGGATGCGCCGTCCAGAACATCGCCTCGAAGGTTTCTTCGAACTTACCCAATGGCGTCGATTCCGTGCGCAACCGCCGCTCCTCGAACACCACGTCGCGCTCCGCGTAAAACTCGCGGAAGACCGGCCGCAAGAGCCGCTCCGACTCCATCCACATCCACAACTCCAGCTTGTTCGCCGGCACGGTGATGAAGTAGCCGGTCAGGTCCGGCGTGGTGAAGGCGTTCATGCCCGACGCGCCGCCCGTGGTGTAGACGCGGTCGAATTCATTCTTCACCAGGATGTCGCGTTGCTGCGTGAGCAGCTCGTTGAATTTCTTTTCCAGTTCCTTGTAGCGCTCCGTCTTGTTCTCCGGCTTTTGCAGGTCGTCAATTTCCCCGCGGCGATACGCGGCGCGCATCTTCGCCTCTTCCTTGCGCATCTGTTCGCGCACCGTTTCCTGTTCGGCGATGATTTCGAGGTCTTTCTTGTAGTCCTTCGTCCCGATGGTCGGCGTGCCCTTGAACATCATGTGCTCGAAGAGGTGCGCGATGCCGGTGATGCCGGGCCGCTCGTTCGCGCTGCCGACGTGCACGACCCATCCGCCGGCTATAGTCGGATCGTCGTGGCGCTCGACCATCAGCACGCGAAAGCCGTTGGGCAATTCGTGTTCGATGACGTTGACCTTCTGCGCGTGCGCCGCGTATGGAAGGATCAAACAGACCAGCAGCAACGCGAAGCGGCCCGAAAGTTTTAGAATGGATTTTGCTTTGGACGGTGACACGCGCGCTAGGACATCACCAAATCCCCAAGCCGTCAACGCGCCGCTTGTCATCAAAGCGACTGGACGCCAGGCTGCGCGCCAGCGTCCTGGACTGCGCCAGTCCTCTGGCGCCTTTCCGCAGGCAAACAGTGTATGGATGCGCCCAGCGACGGCTACAGGCCCTTCATTGTTTTCGCCGCAGCGCGCACGGTCCGATCAATGTCACCGATGGAGTGCGCCAGCGAAATGAACCCGGCTTCGAACTGCGACGGGGCGAGATAGACACCTTCGTTGAGCATCCCGTGGAAGAACTTCGCGAAGCGCGCCCGGTCGCTTTTCATCGCGTCGGCGAGGTTGTGGACCGGCTCGCTTGTGAAGTAGCCGCAGAACATCGAGCCGCAGCGGTTGAATTGCACCGGCACGCCGGCGGCCTTCGCCGCGTCGCGCAGGCCGGCTTCGAGCGCCGCGCCGCTTTCCTCGAGCCATCCGTAGGTGTCTTCCGCCTTCAATTCTTCCAGCGCCGCGAGGCCCGCCGCCATCGCCAGCGGATTCCCGCTCAACGTTCCCGCCTGATACACCGGCCCGAGCGGCGCGAGACAATCCATGATGTCCGCCCGTCCGCCGAACGCGCCGACGGGCAGTCCGCCGCCGATGATCTTCCCGAAGCAACTCAAGTCCGGCTTGATGCCGAACTTCTCCTGCGCTCCGCCGTACGCCAGCCGGAAGCCCGTCATCACCTCGTCAAAAATCAGCAACGCCTCGTGCTCTTCGGTGACCCGGCGCAGATATTCCAAGTAACCCGGCTTCGGCACATACAAGCCCGCGTTGCCTGGCACCGGCTCCAGGATGATGCCGGCGATCTGCGCGCGGTTCTCCACGAAACATCGCTTCACCGCCTCGCGATCATTGAACGGCAGCACGAGAGTGTGCCTCGCGAAATCCGCCGGCACGCCCGCGCTGTCGGGGTTGCCGAACGTCAGCGCGCCGGAGCCGGCTTTCACCAGCAGCGAATCCGCGTGCCCATGATAGCAGCCGTCGAACTTGATGATCTTGTCCTGCTTCGTGAAACCGCGCGCCAAGCGGATCGCCGACATGCACGCCTCGGTGCCGGAGTTGCACATCCGCACTTTCTCCACGCTGGGCACGGCCTCACGGATGAGCCGCGCCATCGTGACTTCCATCGGATTGGGGATGCCGAAGCTCGTCCCGTGCTCCGCGGCCTGCTGCACGGCGCGGATGATCTTCGGATGCGCGTGGCCGAGAATCGCCGGTCCCCAAGTACCGACGTAATCGATGTATTCGTTGCCATCGACGTCCCACACGCGGCAGCCGCTCGCCCGCTGCGCGAAGAACGGCGTGCCGCCCACGGCGCGAAAGGCGCGCACCGGCGAGTTCACGCCGCCGGGAATGTGGTTCAACGCCTCGGCGAACAGAGCTTCGGATTTAGCGCGGGAGATCATGTCGGGCCACCGGATGAATAGCCGCGAAAGAACACAGAGAACGCAAAGGGTTTTGAACTTGGAGAGATTCTCTTTGCGGTCTCGGCACTGCAATCTGCACAAGTCTTGTTTTCCAGCGAGGATTTTCCGTGAACGAGAGGCAAAAGAAGTTTAGCAACGCCGCGTTCGCAGCAGGGCGGGCACACTCCCTCTCCTCCCTCCGAGGGAGGAGAGGGAGCCGACCGCGCCCGCCTGCCATGTCTCTTTGGTTGCGGCTTTGTCGCGCTGCGTTCTTTCGCGGCAAAACAAAACGGTTCTGATTCGTGTCCATTCGTGGTTGAGAGCCTTCAGTGCAGAACGCCGCTGAACTTCTTGAGCGGGCCTTTCTCCGTCGTGATGACGATGCCTGGCGCTACGCCGTAACGCTGGAACCATCCTTGCGGCACTTCGAGCACGTATTTGATCTGATGACTGCGGGACGGCACCGGCTCCTCCACGCCGGGATGCAAATCGACGATCTCGTCCACCACCCCGTTGGCGTCGATGTAGGCGGCGGACAGCGGCACAATGCAGTTCTTCATGTAGAAAGAGCGCTGTTGCGGACTGAAGAAAATGAAGAGCATCCCCTCGCTGTCGAGCATGTTCGTGCGAAACATCATGCCCGTGGCGACCTCGGTGGCCGTGATCGCCACTTCCACGTCGATTTCCTTCGGCCCGACCTGAATCTTCATCGTCTGAAGTTTGGGCTGGGCGCGGTTCAGATAAGCTTGTCCGGGAGACACGAACGGAGCGGAGTTGGTGTTGGCGCCCGTCGGCGGCGCGGAGGGTGCAGCCGGCTTTTTACAGCCGGCCAGGACCATGAGCGCGCACAGGAGCGGACAAAGACGCATGGCCCAAACGTTGAACGTTCAACGCCCAACGTTCAAGCCCGGCCCGCCAAGCGGACGCAGATGCGCGATGGTTGCGCCCCAACCGCCGAATGCCTCGCTTGCCTGCGCGAACGAGACAACTTCCGGATGCCGCTGCAGCAGCGCATGAACGGTCCGTCGCAGTTCGCCGATGCCTTTCCCGTGGATGACGCGCACTTCCAGGATGCCGCGCCGCTGACACTCAGCGAGATACTCCAGGAGCACATCCTTCACGTCGCTCGGGCGGAACGTGTGCAAGTCGAGCACGCCGTCAATCGGCAGTTCAATGGGCTGGTCCATAACCTGAAGCCGAACCCTCAACGTTCAACTCGCCGCGGCTTCAATGTCACCTGCCGCAGATCCATCACGGCCGCGCCAGGTTTGGTCTTCGGCTTTACGGCGAGCGTGTGGCGGCCGGGTTTGCCGAGCGTCACGGTGCCGATGTCGCGGGCGATGAAGTTTTGGAAATGCCCGGTGTCCTGAACCGTGAACGTGAGCCGTTCGCCGCCGATGGAGACCTCGACTTCCGCTCCGCCGCTGCCCTTGCCGCAGCCTTGGAGCACTTCCACGGTGAACGCGCCGGGCTTCGCGAGGCTGAAGTCCCAACTCACCCAGTCGCCCTGCTGAGTCCAGTAGCCGATGGTGTTTTTGTGCGCGGGGGGCTCGTAGCGGACGTTGACGCCGTGAATCGTCACATCGCGGGCGTGCAAGACGACTGAGCCGTCGGCGGATTGCGGGATGGGAACGGTTTCATACGCTTCGTTGGTGGTCATCATCTGCGCGCCGATGTTGCGCCGCCACTCGGCAAGTTTCTTCGCGAGATCGTTGGCGCGCTGCGACAATGCGCCGGCAAGATTGTTCGTTTCACCGGGATCGGCTTTCAGGTCGTAGAGTTCGAGGTAGCCGTTTTCGTAAAACTCGATGAGCTTCCATTCGCCTTGCCGGATCGCCCCACCGGGCCTGCCGCCCTGATTCGAATAGTGCGGGTAATGCCAGAAGTAGTAGCCGCGATCCGGCGGTCCCCGGCGTTCGAAAAATGGCAGGAAGCTCACGCCGTCAATCGGGACATCGAGCGGAATCCTGACACCAGCCGCAGCCAGCAACGTGGGGAACAAATCGACACTACACACGGGCGCGTGTTGGACGACGGTTTGGACTTGGCCCGGCCAGCGCACGATCAGCGGCACCCGTAGTCCGCCTTCGTAGAGATGACCCTTCCCTGCGCGCAACGGCGCATTGGAAGTCGCCGGCGTATTCGGCCCTTCCTTCGTCGAGAGGCCGCCGTTGTCCGAGGTGAAAACGACGAGCGTGTCATTCGCCAGCTTCAAGTCGTCCAGTTTCCGCAGGATGCGCCCCACGCCTTCGTCAATGCTTTCGATCATCGCGGCATAAAACGCGTTCGTGTGCGTCGCGCCGGGCTTGAGGGCCGATTGGTATTTCGCCACGAGATTGCTTTTCGCCAAGAGCGGAATGTGCGGCGCGTAATGCGCGAGGTAAATGAAGAACGGTTTCTCCCTGCTCGCTTCGATGAACTTCCCGGCCTCGCTCGTGAGCCGGTCGGTCAAATACTCTCCCGGCGGCGCATCTTCCAGTCCTGCCATCATCGCGTTGCCCCTGCGATACGGCGCGAAATAACTCAGCGGCGTGCCCGTGTGATCTCCCGCGACGTTCACGTCGAAGCCGTGGTCCTGCGGCAGGGAACCTTTCCCGCCCAGGTGCCACTTGCCGATGTGCGCCGTGACGTAGCCCGCGGACTTCAGCGCCTTCGCCAGCGTGAACGTGCCGGCCGGCAGATTCGTCGCGATGACCGGCCGTTTCATCTTCTGGTCCTTGCGGTCGGCGCGGCCCGGAAGCCAGTCCGTCAGGCGCAAGCGCGCGGGGTGCTGTCCCGTCATCAGGCTCGCGCGCGTCGGCGAGCAGACCGGGCCGGCGGCGTAAGCCTGCGTGAAGCGCATCCCCTCGCGCGCCATCCGGTCGAGATGCGGTGTCTGGTAAAAATCGCTTCCCTGACAGCCGAGATCCTTCCAGCCAAGATCGTCCGTGAGGATAAGAATGATGTTTGGCGGGCGCGCCGCGAACGATGCGGTGGCGATCATCAGAACAAGCAGCGCGCAAAAGAGCTTCGGAAGGCGCGAAGTCATGAGGGTTTGCCGACGGATTCTGCCCGTCCCGCCGCGCGATGCGAGCTTGAATTCCACTTCCAAGATGCTGAACTTGCTTCGCCATGCCGCTGACTTTCAACCTGCGCCACATGGAGGAGAAGAACCTCCGACTGGAGGGCGAGCTGCCGCTGGCGGAGCTTGATCTGGATACGCGCGACGACATGGCGCAGGCGCGGACGCCGCTTCGCTACGACTTGGAATTGCAGCGCGTGGACCAGTCGGTGCTGGCGCAAGGGACGCTGGAATTGGAACTGGATTGCCGATGCGTCCGGTGCCTCAAGCCGTTCCGCACGACGCTCAAGCTGGAGGATTGGGCCTGTCACATCCCGCTGGAAGGGGAGGACAAAGCCAGCGTCGTCAACGACTCCGTGGACTTGACTCCCTACGTGCGCGAAGACATCCTCCTCGCCTTTCCGCAGCACCCGCTGTGCAAACCTGACTGCCGCGGGCTGGCCCCGAAGAAGTCAAAAGCGGGCGGCGGTGTCGGCGCGTCGGACGATGGCGCGTCGCCGTGGGCTGCGCTGGACAAACTGAAACTGAAATAATCTATGGGCGTTCCCAAACGAAAACCCTCGACGAGCCGCCAGCGTATGCGCCGGGCCTACAACAGCGTGCTGAAACTTCCCCAACTCGGCGTCTGCCCGCAATGCGCGGTGCCCTACGTGCCGCATCGGGTCTGCCCGGCGTGCGGCTTCTACAAGGGCCGCCAGGTCATCACCGTCACTGCCGGGGCGTAATTGACGAAAGCGCGGCCGGGTTCGTCTCGCCCGCGCTTTTTCCATTCATGCGCATCGCTGTCGATGTCATGGGAGGCGACCACGGAAGCGCGGTCGTCATCGACGGAGCCAGGCAGGCGCTCGAGGCCTACCCGCAGATCAGCGAACTGCACCTCGTCGGGCAGCAGAAGGAGATAGAAGCGGCGCTCCAACAGGCGGGCTGCGGCGATTCGCGTCTCCGCGTCGCCCACGCCTCCGAAGTCATCACGATGGAGGACAAGCCGCTGGACGCCGTGCGCCGCAAGAAGGATTGCTCGATGGTCCGCGCGATGGAACTCGTGCGCGACGGCAAGGCGGAAGCAGTGATTTCTCCCGGCAACACCGGCGCGCTCGTCGCCTCCGCCACGCTCAAGCTTCGGCGTCTCGACGGCGTCGAACGGCCGGCTATCGCGTGCATCATGCCGGCCGGCGAGGCGGGGGAATTCTTCCTGCTCGACGGCGGCGCGAACCCGGAGTGCAAGCCACTGCATCTGGCACAGTTTGCCGTGATGGGCAGCGTCTATTCGCGCGAAGTGCTCCAGCACACGAAGCCGCGCGTGGGCGTCCTCAGTAACGGAACTGAAGAGAGCAAGGGCACTGATCTCACGCGCGACGCCGCGAAGCTCTGCGCGCAGCTTGACCTGAACTTCATCGGCTACGTCGAGGGACACGACCTGTTCGAGGGCAACGTTGATGTCGTCGTCACCGACGGTTTCACAGGAAACATCGTGCTGAAATCCATCGAGAGCCTCGGCCACGGCGTGCTCGGCTTGCTCAAGCGCGAACTGACTGCGACACCCGTCCGCAAACTCGGCGCATGGCTTGCACGAAGCGCATTCCGCAACATCAAGCGCCGCATGGACCCCGAAGGCTACGGCGGCGCGCCGATTCTCGGGCTGAACGGCGTCGTCATCAAGGCGCACGGCTCGGCGAAGGCACGGGCGTTCATGAACGCCATTCGCGTGGCCGGCGAGACGATTCAGCACAAGGTGAACGAACGCATCGTCCGCGAAATCGCCGCCGCCTCCGAACGGCTGTCCAAATCGACTGTCCAAGCCACAGCCCCTGTCGTCGCATGAGCACCACACAAACGTTCAAGAATCCGCGCGCCGAACACGGTTTCCAGGGCCGCTCCTGTTCCATCACCTCCGTCGGCTCCTACGTGCCGGAGAAGATTCTGACCAATGCCGACCTCGAAAAAATCGTGGATACGACCGACGAATGGATCACGACGCGCACCGGCATCAAGGAACGCCGCATTGCCGCAGAGAACGAATTCACCTCGGATATGGCGACCCAGGCCGCTCTGCGCGCGATGGAAAGAGCGGGCATCACGGCCGAGCAAATCGACCTCATCATCGTCGCGACGATTACACCGGACATGCTGTTTCCCGCAACCGCCTGCCTTGTGCAGGCCAAGCTCGGCGCGAAAAACGCCGCCGCGTTCGACATTGAGGCCGCGTGCTCGGGCTTTATCTACGCGATGGAGATCGGACAGCAGTTCATCATGTCGCGCATGTATGAAACCGTCCTCGTCATCGGCGCGGAGCGGCTTTCGTCCATCGTGAACTGGAAGGACCGCAACACTTGCGTCCTTTTCGGTGATGGCGCAGGCGCTGCGATTCTCCAGCATCGCCCCGACGCGCACGGCCTGCTCACCGCCTGCATGGGGGCGGATGGAGACAAGGCCATGCTCCTGTGCATGCCCGGAGGGGGAAGCCGCATTCCCGCCACGACTGATTCCGTCGAAGCCGGGCTTCACCACCTCGTGATGGACGGCAAGGAGACCTTTAAGAACGCCGTCACCGCAATGTACAACGCCGCGCAGGAAGCCCTGCGCCGTTGCGAAATCGACATCTCACGCATCAAGCTCGTCATCCCGCACCAGGCCAACCAGCGCATCATTGACGCCGTGGGCGAACGACTCGGCGTGAAGCCCGAACAAGTTTTCGTGAACCTTGACAGGTACGGCAACACTTCGGCCGCATCCGTTGCAATAGCCCTCGACGAAGCCGTGGCGCAAAAGCGTCTTATCCGTGGGGATTTGGCGCTGCTTGTAGTATTCGGCGCTGGATTGACGTGGGCGGCGGCGGTGATTGAGTGGTGAGGGAGACGTAATCCGTAAAACGTAATGCGTAAGCGCGGTGGGCCAGCCATCGAACTTACGCATTGCGTTTTACGTCCTCCCAAACTTCCCCTTCTCTAAAAACCCCACCACCTGCCGCACCACCGCCCTGCGCCATGCCATCCAGGTGTGCGAGTGGTGGACGACGAGGAAGTCGGACATGCCTTCGAGTCGCGCGCTCGCGACGGTTACTTTGCCGTCGTCCGAACCGGGCAACAGGCGCGAGAACAGCGGATTCACCGAACGGTCGCCGGCGATGATACCGACCTCGAAGCGGGCCGGCCCAAGCTTGCGGGGCAAGTCGTCCGCGCCTGTGCCGAGTTGATGTCCGGACGGGCCTACTAAGAGCCGAAAGAAGAACCACCGCCTGAGTTTGTCCGTGACTTCGCTGCCGTGATTGGGCGGGCCAAGCATGACGATGCGGCCGAGGTTCGTGAGAGCATGGGTGGCGAGGTATTGCCGGAGCAAAATGCCGCCGAGCGAGTGAGTGACGAAATGCACACGGCGGGGGAACGACTTCTGAATCTTTTCCAAAGCCGGCCGCAGGTGTTTTTCCGCAAGATCCTCGATGCAGAAACGGGTGGACGGGTACGACAGGTTCACCACGCGGTAACCGCGGTCCTCCAGCGCCCACTCGACACGCTTCATCGACAGCTTCGTGCGGCCCATTCCGTGAAGGAGCACGACGACATCCTGCGGCGGGCCGGGTTTCGCGTCACTCTTCATGGAAGCTGCGCACGAAACGGCCGAAAGCAGAAGAAGGCGGAGCCACATTCAGGCGTAAAGGGAGAGGAACTGCTTTCGCAAATCGGCCTCGCGATCCGGCATGCGGCGGCGAAGCGATTCGATGCGCATCGCGCCGTGCTGGAAACGGCGTTTCGGGAAGATGGGCATGTCGAGTCCTGTCACCGCCTTCACGCCGCGCGACACGATCTCGCCCTTGAGCGCGTAGAGCTTCTCGACGGACATCTGCGTGAGTTCGGTGAACGGGATGTTTTCGGCGACTTCGATGACCGCCGGGCGCGTGAACGGGCTGAAGCCCTCGAAACCGTAGCGCTTCGCCGGCGCGTAAGTGCGGGTGTAGCTGCGCGACAATCCGCCGCTGTAAGTGAGCGAATGCTTGATCCGCCCGACGCCCCAGCCTTCCTGATAGAGCATGAGGTTGCTCACGACGCTGCGAATGGTCAGTTCTGGATTCTCCTCGATGGGATAGTCCTTGAGATTCTCATCGCCGCCGTCGCCGTCGATGAGGTGCCTCCACTGCGGATAATGCGCGCGGATGCCGCGGCAGAGCGCGAGGGCCATCGATGCGCTTTCAATGTCGAGCGGCTTGTAGTCTTCGACGACGCGAATGGTTTCGGCGGGATCGAGAGCGTCAAGGCGCGCTTCGATGGGTTCGAGGAACAGGCCGAGGCCGAGCGGCTCAAGAAAGGCACGGGCTTGCGCGAGGTCAGGACCGTCGCCGAAGGAGAGCGTGAAAGCCTTGAGACGGGACGGATTCAGTCCCAGCTTGCGCATGATGTGATATGTCGTGAGGAATACCGCACCGCTGTCGATGCCCCCGGAGAAGCAGACGCCGATGGGCTCGCGTTCGGGCAGCGCACGAAGCCATTTGGCAACTTCGTCAGCGAGCGCCCCGATGTAAGCGCGGCCGATTTCATCTAAGTCGGTCGAGAGCTTGTTCCGTTGCGGCGTGAAGAAGCGTGTGTAGGTCGGGTCAGGGTCCGGGCAGCCGACGAGTTGGATTTCCAGAACATAATGCGCCGGCACCATGCGTGTGTAGCTGGGATGGAATTGTCCCTCGAAGCCTTCGCTCTTGAGCCACGCGAAGATGGCGTCGATGCGGTCGGCGACGATGAGCGCGGGGCCTTCCTCGCGTTTCGCCAGAAAGTAGCGCATCGGGCGATCCAGTGAGCGAGCAAGGCGGACGCGCTTGCCCTCGCGCGCGATGAGCGCAAAGGAGCCGTCGATTCCGCGCACCGCTTCAGGCGTTCCGTGGAGCAAACTCGCGCGCGCCTGCTTGACGGTCATGTTCAGGATGCGATTTGCGGCGGGGTCGAGAAGATCGACAACTCGTTCGAGATACTGGTGGGCGGCGTCAGTTTGCATGGCTTCGCGACGCTGGCGGCAAGTCGCCCCGAAGTAAAGACCGAAGCCCGCTCGAAAAGAATCTTCAAGATTGGCAGCGGCAGTGCCGATAGTTTGGGCATGGACTCATCAACGAACGAGCCGATTCGTCTGAGCGATGGTGAAACGCAGATGCTCACTCGCGCGCTGGTCGAGGCGCAGGCGCAAGCCGATGCCCCGAAGGCCGAAGAAACTGACACCCAGTTGATTCGCCGCGCCGAGCCGGCCCCGGCCCGCAAGACCGGGAACACGCAACTCGTTTCCCGCGAATCCGGCAACATGATCTTCTGACGCGCTGATCGGCCACCAAGCCGATCGCTCCGTCGCCAGCCAGACAAGCGCCGCCTCTGTTCTTCTTCGAGGCGTTCTCTTCGTCGTTTATTCGCCCGCCGCGCCGCCGTCAGGCCGCGACGCCATATCCAGTTTGCCCGAAGCGTTCTTCAGCGCCGCGACGCGTTCGGCCAGGGCGCGAGCCTGGTCGAAGGTTGTCGCCGGTTGATCGAGTGGGAGAAGAATCCAGCGGCAGGCAAACCCGTACGGATAATAGCGGCGCAGCTTCGCCTCCGGACCTCGGATTTCGAGCTCGACAGACTGGGCATCCCACGAGACTTCGACCGAGTTGCCGGCGTCCGGGTAGCGTCCGTCGGGGAACCAGTTGAAAAACTTCACCAGCAAGAGCCGTCCGCGGGCATACG
>Ga0187893_10007343_pt1 | contig 18111 bp, 23 predicted proteins | sample MA1701074metaG_FD_139574 | JGI IMG/M metagenome (GOLD analysis project Ga0187893, IMG submission 139574) | White microbial mat communities from a basaltic lava cave in the Kipuka Kanohina Cave System on the Island of Hawaii, USA - MA170107-4 metaG ... | reverse complement strand
GACGCGCCCAAGACATTGACACATAAGGTTTTTTGGGCTATCGTCCAGTGATGGCAGCGCCCCGGTGCCCGTTCACCTGCAGCCACCCGAGGCATCCATGATCCGCAGCATGACCGGGTATGGGCGGGCGGAGGCGACGGGGGCCCGGACCATCCTGACCGTCGAGTGCAAGTCGGTCAATCACCGCCACCTCGACGTCGCCCTCAAGCTCCCACGGGTGCTGACCGCTTTCGAGTCGGACGCGCGCCGGCTGATCCAGTCGGTCCTGCCGCGAGGCCGGATCGACGTGAGCTGTACGCTCACCGCTGCCGAAGGGACGGTGCTGACCCCCCTCACCGTCAACGTGGCTCAGGCGAAGGAATACGCCGACGCCGCGCGTAAGGTCGCGGAGTCGCTGGATCTGGCCGACGGCCCGTCGCTCGCGTGGGTGATGGGGCAGTCCGGAGTGCTGACCCGAGAGGAGCAGACTCCCGTGGCTCCCGAAGATGCCTGGCCCCTCCTTGAACAGGCGCTGAGCGCCGCGCTCGCGGAGCTGGTCGAGCGACGGGAGACCGAGGGCGCCGCGCTCGCCCAGGAGCTGGCCAATCTCGGATCGGTCCTCGCCGGCTACGTCGAGACGGTCGCCCAGCGGGCGCCCGCGTCGGTCGAGCGCCGGGCCGCGCGACTGCGCGAGCGGATGCAGACGATACTGGCCGGCGCCGAGCTCGACCACGCGCGCCTGGCCACCGAGGTCGCGGTGTGGGCGGACAAGACCGACGTCAGCGAGGAGCTGGCGCGCCTGCGCGCCCACCTGGCTCAGCTCACCGCGCTCCTGGCCGGCGAGGGTCCGGTCGGGCGCACGCTCGACTTCCTGATCCAGGAGATCCACCGCGAGGTGAACACGATCGGGTCCAAGGCGGACGACCTCGAGATCTCGCAGGCGGTGATCGCGGCCAAGTCCGCTCTCGAGAAGATGCGCGAGCAGGTGCAGAATGTCGAATAGCTTGGCGGGCTGCAACCGAAGGCGAGCCGAGCGGATACGCAGATCGAGGCGAGCGGATATGGGAGAGTAGTCACCGGTGCAGCTGATCAAGCGACGCGGAACGCTCGTGGTGGTATCGGCCCCGTCGGGGGCGGGCAAGACCACGCTCTGCCACGAGGTGCGCACCCTCGTGCCCGATCTCTACTACTCCGTCTCCTACACGACGCGCGAGCCCCGTCCGGGCGAGACGAACGGGACCGACTTCTTCTTCGTCACCGAGGGTGTCTTCACCGCCATGCGGAGCCGCGACGAGTTCGCGGAGTGGGCCCAGGTCCATGGCCATCTCTACGGCACGCCCGCCAAGGCGATCGAGAGCGCGCTGAGCCGCGGGCTCGACGTGCTGCTCGACATCGACACCCACGGAGCCCGTCAGCTCCGCCAGCGTTATCCGGAGGCGGTGTCGGTGTTCATCATGGCCCCGTCGATGGCCGAGCTGGAGGCCCGGTTGCGCGAGCGCAACAGCGATGCGCCCGTCGATATCGCCCGGCGACTCAGCCGCGCCAGGGAGGAAATCGCCGCCTGGCGGCAATACGACTACCTGATCATCAACCGTGACGTGAAGGACGCGGTGGACCAGCTCGCGACCATCATCCAGGCCGAGCGCTGCCGCACGAGCCGACTGACCCTGAGATTCCCCGACATGGAGGTTCCGGCGTGATGGCGTTCCCATCCCTCGAGAAGTCCCTCGACAATGTCTCCAACCGCTACATGCTCGTGGTCCTGGCCGCCAAGCGCGCGCGCCAGCTGAATCGCGGCGCCAAAGTCCAGGTGGACACGCGACACAAGAAGCCTACCAGCACCGCGCTCGAAGAGATCGCCGACTCCCGAGTCGGCTACCGGGTAAAAGAAGAAGACGCCCCCAAGGTCTAAGACGGAAAGAAGCGCCGAATCGAAAGTCCGCGGACCGCGAACGAGTGTCCGCTAGCAACAAGACGAGTGTCCGCCATTTGGGGGAGTGCGGGGGCCATTTCGGGGCCCCTGCAGCTGAAGAGCTTAGAGATTTAAACCGTCGATCGGGCATGGGTGAATCAGGCACAACGACATGAGCCTCAAAGACAAAGACCTGATCCTCGGCGTCACGGGCAGCATCGCCGCCTATAAGGCGGTCTACCTGCTACGCGAGCTGACCCGGCTGGGCTCCGAGGTCACGGTGGTCACCACCGCCCACGCCGAGCGCTTTGTGGGGGCGCTGACGTTTCGGACTCTGTCGGGCCGGCCCGTGCTCTCCGATCTCTTCGATCCGCAGAGCCCCGACGCGGTCGAGCACGTGGCCCTGGCCGAGCGAGCCCACGCCATGGTGGTGGCGCCCGCCACCGCCAATCTCCTGGCCAAGGCCGCGCACGGCATCGCCGACGACTTCCTGACCACGCTGCTGCTCGCGGCCCGGTGCCCGGTGCTGATGGTGCCCGCCATGGACGGCGGCATGTGGGATCACGCGGCGGTGACCGCGAACGTCCACACCCTCCGCGAGCGCGGGGTCACGGTCCTCGAGCCGGACGCCGGCGCGCTTGCGTCCGGGCTCTCGGGCCGCGGCCGGCTGCCCGAGGTCGACGCGATCATCGAGGCGCTCGAGCGCCTCCTCGCTCCCCGGCGCGATCTGACCGGCGAGCGGTTGCTGGTGACGTCGGGGCCCACGCGCGAGCCCATCGACCCGGTGCGCTACATCTCCAACCGGTCTTCGGGGAAGATGGGGCACGCCGTCGCGACCGCCGCCCTGCGCCGCGGGGCCGAGGTGATCCTGATCTCCGGCCCCACCGCGCTCACTCCGCCCGCGGGGGCCGTCTACGTCCCCGTGCAGACCGCGGAGGACATGCGCGAGGCCGCGCTCCAGCATCTCGGGCGGGCCACCATCGTCATCAAGGCGGCGGCAGTGGCCGACTACCGCGTCAAGCGGCCGAGCGCGACCAAGATCAAGTCAAAGAAGGACGAAGACCTCATCCTCGATCTGGCCGCGACCCCGGACATCCTGCGCGAGCTGGCCGCCCGCAAGGGGCGCGGTTTCCTCGTGGGCTTCGCGGCCGAGACCAACGACGTGCGGGCGAACGCGGCGGCCAAGCTCCAGGCCAAGGGCGTTGACCTCCTCGTGGCCAACGACGTCAGCGTGAAGGGCATCGGCTTCGACGCCGACGACAACCAGGTCACGCTGCTCGACCGGTGGGGCGGCGCGGTCGATCTGCCTCGGATGAACAAGCTAGCCGTCGCCGACGCCATCCTCGACCGCGTGCTCGGCCTGCGGGCGGGCCACCGCTCCGAGACCTCCAGCCGCGCCGCTCGCTAGCTCGATGAGCGATCCGCGGGAGGCGGTGGCGGAGGCCCTGCGCGGGCTCGCCGACACCCTGCGGCATCACCGCGACCTCGGGCTGCGGGAGCTCGCCCTCTCGACGGTGCCGTTCCCCGAACCCGCCGACGCGCTCCGCGAGCAGGAGCGCGCGCGGCAGGGCTGCCAGCTGTGCAAGCTCTGCCGGAGCCGCACGAACATCGCGTTCGGCTCGGGCAACGCCCGGGCGCGGCTCATGGTGGTGGGAGAGGGTCCCGGCGAGGAGGAAGACAAGCAGGGACTGCCCTTCGTCGGGCGCGCGGGCCAGCTCCTCACCCGGATGCTCGCCTCGGTCGGCTTCGACCGCGAGCGCGACTGCTACATCGCCAACGTCGTGAAGTGCCGTCCCGAGCGCAACCGCAATCCGGAGCCGGACGAGGTCGCCGCCTGCAGCCCCTTCCTGATGGCGCAGATCGACACCGTCCGCCCGCACGTCATCCTGGCCCTGGGTAACTTCGCCGCGCAGACCCTGCTCGGCACCAAGGAAGGCATCACGCGCTTGCGGGGCCGGACCTATCAGTATCGGGCCAGCGTGCTGGTGCCCACCTTCCACCCGGCCTTCCTGCTGCGCAATCCCGGGCAGGAGTTCAAGCGCATGGCCTGGGACGACCTCAAGCTAGCCCGCCGCGAGTATGATGCCCGGGTGAGCGGCGGAGCTTGATCGCAGACGTCGTCTTCGATATTCCCCTCGATCACCCGTTCTCGTATCTCGTGCCCCCGGGGCTGTCGGTCAGTCGGGGGCAGCGCGTCACCGCGCCGCTCCAGGGGCGCGGCCGGGTCGGCGTGGTGGTGGCGCTGCGGGAGGGCGACGCGGCCGGACTGAAGCCGCTCCAGCGGGCGGTCGAGCCGGTGCCCATCCTGTCGCGTGCCGCGCTCGAGCTGGGGCGCTGGGCCGCCGCCGAGAGCCTCTCCTCGTGGGGCTCGACGCTGCTCTCGCTGCTGCCGCCGGTCCCGCGATCCGGGGCCGCCGAAACAGTCTCGCCCGCGGCGGAGCCGCCTCGCGAACCCGCGCGCCCGCCCGAGCTCTGGACCGACCATCGGCGCGAGGACCGGCTCGCGGAATGCCTCGAGCGCGAGCCCGGCGCGGCCCTCGTCATCGCGCCCGACCGCGAGGCGTCCGCGCGCTGGGCGCGCCGGCTGGAGACCGCCCGGCTCGACAGCGGTGTTTCCGAGGCCGAGCGGCGACGCGCCTGGTTCGCGGCTTCCCGCGGGCGCGCCGGTGTCGTGGTCGGCACGCGCTCGGCCCTGCTGGCGCCGCTGCCGCCGCCCGCGACGCTCGTGCTGATCGACGAGCACGACCCCGCCCACAAGCCGCCGGGGGCGCCCCGCCTGCACTCCCGCGACCTCCTCCGGCAGCGGGCCGCCCTCGACGGCAGCCGGCTGCTGCTCCTCTCGGCAACGCCATCGGTCGAGACCTGGTGGCGGGCGCAGAGCCGGCAGATCGTCCGGCCGGAGGCCGAGCCGGCGCAGTGGCCTCACATCGTCACCGCCGACACCCGCGGCATCCTGCGAAATCATCCGCTCACGCTGCCGCTGACCCGCGCGATCGAGGAGACCGCGCGGCAGGGGCAGCGAGCCGCGCTGATCGTCAGCCGCCGGGCCGCCGCGCTCGCCTGCGACGACTGCGGGGCCATCCTCCGATGTCCCGACTGCGGCGTGGCGCGGGCGCTCTCGCGTGACCGGCGCGAGCTGCGCTGCCCGCTCTGCGCCCGTGCCGAGACCCCGCCCGACCACTGCCCGGCGTGCGCCGGACATCGGCTCTCCCCGTTCGGCTGGGACCCCGAGCGCGTGCTGACCTCGGTCGTCCGCCGCTTCCCGCGCCTCTCCGTCTCACGGCAAAGACTCGAGGCCCAGGTGCTGATCGGGACGTCGACCCTGCTGCGCGCGCTGCCGTCGGGCTCGGTGGGCTGTGTCGGGTTCGTCGCGCTGGACGGGCTCCTGCGCGTGGCCGACTTCCGCGCGGGCGAGCGGACCTGGCAGCTCCTGTGGGCGGGGGCGGAGGCGGTGGCGCCCGGCGGGCGGCTCGTCATCCAGACCCAGCATCCCGATCACTACGCGGTCCGGTCGGTGAAGGACCAGGACCGCGCTGCCTTCTACCAGGAAGAGCTCCGGTTCCGCGCCGAGCTCGGCTATCCTCCCTTCCGCCGCCTCTGCGAGATCTCCGCGCGGGCGCGGGAGCAAGCGGGCGCGCGCGCGCTGGCCGCCGACTGCGTGGCGGCCCTGCGCGGCGTCGGGGGGCTCACGGTCTATCCGCCCGCGCCGACGAGCCCGTCGGGGGCGCGCACCCATCGGTGGCGCTTCGTGATCAAGGGGCCCGCCGATCTGCCCCGGCTCCTGGCCCCGGTCCTCGCGCCCTTCCGCGAGCGGCGACGGGGCTCGGCCGGTATGGTAGAAGTAGAGATGGACCCGCAAGCGAATGGCTGAAACGGAGACGACGGAGAGGAGACGAAGCCAGTGGCGCTCCTGACGGTGAGGCTCTACGGCGATCCGGTCCTACGGCAGGTGGCCGAACCGGTCCGTGAGATCACCCCCGAGATCAAGCGGATCATCGCCGATATGACCGAGACGATGTGGCATCAGGTGGGCATTGGGCTGGCCGCCCCCCAGGTGGGCCTGTCTCACCGCATCCTCGTGATGGACGACGGCAAGGGCGGCGCGCAGGCCCTGCTCAATCCGGTCATCGAGAGCCGGAGCGGGACGGTTCGCGAGGAGGAGGGGTGTCTCTCGCTTCCCGGCATCTTCGGCGAGGTCGAGCGCAGCAAGTCCATCAAGGTCTCTGGGCTCGACGCGGACGGCCGGCCGGTCTCGTTCGACGCGAGCGGGCTCAAGGCCCGGGTCGTGCAGCACGAGCTGGACCACCTGGACGGCGTCCTCTTCATCGATCGGTTGCCGCCGGTCACGCGGGACCGCATCAAGAAGAAGATCCAGAAGGAAGGCTTCCCCAAGGAGACGGGGCACCACGCCTTCGCTCTCTAGGCGACCGGGGTTGCGGGTCCTGTTCTACGGCACCCCGGCCTTCGCCCTGCCGACGCTCGACGCCGTGCTGGCCGAGCACCAGGTGGTGGCGGTGATCACCCAGCCCGACAAACCGGCCGGTCGGGGGCGCGCGGTCGCGCCCTCGCCGGTCAAACGCCGTGCGCTCGAGGCCGCGGTGCCGGTGCTGCAGCCGCCGCGCTTGCGCGATCCCGGTTGGCCCGAGCGCCTCGCCGAGTTCCGTGCCGACGTCGCGGTGGTGGCGGCCTTCGGCCAGATCCTGCCCAAGGCGGTGCTCGACGTGCCGGCCCGGGGCTCGATCAACATCCACGGCTCGCTGCTCCCCCGCTACCGGGGAGCGGCGCCGATCGCGTGGGCCATCATGCGCGGCGAGACCGAGACCGGCATCACCACCTTTCAGATGGACCCCGGCATGGACACCGGCGACATGCTCCTGCGTGAAGCGACGCCGATCGGCCGCGACGAGACGGCCGGCGAGCTGTCGGCGCGGCTCGCCGAGATCGGTGCCCGCCTCTCGCTGCGCACGCTCGAGGGCCTCGACTCGCTGCCACGAATTCCCCAGGATCAGGCTCAGGCCACGCTCGCGCCTCGTCTCAAGAAGGAAGACGGCTGGCTGCGCCCCACCGAGCCGGCCCGTGACCTGGTCAATCGGGTGCGTGGCTGCAATCCCTGGCCGGGCGCGGCGCTGATCACCCCGGCCGGCCGCCTGCTGATCTGGCGCGCCATCGCCCTGCCCGATGCCGCGACTGCCCCACCCGGCACCCTCCTCCCCGAGGGGCCGCTCGCCATCGCCACCGGCGCCGGATCGCTCCTCCCCGTCGAAGTCCAGCCGGAGAATCGCAAGGCGATGCCATGGCAAGACTTCCTCCGCGGCGCCCGCCTCCGGCCCGGCGCGCGCATGAGCGAGCCGACCCCATGAGCCCGGTGCTCAAGGCGGGCCCGGTCTCGCAGGCGCGCTACGAGGCCCTGCACATCCTGATGCGCGTGGAGCGGGATCGCGCGTTCGCCGACATCGCGCTCGAACACGCGCTGGAGCGCGCGCGCCTCGATCCTCGCGACGCCTCACTCTGCACCGAGATCGTCTACGGCACCCTGCGCTGGCGCCGCCATCTGGATTGGCGGCTCGTCCCGCATCTGAATCGGCCACTCGCGAAGCTCGACCCTTGGGTGCGCGTGCTGCTGCGCCTCACCCTGTATCAGCTCGTCTTTCTGGACCGCGTACCGCGCTGGGCGGCGGTGGACGAGGCGGTGAGCGTGGCGCGCCTCAAGTCGCGGGTCCCGGGCCCCGCCGAGTTCGTGAACGCGGTGCTGCGGTCGTTCACGCGAACGCCCGCCCCCCCGCGACTGCCCGCCGATCCCATCGAGGCCGCCTCCATCCGCTGCTCGTTTCCCGACTGGATGGCCGCACGCTGGATCACCCGCTACGGTCCCGACGAAGCCGAGCGGCTCATGGCCGCGCTGAACGAGCGCCCGCTCGTGACCATTCGCGCGAACAGCCTCCGCATCTCTCGAGAGGAGCTGGCCGCGCGGCTCCGCGACGAGGAGCTGGCCGAGACCGATCCCACCCCGTTGGCCCCCGAAGGGCTGACGGTGCGCCGGGGCGCGGTGGGCCGCTGGGCCGCCTTCGCGAGCGGCTGGTGCTCCATCCAGGACGAGGCTTCGATGCTGATCGGGCGGCTGCTGGACCCCCAGCCGGGCGAGCTGGTGGCGGACGCATGTGCCGCTCCCGGAACCAAGACCACTCATCTGGCCCAGCTGATGGGCAACCGCGGGCGCATCGTCGCCATGGACCCGAACGCAGCGCGGCTCCGGCTGCTCGGCCAGGCGGCGACGCGCCTCGGGGTCAGCATCGTCGAGACCCACACCGGGGGCGTGGCGGCCGTCTCGGGGCGCTGGAAGAAGCGGTGTGACCGCGTGCTGGTCGACGCGCCGTGCTCGAACCTGGGGGTGCTCCGCCGCAACCCGGACGTGAAGTGGAAGCGCGAGGAGGCAGACCTGGGCCGCCTGGCTGAGAAGCAGCAGTCCATCCTGACCGCGGCCGCCGGGCTCGCGAAGCCGGGCGGGCGGCTGGTCTACGCGACCTGCTCACTCGAGCCGGAGGAGAACGACGACGTGGTGCGGGCCTTCCTCGACGCCCATGCGGACTGGCGCGTGGACGCGCCGACCGACTTCCCGGTCGCGCCGGACGCCGGCGGCGTCATCCGGTGCCTGCCCCACGTCCACGGGACCGACGGTTTCACCGCAGTGCGCCTGGTCCGGGCGGCCCACCTCTGACCGCCGGCCCTTTGCAGCCCCGGCGGCTTTCGGGTAAGGTCGCAGCATGAGGATCGCCCCCAGCATTCTGTCGGCCGACTTCGCCGCGCTGGGTGAGGCGATCGCACGCGTGGAGGCGGCCGGCGCCGACCAGCTCCACGTGGATGTCATGGACGGCCACTTCGTGCCGAACCTGACCATCGGGCCGCCGGTGATCGAGTCCATCCGCAAGCGCACGAGGCTGCCCCTCGACGTGCACCTGATGATCGAGGCGCCCGAGCGCTGGGTGGAGACCTACGTCAAGGCGGGCGCCGACTACCTGACGATCCACGCCGAGGCGTGCCCCCACCTGCAGGGGGCGCTCGCCCTGATCCGGGAAGCCGGCGCGAGGTCCGGCGTGGCCCTGAACCCGTCCACCCCGCCGGAGGTCCTCCAGTACGTGCTCGACGACCTGGACCTGGTGCTGGTGATGTCGGTCAACCCGGGCTTCGGCGGGCAGTCGTTCATCCCGGCGGCCTACGGGAAGATCCGCCGGCTTCGGGCCTTGCTCGCGGGCCGGGAGGTCCTGATCTCGGTGGATGGTGGGGTAAAGGCCGAAAACGCCGGTCTCCTGGCCCAGGCGGGGGCTTCGGTCCTGGTGGCCGGGTCGTCGATCTTCGGGGCCGCGGACCCCGGAGCGGCGGTCGCCGCATTGAGGAATGCGTCGGAAGTAGTGAAAAGGGCTTGACTTTTCGCTGCCTCGTCAGTATCCTTTAGCGTTTCCACAACGTATTCCCGGGTGGTAGCGCGATGCTCGACAGCCTGACCAGTCGTCTGACCGGAATCCTCGACCGGCTGCGTGGCTTTGGCCGATTGACGGAGGAGAACATCCAGGAGGCCCTGCGCGAGGTGCGCGTGGCCTTGCTGGAAGCCGACGTCAATTTCAAGGTCGTGAAAGCCTTCGTCGAGCGGGTGCGGGTCAAGGCCGTCGGCCAGGACGTGCTGCAGTCGCTGACGCCGGGCCAGCAAGTCGTCAAGGTGGTGCGGGACGAGCTGGTGGAGCTGCTCGGGGGGTCCGCCCATCGCCTGGCGATGGCGCCGCATCCGCCGACGGTGGTGATGCTGGTGGGTCTGCAGGGCTCCGGCAAGACGACCAGTGCCGCGAAGCTGGCCCGCCACTTCCAGAAGCAGGGTCAGCACCCGCTCCTGGCCGCGGCGGACGTGTATCGGCCGGCCGCCATCGACCAGCTCAAGACGATGGGGGCGCAGCTCAACATCCCGGTGCTGGGCGAAGCCGATCGGCGGCCCGTCGACATCTGCGCGGCGGCTCGGGAGGAGGCGGCGCGGCGCGGGCTGTCGCCGCTGATCCTGGACACCGCGGGCCGCCTGCACATCGACGAGGAGATGCTGGACGAGCTTCGGGCCATCAAGAAGGCGGTGGGCCCGCACCACGTGCTGCTGGTGGTCGACGCCATGACCGGCCAGGACGCGGTCACGGTGGCCGAGAAGTTCAACACCGCCGTCGGGATCGACGCGCTGATCCTCACCAAGATGGACGGCGACGCCCGCGGCGGCGCCGCGCTGTCGGTCCGCGAGGTCACGGGCCGGCCCATCGCCTTCGTGGGCGTGGGCGAGAAGACGGAGGCGCTGGAGCCGTTCCATCCGGACCGGCTCGCCCAGCGCATCCTCGGCATGGGCGACGTGCTGTCGCTCGTCGAGAAGGCGCAAGCCACCGTGGACGCGGAGCAGGCGGAGGCGCTGGCCCAGAAGATCCGCGACGACGCGTTCACGCTGGAGGACTTCGCGGCCCAGCTCAAGCAGCTCCGCTCCATGGGCCCCCTCGGGCAGCTCCTCGACATGGTGCCCTTCTTCAAGGGCGCCAAGGGCCTGCCCAAGGAGATGGCCGGCGAGGAGCAGGAGCTGCACCGGTACGAAGCGATCATCGCCTCGATGACGCCGGGGGAGCGGCGAGAACCCGCGGTCATCAACGGTAGCCGCCGCGCCCGGATCGCGCGGGGCAGCGGGACGAGCGTGTCGGAGGTCAACCGGCTGCTCAGGCAGTACGCCCAGCTCAAGAAGATGATGAAGGGGCTCAAGCAGATGGAAGGGCGCATGGGCAAGTTCAAGGGTGCCCTGCCCTTCCTGCCGCGCTGAGCCCAGGGACCCACGGCGGCGCAGGACAACCCAGAGAGAGGTGACCAGTGGCGGTTCACATCAGGCTGAGACGGACAGGGACGACGCGGAAGCCGGCCTACCGGGTGGTGGTGGCCGACTCGCGCGCGGCGCGGGACGGGAAGTTCATCGAGGTGATCGGGCACTACAACCCGCTCACGAACCCACCCACCGTGAAGATCCAGGTGGAGCGGGCGCAGGAGTGGATCAGGAAGGGCGCCCAGCCGAGCAATACGGTGAAGAATCTGATCAAGCGGGCGGGCTCGGCGCCGGCGTAGGCCCGTGGCGGAAGCCCCCCTCGTCGCGATCGGAGAGGTGCTGCGGCCCTACGGGCTGCGCGGCGAGGTCAAGGTGCGCCCGCTCACGGACCGGCCTCACGAGCGCTTCGAGCATCTCGATCGCTGCGTGCTCTGGGAGCCGGATCGGGACCGGCGTGAAGACTGCCGCATCGCCTCGAGCCGCTTCGACGGGGTGACCGCGTTCATCCGCGTGGAAGGCGTCGACTCGCCGGAGGCGGCGCGGCGCTTCCAGGGACGCCTCCTGGCCGTGAAGCGCGACGACGCGCTGCCGCTGGCCGATGGGCACTTCTACCCGTGGCAGCTCGAGGGCGCGGTGGTCGAGACGCGCGATGGGCGACCGGTGGGCCGCTTCGTGCGGGTCGAGAGCGGGGCGCAGGATCTGTGGGTCGTGGAGGACGGCGAGCGCCAGCGGCTCATCCCGGCGGTGGCGTCGATCGTGGTGGAGGTCAGCGTGGCGGATCGCCGCATCGTCATCGATCCGCCGGAAGGGCTGCTCGAGCTGTGAGGATCGACATCGTCACCTTGTTTCCCGCGATGCTGGAGCCGCCGCTCGCTCAGTCCATCCTGGGCCGGGCGCGCGGCCGCGGCCTCGTGGACATCCGCGTCCACGACCTGCGGGAGCATGCCGCGGGCCGCCATCGGGTGACGGACGAGCCGCCCTTCGGGGGCGGGGGCGGCATGATCCTCAAGCCCGAGCCCTTGGCGGCGGCGGTCGACGCCTTGCGATCCAGCGACGCGGAGGCGCGCGTGATCCTGCTCGGGCCGGCGGGACGCCGCTTCAGCCAGGAGGTCGCCCGCGAGCTGGCGGGCCGGCCTCACCTGATCCTGCTGTGTGGGCGCTATGAGGGCGTGGACGAGCGGGTGAGCGAGACGCTGGCGGACGAGGAGCTGTCGATCGGCGACTACGTGCTGACCGGCGGCGAGCCGGCGGCCCTGGTGGTGGCCGACGCGGTCACCCGCCTGCTCCCGGGTGTCCTCGGTGACGAGAACGCGCCCGCGAGCGATTCCTTCGCGCGCGGCCTGCTCGAGCACCCGCAGTACACGCGGCCCGAGATGTTTCGCGGCGCGGGCGTGCCGGAGGTGCTGCGCTCGGGCGATCACGGGCGGATCGCCCGCTGGCGAGAGCTCATGTCGCTCTGGCGGACGTGGCGGCGCCGGCCCGATCTCCTGGAGACGGCGGATCTCACGCCGGAAGAGCAGAAGTGGACGGATGGCTTCCGGCAGGGCCGGACGCCGTCCGATTTTCTGGACTAACTTCATCGAGCGAGGAGCGTCAGATCATGGAAGCGATCCGAATCGTCGAGGCGGGAGATCTCAGGAAGGATCGGAGCGGCTTCCGGCCCGGGGACACCGTCAAGGTGATGGTCAAGGTGGTGGAGGGCGAGAAGGAGCGGCTCCAGGCCTTCGAAGGCGTGGTGATCCGCAGGCGCGGGGGCGGCACCGGGGCCTCGTTCACGGTACGGCGCATCTCCTATGGGGTCGGCGTCGAGCGGACGTTCCCCCTGCACTCCCCGCGCATCGACAAGATCCAGGTGATGAAGCGGGCGACGGTTCGTCGATCCAAGCTCTACTACCTGCGGGATCTAGTCGGCAAGGCGGCGCGGCTCAAGGAGAAGCGGGTGGCCGCGGTTCCCACGTCGGGCGAGCAGTCGAGCTAAGACCCAGGCCCGGGCGTGGCGGCGGGAGCGCCGTACCGCTTCGAGAGCGCCGCGTGGCGGCGGGGGGTGACCCGTCTCGCCGGCGTGGACGAGGCGGGGCGCGGGCCGCTGGCGGGGCCGGTGGTGGCGGCGGCGGTGGTGCTCCCACCGGGCGCGCGGATCGCGGGCGTGGACGATTCGAAGCGCGTGGAGCCGGAGGAGCGGCAGCGGCTGTTCGACATCATTCAGGCGAGGGCGGTGGGCGTAGGGGTCGGGATCGTGGACCACGTCACGATCGATCGCATCAACATCCTGCAGGCGACGCGCCTGGCGATGTCGCAGGCCCTGGCCGCGCTCGCGCTGGAGCCGGAGCTGGTGCTGACCGACTTCGTGGAGGTGCCGGGACTCAGATGCCCGCAGCGGAATCTGGTGGAGGGCGATCGGCGGTCGGCCTCGGTGGCGGCGGCCTCCATCATCGCCAAGGTGACACGCGATCGGATCATGGAGGCGGCCGATCGCGACTTTCCAGTGTACGGGTTCGGGCGGCACAAGGGCTACGCGACGCCGGAGCACCGGGACGCGCTGGAGCGCCACGGGCCGTGCCCGCTGCACCGTCGCACCTTCGCGGGGATCTGGAGTCAGCTGACGTTGTTCTCTCGGATCGAGCGGCAATGGATCGATGCCGATTCATGATGAACGATCTCGTGGCGGTCAAGGAGTAGGGCACGTGCCGACCGATACTCGAAAGGTCACCGGACTGAGGGGCGAAGAAGAGGCGGCCCGGTTCCTGGCCCGCAGCGGCTTCGCCATCCTGGAACGCAACGTCCGCACCCGTGCGGGGGAGATCGACCTCGTGGCGAAGGAGGGCAAGACGCTCGTCTTCGTCGAGGTCAAGACGCGCCGGGACATGGAAGGCGATCCGCCTCAGGCCGCGGTCAACACGCGCAAGCAGAACCGGCTCGGGAAGCTGGCCCACGGCTATCTCAAGCTCAAGCGTCTCCGGCAGGTCTCCTGCCGCTTCGACGTCGTCTCCGTGATCTTCAACGACGAAGGCGCGGTCAAGGCCATCCGCCACATCCCGAATGCGTTCTCAGTATCCGCGTGGTAGGGCGAGGTGAGCCGAAGGCGAGCCGAGCGGATACAAAAGAGCTTGAAGAAGTAGAGGAGAGTCCGCTGCACCGCGACGAGCTGTTCCGAAACGTACTCCCCCTCGACCCCGGGCGGACGGCGCTGCTCGTCGTCGACATGCAGCGCGCCTTCGTGGAGGCGGGCCAGGCCATGGAGGTCCCGCCGGCCCGCGACGTCGTGCCGCGCATCCAGGAGCTGCTGGCGATTTTTCGGGAGAAGCACCTCCCGGTCGTTTTCACCGAGTTCACCTACTCGCCGGCCGCGCCTCTGCTGGTCGGCGAGCTACACCCGGAGCACCGTCCCGCCGCTCCCGGCGCGGCGGCCGGCTTCGGGCGGCCGTCTTCTTCGTGCCTCGAGGGCGAGGACAATGCCCGCGTCGTCCCCGAGCTCGCGCCTCGCGCCGACGAGCTGGTGGTGCGCAAGCACTACGACGACGGCTTCAACGGCACCGTCCTCGATGGCGCCCTCCGCTCGCGAGGCGTCACGACCGTGGCGATCACCGGGACCATGACCGACATCTGCGTCCTCGCCACCGTGATCGGTGGCTTCAACCGCGAGTACCGGATGCTGGTGGTCGAGGACGGGGTGGCCACGCTGTGGCCGGTGATCCAGCGGGCCACCCTCGACATCATCCGCCGCGCCTACGCTCGCGTGCTCTCGGCCAAGGAGCTGGCCGACGAGCTGGCGCGCTGGTGAACGCGCGGCGCCCCGTGCTAAGGTCGACCAGATGATCAACGGGCTCCGCTTCCACGGATGCATGCCGGCCAACATCCTGCCCTTCACCGCCGATCTCGCGGTCGACGAGCCGGCCTACCGGAAGCACCTCCGCTGGCTCGCCGATGCCCCGGGCGTCACCGGCATCGTGACCAACGGTCACGCCGCGGAGGTGGCCTCGCTCACCCGCGAGGAGCGCAAGGAGACGCTCGCCATCGCGCTCGACGAGGTGGCGGGCAAGGTGCCGGTCGTGGCCGGAGTCTACTGCGACGGGACGCGGGAGGCGGTGGAGCTCGCGCGCGACGCGCGCGCCGCGGGCGCGGCGGGCCTGCTCGTCTTCCCGCCGACCCTCTTCATGTGGGGCGCGCAGGTGAAGCCCGACATGGTGCTGCGACACTTCCAGACGCTGGCCGACGCGGTGGACCTGCCGCTGATCGTCTTCGAGTACCCGCCGGCCTCCGGCATCGGCTATAGCCCGGAGACGCTCGCCGAGCTGTGCAAGATCCCCACCGTCGCGGGCGTGAAGGATTGGTCGAACGAGATCGTGGCTTACGAGAAGAACCTGCGCGCGCTGCGCGGATCCGGCCGGCCGGTGGCCATGCTGTCGTCGTTCACCATGTCGCTGATGGCCACCTTCCTGCTGGGATCCGACGGCTGCATCTCGGGCATGGGCAGCGTCGCGGCCGACCTGCAGGCTGGCCTCTTCGCGGCGGTCCAGGCGGGACGACTTGACGAGGCGCGCCGTCTCAACGACCGGATGGCCCCGCTCGTCAACGTCTTCTACGCGCCCCCGTTCGTGGACATGCACAATCGCATGAAGGAAGCCCTCGTGATCCTGGGGCGCATCCCGGCCGCCCACGTGCGGCCGCCGCTCACCGCCGTCTCCGACGACGAGCGCCACCGGATCCGGCTGGCGCTTCGGGCGTCCGACCTCTCGTCCTAGTCTCCGCCGCCGCGCGGCGGGCATTCGGGCCGTCGACGTGCGCCCTTTCGCCCCACCGCCCCTTTGCGGTTGCGCCCCAAGGCCCTTTACGGTATAACCCCGCCAATCTTCTCCTTCCCAGCGAGGTGGAATGGCAGGTCCAGCCGGTCGCAGTTCCGACGAAGAAGCTCTCCTCCAGAAGGCGATGCGGGTCCTCCCGGGAGGTGTCCTGGGCGGGTACTACGCCCCGCAAGAGCTGGCCTTCGTCGTCCGCGAGGCCCGCGGTCCGAGGCTCTACGACTTCTCCGGCCGGGAGTACATCGACTACATCCTGGGCAGCGGCCCGCTCGTCCTGGGCCACGCCCATCCCGCGGTGGTGGCCGCGGTCGAAGGCCAGCTCCGCAAAGGGACGACCTACTTCCAGCTGAGCGAGCCGACGCTCAACCTGGCCGAGGAGATCTGCCGGGCCGTCCCGTGCGCGGAGCAGGTGCGCTTCTGCGGTAGCGGCAGCGAAGCGACCTTCTTCGCGCTCCGGGTGGCGCGCGCGTTCCGGAAGCGGGACAAGATCCTCAAGTTCGAGGGCGGCTTCCACGGTGTGCACGACTACTCGCTGATGAGCGTGGGACCGCGGGAGCCGAAGGCGTTCCCCGCCCCCACCCCGGACTCGGCGGGCATTCCCCACGCCATCCAGGGCGAGGTCCTGGTCGCGCCGTTCAATGATCTGGCCGAGGCCCAGGCCATGATCGAGGCGCACCATCACGATCTGGCCGCCGTGATCATCGAGCCCTTCCAGCGGCTGATCGTGCCGCAGCCGGGCTTCCTGCAGGGCGTGCGGGAGATCACCGCGCGCCTCGGGGTGCCGCTGGTCTTCGACGAGATCGTCACCGGCTTCCGCTTCGCCTACGGGGGCGCCCAGCAGTACTACGGCGTCGTGCCCGACCTCGCCGCCTTCGGCAAGATCGTGGGCGGCGGCTTCCCCCTGGCCGCGGTGGCGGGCCGCCGGGAGATCATGCGGCACTTCTCCCACGAGCTGGACGGCTCGGGCGAGTTCGTCCAGCAGGCCGGCACGCTCAACGGCAACCCGATCGCGGCGGCCGCCGGCCTCGCCACCCTCTCCGAGCTGCGGAAACCCGGGACCTACGAGCGGCTGTTCGCGACCGGCGCGCGCCTCATGCAGGGGCTCGAGGCCGCGGCGCGGCGGGCCGGGCTCCCGGCGCAGGTGACCGGGGACGCGCCCGTATTCGAGATCTACTTCACCGACCGCCCAATCACCGACTACCGAGCGACGCTGAGCGCGGATCGCGCGCGGCACGCGGTCTTCACCCGGGAGATGCTCACGCGCGGGGTGGTGAAGGCCGCGCAGAAGTTCTACGTCTCGCTCGTCCACACCGACGCCGAGGTGGCCCGCACCATCGAGGTCTTCACCGACGCGCTGGCCGCGGTGGCGGGAACCTCTCACTGAGCACAACGATTACGCTGACAACGAGCGCGGCGGGCGGAGCGGTCCGCTCGACCATGCTGGTGCCACCCCCGTGGGGGGCCGCCGTCGGTCAGGCCAAGCCGTACAAGATCGGCACGCTGCGGCCCCTCTCGGGCACCGCAGCGGCCATGCCCAGGGCCTCCTGGGCATCTGGAAGCGGCGGCTGAACCAGTAGGGCCCCTCCCCCTGCCCTCTCCCCACGGGGAGAGGGAGATCAGGAGCCGGTGCTGCCGAAACCGCCCGCGCCGCGACGGCTTCCCGGCAGCTCGCGCACCTCCACCAGCTCCGCTCGCGCCACCGCCTGGATCACGACCTGCGCGATGCGCTCGCCGCGCTGGATCACCACCGGGCGCGCCCCGTGATTGACGAGGAGCACGCGGACCTCGCCGCGATGGCCCGAATCGATCAGGCCCGGGGCATTCAGCACGGTCACTCCCGAGCGGAGCGCTAGCCCCGAGCGCGGCATCACCAGCCCCGCGTAGCCGTCGGGGACCGCCACCCGCGGCCCGTCGGCACCAGCTCTCGACCGCCCGGCTCGAGGGCCACCGTCCCCGCCGCGGCCAGGTCGAGGCCCGCGTCTGCCTCGCGCGCGTAGGCGGGAAGGGCGACGGCCGGATCGCTCCGCACGACTTCGATGCGCACCGCGGAGTCGAGTCGCTCGGTCACGAGGGCGCTCTCCTACCCTCGACGGGGTCGTGAGACCGTGAAGTGATTGCGCGCTGATCCTGCGCCCTCGGCAGAGTAGCAGAAACCGAAGCCCGCTTGACAAATTTGGGAGCACGGCTCGTCGGGGTGTGCACCGTAACCAGGTAAGATCGTAAGCTTATTTCCATGGCCTTCGTCTTGCTACCTCCACGCCTCGAACGGAGGAGACGACGCGCCATGCGCTGGACACCGGGACCGTCGAGCTTGCTGAGGCTGGCCGCGATGATCACGCTCGGGCTGTCGCTCCTGCTCTCGGGCTGTGCTTCCGTCCTTCACGACGCGCCCCAGACCGTGGCCGAGGAGAAGGACGGCTGGTCCCACTGCCCGCGTGGCCAGTCCGCCACCCTCACCGTGCTCTGCCTGCAGCGCTAGCCGGCCCGCCATGCGCTTCCTCGCCGACGCCCTACGCCTGCGCGCGCTCGCACTGGCGCTCTCCGGTCTGTGCCTCTGGCCCGCCGCTCCCGCACGAGGCGATGGCTCACCCGACGTG
>Ga0187893_10007342_pt1 | contig 18112 bp, 12 predicted proteins | sample MA1701074metaG_FD_139574 | JGI IMG/M metagenome (GOLD analysis project Ga0187893, IMG submission 139574) | White microbial mat communities from a basaltic lava cave in the Kipuka Kanohina Cave System on the Island of Hawaii, USA - MA170107-4 metaG ... | reverse complement strand
GAGCGTCAACCTGAGCGTGACCGCCCCCCAGGAGATCCTGGACTGGCAGGGCGACATGGCGCGGACCGTGGAGTGCCACCGTGGGGCCGCCGTGGACAAGTTCCCCCACCTTCCCAAGAGGTACGAGGTCCCCCATGGCGAGATCTCCTACTCCCACCCGGCGACATGGGCCCCTGTCGCCGGTTATCTGGTGCAGGAGAAGTTCGCGGACTATGTCTTCGCCCCCACTCGGTCCGCCAGCACTCCGAAACAGGGCCAGGATCTGACGCTTGCCGCTGACGCTGCCAAGCGCCTGTTTCTCTCCTGGGGGCCGGCTCCCGATGCGCCGCTGAGCTACGACGCGGTGCGGGAGCAGGCCGAGCAGCACTGGCAGACACGGGCCAACAACCTGATGTGGATGGGGACCCGCGTCAGCAACGATGTCTGGATCGCCGACGGGATCGTACAGCAGGGAACGCTGGATTCGATCCCTCCGGGCCGGCACCACAAGTTCCGCGCCTGGGCTTGGCGGCGCAGCGGCACGGCCTACTTCGCCGTGGGGCAGCTCCAGGGGGTCAAGGTCGGACGCCGGCTGATGAGCGGGGCTCTCACCCAGGACGAGTGGGAGATGCACCTCGAAGAGATGTTCCAGTCGATCGTCTACTGATTCGGCACGACGTCGGAGTCACAGCGCAGTGAGGTGGTCCCTGCTGGCGGCGGCTGCAGCCGCCTCGCTCCTGACTCTCCAGTCGGCCATCGCCGCCGACCCGCTCCCTCCCGCGCTCATCGACGCGCCCGCGGTCAAGGCGGCCCTCGCCGATGCCGACGCCAGCCTGGATCAATTCGTCGAGGAGTGGATCACCATCGCTCAGACTCCTGCCCCATCGGGCCAGGAGCGACGGCGGGCCGACTATATCGAGAGGAGGTTCCGTGAGCTGGGGCTTCAGGTGCTCTCCCGTGATCCCGCCGGAAACGTCGTCGGGATCATCAAGGGAAAAAACAGCTCGGTCAAGAAGGTCGCTCTGGTGGCCCACATGGACACCGTGGCCGGGGCGGACGCCGACCATTCGGTGAAGCGGCTGCCCAACGGGGGGGATTCGAGGCTGCAGGCACCCGGTATCCGTGACGACTCCTCGGGTCTGGGCGCCCTGCTGGCGGCCGCGGCTCTGTTGAAGCGGCATGGCCTGCGTCCCGCGGCCGACACCTACATCGTGGCGTCGGCGCAGGAAGAGATAGGACTCAAGGGGGCGGAGCGGTTCGTCGAGGACCATGGCGCCGATCTGGGCGCCTTCATCGCCGTGGATGGGCAGCTCGGCCAGATCTCGTATGCCGCCTCCGGCATCGTCTGGCTCAAGCTGCGCTTCAAGGCCGAGGGGGCCCACACGCTGCGCTCGCACGAGAAGCCCAACGCCGTCCTGGCGGCGGCCCGGGCCATCGAGAGAATCAGCGCCATCCCCCTCAGACGATCCCCGGAGGCGCTCGAATCATGGCTCAACATCGGCTCGATGGGCGGAGGGGATGTTCCGAACGCTGCCGCGCGCGATGCCTGGTTCACCGTGGACATCCGGTCCAACGACCCGGAGGTGTTCGCGGAGCTGGAGTCAAAGGTCGTAGAGATCGGCAGGCGGACGGCGCGGGAGCTGGGGGTGGAGTTCGACCTGGAGACGATGCACCGGATGGCCGGCGCCAGCATCCGAGGTTCCGAGAGATCGACCCTGGTTCGCGCCGCCCAGAGCGTCCTGCGACACCTCGGATGGGAGCGGATCCATCTGACCCCACGCGGGACAGCCGACCACAACGTCGCCATTGCGCGTGGAATCCCGGGAATCGCCCTGGGTGTCACGACGGGCGACGGCGCTCATACCCCCCATGAATACGCCGATGTGGGTCCCTACTCCACGGGGGTGAAACAGCTCCTGCTTCTGATTCTGATCCCGCTCACCTGAGGGTCGCTGGACCCGCTCCGACGGTCAGGCCCCCTTCGAATACGACAGGGCGGTCGCGATGGCTCCCCAATCCCTCGGAACCCCCCTGAAAATAGCGCTTGACAGGGGCGGAGCCGAAAAGGTATAACGCCCCGATTTTTCGGGCTGACTCTGGAAGGGGATGAGGTGCTAACCACCTGATTTTCAGCCAGTTAACTCGAACGGCTGGAAGAGCCTGCGGGGCGGGCAATATCAGAAGACCCCACGGACATAGGCTCTCCAGCAAGAGAATCCACGTTGCGGCCGTTTTCCCGACTCTGACGGGAGGAGACGTTCCACAGGCCGCATCGAGGTAGGCGCCAGGCATTGGCGCTGTTCATACCCCCCAACTCCTTGGACATCCTCACCTCAGCACGGGGGCTGTTAAGCAGGCCAGCCTTCCTGCCCTCGATATGGCGCAGGAGTTACTCGATATGCGGGTAAAGCCCGGGCTCAGGGGCCGTTCCGCCTGAGCGTGCAGAAGGAGGTGAGGAGGCAAGCGATTTCAAGCGCTCGACCGCAGCACACATCGAAAAAGACCAATCCGCGCGGGCCAGAGAGCCGCTCGCGGTTTTCACTCGATAACAGTGCTTGATCAGGCATTCGACTGATGACATCGAAGGAGGAAAAGCAGAAATGAAGAAACTTGGAATGTTCCTTCTGGGCTTCGCGGCGCTGGTCCTCGCCGGCACAGCCGCCCAGGCCGCCATGGAGGATGACAACGACAACAAGTTCACCCTCCACGGGGAGATCAGGTTCCGGGGAGAGTGGTGGGACAACCTCAGCGACTTCACCGACTCCGGAAAGGACCCCAATAGCGTCACCTTCAACACCAACGACAGCCTCGACATGTATCCGTACCGGGTGCGTCTGGCCGCCCGGGGCGAGCTGGGTCACGACATCTGGATCTTCGGCGAGCTCCAGAACTCCGGCGTGGCGGGGGACCGCTTCGCGGAGACCGTCAACGTGTTCGGCCATTCCGACACGCTGATCTTCGGCGGGGGCGAGACGACGCTGTACCAGGGTTATGTGAAGATCAAGGACGTCGCCGACTCTGTTCTGGACGTGGCCTTCGGCCGGCAGGAGATCGTCTTTGACCGCGGCCTCCATTTCAGCAGCCTGGACTTCTACAACGGGATCTCCCACGACGGCGTGATGGCCGCCTGGGACTGGGACAACTTCGCGATCCACGGCTTCTGGACCAAGGTGAACGAGTCGAACGTCTTCTTCGGCTTCTTCGACGGGGACAACGACGCCGACAACAACCTCTACGGCGCCCACTTCAAGCACATGACGGGCAAGGACGAGGATCAGGACGTCGCCTACTACCTGTTCTACCAGACCCAGAACGTCGGCGGTCTGGACAACACGGAGGATCGCGGCGCCATCTGGACGCTGGGAGGCCGTTGGGGCAGGACTCTGAAGGGCGAGTCCGGCTGGGTCTGGAACGCCGAGCTGGCGCTCCAGGGAGGCGACTTCTCCTGCTACTTCGCTCCGGGCACCTTCACCGGCGACTGCTTCACGGCGTCCAACGAGGAATCGACCCTGGACCACAAGGCCTGGGTGTTCGAAGGGGCGCTCGGGTACAACTGGCACGAAGGGAAAACCGACCAGAAGATCTGGGGCAGCGCGACCTGGGCGACGGGAGACGACGACCCGAACGACTCGGACAACGATGCCTACTCCCCGCTCTACACGGATTTTCACAACAGGCTCGGGTACGCGGATCTGTTCGCCGTGACCAACATCCAAGCCTACAGCGTCGGATACAAGATCAACGTGGATGACAGGCACGCGTTCGGCGTCGCGCTCTGGAACTTCAGCCAGGCCGAGCATGAGACCGATACACTGTCGCCGCTCACCTTCGCTTCCACCGGGGATGCTCTCGCGTCGGCCTGCTTCGACGACGTGACGCCCCCCGCGGGCGAGAGCTGCAGCGACGACCTGGGCAACGAGCTGGACCTGTTCTACAACTACTACCTGACCGAGAACTTCTCGTTCGACACCGCCCTGTCCTGGTTCGAGCCGGGCGATGCGATCGAGGATCACTGGAGTGGGTTCGGCTCCGAGGACGCGGGCGACGACGCGGCGTGGAGGTTGACGGCTCAAGCGCGAGGTCGCTGGTAAGTCAGCACCCGACGCGAAAGCCGCAAGCTGCAAGATGACCCCCGGGGGAGAGGATCCTCCGGGGGTTTTTTCATGTCTCAGGCAGTCAGCGCTCGGAGCTGGTCGAAGAAGTCGGGAAACGACTTGCCGACGCATGACGGGTCGGTGATCCGCACCCCGGGCACGGCCAGCCCGGTCAGGCTGAACGCCATCGCCAGGCGGTGGTCCCCTTGCGGGTCGATGTCGCAACCTCGCAAGCCGGCTGGTCCCTTGGGGGGCGGGGTGACGGTGAGAAAGTCAGGGCCGGTCTCGGCGCCTCCCCCCAGGGCCCGCACGCAGGCTGCGACCGACTCGACCCGGTCGGTCTCTTTTCCCCGGAGGTGGGAGATCCGGCTCAGGGTCGTGGGCCCCCGGGTGAACAGGGCGACGGCGGCCAGCGTCGGAGCGATGTCGGGCGTATCGGCCAGATCGGCCTGGATCCCGTGCAGGGTCCCAGGCTCCGCCTCCACCTCCAGCCCTCCCGCCTCCCGCCTGACGATGCACCCCATCGCCTCCAGCAGATCCAGGAATCTCAGGTCTCCCTGTCTGGAGTCTGCGGGGATCCCGGTGACCCGGACCCTTCCCCCCGCGATCGCGGCGGCGGCGAAAAAGTAAGAGGCGCTCGACGCGTCTCCTTCCACCGGATAGTCAACAGGCCGATAGGAGGAGCCCGCCGGCACCCGGAACCTGGAGTATCCATCGCGGTGGACCGCGGCGCCGAACCTCTCCATCACCTGGATCGTGAGATCCACGTACGGGCGCGACACCAGATTCCCCGCCACCTCGATCTCCAGGTCGGAGGCGCCGCAGGGAGCGACCATCAGCAGCGAAGAGAGATACTGGCTCGAGACGTCCCCTCTGAGCCGCGCGCGCCCGCCGGGAAAGCCGCCGGCCAGGATCTCCACCGGAGGGCAGCCGTCGCCATTGAGCGATCGGATCGACACCCCCAGGGAGCCGACCGCCTCGATCAGATCCGCCACGGGGCGCTGGCGCATCCTCGGGGATCCATCCAGCAGGAACCGCCCCCGCCCGAGACAGCAGATTCCCGTCAGGAGCCTCAGCGGCGTGCCGGCGTCGCCCAGGTCAAGCGTCGCCCCGCGCGAAGGAATCCCGCCCGATCGCCCCTCTAATTCCACGAAGGAGCTTCCACGCGAGACCTGGATCCCGAGGGCTTCGAGCCCTCGGGCCATCAGGAAGGTGTCGTCCGAGAGGAGAGGACCCCGCAGGGTGGACCTGCCTGACGCCAGCGCGGCGGCCGCCATCGCCCGGATCGTGAGGCTCTTGGAGGGAGGGGCCTGGATCTCCCCTTCCAGCGGGCCGGAAACCGGGATCGGCAGGGAGGCGCGCGGCTCGTCGCGGCTCATCGGGAGATTATATTCACGGTGCCAAGCTTGCCGAGTCATGTATCCCGTATGGGAGTGACACTTGAGCCAACCCGCCCTGGTCTCAGCCGTTCTGATGCTCGCCCTGCAGGCGGCGACGCCTCACGGGCCGGGGTTCGAGCTACAGGTCGTCTCCCCGGACCCTCTGATGCTGGTGGGGCGATGCCGCATCGTGGCGCAGGCCCGGGACCCGTATGGCAAGCCCTACTCGAGGATCGCCTACATGACGCTGGCGATTGATGGGCGGGCGCTGCCGCCCGACTCCGCCTCACCGTTCGAATGGGAGGTGGACCTTGGGCCCGACTTGAGGCGTCACAGGCTCGATCTCACCGCAGTGGACAGAACCGGGCGGAAAGCGGCGCTCGGTCTGCTCTCCGAGCAGCGTGGCTTCGTGGAGGCCGTGAGGGTCAACCTGGTGGTGGTGCCGGCGGTGGTGCGGGCTCTCGAGGCCGCGCAGGGCGGCGGGGGAGTGATCGCTGGACTGACCTCCGCCGACTTCGTGATTCTCGAGGACGGCGTCCCGCAGCCTCTCACATCATTCTCCAGCGAGCAGGTGCCCGCCTCGGTGGCGATCGCCCTGGACAACAGCCGGAGCATGGAGGGACATCTCTGGTCGGTGCAGAAGGCGGTCGCGCAGTTCATCGAGAGCCAGCCTCCCGGCTCCGAGCTCTCTCTCATGACTTTCAACGACCAGGTTTTCCTCGAGCACGACTTCACGCGGGACATCCGGAAGCTGAAGGCGAGCGTGGCGGCCATCCGTGCCGAGGGGATGCGCACGGCCCTGTACGACACCGTGCGGACGGCCTCGAAGCATCTTTCCTCGCGATCGGACGCGCGGGTCCTGATCCTCTTCACCGACGGCGATGACACGGTGTACGAGGGGGACCAGGGGTATCTGCGCAGCTCGATTGATGCCGCGCAGGGCGCGGATGTCTCGATCTATGGCGTTCTCTATGGGGGATCTGGCGCGCGGGCGCGATCTGCCGGCGATGATTCCGACGAGCTCACCCCGCTCGAGAGGCTGGCCAGCGAGACCGGTGGCGAGGTCGTCATGGCGGCCGGGCCCGCCGACTTGAGGGCCGCCTTTGGCAGGCTGACCGCCGCGCTCTCGGGCCGGTATGTGCTGGGATACGAGACCCCCGAACCCGGAAAGCCAGGCTACCGGAGCATCGAGGTGCGTGTCTGTAAGCCAGGGGTCAGCGTGCAAGCGAGACGCGGATACACGGTCCGCTGACGGGAAAGCAGGGGGGAGCTCGCGTTGAAGGCCCGGATACCTTGCACTATACTCGGCCACGCTTCGGAAGGAACGCGGTTCACATCGTCCTCATGGTCCTCATGGTCCCCCTTGGCCGCGAAGCTCAGGAAGTCCAAGATGCATCATGCGCAGCGCGCAGCCATGTCGTCTCCACCTCGACCCCGCCGCCGGATTCCTAGGCCGTTCATCCTGCTCGCCATGGCTTCCTTGCTGGCATCCGCCTCATGGCCGCTCGCGGTCCAGAAGAGCGCTGCGACTCTCCAGCTCGAGTTCGGAGTCAAAGTGGCGATGAAGGGCTCCTGGAACGAGGCCGCCTTCAGATTCCAGAAGGCCGTTGACGCCGATGAGAACAACGCCAGGGCCCACAACAATCTGGGAGTGGCGCGAGAGAACCTGGGTCAGTTCGAGGCCGCCCGCGCCGCCTACGAGAAAGCCCTTCAGCTCGAGCCCTCCGACCCCAGGATCCGCCTGAATCACGAGCGGCTGCTGAGCTTCCTGAAGTCCCAGCGCAGGGTGGCCGGTGCCCCGTAACAGGGTGGTGACAAACTCACGCACGCCGCAACCCTCCGGGCAGCAGGGGGTTGCGGCCGGATACTTCGTCGCTGGTCGTCGGCGATTACCAGAATCGCGCTCCTCCTCGCTCCTCGCCTGCGGCTCGCAAGCCCCTGCGGCGCGGCCTACGCGAGCCTGTCACCACCCTGTCAAGACAGGCGTTTCTCTCGCGCTGGCCATGGCAGCCGCGACGATGCTTGCCGTTGGAGGCGTCATCGAGGTGCAAGTCAAGCTCCCCACCTCACAGAAGATGGAGACCTCCGGGATGAGCCGTCTGCTGGTGGGCGGCTTCCGGTCCAACGATCATCCCGACCTCGATCTCGAGCGAGAGCTGAATCAGTTGTTCCGCGGGCTCCTGCGCAAGAGCACCAAGTTCGAGGTGCTGGATGTCGATCCGCTGCCGCTTCCCGAGCAATCGATCGAGGAGGCGATCCGCAACACCGCCTACTGGAAGCGCCTCGGCGCCCGATTCAACGCCGATCTGGTGATCGGAGGGACCCTGGATTTCACGGCCCGGGATCAGTCAGGCTTCATCCAGGAGGACGTCGTCTCCGAGCTGACGGGCCACCGGATGCGGCGGTCGCGATGGGTTGACAGAGAGGGCTTCAAGATGGAGCTGGGGGTGTATTTCTTCCGGGGCTCCTCCGGGGAATTGGTGTACGAGGACCACTTCACCGAGGAGGCCGCCTTCGAGGGGAAGTCCAACGACGAGCTGACTGTCCTGCATCAGCTCTTCGAGAGAGTGGCCGAGAGCACGCTGGGGATCCTGACGCCTCGCACCAAGGTGGAGACCAGATACCTGTTCACGGAGTGACGCCGACATGTGGAGCCAGGGGGGTGGATCGGCATTACCGAGGAAGACGGGGCGGCTGGCGCTCGCAGCCGCCGTCGCTGTTGCTGGCCTTCTCGCGCAGGAGGCCTGGGCCCAGTTCGGCTACTTCGGCAAGAACAAGGTCATTTACGAGAAGTTCGACTGGCAGATCTATCGCGCCCCTCACTTCGACGTCTATTACTACCCCGAGGAGGAGCAGTTCCTCGAGCAGATCGTCTCCTACGCAGAGAGCGCCTACCTGTACCTGAGCAAGGCCCTGGACCACGAGCCCAAGTTCCGCATCCCGCTGATCTACTACAAGACCCACGGAGACTTCGAGCAGACCAACATCGCGCTGGAGTTTCTCCCCGAGGGGGTGCTCGCTTTCGCCGAGCCGCAGGAGCGCCGGATGGTCATGCCGATCGATCAGCCCAGCGACAAGCTGTATGGAGTGCTCGCCCACGAGCTGACGCACATCTTCACCTACAGCATCCTGTACCAGGACTCCACGGGCAGGGCCCTGAGAGCCAGACCCCCGGGCTGGGTGATGGAGGGGCTGGCATCGTACATGGCCAAGGACGAAAGCAGCCACGACATCATGGTGATCCGTGACGCCGTGGTGAACTTCCTGCTTCCTCCCATCACGAAGGTCCAGGGAGCGCACTACCTCGTCTATCGCTACGGCCACGCCGTGTTCGATTTCATCGAGCTGGAGTTCGGCCAGGAAGGCATCCGCAGCTTTCTCTCCGAGTACCGGAAGATTCTGCTGAGCGCCAACATCGAGAAGGCGATCAAAGAGAGCTTCGCGATCGAGGCGGAGGAGTTCGACCGGAGGTTCCGGCGCTACCTCATGAAGAAGTACATCCCGGTGCTGTTGGAAAACAACGAGCCGGAGGACCATGGCGTGGAGGTCGGGATCAAGCTGCCGGGAGTCGTCACCTTCTCGCCCGCGCTGTCCCCCTCCGGGGACCTGATCGCGGTGATGACCAACAAGGCCGAGGACCTGGATGTCTTCATCATCAATGCCAAGGACGGCGAGGTGATCCGCAACCTGACCCGAGGGTTGACCACCGAATACGACTACCTCATCACGGCGGTGTTCGAGGGGAAGAACGACCTGTCCTGGTCCCCGGGCGGCGACGAGGTGGCGGTGTTCGCTCGATCCGGCAACAAGCGGCTTCTGCTGCTGTTGAACGCGGTCACAGGCAAGAAAGTCCTCGAAGAAGAGCTGGACGTGGAGACGGCCGAATCGCCCGCGTTTTCACCCGATGGGAATCGCATCCTCTTCGCCGGCAACCGCGACGGCCAGGTGGACATCTTCGAGTACAACATCAAGACCAAGGCGCTCGCCAACATCACAGGCGACTCGTTCTACGATTCCAACCCGAGCTGGTCCCAGGACGGCAAGACGATTCTGTACAACAGGAGGATCAACGCGTACGAGAAGATCTTCCTGCTGAACTATGAGGACCCGGCGCAGAAGACTCAGGTGACGTTTGGTGAGACCAGCGAGCTCCAGCCGTCCTTCTCGCGGGACGGAAAGCGCGTCTATTATGCCTCCGACGGCGGAGGAGAGAAGATCTTCAACATCTACTCTCTGGATCTGGATACCGGCGAGATCAAGCAGTACACCAACGTCATCAGCGGGCACTTCAGCCCTCGCGAGCTGCCCGAGGCGGATCAGAAGCGCCGGCTGGTCACCACCGCCTACTGGCGTGGCAGATACCGGCTCTACACCGTGGATCTGGACAAGCCGGTGAAGGTCGTCAAGCCGGAGGAGCGCGCGGGAGAGCCCCAGGAGATCGTGCCGTTCGAGTCCACGCTGAAGCTGACGGTGGACGAGTCGGAGAAGCGGCCGTACGACGATCTCAAGTTCCACGTGGAGTCGCTGCCCAGCCCGGTGGGTGTCGGGGTGGCCAGCGACGGCACCATCATCGGAAACGCCTTTCTGGTCTTCTCGGATCTGCTGGGAGACCACCGTATGTGGGTCAACGCGGTGTCGGTAGGCTCCTTCACGAACCTGGATGTCGGGTACATCAACCTCAAGAAGAGGCTCCAGTGGTTCGTGGGAGCGTCGGACTACCGCGACTTCGTCGTGCTGCCGACCAGCTCCGGGCGGTTCGTCAGAGAAGAAACCAATCGAGTGACGCAGGCAGAAGGAGGGTTGTCCTTCCCCATCAGCACCTACACCCGGCTGGAAGGGACCGTGGGCGTGGTCAACAGAGACGTGATCGGGACCGACAGGCAGCTCGTCGAGGTTCAGGATCCCAACGGCGACACGCGACAGTTCGCCGAGCTCTCGTTCGACTTTCTCAACGGGACCTCACCGTTCGTTTCCGGCGCCATCATCAATGACACGGTCCGCTTCAGGGAGTTCGGCCCCCTGCACGGCAAGCGGGCGAACCTGTCCGTGACGGCCTATCCATCCTCCACGGGGGATCTCGGGTCGTTCAACATGTACGCGCTGGATTTCAGGGCCTACAAGAAGCTGACCAGCCGGTCGTTGCTCGCCTGGCGCGTCTTCGCAGGCATCCAGGATGGAGAGGGGGCCCAGCTCTTCAGCGTCGGCGGATTCAACCAGATCCGCGGCTACCGCTATCGCGAGTTCGTGGGAGATCGGGCCGCCTTCACCAACATCGAGCTGCGGTTTCCCCTCGTGGACGAGCTGAAGTTCCCCTTCGGGTCGATCCGCCAGATTCGGGGCCTGCTGTTTCTGGATGTCGGCGCCGCGTGGACCCAGGAGGGGCTGTACTGGGATAGAGAGATCTTCGCTTTCCGGGACTTCAAGTTCTATGACAGCGATGAAAACCGATTCCAGGATGGGCGCGCGTCCTACGGGCTGGGATTCTCGTTCAGACTCGGGGTGCTGGACCTGAACTGGACCTTCGCCCGAAGGCTGCCGTACGCCGAGACCCGGGATACGGCCCTATGCGACGCGGCGATCGCCACTTCCTTCAGCGCCATAGCCTCGGATTGCGAGCTGGGGGAGACGAAGGACTCCGGGTTCAAGTCCGACTTCTACATCGGCTATGCGTTTTGAGCCGTCCGGGGCCTCGGCCTCATCGCGCCAGATGACGGCGCAGCGATAGAGCGCTGCCCGTCAGCCCGATCAGCAGCCCCGCGGCGGGCACGGCCAGGGTCTGCACCGGCGAGATGAATCGCCCGCTCAGAAGGCTCGCGACGCTGCTGCCTGTCCGCGCCGCGTAGTCGGCCACCGCCAGGTGTCCCGCGTAGAGCAGCCCCAGCGCCAGCGCGGCCCCGGCCAGCCCCTGGAGCATCCCCTCCACCAGAAACGGCCCACGGATGAAGCCGCCGGTCGCTCCCACCAGCCGCATGATGAAGATCTCGTCCCTGCGCGATTGGACGGTGAGCCGGATCACGTTGAAGATGATGAACGCCGAGGCGGCGGCCACCACGCCGCCCAGCCCGTAACCGACCCGCGACACGACAGCCACGATCGAAAGCAGCCGGCGCGACTCCTGCTCGTTGTCCTGGACCATCTCCACCAAAGGAGAGGCCTTCAGCTCCGCGATCAGGGCCCCGGTGGCAGCCTCCCGCTCGCTTGCCTCGCCGCGCACGGCGACCTCCAGCGAGGCGGGCAGTGGGTTGACCTGGAGCGAGTCCGCGGCCTCCGTCAGCGACGCGAAGCGGGAACGGAAGATCTGCAGGGCTTCCTCACGCGTCACGTAGCGGGCCTCGCGCACGATGGGGCGGGACTGGACGGAGGCGACCAGGGCCTTCACCTCCTCGGAGCGCTGTTCGACGGCGTCGTCTCTGAAGTAGGCGTTGACCTGGACCCGGTTCCAGTCCTGTGCCAGCGTCTCGAGGTTGCCCGCCAGAAGAAGGAAGCCGCCGGGGATGGTCAGCGACGCCGCGATGATGGCCACGGTGACGGCGCTGGACCCTCGGCCGCGATAGAAGCCGACGAGCGCCTCCCGGACGAAGTATCGCAGCCGCTGGAGCGTCATGTCTGGGGATTCCGCGGTGACGGTGGCCCCGGCCGCTGCGCTCCGCCGCCGCCGACTCCAACCGCTCGGCCAGCGTCTCCGCCGTCGTCTCGCCGGGCGATTCCCTCTGAGCTCAGATTCACCTGCTCGCGCCGGACTCCGCCGCCGTCCTCGCGGGGAGTCGTTACCGGCGCTGCGCTAATGCGGCCTACGGCCATCGTCACCCGCGGACCTGTCAGGGTCGGAGCCATGATTCGCCTGCCGCTGTGACAGCCCTCTGACCTGCCGTCACGCCGGCATCGACGACCCGTCCGGCGGAGAGCTGGATGACCCTGCGGCCGAAGCGGCGGATCATCTGCCGGTCATGCGTGGCCACCAGGACGGTCGTGCCGTGCGCGTTGACCTCGCGGAGCAGCCCCACGATCTCCTCGGCCAGATCGGCGTCGAGGTTGCCGGTCGGCTCGTCGGCCATCAGGATCAGCGGCTCGTTGACCAGCGCGCGCGCGATCGCGGCGCGCTGCTGCTCGCCTCCCGAGAGCTGAATCGGATACATGTTGATCTTGTGCTGGAGCGAGACCTGCGCGAGCACCTTCATCGCCCGTGGCTTCTGGGCCTGCCGCGGCGCATCCACCGCCTCCTGCACCAGCATCAGGTTCTCCAGGATCGTCCGGTTCTGGATCAGCTTGAAGTCCTGAAACACCACTCCCATCGCCCGGCGCAGGTACGGGACATCCCGCGGGCTCATCGCAGCCAGGTCGTGTCCGTTGACCTGGATCGTCCCTGACGTGGGCAGCTCCTCGCGCAGCAGCAGCCGCAGCAGCGTCGTCTTGCCGGCGCCGCTCGGCCCGGTCAGAAACGCGAGCTCCCCCTTGTCGATTTCCAGCGTGACGTCCGAGAGGGCCGTGCTTCCATGAGGGTATGACTTGGTCACGTGTTGCAGCCGAATCATCGCGGCGCATTATAGGCTCATCCGAACGGATCTTCCTCACGCCACCTATCCATCGTCCTTGCGGCGCGGTGTTTCTTCAGAAGGTAGGCCAGCACGAACAGCAGGGAGATGACGAGCCACAGGGCAGCCGACGATGTCAGGATCGCCGCCCACCGCGTCCTGCCACGCAGCTCGGCGGACCATGCCGCCTCGTCAACGCTCAGCGCCACGCCGGCGGCGGCCTGATAGGCGCGCTCGAAGTCGAGCCCTTCGCGCAGACTCGTCAGAATGCGCGAGGGAAGCGCCGGCGTATGTCGCTGCATGGCGAACCGGGCGAACGAGAACGACCCGGCGTAGGCGGTGCGGGGGGACAGATCGGAGTCGCGAGCCTCGAATGAGTCCGTCAGGCCCGATAGCGGATGGGCCGAGGTGGGAATGGTCGAGATCCAGAGGTACATGAAGTCCATCCACTCCCCGTCGCGCGCCAGGTTGGCCGCCACCCCCTCGCGGAACCAGATCGGCATCAGGCGCGCGCCGGCCCCCGCCGCCTCGAACATCATCAGATGTGCGATCTCGTGCGCCACGACTCCCAGGAGCTGGCGCTGTCTGTAGCTGCCGAGGCGGTCGGCGCGGATCACCACGGTGCGCTCGCGGGGCAGGGCGAGCCCCGCGGCCCAGATCGGCATCCCGGATGCCTGAGGGATGCCGGATTCCGCATCGCGCGAGATCAGGTAAAGGGTGGACTCGGGAAGTGACCGGGCTCCCAGCTCGGACATGAGCCGGGAGATGATCCCCGGCATCGCGGTGGCGATTCTTTCCGCCTCCGCTGAGAGCCCTGGCTCCGAGAGGATCGTGAACGGAGGAGCCTCGGTTCTGGCGAGCCGCTCCGGGTCGAGCAGTAGGGAGGCGGCGAGAAACCAGGCGGCGCCCACCTGTGGTCTCCAGGAGCCCGTCCGAGTCATGGCTTGGGCTGCCCGGAGGGTCGCGGCGGCGCGCCGTGGTCTGCGTCGTCGCCGCTCCTCCCCGACCCAGAGGTCGCCTTCGTCGCGGCTCCTGGCATCCAACGGCGCGGCGCTCGCAACACGACCCGAGCCATGACTCGGACGGGCTCCTAGCCCTGGAGCTTGTCCTTGAGAATCTTGTTGAGAAGGGCAGGGTTGGCCTTCCCTCCGGTGGCCTTCATCACCTGCCCCACGAACCACCCGAGCGTGGCCGTCTTCCCCTTGCGGTAGGCCTCCACCTGGGAGGGGTTCTCCGCGATCACTTTCTCGACGGCGGCCGCGATGCTCGCCTCATCCGAGATCTGCACCAGCCCCTTGCTCTTGATGATCTCCGCGGGGTCGCCTGCGCCCGCGAACATCTCGTCGAAGACCGATTTGGCGATCTTGCCCGAGATGGTGCCGTCGTCGATCAGCCGGATCAGCTTGGCCAGGGAGGCCGGCGTCACGGGCGACTGCTCGATGCCCCTCTTGGCGGCGTTGAGCCGTCCCATCAGCTCGCTGCTGACCCAGTTGGCCGCCGCCTTCGGGTTGCCGCATCCTCTCGCGACCTGCTCGAAGTAATCGGCCAGCGGCTTTTCGAGCGTCAGAAACGAGGCGTCCTGGGCCGGCAGGCCATGCTCCTTGAGGAACCGCTCGCGCCTGGCATGGGGAAGCTCGGGCAGCGCGCCGCGCACCTGCTCGATCCAAGTCTCCGGGATGATCAGAGGCGGCAGGTCCGGCTCTGGGAAGTAGCGATAGTCCATCGCCTCCTCCTTGCTGCGCATCGGATGGGTGACGCCGCTGTCGGCGTCGAAGAGGCGCGTCTCCTGGACGATCCGCTCGCCGCTGCGCAGCGCCTCGGTCTGCCGCGCGATCTCGTGCTCCAGGGCCCGCGTGACGTTGCGGAACGAGTTGAGGTTCTTGATCTCCACCTTGGTCCCGTACCGGGGCTCTCCTATGGGCCTCACCGAGACATTGGCGTCGCATCGGAGCGACCCCTCCTCCATGTTGCCGTCGCACACCTCGATGTAGAGCAGGATCGAGCGCAGCCGGGTCAGATAGGCGTGCGCCTCCTCGGCCGAGGCGATGTCCGGCTCGCTGACGATCTCGATCAGCGGCACCCCGGAACGGTTGAAATCAACGTAGGAGCGGCTGTCCGAGTCGGGCATCCCCTCGTGGACCAGCTTTCCTGCATCTTCCTCCATGTGGATCCGCGTCAACCGGACCGCCTTCGACCCGTCCCCGTTGCCGCCGGCCTTGTCGATCGGGACATGCCCCTTCACCGCCAGCGGCTCCTCGTACTGGCTGATCTGGTACCCCTTGGGCAGATCGGGGTAGAAGTAGTTCTTGCGGGCGAAGATCGAGCGGCCGTTGATCCGGCATCCGGTGGCCAGCGCCGCCCTCAAGGCATACTCCACCGCCCGCCTGTTCAGGACGGGGAGCACCCCCGGCATCCCCAGGCAGACCGGGCAGACGTTTGTGTTGGGAGGCGCCCCGAACCGCGCGGAGCAGCCGCAGAAGATCTTGCTCTCGGTCAAGAGCTGGGCATGCACTTCCAGCCCGATGACCGGCTCGTATTCAGCCATGTCTCAACCTACTGCGCCGAGGCACCCTGCGCGAAGATATCGGCGAGCAGCGTGTGGTGATCGTCGAGAGTAATCGATTGCGGCTTTTCCGGCAGCTTGATCTGATATACGTCGTCGGCCTTGAGTATCGGCCGTTCCTTGACCACCACCTTGTCCTTGCCGAAGTGGAAGAAGACCGGCATCGAGACGATCTTGAAGTTCTCCTTGTCGCGCTGACTGATCTTGACCGTGGCGAGCCATTTGCCGTCTTCCGTCTGGCGCACATCCGAAGAGTAATCGAAGGTCGGGATCCCGGTGTCCCGGTACCACTGGTTGAAGAAGTAATCGAGCTTGTACCCGACAACCGCTTCGAACTCTCTCTTGAGCTGGTCGGTGGTGATCTGCCGATGAGAGTATTTGACCATGAGAGCTTTCATCGCCTTCACGAAGTTCTCGTGCCCGACCTGCATCCGGAGCATGTGAACGACGTATGGCCCCTTGTCGTAAAGAAGCCACCTTCCGTAAACGCGCGCGCTCTGACCTCTGACGTTGTTGGCCCAGGCGATCGGGCCATGAGGATCCGCGATCTTCGCGTTGTCTCTCCATTTCCTCATCTTGCCCTGGAATCGCTCCTGACCCAGCAGTCCCATGACATACAAGCCGGCCGTGTATTCGGCGAACGACTCGGAAAGCCAGACATCCTCATCCGTAGCCCACTTGATCATGTGAGCCCAGTACTGGTGCGCGATCTCATGAGAGTAGACTTCATGAAAGAAGTCTGGGCTCAATGTGCGCGCTTCGGCGAGAGCTGCCGAGGACATGAACGCCTCGCCCGTGAGCTGAACAAAACCGGCCGGTCCCTGCGCGAAGCCCATCCCCGGTGACATCTGAGCGACCTGGAGCTGGCTGAAGGGGAATGGTCCGTAAAGCCCTTCGAACAGCTTGATGATTTCCTTAGCCTCGGCGAGAACATCCTTCGGCTTCCCGCCTGGGACCGTCACATCAACTTGGAATAGGTCGCCATTGGGGTCTTCCACGGAGAAGGTCGTCTTCGGCCACGAGTAGACCGCCAACTCGACGTCGCGGCCTCCAGGGGCCGCCTTGTATGCATCCACCAGCTTCTGATACTGGCCGAAGATGAGGAATGGCAGCCACACCGGTTGTTCGAACACGAGCTGGGTGACGTTGAAGCTCCCGTCGGAGGTTTCCTTCACCATCTTGCCCGAACCGGTCGCGACGAGGGGCTTCTTGGCCTTGACAGTCCAGTCCATCGTGTACAGGCTGCCCAGGTAGCCGTGCTGCGGATACCAGGCGGCGTCGTTGAGGATGAAGTAGTGAACCGAGCTGATCTGCCGGATGGTTTCGGCGTCCACGGAGAACCGCAGCGTCTGGGTGTCACCCATCTTCAGCGGCTGCGGGGGGATCACCCAGAGCTGGTGCTTGAGATGAACATGAGGAAGAACGGCTCCAGAGGAGTCCATGACGGCCTTGAGGTGAAGCTGCTTGGCTGATTGATCCGTACTGCGTCTTCCAAAGACGTTGTTGACCAATGTGAAGGGAACCACGGTCAGGTTGTCCTTGAGAGCTGTGAACGTGACCTCCCCCTCGACCAGATAATGCTTCGTGTCGGGGATCGTGATATCCAGCTTGTAGTTCGTCACATCAATCCAAAGCTTCTGGTCCTTGGAAGGGTCCGCAACATAGTTGCCCTGTGCGTCAAGATCCTGAATCGCATGGCTGCGGATGAGTGGCCGGAACTCCACGGTCGTTCCGATTCTGTACACGTATCCGAGGATCACTTCCAGCGTCTCCCGCGCGTCGAAGCCGTATTCGAGCCAGCCATAGTCGGCGCTCTTGAAGCTCACGAACGCCGGGCCGTCGGGGATCCCGGACTTCGCCGCCAGAAGCTCCAGGTCGAGAGAAAGCTCCAGGTCATACATCATCTGGAGACGATCCTTGAGCACCGAAGAGGCGGTCGCGAGATCTGGCGAGGCGCTCTTCGAAGTGAGGGAAGCGGCGAGCTTCTCCAGTGAGCCATCAAAGCTGACAAGAACCATCCGGTCGAAGCTCGTGCTGACCTCCCCGCCAGGCTTCTTTCCAAGATGCTCCTGCGCCGAGATGTCAAGCGCGGTGCGATCCATTCGCCGCGTTGGCTTGATCGCGGCCGTCCCCTCTCCAAGAAAGACCGCCGTCACGACCATCCCTTCGACAGGCTTGGTCAGGTAGAGCGACCCCTTCTTCAGCGTGAATGTCGCGATGTCCTTGCTGATGGCGGCGTTGGAGACATCGAGGACCCTCTGATCGTCAAGGGTGGTGGCTCCATAGAAGGCGCCCACGACCCGGTTCATCTCTTCCTGAGTCGTGATGGCCGCGAGGGCAGGTGCGGCTAGAGCGGAGACGGACAAGACGATGGCAGCGGCACGGATCCGAATGTGATAGGACATGAGCGCCTCCCGAGATTCGGACATTCTATTACAGGAGGGAGGCTGGCTGCAGCGAGAGAGGCCCGGCTCATTCGAACGGATACCGCCCCGGGGCGAGCGCCAGGTCGGCCACGGCGGTGATGTCGGGGTCGTTGTTGGTCTCCACCTGCCGCAGGTTGCG
>Ga0187893_10007341_pt1 | contig 18118 bp, 15 predicted proteins | sample MA1701074metaG_FD_139574 | JGI IMG/M metagenome (GOLD analysis project Ga0187893, IMG submission 139574) | White microbial mat communities from a basaltic lava cave in the Kipuka Kanohina Cave System on the Island of Hawaii, USA - MA170107-4 metaG ... | reverse complement strand
TGGTATATGTCGTGACGTGCCGGATGCATGCCCGGTACGAGGATGCTCAGTTGGCGGAGGCCTCCGGAGCTCTCACTCGGTTCGCCATCGCCCTGACCTCCCTTGCTACGCGGCTGAACGCCGCCGTCGGGGCGGCCGCTGGTCTTCTTTCCGCGATCATCCAAAACCAGCGGACAAAGCGCGTCGCTGCCACGCTTGTAGTCCTGACGGAGCCTGGCGCCGCCTCGACACAATACAGGGCGGAGCTGCTCGCGTACCTGAAGCCCCTTGCGCTTCCGACCCTGTTCTTCATCTGTCAAGGGCAACTCGGGGTCTGGCTAATCGGTGTGTTCGGTCAATGGAATGGCGTCGCAGACCTCGGCGCTTTGGGTCGCTTCGCGGCGTTGCTAAGCATCTTTGCCGCGACTGCTCACCAAGTCTCCAGCGCCAGCTTTGCTAGATGCGAATCGCCCCCAGCTCTTAGACAGCAGATCCGCCGCCTGTTCGGTGGGACGCTACTTTCCATCGGCGCCGTCGCATCGGCGCTCCTCGTCGCCCCTTCGCTCGCATTGACCCTGCTCGGCACCGGTTACTTACACCTGAGGGCCGAGCTCCGGCTGTTGGTGCTTGTCTCGCTAATCAGCACAGTGGCCGGTCTCTTGTGGTCGGTGAATGTTGCCCGCGGGTGGGTGAGTCATGCCTGGTTGCTCATCCCCGCGACGATCGTCCTGCAGATCGCAGTGCTCCCGTGGTTATCCGCGTCAACCGTGCTGGGCGTCTTGACCTTGTCGCTTCTTCACCACCTTGCCACCGCTACCGTCTACGGCGCGCTGGCGCTCCGCGGGTATCGCGAGTGGGTTGCCACGTCGAGTCAACATCTCCAAGCCGAAGAGCGGTTGTGAGCGCTTGTGGGATTCACCTTCTAGGTGTCGACGTCAAGGGCGACAGACGAGCCAGAATGGCGTCCTTCTGCCTTCCCATTTGTCCAACACACGCGGGTCGAATCCAGGCAGGCGACGGACGCCTCGCCTTAATCCGTACCGCGCAAGCGCCTTCCTGACGAAGCTACCTTCAAAGGCCTCCCAGGCCTCAATCTGCCCATACAGCCCTCCAACCGAGTGAAGTAGCGAAGCGACCGTGTGGCCACTCTGTAGGAGCCACGGGTGGACTTCGATAAACAGCGCTGGTCGATCCCTTGTGAGCAGACCTTCGGCGCCCTTGAGCACCTCACCCTCATACCCCTCGACATCGATCTTGAGTAGATCCACCCGGCCGTCAATGAGTGAGTCGAGACGACGAATGGGTACTGACAGGACTCCCTCTTCCGGTTCCACCAGGGTGCCGTTAATCCCGGGCCGAAGGTAGCCGCTCCCATCTTCGCCACCTGCTGCGACAGAAGCGATTCGAACGTTGTCGAGCCGGTTCCTGTTCACGTTGTGCCGCAACTCTTCCAGGTTGTCTGGCTCCGGCTCGATGCAGTCGATAAAGCCTGATGGACCGACATAACGTTCCCACAACGCGAGGTAATAGCCGACATTCGCCCCCACATCGACAACATGCGCTCCGGCCCGAAGGAGGGGGCGCAGGAGGGTACGTTCAGGCAGAAACGATTCGCCCAGGAGATAGACTAGTCTCTGGGCGTTCGATCGAGATACGTCACATGCGAACCTGAGGCCAAACAGCTCTCGCTCGAGGATGCTCGGCGAGGGAACTGCCTCAAAGAGATAGGTAGCGAGGCGAAGGGTCCGGAAGGGCCAGATCGTGGTCACAGCTCGGGCAGCCCAAAGGCAGGCGGTCCCTGGCAACGGTCTCTTATCTGGCCCCGTTCTCAATGGATACCCCCTCGGTCGAGGCACGACAGAGAAGCTGCTTCCCGGGGGAAACCAATTGCTTCAGCAGCGACGTTTGTCGGTAGGGTGTTCGTCCAAACCCTTGCGGTCTCGGTTGAAGCATGCATCGCGCACCCTTGGAACCATTAGACTGCCAACGGCAAGGCATGCGGATCCTTACCCTCTCAAACTGCCAGCTTCGTGCGTCCGAGGGCTCGGGCCAGGTCATTCTTGCACTCACCGAGGGCTTACGAGCGAAGGGCCACGATGTCGACCTCTATGGTCCCGACGATTTCGAGATCCTTCGGCGGATGCGCCCGCGGGCGAACTCCTATCGACAGACGATCGGCATGGTGCAGTTTGCCCTCAAGCAGCTGGCGCGAAGGCGCTACGACATGCTGGAGGTGTACGGTGGACAAGGCTGGCTTCTCTTTGAGGCGCTGCGCCACGTCAGCGGTTCACGCCCAGGGCTGGTGTCCCATTCCAATGGCCTGGAGCCTCACTTCGCACGTACCCTTGGGCAGAGTCAGCAGGACAAGCGCCGCTGGTGGCAGCTAGACCAGTCGAGGTGGATGGCGAGAGGGTTCCGCGCTGTCGATGGCCTAATAGTGGTGAGCGACTTTGATCGTCAGTTTGCCGTGAAGAAGGCGTACCAGCCACCCGACAGGGTCGTCACCATTCGGCCGGGCCTGCATCCGCTCTTCAACAATCTGCACTTCGAGGCCCAGAGGGACAGCATCGTCGGCTTCTGTGGGAGCTGGTTGCCGGCGAAGGGCATAGAGGTCATGAGTCAGGCCCTGGCGCGAGCGTTGAGGAGAGTGCCCCGAGCTCGCGCTCTGCTGGTAGGTACGGGTACCGCCTTCCATGTGCGCGACTGGTTTCCCGGGGACGTTGCTGGTCGGGTCTACCCCGTCCCCTGGATCAGCGATCGGGCCACACTCCTTCAGTTGTATCGCCAGATGTCAATCTGCCTCGTGCCTTCCTACTACGAGAGCTTCGGTCTCGTCGCAGCTGAAGCTATGGCCTGTAGCGTGGCAGTGATCGTAAGCCGTAACACGGGATTTGGACGAGACGTCTCAGATGGCATCCACGCCTTGGTCCCTGGCGAGTTGACCGTAGACAAGCTGGAGGATGCCATTCTTCGTTTGTTGTCGGACGAACCGCTGCGGCAGCGGATCGCTGCCGCTGGCCACCAGCATGTTCAAGGGCTCCGATGGGACACCTCGATTTCCCTATTGGACGCGACATATCGAACCTGGTTCGAAGGTCACGCCCACCCGCCATGAGACGCATCCTGCATCCCTTGGTGCCCCACAGTTCTTTGCGATCAGCCTCGCGTCCCTTCAAGCCAAGAGTGTCGGCATGACCGGCATGACTCCGAACTCGTCGCCTGCTGGTTGGGATGTTGCGACCGGACCCAAGGCCGCTAGTGCGGGTGATCCCGACCATTGAGAGACGTGATGGGGGTCGCGCGACCAACCGCCTCGACCAAGCGAGTTCTGTTGAGCTCGGGTGACCAAGCGGTAACCCGGGCTACCGCGGCGCGTCGTGAGGAATCCAGGAACCCTCGGTCGCGGGCAACCATCGTCGTGAGACCACAAGGGCCTCGAGATCTCTGACGGGTGAACGCACGGACAGGAGTCCGCGCGGCCCCACACGCTAATGCTCCGGCGGTTCCCGCCACCTTAGGACGCCACGGATCCTGAATCATCGCTCGGGAGGCCCGCCACAGGGGTGACCCCGAAGCTCATTGCTGACCCTGCCGGCGACCGTGCCTCCGTATCCTTGCGCATGCACGGTCCACGGCGGCGATCATGGCGCTGATGTGTGCCTCGGGTGACCAAGCCGCGACGCGTCGTTTTGCCGCGCGCTGCAGTCGCGCGAGCTTGGGAGAGTCTGTGAGCAGGTCCTCAAGAGCGGACGAAAGCCCAGCCGCATCGCCGGACGGGTAGACAAGCCCAGTACTGTCCTGGGCCACCAAATCGCGGGCGGCACCGACCTTGTCGCTCACAACAACAGCACATCCACACAACATGGCTTCGTTGACTACGACGCCAAACGGTTCGTAGGACGACGGAAGGACGAAGACGTCCGCAGCTTTGTAAACCGCCGGCAATTGGCTCTGATTTACGAAGCCGAGGAAACGAACGCGATCCTTCAGGCCCGTGGCTGTGGCGTCCGCCTCGAGCTGTGGCCTCAGGGGCCCGTCGCCGGCGAAGACAAGATACGCGTTCTCGATCCGTAGCCGTGAAAAAGCCGAGAGCAGCTCGCCGGGGCGTTTCCACGGCTGAAACTTGGCACAAAACAGCACGACGGGAGCATCAGGGGGAATACCCCATCCACGCCGGGTCCAATTGCGATCGACGGAGGCCGCTGCGCGACACCACCAGTCGTTGTCGACCACGAAGGGCGTCAGGACCACCCGTTGCGGGTCGAGGCCCATCCCGAGCAGGAACTCCCGAGAGCCCGAGGATGGCACGATCGCGACATCGGCGAGGCGAAACAACAGAGGAAGCACCAGACGCTTGAGCAGGGGTCTAGATCCACCACACGACTGGCTATCGAAACTAGTCGCATCGGTGCCGAAGAGCACGGCCGTCCGGGCGCGCTTTGCGCTCAGCACAGCGGACCAAAAGGCCGTTGGCCGGTAGCCCGTGTAGAGAACGGCTGCATCCCAGTGGCCGTCGGCCACGAGTTGCCGCAAGGCTGGGCCGGCGGGGCGCGGCAGCTCGAGCCAGGGATACCCTTCGAGGAGGGGCGTGTCCCACTGGATAGGCGTGCAGAAGCCGGGGTCATGCGAGGGTGTTGTAGTGCCAGCAAGGCTCAGGTAGGCGATCTTGATGTCAAGCTGCGGATTGGCGGCCATCCGACGAAAGATCGGAGCTGCGTATTGAACTGGGTGGGTTGCCACGAAAAGGACGCGCCGGGCGCCATTCACCAAACACATCCAGTGGTCGTGCAGCAAAGGCTGATCAGCGATGGCGCCTCATTTCCGGCGGGTTCGCGATGCATTTCGTCCCACAGGTTCCAAGGGCTGGCCCAACATCCGACGATACTGCTGGACGCCATCGCTGGGCCCTGGTTCCGGCCCTCTAGCAGAGCAGTCACGATCGATCCCAGAGCTTCAGGGTGACGGCCGCTTCGGCGATCGCCCGTTGAAGGGCGTAGTAGAGCCCCGCGCGACCATCCAGGATGCCGCGCTTCACGAACAACGCGTACAGGGCGGCGAATAGGGCGCTAACGCCCGTACCTCGAAGACGATCCGCCCAGACCAACTGGCCTGGAGGAGTAAGGGTGATTCGTTCCGCCTCGAGCTCCGCATAAGCGGCCTGCGAGCGGAGCCACCGGGCCAGCTGTTTGCGATCATCGTGGTGAATCGGATTCAGAAGTGGATACGTGGGTCCGTCGAGAAGCAGCCGCTGCGTGTGGCCATCCTGGACGAAGCGGCCACGAGACCGCCGGAAGAGGACCACCTTTGGCGGGTAGAGTGAACCGCGAAGGGGGCGGCCGAGCGCCCAATACACAAAATGCGCAACGTAGCCGCCAAGGCCCCTGGGTGGCGTAAGGGTCTGCATCTCCTCCAGGAGCCCGTCACTGAGCACGTAATCGGCGTCGAGGCTCAGTACCCATTCCGTCGAGACGGCGGTGTGCGCCAGGGCGTAGTTCCATTGCTGGGAGTGCGATGCGAACGGACGGGTGATCACGGTGACGTTGGGGTAGGTGCCGAGCAATGGGACGGTTTGATCGGTGCTCCCGCTATCCAGGACGACGACGTTGGCCCACACGAGCTTGTCGAACACACGCCTGATGTTCGGCTCCTCGTTCCACGTCAAAACGATCGGGGTGATCTGCTGCAGGAAACTCAAGGGAGCTCCTGTTTGCAACACTGCATTCGGGCGAAAGGGCTGCTTGTTCGCAACGAAGCCTCACTCCAATAAGGGATCACGATCGCCGGAGGCCCTCCTCGGAATGCTCGCGCACGATCAGGGAGTCACCGGGACCCGGCAAGAACGTGCAGGCCGGTTGTCCGGCCAGCATCCGTTCGTATGCGGCCACCAGGGCACGACCATAGGCAGCCCAAGTGAATCGCCTGGCCGTTTGGACTGCGCCGTCTGACAAGTGCCGTCTCAACTTGAGATCGGCGCGGAGCCTCTCGATGGCCGCGGCCAATTTCGAGGGATCAAGCGGATCAGCGATAAGAACATCGCCCTCGTCACTGAGTATCACGTCCGTGCTCGGTGCTATTGAAGGCAGTCCGGTAGCCATCGCCTGAAGGGAAGCGAGGCCGACGCCGCCAATCAGGGATGGAAAGACGAACGCATCGGCCTCGTGGAATGCGCCAACCAGCTCCCTTTGGGCCACGGTCCCTGCGAAATCGACCGAGATACCCTGAGCGACAAGACTTCGACGCATGCGAGACAGAAGCGGCTGCCATTCCGGCTCCGCTCCTCCAAACACACGCAGGGAGATTCGGGGGTCGGCCAGAAGAGCCAGAGCCTCAAGAAGAAACGGGAGCCCCTTCACCCAAGAGAGCGAACCCACGAAGAGAAGCCGCAGCCTCTCGGACGGCGTACGCACAACGGGCGTAAACACAGTCAAGTCGGCACCGTACGGAATGACAAAGATCTTGCCACCGGGCACGCCAGCCTGTTCCAGTGTGCGCCTGACCTCATCTAACCCGCCGAGGAAGTAGTCGGCACCGCCACGCTCCTGCGCTTTTCGCGCAACGTGACGCCCAAAGAGGGCTGGCTCCGAGTAAGCTGGAAGCCCGAAACGTAGGCGCGCGGCTGCCAAGCGCTCAGCGTATGAGGGCCAGGCAATGATTGATTGATCGAGCAGAGTCACCGCCCCTGCCCTGCGTGCCGCATCAAGCGAGAACGCGGCACACTGCTCGAAGCCGTGAAAGACGTCACAGTCACCAACATGTCGCGCGGCTAGGATGTCGAACAACTCAGCCCGCGCAAACTTCACGGTCTGCGGGTCTAGGAACCTGTGAAAGTGGCGGCAGCGGCGGTAAGCGGCCTCGATGAGCTCGCCGCTAGGATAGGAGACTAGTTTCACACCCCTGCTAAGGACCAAACGACGGCCCAGGAGCCGCTTTCCAGCGGGGCCCGCAAGCAAGCGCCCTGCGGCACCCACGAGACGCCCAACAACGGTGTCACTCCGATAACCCACAGCGGTGATGAACTTGTGGAGGAGCCCCCGGGCATCGGCAGCTTCAGCTGCCTGCCACGAGTGCTGGCGATTGAAGTTCGCGATCGTCACGCGAGTCAGGTTCTCACCCCGCTCTTAGGGCATCCAGGACGCAAGCGAGGTTGGTGCCATCGCCGATCTCACAGCCATATAGATCCTTGATCCGTACATAACGCTTCGCCCCACCTGACACTCGCGCGTATTCTCGGGCTTCTCGCTTCTTGCGGGAATGGGGTGTATCGCCCTGGACCTCTTCTGCTTGCCAAGGTGGCGACAAGGGACGCCCCCACGTGACCGCCTTGCGTGGAGATTAGGACGGTCGCCTGCACTCAACGCCGAGGCAGTTCTCCCACCGATCGGGTTGCTCGACATCGATGAATCTCGGATCCGCTGCATCGTGGACAGTTGCCCGACGGATGTCGACAAAGCCGGCGGACGCGAGTTCGAGTGTGGTGCCCCTGAAGTCCCAGAGCCAGAGGTGGAAACTGTGACCGAACAGCTCCCGTAGCACGCCAGCGGGCGAGCGAGAGCGCTTGACCCGCCCGAGTGCGGTGTCTTCCAGGAGGCGAACCGCGGCGCCGGCATCGGCTGAGCCAACGTAGTTACGCACCAGATACTCGAGGTCCGGCGTCACCAGACGGAAGACACCGCCCGGCCGCAGCAGGCGGAAGGTGTTGCACAGAGCGATTCTGAAATCTGCGAGGGTCAAGTGTTCGAGGACATGGGAGCAGTAGACGGCTGCACACGATCCGTCGGGGACCGGCAGACCGCGGACGATGTCGGCATACTCCGCGTTTTCGGGGAAGCGCGGTCCGGGGACGAACGGGCCGACGATGGGTAGGCGCTGCAGCCAGAGGGTCGGACTCGCGTCGAAGTTGCGCCAGGTCGGGGGCGCGCAGAGGCCACAGCCGTACTGGACGTATTCGCTCATTATCCATCCTCGCCGGCTACCCCGTCGACCGTGGGCTCGCGGGGCACGCTGTTCCACGGAGTCGCATCAGCGGCGGATGGTCGTCACCGCGAACTCTACCGTTTCGTGATTGATCCGGACGATCAGCCCCCGGCGTCTTCTGGCCGAGATTGTAGACGCCTGTGGGATGGCTCGCCCCAGTTCGGAACGACGAAGTCGTGGCTCTAGACCTGATCAGGATCCCCCTGCGGCTGTTCCTCACCAACTCCTTCTTGGTATCCACTGAGATGAACGGACCCTCCGTCCGCCGGGATTTCTGCGGCTAAGTGCAGCTGTTCCGTTGTTACCGATCCTGACCGCACCGGTTTCGGCGCAACACCGACGACAGGACGGCGGTCAGCTGCCGAGTACGTTCAATAGTCTCGTAGCGATGGCTCCCCACGAGAAATGGGACTCCGTGGCGTCCACGTTGCGTTCGTGGAGTTGGCTCCACAGCGAGCCGTGCTCCAGAACCTCCGCCAGGGCCAGACCAAGGAGATCGACCCTCCCCTCCGGAACGAGTCGCACACCAGCTTCCGTGATCGGTGGTCCTGTCGTCAGCCCCTCGAAACCGATAACCGGGGTCCCGGCGGTGACTCCGGCAACCGCAGTCGTCCGCCCGCTGGCGACGGGCCCCCGGACGAAGAGCAGGGCGTCTGACTTCTCGAGGATCTCCTTCGCGCGCGGCGCGTCAATGACGCCGAGCACCTCCGTTGGTACGCCTCGCAACTGGGCACGGATCTCGGGCTCTGCTTCCGCCGTCCCGCATCCCAGGAAAGTCAGCTTGATCTGCGGCGTCCTTCTCCGAGCGAAGTCCACGGCTCGAGCTATTTGCCGTACCTCAGCGGCAGCACGTCCATCACCCGTCACCCCAAACACAGCCACGAGGCGCTCAGAGAAGTTGGGCCCCCTGACCCTGGGCTTTGCATTGAACGGCGTCACGTTTGAACCCACCGGGATGGTAGCGGCCTTCTGCCGATCGGGCAGCCAGGCAGCGGCTTCGAGCGGAACGGTCAGGACGCATTGCTCACTACAGTGATACAAGCCGCGCATGACGGACCTCTGCACTCGGCTCCGGAGCCAACCGACGACTCCGAGAGTGTGATGAGGCAGCGGGTCATGGTAGATCACCGCCAGCCTCGCCCCTTGGCTGCGGACCGCTGCGGCAATGAGCAGTACCGGGACGGGCAGACCCGACCGGGACCAGCTGAACGCCGTGTACTGCAACAAAACCCACCGGCCGCGCCAGCTGCGAGCCTGCCTCCACGTCCACCAAAGCGCCGGTAGCCAACCCCGCTGGGTCCACGGTACCCGGAGAATCTGAAGGTTGCGGCCCGATTGAACGAACGCTTCTCCCAGGCGGTGGCAGTAATCTCGAACGCCATCCGTTGAACCAGGGTCTCTTCCGCACAGTGCGATCACCATCGCTCCCAGGGTTTGGGGGCGAGGATCACCTCGGCAATGGCGTGCTGGGTCGCCGAGTGGAAATTCGCGCGCCCATCGAGCGGGCAACCCATGGCGCGGATGGCGTAGGTCGTGACCTGCAGGGGCCTGATCCCCAACCCCCGCCGGCGGTCCAAACAGGGGCGCTCTGCGAAAGGGGTCGCTTCGATTCTCTGAGCCTCAAGCTCGGCGTACGGGACTTGAGACTGCGGCCACCGGGTCAGGTCCTTTGGGTGGTCGTGCCGAATAGCCTCTTGCAGCCGGCCAACCGATCCGTCGAGTTGGAGCCGCTCCTTGTGGCCATCCTGAGGGAACCTGCCGTGGCCAGCAGGGGAGATGACAACTTTCGGGGGGTAGACCGAACCGCGAGGGGGTCTCTCGATTGCCCAGTGGACGAAGCGCCTGAGATACCCAGTCACGGGCGGGGTGGAATGAGCGCCTGCAACTCGGCGACGAGTTCCTCGCAAGGGGCGAGGTCTGCGCCGAGACGCAGGACCCACGCCGCCCATACTTGTGGCTCGCGGAAACCGTGGTTCAGGTGGTCGGTGAGGGCGGAGGGGCGGCGCGTGACAACACGGACTTTGTTCCAAGTCAGGAGGACAGGCGCCGCGTGCTCTGCGAAGGTCATCGGCTGCCTCGCTGGAGCTCGTTCTGCGTCACCAGCTGCTCATAGAGCGCCTCGAACTTGGCTCCCGTGACTCGAAGGGAATGTCCTTCCTCGATCAGGCGCCTTGCTCGAACCCGCATGGCCTGATGCGCCCCTGCGCTCAACGCGAGCACCTCTTGGAGTGCGAGAGATAGGTCTGGGCCTCGCGGTTTGATGTGCCAGCCGCACTCGCGTTCAACAACATCGGCCCAAGGTGTAGCTGTCGTGGTCAACACCGGTGTGCCGCACGCCAGGGCTTCGGCGACGACCATTCCGTAGTTCTCGCTTTGGCTCGGCAAGGCTAGGGCCCATGCCGAGGCGAGAAGGCGTAGTTTCTCCTCCCCTGTGACCGGCCCGAGGTACCGGGCCGGTGGGCCGGGTTGTTGCGCCACCCACTGCTCCACGTCAGCGACTGCGCTCGCCGCGCCATCACCTGCGATGAGCAGCTCCGCGGGTGAGTCGCTCGGCAAACTCACCCAGGCTTCGCACAAGAGGTCGAGACCTTTCTTGGGATGTACCCGTGACAGGAAGAGGATCCTGCGATGCGCGCCCGGCCCTTGTGCCGCCGAGGCACGGGCTGCCGCTACCCGCGCTGCGGCGTACTCGCCGTCCGTGTCGATCCCGTTGGCTATGACTTCCAACCTTCGAGCGACGCCGAGCGAGCGAACCTCCTCCTCCTCCAGCCGGCTGGTGGCGTGGACGACGGCAGCAGTCACGAAGAGCCGCCTTTCAACCAGCCTCCAGAGTATTCGCTTCCTGAGACTCGATCGGCTCAAGGCCCACGGTGAGAGCATGCCACGGGGACTACGGACGAGCGGCTTGGCTGCATCCCTGGCTGCCCAGGCGCTCGCCCAGTTAGTTTGGAGCCACACGCCATGATCGTGGATCACGTCCGCTCGACCCGCTTCATCCCGGCAGGCCTTTCGAAACGGGACGCTGCTATGACCGCGCCAATAGGGCCCCAAGGGCACCAGCCGGACGCGCACGCGCCCTGCCAACTCATTGACAGCGGGGTGCATGGCTCCGTCACCGGTCAGCAGGCAGACCTCGTGACCGCGGCGCACTGTCTCCCGACACAGAGAAGTCACGCTCGCCACAGGGCCGCCACTACCCACCCAGAGCCCTGCAACCGTGTGCAGGATCTTCACCGGAGCACCCGGGGAACGGGGCTCGGAGCTCTGAAACTCGGCCGGAGCCGTCGGCGCACGAGCTTCGTAGCGCCTGACACTAAGGCCCACGCTTGCCGAGATGCTGTGAACCAGTCATCGCCGCAGCGTGCGGGTGGCTCCACAAGAGTTGCCCGGCAGCTCCTATGTTCACGACCTGGGCTTAGCCACGGGATTGGGGGTCTGCGCCTGGACGACGCGCGCGAGCATCCAGCCAACGCCCACGAAAAACAGTGCCTGCACGACGTGATCAGTTGTGAGGGGCAGCAGCAGGGCCATGCCCGCGTAAACCCATGCTGCAGCTGCCCAAGCCGGGGATCCTGCCCGAGAGAGCAGCCTCCCCAAGCGGACGAGCCCGATGGTCATGACAAACCGCGATAGCCACACCAGGATGTACCCAGGGAGCCCCAGTTCAATGAGTACGCGCTGTGGCTCGGCTTCGACCTCCCATTTGGACTCGACATTGAACGCTACGCCCGCAGCCTGAAGTGTCCCGACCCCCGCGCCCAGAAAAGGGAACTTGGTGTTCAGCAACGTGTACACAGGGACTGCAAAGGCGAGGTCGCGGATGCGCTGGGGGGTGTCCTCCGAGTCGAAGCGATCCTGAATACCCTGGGCTGCCTCCGGAACAACCCATACGCCCGCGCCGGCTGCGAGGACGATAGCGACCAAGGTCAGCCTCCCTCTGCGTGTGCGGAGGGCGCCGCTGAACCCGAGCACGGCCAGTAGACTTGCTGCCACAAACATCACAACGGCCCGTCCGCCGCTGAGTGGCGCGGAGGCGGCGAGGCATCCTGAGGCGGCGTAGAACAGCCGCGACGAATGGCGTCTTGCCGCGGACACAGCAGCAGCAAGAAGTATCGGAACGACCAGGATGACGAAGTCTGCGAAACCGCTGATGTAGCTGAAGGTCGATGTGACACGGACGCGCCCCGTCGTGGTGACAGTCGCAACTAGAGAGCGATCTTCGCCCCAGACATAGGCGTTGACGAGGGCGTCTGGAGGTTGGGTGAACTGGTAGGCGGCGAGCGCTGCGATGCCTATCGCCATGAACGCAAGTATGCGCTCGGCGCGCCACGACTGTCCCTCCTGCAGCATGGCCGCAGCGCAAACGAGCGGTGCGATCCACCAGAGTAGGTACTGCCGCATGCCCACGAGCCCGAGCAGCACGGAAGGGTGGTCGGGATGCAGCAACGTGAGCACACCCCATACCGCGGTAGCGCTCACAAGCAGCGGCAAGGGGCCTGCCAGACGTCGCGTCAGACGGATCACGGACGGTTGCAGCCCAATCGTCAGCAACCCGGCGAGCAAGACCACGTCTTTAGCGAAATATAGAACGGGACCTGGGATCGGCAAAAACCGGCGTCCAAGCCCTTCGAGGGAGATGGTGGCCATCAACACCGACCACCAGACGATACCGGTCGACGGCCAGGCACGAGCGCGCGTTAGCGGTGCCCTTCGCAGCCCAATGCCGATCGCAGAGCGGGTTGTAGGCTTCAGGCGCGACCCCTGTTACGGATGAGCATTTTATTGATGATCGCCGCCGGTGGCGCCCTTGACAAGCGGTCGCAGCAGAGTGAGCAGCAGCCGTTCAAGGCCGCCGGTCGTGGGCTCAGGGGGCACGTGAAGGCGCAGTACACGACGGTTAGCCGTGTGCCCAGGCACACCCGTTCAAGAGAGATGTGACCGAATCGGTACAATGTGCGTGTGCTCTCCCCTCAGGCTCGCGGTCGAAGTTGCGGACCCCGCGGGAGAGAAGGAAGAGTCGGCCAGCCACTCTCGAGGCTCCCGATCGGCCAGCAAAAAGCGCGCGAGTGGAGCGGCACGGAGATGCGGCGCCGCGAGGAGCTAGGGCCGTGCCTCGGCGAGGCGGGGCAACAGATCGCCTTCCAGCAACACCCCAACTCGCTTTGCGAAGGCCGCGAAGGAGAACTCCCGCTCGACCATCTCACGGCCGCGCTGGGCTGATCGCAGCGTTCCTTCCCGGTCGGTGATGCGCTCCCGGATGCACGTGGCAAGGGCCTGCGGCTCGCCGTAGGGGACGAGCCAGCCCGTCTCGCCGTGCCGGATGAAGAAGGGCACGCCTCCCGCCTCGGCTGCGATCACGGGGCGCGCGTGTCCGAGGGCTTCGAGGTAGACGATGCCGAAGCCCTCGGCGCCCGACGGGAGGACGAACAGGTCGGACTCCTTATAGAGCGCTTGTAACTCGTCGTCGCCGACCTGTCCGTGGAACAGTACGGCGATTCCGGCCTTCTCGGCGAGCCGGCGGAGGCGTGCGGCGTCGGGGCCATCGCCGGCAATCTGATACCGAACCTCCAGCCCAGTCGCTCGCACAAGAGCGAGAGCTTCGAGGGTGTGGTCGAGGCCCTTGTACCGGTCGGGCTCGGCCAGGCGCGAGACCGAGAGTACTCGATAGGGAGGCTGCAACGGAGGCGGCATGGCGTCGGGCGCCGCCCAGCCGAAAGGCAGCGAGCACGGCAGCAGGCCGATCTCCCCGTCGAATCCGGCGCGCCTGTAGCAGTCGGCCGTGTAGGGGGAGATGGCGAGCACCCGATCGACGGACCGAAGGGCTTGTCGCTCGGCCCCGGAGATTCGGGGCCAGGCGTCGATCCCGTAAAGGACGAGCGACACCCGCGAGCCGGACCGGCGCAGGAGGGGAGCCAGGCGTGTCAGGTTGCGATGCGCAAGCCAGACGTCCTTCGCGGCTCCTCCGCGGGCGCTGCGAACCGCTGTAATCGCGAATGCTGTGCGCCGTCGGGCGAAGCAGTGTAAGTCCACGCCGCGGGAGAGAAGCGGGGCCACGTGGTGCGGCTCGTCGTTGAGCACGAAAACCTTCGGATGAGCGCCCAACTGGCGCATGGCCTCGACGAGGTTTCGGCAGTAGGTCTGGATGCCCCCGGCTTCGCTGAACAGGCCCGGCGCCAGTAACAGAGTTTCGCGGTCGGGTCGGGATTGGGGCCTTGGGGCGGGCAGCCTGCCGGTCGGATGCTCGCGGGACTCGAGGCCCCATTCGGAGAGCATCCGCAGGGCGAGCCGCCGGGAGCCTGGCCCCGCGTGCGAAGGCCCGAGGCCGTCGAGCCAGCGGGCGACGGGTGTCGAGAAGCCGGTCTTTCGGCGGGAGAAAAGCGCCGCGGGTAACTCGGGGGCGACGGACCGAACCAGGCCCGCCTTGCCGGCCTTGCGCGTCGCCGGGTCGAGGCCGGTCGCGGCGCTCTGCAGCCATGCGTCCACGCAGGGCAGCCGCAACTCGAGTGAGCTGGCCATCGAGGCCCAGTCGCTGTCGCGCAGGAGCTGGTTCCGCATGTAGAGACGCGTTTCGAGCGCCCGCACGCCTTCCCAGCCGTCGCGGGCCTCCACGCCGGCGAGGGCGGTGTCGGCGAGGACCACCGGGTCGCATGCCCGCAGCCCTGCCTGCGCCCGCTCGCGGCCCAGGAGGCGGGAAAGCTCTTCCGGAAGGTACACCGCTCGCCGAAGGAAGTAGGCGCCGGACAGACGCGTGCCGTAGCGCGCCAGCCCCGCAAGCTTTGGCTTCGAATCCCTCGCCAGGCTAGCCAGCGTCGGCCACGCCGCGGCAAGGCCCGGGACCATCTGGCTCGCCCTCGCCCAACGCACGAGGCGCGGGACTTGGCGGAAAGAGGGGTAGCCGCCCAGCAGTTCGTCGCCGCCGAGGCCGCTGAGGGCCACCTTGACGCCGACCTCATGCGCCGCCTTGCATACCCAGTAGGTGTTGAATCCGTCGATGCTGGGCTGGTCCATGGCGTTGAGGGCTTCGCGCCAGCCGGCGAGGAACTCGTCCTTCGAGACCCAGCGTTCGACGTGGCGGGTGCCGAGCACCTTGGCGACCTCAGCGGCGAGCGGGCCTTCGTCGTCCTCGGTGCCGGCAAACTCCCGGAACCGCAGGGTGACTGTGATGGGAGGCTCGGTCATGTGTCTCCTGGCCAGCGCCGCTGCCATCCCGGAGTCGAGGCCCGCCGAGAGGAAGATCGCCACGGGCACGTCCGAGACGAGGTGTGCAACCACGCTCGCTTCGATCGCCGCCGGCATGTCGTGACTGTCGGCGGGTGTGTCGAGCATTCGCGGCAGGAGTTCTGGCGGTCTCACGCCCTGGGTGTCCGCCCACAGCAGGTGGCCGGCCGGGAGGGCCTTTACCGACTCGTAAATGGTCCAGGGCTCGGGGACGGACCCCCAGAGCAGGAAGCCACACAGGCCGGCGGGGTCCTCGCGCGTGTGCACCGCCCCTCCGGCCACCAGCGCCTTGACCTGGGAGGCGAAACGGAGGTAACGCCCGTCGCTGCTGTAGTAGAGCGGCTTGATGCCGTTCGGGTCGCGGGCCAACAGGAGTCGCTTATCGCGATCGTCCCAGATGGCAAAGGCGAACATGCCGCGCAGGCGGGGGAGGCCGGCGACGCCTTCGCACGCGAACACGGCGAGGATGACTTCCGTGTCGCTCTGGGTTCGGAAGGCGTAGTCCTCCGCGAGCGCGGCGCGGAGCTCCTTGTAGTTGTAGATCTCACCGTTGAAGACGATTTGATAACGTCCATCCGCCGAGGTCATGGGCTGCAGGCCCGTGTCCGAGAGGTCGATGATGGCGAGGCGGCGGTGGCCGAGGGCGACGTTCCCCTGGGAGTCGGCCCACAGTCCGGCCCCATCCGGCCCGCGCGCCCGCATGGCATCCCGCGTGCGGAGGACTTCGTCACGGTCTGCCGGCGGGGCCTGCCTGTCGAGGCGAAGGACGCCGTTGATGGCGCACATGGTCAGGGGATGCTGGGTGAGCGTCTCACGGCACGACCTCGGCCTGGACGCCGTAGCGGAATCCCTCATAAGAAAACCCGGGGGCGTTGCTCACGCGACGGCTCCAGGAGAGGGTTCCTCCGATTCGGACACTGTCTCCGAAACGGCGCAGGATGCTGCCACCGGTGGTCCAGAGGTGATCGACGCGTTGGAAGGCAGTATTGCGGAATTGGAAGGGCAGTATGTACTTCGCCTCCTGCAAGCCGAAGGATCCGCGGCCGATGAGGTCGAACGGAAGTTCCACGCTCGCTTCGAATCGGAACGAGGTGGATGCAAAGCTGTTACGGAGGACCTCATTGACGACTACGGCGCTGGAGACGGAGTAGAAGACGTCCCGTTCGGCGAAACCGGTGAGGCGGCCAAGGCGCAAGAGCGGAGTCGACACGGAGACGGCGATGGCTGGGCCGCGATAGGCGGGCGATCCTTGGCCGCTAGGGAACTCGCGGAATCCAGCCAGGACCTTGCCGTTGACGAGGGCTCGTTCGCCGAACTCGAAGCCTCCGAGGTACCGATAGGAGCGGGTCGTGCGTGGCTCGATCGTTTGCTTGAGGAAGCGATCCTCGATGGCGTCGACAGAGAGCAGGAGGGTGGTCTGGCTCGTGAGGGCGAACCGGAGCTGGGCTGTCCCCGTGAGTTCGTTGCGGTCGAGAGCACGCTGGACCGACCTGCCGCTGTCCTGCGAGGGCTCGAAGGAGTAGATCCGGCCGGTGCCCTCGAGCGTCGTGGAGAACTTGTTCGTCATCCGGTAGGTGAAGCCCGTGGCGGCCCATTTTTCCTGGCGCAGCAACCGTTCGTCGAGGTCGATGGAGAAACGCTGACGGAACTGGCCGCCACCGGCGCCGCCGAAGAGGGTGAAGGGGCCCACGTCCACCTCGGCCCGGCCTTCGCCCGCAAAGTCGGTGGAGCGTTCGCTGCTGACGTGGCGGAAATAGTTGAAGTCGAGATGGCCGCTTCCGGTCAGTCGGAGGCGCTGGCCGATGGGGAGGGCTCCGGAGAGGCCGGGGCTCAGCACCATCGAGTTGTCGGCGATGGCGCCCGCCCGGGCGTTGAACAGGTTGGTGTCGACGCCGGCGTTTTTCAGCTCGAGTTTGGGTGTGAGGTAGATCGGGCCCAGCTTGTAGCGGCCGGGGCGCTTCTTGCGGCTCGTGGTTTCCGGAGGGGCTGCGAGAGCCGGCAAGCCGATCGCGGAGACGACGAACGTCGCGATGAGCGTGTGATGCCGGCGAGTCACCGGTCCGCGTCTACCGGCACTCGTCCGAGCCGGGAGTCGGCAGGTTGACGACGCGCACGGTCTGGTTGGCGGAGCTTCTCCCGCCGTCCTGGTCCACGACCGTCAGAAGCACGGTGTAGGTGACTTCGACGCAGCGTCCCACGACGGGGAAGACGTGGGTGACGGCGCTGGCGCCGCCCGCCTGCTCCGGAGTGCCATCGCCGAAGTTCCAGATGTACGAAGATATGGTGCCGTCGCTGTCGCTACTGGCCGAGGCGTTGAAGCCGACGGGCGTTTCTCCGGCGACGATCGGCGACACTGGGCTGTAGACGAATGAGGCTACGGGCGGGATGTTCGGGACGGCCGGGAGTTTTTCACAGCCCATGGCCAGCACCGCCAGGAGCGGTACGACGACGAAGCCCCGTCTAGCGCGCCGCGCGTTTCTCATTGATGTCTGCCACCTTTCTGGCCTTGACGCCCTCGTGATACCGGCCATAGTAGTGCCGCTAATGATGGGCGTAGTAGTGGGAGAGCTTGTCGGTCTGGGCACGGTTGAGGACGACGCCCACCGAGAAGTACTCGCCGTCGCCTTGGGAGGTTGTGAGCTAAGACGCGGAGCTTGGCCGTGGTCGTCGGGGCCGCCGTGAGCAGCGCGGTCAGCATTCCAACGGTCGTCACGCCAAAATGATAACTCGGCGCCTCACGAGCGTCCCCTTTGGAGCCGAACCTGGGATGCTCCACTCTTTGGACGCAAGAGGCGACTCGGGTCCTCGCAAGCCGCCGTACGTCGCGGCCCCGCTCGTTGTAGGATCTGCAGCCAGCAGGAGCACGCAGAGCGGAATGGACGAACCGAAGGCGCGGATCCTCGTTGTCGACGACGAGGTGTCCTTCGCCCAGCTCGTGAGCGAGGTG
>Ga0187893_10007339_pt1 | contig 18120 bp, 12 predicted proteins | sample MA1701074metaG_FD_139574 | JGI IMG/M metagenome (GOLD analysis project Ga0187893, IMG submission 139574) | White microbial mat communities from a basaltic lava cave in the Kipuka Kanohina Cave System on the Island of Hawaii, USA - MA170107-4 metaG ... | reverse complement strand
TTCTCCGCTGTAATTTTGTTTGTGGTCCGAATTGAATATCTAATCTCTCGCCTCATTTGACGAAAATGATGCTTTCGCGGTTGAGCCGGCTCAGCAGGTATCTTCTTAACAAATGGGCTTTGAAGTTGAGGGGTTGATCCGGTCAAAGATGTTCTATAGCATGAGCGCAAGATGAACCGACCTAAAGTTGCGGCCTCAAATTATCTCAATAGCGCCCCTCTGATCTGGAGCTTTTTGTTTGGCCCCAGAGCTAACCAGCTTGATTTTGTGGAAGCGGTGCCGGCCCGCTGCGCCGATCTGCTGGCTCAGGGCAATGTGGCAGCCGCCCTGGTGCCGGTAATTGAGTACCAGCGGATACCGGAACTGATGGTCGTTCCCGATGTTTGTGTGGGTTCCAAAGGCAAGGTGCACAGCGTGGTTTTGGTTTCCCGACGGGAAAGGCTCCAGGACATTCAGTCGGTGGCCCTTGACCAGTCTTCGAGAACCTCAGCAACTTTGCTCAAGATCATCTTTCGAGAGTTTGTTGGTCACGATCCCGAATGGACGGATGAATCGCCAGACCTGGCGAGGATGCTGGCCGGCAATGAGGCCGCTTTAATTATTGGCGATCCCGGAATGACCTTTCCACGTACCGGACTAAAGGTTTGGGACATGGCCTCCCTCTGGAGGGAGCATACCGGGCTGAGCTTTATTTTTGCGATGTGGATGATCCGGGAAGATGAGTGGGCGAGTGTGCGGAGAATAGATTTTGCCGCCGCGCGGGATGAGGGTCTGGAGCGGCTGGAGGAGATCGTCAATCGATATCACGACTCGATCAATTTGTCCCAGGAGGAGATTCGCAAGTACCTGACCGAAAATATCTCCTTTCATATTGACGAGGATATGAGAAAGGGTTTGGAGCTCTATTTCGAGTTAGCGGCCAAGCACCACCTGATTGAAAATCAAAAACCGTTGAGGTTTCCACAGGCCCACCACGTCGCTTAATCCGCTTAGCCAGTGTTTTTGCGTAAAGTTCTGGGAGCCAATAAACTACGGATATGCCGGATACGGAAACAATTCTCGAGCGCGTGCTTGCGGGCGAGCGCCTGAGCACAGAGGATTGCACTCATCTGCTTGAATCCTACGACATAGCCCGCCTTGGCGCTGCCGCTGACGAGATTCGACGACGAAGACATCCTGACAACGTCGTCACCTACATAATTGATCGCAACATCAACTATACGAACGTCTGCAATGTGGTGTGCACTTTCTGTGCATTCTACCGGCGTCCGGGCGCTCCCGATACCTACGTCCGTACGTTTGACGAAATTTGTAAGAAGATCGACGAGACCATTGCGCTTGGCGGTACAGGGGTCCTGATGCAGGGTGGTTTACATCCGGATTTTGGCATCGAATGGTACGAGGACCTGCTCCGGAATCTGAGCGCCAAATACCCTGGCTTCCAGCTGCACTGCTTCTCACCTCCCGAAATCCATAATATTCACCTGATCTCGGGGCTCGACTACGAGCAAATCATGCTGCGCCTGAAACAGGCTGGACTTTACTCGCTGCCTGGCGGTGGTGCTGAGATCCTGGACGATGAGGTGCGAAAGCGCGTGGCCACCAAGTGCACCACGGACGAGTGGCTGGCGGTGATGCGCGCCGTGCACGGGGCCGGCCTCAGATCCACTGCGACCATGATGTTTGGTATTGGAGACAAGGTGGAACACAGGGTCAGGCATCTCGAGCGGATTCGGAAGCTTCAGGACGAGACTGGTGGTTTTACGGCGTTCATTCCCTGGACATTTCAGAGAGAAAACACGGCTCTGGGCCGCCGCATCAAGGACGAGCCCACCGGGATCGATTACCTCAAAATGCTTTCCGTTTCCCGCCTGTTCCTCGACAACATCGAAAACTTCCAGTCCTCCTGGTTAACTCAGGGATTACGGCTCGGGCAAGTGGCGCTTCGTTTTGGAGCGAATGATATGGGGTCGATCATGATCGAGGAAAACGTTGTGTCGGCTGCCGGCGCTAAAAACGAAGCAGATGAAAAGATGCTTCGCTTCCTGATTCGCGAAGCGGGATTTACACCGCAACAGCGAGATATCCTTTACCGCCACGTGCATCGAGAATCGCAGGTTGAAGCTAATAGTTCCGCGTCCCCGCAACTGCGAAAATTGACTGTGATGACATAAGGGGTCTGTAGGAAAACGGCTTCCTGTCTTCACCCCGGAGGGGTGCGATGTGTAGAGTTCGCGAGATAAGGTCTCCCGCACTCCCAGCGAGTTTGTCCGAATAAACTGTTCAACCAGCCTGCGGAGCAGGCGGCAGCATAAAGCCTGGGGTGAAGCGAAGCGGAACCCCAGGATTGCGGTTGAATAAAAGATGCGAGCCCGCGCCAGCGGGCGACAGTGTTGAATGAGAGTTTTCTGCAAAGACATAGGCTCGCCTGCGGCTGTCGCCCGCTGGCGCGGGCTCGCCGTCTCTAATTCATTGTAAACCTGGGGTTCCGCTTCGCTTCACCCCAGGCTTTATTCTGCCGCCTGCTCCGCAGGCTGGTTGAACAGATCGACTCCGAAGGAGGCTGGTGGGTTCTTAGAAGGTCAGCAGTAAATTTCAACGGCCTGCCCTGGTGGAGATGGATCCACGAACTGAAAAAATCAACACGCTGCTCTTTGACTGGGACGGCACGATTGTCGACTCGGCGCACCTGGGTCTGCAGGCTTTTCAAAAGTCATTTGCGGCTCTTGGATTTGAGTTCCCTCAAGAGACGTATGAGGCCGCTTACTCGCCCAATTGGTATCTGATTTACGAGGCTATGGGGCTGCCTAAAGAGAAGTGGGATCGGGCCGATGAGCTTTGGCTACAGCATTACGGTGAGCAGATAGCCGGGCTGGTCCCGGGTGCGGAAATCATCCTGCGGCAATTACAGCAGGGCGGTTATCGAATGGGGATTGTAAGCAGTGGCAGCTACAGCCGTGTCATGCGTGAACTGGAACACGCCGGCTTGCGCGACGCTTTCGAGGTACTTGTTTGCAACGAGCAGATGCAAAACAAAAAGCCTCACCCTGAATGTCTGGATACGGCCCTGGGCATAATGAAGAGTAGAAAGCAGCAGGCTTGTTATGTTGGTGATAGTCCTGAAGATATCGAGATGGGCAAGAGCGCGGGAGTACTGACTATCGGCGTTCGCAGTAGTTATCCCACAAGTTGGAAACTACTCAGTTTTAATCCGGATATTTATCTCGAGTCCCTTGGTGAAATTGCCATCCATTTCCCTCCGTCAATTAAAGTGTACTCGAGTGTCTAGTTGCAGGTAGGGAAGGTGGGCTTGCCCCCGCTGCTCCGCCACGCTCAATTTTCAAGGAACTCTGGTAGTCAAGGAAGTTGAGTCTATCGGAGCAGCGGGGGCAAGCCCACCTTCCCTACCTGCAAATTGATCCTGCAAACTGATCCTGCAAATTGACCCTGCAAACTGATCCTGCAAATTGATCCTGCAAATTGACCCTGCAAATTGATCCTGCAAATTGACCCTGCAAATTGACCCTGCAAATTGACCCTGCAAATTGATCCTGCAAATTGACCCTGCAAATTGACCCTGCAAATTGATCCTGCAAATTGACCCTGCAAACTGATCCAATTGACCCTGCAAATTGACCCTGCAAATTAATCCTGCAAATTGACCCCTGCAAATTGACCCCTGCAATTGACCCTGCAAATTGACCTTGCAAATTAGCCCTACCTGCAACAAAAGGGGCGCGACCGGCGGTCGCGCCCCTTTGCAGTCTTGCTTTAAGGACTCTGGTCAGAAGGTGAACTTGACGGCCAACTGCACAATTCTGGGATCGCCAACGCCCTGTCGCAGAAAACCGTCGAAGTTAAACAGAGGAGACCCAATGGTTGGGTCAATCCGGTTATCGGTATTGAAGGTATTGAACATCTCGATGATCGGGATGATCGAGTAACGCTCGCCAAAGCGGAACGGGCGCTGCAAACGCCAGTCAAACGAGAAATACTCGTTGACTTTTCTAAAATTGTTGCGTGGGAAACAGCGCAAGGGAACCCCTGGATCGCAATTCGAGGCCAATGATTTTGGTTGCGCGGTTCTCGCCTGCACTCGCGGACTCAGCTCGAACCCGCCCGGCAGCTCCATGTTTGCGTAAAAGTTGAAACGGTGGCGGATGTCCCGATCAGAAAGCGCGTAGTCCAATTGCAGGTTGTTGAAATTGAATGCGCGATCGGTGAACGGATCGCGCTCGTTGGAGTCGTCGTCCTCGTCTTTGGCAAGCGTGTAATTCCACTCGAACTGGAAGCCGCGGGAAAACCGCTTGCGCATACCGACCACGAAGCCTCGATAGACAGATTTTCCGACGGCACTGGCCACCATCACCTCGCCAAGAAATGGCGCGAAGAAACCGGTGCGGCCGTAATCAAGAAATCTCGTCAGGTGCACTCCCTTCGCATAAGTGAAATCAAGATAAAGCGAAAGGTTTTCGGCCAATGCCTGTTCAAACCCGACATTCGTCGTGTAGATGCGCGGGTTGGCATAATCACGGCTGAAGACGCGTACGCCAGAGAAGCAGGCAAAGGGATTGGTGGTGCTGCCCGCAGTGCACGACTGGGCAGTCGGAGTTACCAGGCCGGGCCAGACAGGGCCAGGAACGGGGACTCCCGTGATGATGGGTGTGTTCAGAAAGATAGTTTGCTGCTGGACGCCGTTGGTGGTGATCGAGCCAACCTGCGTGAGCATGTTTTGCCGCGCGAAGTAAACGCCATAACTAGCGCGCAGCACCGACTTCCCGTTGCTCGAGATGTCCCAGGCAAATCCAACACGCGGTTGGAACATCTTTTTCTGATCGTGCAGCGTGCCGTCGGATGGGAACCGCGGATCGCTTAAGAATATGCCGTAAGCAGTTTCCGAAGGAGGTACTACCGGGTCGGGAAAGATTTGTGCTTCCCACCTGAGCCCGAAGTTTAAAGTGAGGTTTGACCTTGCCTGCCACTTATCCTGGATGAAGAACGCCAAATCCTCATTGCTGATTTCTGAAGCACCGGCGGCGTCAGTAGCTGGGCCAGTTCGGCCCGCACCCTGTAAGTAAAGCAAGAGCGGTCCGCCGGTAGGCATGCTGCCAACCGGACAAGTCGTCGGGGCAGTCACAAAAGTCCCGTTTGAACATCCGACCGTGTTTGGACCAAAGCCGCCAGGCGCCGCCGGAGAGGCATAGCGAAGAAAGCCCGTGACACTATCAAAAATGTAACGCCCCTGAAAGAACCCGCGAAATACCTGCGAATTAAGGCTGTGGACCCAGTCACCGCCAAACTTAATGTTATGCCGGCCCGTGACAATTGAGAAATTGTCCTTCAGTTGGGTGCGCCAAAAAGTCTCGTCAATGTCTGGATGGAGGAAGAAAGGCTGTCCGAAGCGGAACGTAGTGGCGAAGCCCATGGCCGTGTCGGCAGGCACGTTCGACGACACCGCACTGCGCGGACGCACCTCACGGCCATAAGTGAAATGGAACTCGTTGATCTTAGTCGGAGAAATAGTGGAGACGAGGTTTGCATTGAAGACGTTGATTTTCGAAGGCCCCTCAATGCCGTTGGCAGAGTTGCCATAGGTGTTGACATCGAAGGTCTGGTTCACGTTGCGCGAATAGTCAAAGTTGTGCGAAAGCGTGAGCCGGTTATTCTGGGTCAAGTCCCAGTCAACCTTGCCCAGCAGCGCGTTATTTCTGATGGTGCGATTTACGGGGTCCCCTTCTTCCTGGTTTCGATTCGCCCTGAAGAAATTTATCAGGGCCAGCCTCTGGCACTCAGCATTACTGTTGATGAGTGCTTCATTTGCAGCCAGTGTGGGGGCAGAAACGGAGCACGATCCGAGGGGAGTGCTCAAATTCGCCCTAACTAACCGCTCATTGATATTCTCGCTGGCTACAAAGAAGAAGGCTTTATCTTTCTTGATCGGTCCGCCAATGTTGCCGCCGTATTGTTCACGGCGAAAATCTGTAAGCGGGGTACCGTCAGCGGTGTTGGCAGTCAGACCTTCAAGCCGCTGGAAATGGAAGAGGCTGCCGTGAAATTCATTGGTGCCTGATTTGGTAATGACGTTGATCACCCCACCAGCGGTACGCCCAAATTCGGCGGTGGCCCCGGTGGCGACGACCTGAAACTCTCGAACCGCATCGAGTGGAATGTCTATAGCGGCTCGTTGTCCACCAGCTTGTTCGCCGAAGAACCCGTTATTGTAGTCACCGCCGTCCAGGCTGACGTTGTTGAAGATTCCTCGTTGACCGACAAAGTTGATCTCGTCGCCGTCCGGTCCCTGGGTAATGCTGACACCCGGTGTTAGTGTCAACAGGTCTTCAAACTTGCGCCCCAAAATCGGAGTATTCGTCACTGCATTCTCGTTTATGGTAGTGCTCGATTCCGTTTTAACGGTGTCGATCGTTGGTGTCTCGGTGATTGTTACAGTTTCTTCGACGCCGGAAACCTTCATGGTGAGTGGCAGGTTAAGAGCCTGTCCCACTGTCAGGTTCGCATTCTCAACCAGCAAGTTTGCAAAGCCCTGCTTGGTAACCCTGATGTTGTATTTGCCGGGTGGCAACGACAAAGCGACAAAGCGCCCATCCTCATCGGTCTCCACGTTTCTCACGAAGTTTGTTTCAACGTGCCTGATCTCCACTGGAGTGCCGGGAAGGGCGGCCCCATTTGCATCTACCACTGTACCCTGAATGGTTCCGGTGGTGATTTGCGTCTGGGCCTGTAAGGGGAAACTAAACAGAAACAACGCAAGTAGACAGATTCCAAGTCCCTGGACACGGATAGTCAGGGAGCGAATCGAGGCTTTGGGCATATTTTTCTCCTGTCAAATGCCTGTAGTTTCGGAATGTTAGTTTAAGCAAAGCTCTTCAAGAATGCCGAAAACCGTCCTGATCGGTTTTGGTTAAGCTGGTCATTTGAAAACTTCCCTGTGAGCGCAGGTGGTATCTCCGACATGAGTCGTGGAAAATGAAATCACTTCGGCGGGCATCTTAGATAAGCCTGCCACCAGGTGTCAACGATTTGTCGCAAAGATCCGCTCATTCTCGAACGATTTAACACCAACCCCGGCGTTCAGGCGGCGGCCGAGCGGGCAAGGAAAGCCTCCAGAGCCAGAGCGTTGAATCTTTCTGGGTGCTCCTGTTCTGGCATCATTCGGCAGTGCTCGAAAACCTCTAACCGGGTGCGGGGATTCATTTTCGCCAGCTCCAACGCACCGTTAAAGGGCGTGGTTAGATCCTGCTTCCCGCAAACTAGAATTACTGGCTGACTCAATCTTGCGAAGGCCGAGCGCGGATCGATGTTCAGGTATCCAGACAGGTACGCAGCGATTGCGTGCTGTGCCCCCGGTTGATGACTACTGGCATAGAGATTAGCTACCAGCCGGTCGGTCACCCGCTTCTGATCGAAAAACAACTGTTTTTTCGCGAATTCCCTAATGCTGCGCTCGCTGGCCATCACGTTGTAGAACGAAGTGCCGAGCACTGGAGATTGCAGTAAGCCATAAAAGGCCGCTCCGGCCATACCCGGCCGGGAATTCAACGAGTCGTAGCCGGCACACGAATTCAAGATCAGCGAATTTATCAGGCCGGGGTGCTCGTCCGCGGTCCTGACGCAGTAGGCTGCTCCCAAAGAACTGGCGATAATGTTTGCAGGCGCACCTACCACGTCACGGACAAAATCGGAAATCAACTCGACATAGAGATCCGCCGAATAGTTTGCAGTGGCTGGCTTATCTGAAAACCCAAATCCCAGCAGGTCCAGGGCATAAACGCGAAAGTCATCTGAGAGCGGGTCGAAGTTCTTCCTCCACATGAAGCTCGAGACGCCGGCGCCAATTCCATGGACAAAAACCAGAGGCAATCCCGAATGGTTTTGCCCGGCTGACCGGTAGTAAATCTGGCCATGCTTCCACGGATACATTTGGGCTTGTCCCCCCAAGGCGTTCTCCTCCGGCTCCAGAGAATTTCTCCTAATTGAGGCGTTTACTGCAGCCAGCGCGGCGACTCCGGCTCCACCGGCCAGTATTGTTTTCCAGAGGCTTGCTATTTTGCTCATGCGGTTTGCCATTTTCATGCGATTCAAAGATGCCCTTAACCTTCGCCTTAAAAGTCAGTTTTGTCTTCAAGTAAGGCGTGTATTTTTGTTTGTGTTGGTTCGTGTAACTTCGTGTATAGTTCCTCTTTCTCAGGAAAAGAAGACGATCCACGAAATGACACGAACCAAACCGCGAGACTCCTCATTGACTTGATAGACTTTTGAGGCAAAGCCCCCATTTAACTACCGCAGCGTTTAAAACTTCTTCTTAGTCAAGCAAATTAGATGAACGCAAAATCAAATTGTTCTTGATGAATTTCCGGATCGCTGGAAATGTCGATGGGACCGAGATACTCTTCGATTTCATTCAGTACATCACGTTCCGAGCTTCTTAAGGCCTTGGCGACTTCGGGATTAACTCGCAGCGTGGCCTGGCTGGTCTTGTCTTCACCCAGGTTTCGTCCCAAACGGCGGGCCTCATCCAACATCTCATAACAAACAGTCTGCGGCGATTTAACGAGACCTGCGCCCTGGCAATACTGGCAGGGCGTGCAAAGGGTTCTCTCCAGCGACTGCTTGACTCGCTTTCGCGTCATAATCACCAGGCCAAAGTCATTAAATGACAAGACTTTGGTTGGCGACTTGTCGTGGCGCAATGCGTCCTGCAGAGACTGCATTACCTTTTGCCGATTGCGGCGCTCTTCCATGTCAATTAGATCCAGCACGATGATTCCACCCAGATCTCGCAGCCGGATTTGTCTGACTATCTCATCTACCGCCTCCATGTTTGTGCGGGTGATGGTGTCCTCGAGCCGGCCACTGCCGCGGCCCACGAACTTTCCAGTGTTGACGTCAATAGCCACCAGGGCTTCAGTCTGGTTGATTACCAGATAGCCACCTGAACGCAGCCAGACCCGGGGCTTAATTGCCTTGTCGATTTCGCTCTGGACCCCAAAGGCCTCCAGAATAGGCTCGTCGCGGGTGAAGAGCTTGACGCGCTTGACCATTCTGGGCTGGATGCGGTTCACGAACTCCACTATGCGTTGAAATTCCTCCTCGGAATCCACTCGAACGGATTCGAAATCGTCAGATAACTGATCCCGCAAGATACGCTGGACCAGGTCGAGATCCCGATGGATTAAGGTTGCGGGTTTCGCCTTCTCTGCTGTATTGCGAATATCCAACCAGGTTCGAACCAGATAACGCACATCCTCGCGAAGGTCCCTTTCACTGACGCCCACTCCGGCTGTCCGCACGATAAAACCGCCTGAGGGCACATCTTCATCGGCTCGTAGCTGCTGGATCAGCTTGCGCAGGCGCTGACGTTCTCCGTCTGACTCGATTTTCCGCGAGACCCCGACATGCTCGACTGTAGGCATGTAAACGAGAAATCGACCCGGTAAGGCGATATGCGAGGTAATTCTGGCACCTTTCTTGGCGATCGGCTCTTTGGCGATTTGGACCAGGATCTCCTGACCTTCGCTTAACAAATCGGTGATTGCCGGTTGGTGGCGCTCGCGCCGGGCCGGTCCACGGAAGTTGCGATTAGATTTTTCACGGCCCTGGCCATTGTTGGCGGCTTGCTGCGGAGCCGGTTCAGTTACCGGTTGCTCGGTTGTTACGTCTGTTTCCGTGTCGCGGCCGTTGGCACCGGAGGCGGCGTTTGCTTGTTTTGACTTTCCCGGCCGGCGCCTTCTGCGACCGCCGCGCCTGGTAGCAAATTCCGAACGGTCACGCCCACTGGAGATTCGGGCTTCGGAATCACTTAAAGTGTCGGATTCTGCAACTCTGCTAGCCGGCGAGGCTTTGGCCCGTTTCCTGGTTGTGGTGCGCTTTCCAGAGGTTTTCTTTTGTGCGGTTTTCGTACTGCTACCACCACGCCTGGTGCTGCGTTTCTTCTTGCTTTCACCACTATCAGTGCTTAGTCGCTTTTGAGCGGCTTTACCAGTTTCGTCAGCTTCCTCTTCGTCGCTGATGCGCTGGAAGCTCCCTTGACCAAGAGTCTCGCCGTCCAATTCCTCGACGAATGTTTCCACGTGGGCCGCTGTCGGTACCCGATCACCAGGTTTGGACGGAGCGGTATCTGTATAAAAATCGCCGTCGTCGATTCGTTCAAATGATTCATCACCTAAACCGCTTGATGGAAGTACCGAACCGACTTCGACACTTCGTAGGTCGTCGTCAAAATTAAACTCAACAGCATGAATTTGGTCGAAGATTCGCTCTTGCAATCTGGCGTCCTTGAACATCTCGCCGCTGTCCACAGTTTCTTCATCGTCGCTGATTCTTTGAATCGAAGGGTCCCCGGCCGTGAAAGGTGTGGCGGGGGCTTCCGGCTCACGTGGAAGTTGGCGGGTGCCTTTAGCTGTAGCTCGATCAGCGTCCTTACGCCCCCGTCGTCTTCCGCGACGGCCTCGTCGCCGGCCGCTTTCAGCTTCCGTTTCGGCCTCTACTGAAGGTTCCTCAGCTTCGGTTTCCAGAGCGTCATCCTCTGCCAGAGGTTCAGCGCGCTCATGAGTGGCCTCGATACGGTGTTCGCGCTCGACGCGACCGAGGGCCACCTGTTCAGCTGCCGAGCGCTCGGCATCAGACGCACCTTTTTTGGTCTTGTCGATGACAATGCGCTCGAACTCTTCCTCTTCATCGAAGAAATCTGAGACGTAAAGAAAGGCATCACGTTCTAGCCCGATATCTACAAACGCCGACTGCATGCCGGGAAGCACGCGCATCACGCGTCCTTTGTAGATGTTGCCAACGATACCCTGATTTTGTTCTCCTCGTTCGATGTAGAACTCACTTACTTTGTCGTTTTCAATTATTGCTATTTTCTTTTCGCGTCCATTAACGCTTACGATTAGTTGTTTAGCCATGCTGTAGGTTTCGTCTCCTTGAGGCAGCGACCAAAAGGAAATTCACGCAGCCACGAGTGGCCATCGCCCGGGACGATCATTCTTGCTGCCCGGATGTCGTTCAAAATTTGGTGCTGTCTTCCTGAAATGTGAATCGATGACAAAAGAGGGCCTTCGAGCCCGAAGGCGAGGCCCAGGTCTGCCACCATCTTGACAAAGCCACGGAGGGCTCTGTCTTTGTAAACAGATTTGAATTGGGTTGCGGCCGGAATTGGCCGAAAAACAGGATAGCGGCCCAAAGGGCCGGTGTGGTTGGATTCGCGCGAAGATCCGCGCATCTGATCGGGCAGGGAACCGCTCGGTTCACTACACGACAAAAACTCGATTTCCTTCAACAGAAAACCTGACTAGCCGTCGGGTCAATCACAGAGATTGAAATGGAGGGAGCACTTCTAATTCGCCCACCAAACTCTCTGGCGGGCCATTCTGATCTGCTCGAAAAACCTCGGATAACTCTGCTAATGACCTCAGGATTCGCTTTCCCACCTGCGCTCAAAAGCTTGGGGCGTAGGAGCGGCTCCAAGTAAAAGTTAATACGACGTCGTCATCTGGACGACGGACAAATTCGGGGCTTGCCTGGATCGGGGCACGGAAATAACTGTTATTCCTTTGCGCTACTCAAATTACGACCGGCGCTAGATGCGCCTGAAAACTTCCGGCAGGTCAAGCTGCACCAAGTATAACTGAAGCAGCGTTAAACGCGAAAAGAACTTTTCCACAACCAATAACCACCTATTTCACGCAACGCTTAACAAGCGCTCGCTGGATGCGTACGGGCTGGTCAGGTTTCTCTCCGGTGGCCGGCGCCTTGTTGATTTGGTCAGCCACTTCCATTCCCCCGAGCACCTTGCCGAAGGCACTAAACTTGCCATCCAGGTGTGGTCCATCCCCTACCAAAATGAAAAAATGCGAGCTGGCGCTGTTGGGCTCGTCGGGCCGAGCCAACGACAAAATGCCTCGAACATGTTTTACGATACTGGGCTCGTCAGGCACCGTCTTCTGCGATCGCTGATACAGCTCCTGCGTCAGATTTTGGTGCGTGGACATATTTCCACCCTGAACCACGAAGCCGGGAACGATCCGGCTAAAGGAGGTACTGTCAAAGGCCCCCAGACTTGCAAGATTAAGAAAATTGCGCACCGCTTCAGGAGCCATTTCCGCCAGCATCCCTATCTCAATTGTCCCGAGCTCAGTCTCCAGGCTGACGCAATGGCCGGCCAGCTCATCCACCGAAGCATCATCGAACGGCTCAGCCGGGCGTGCCGGTTCAGCACGCTCATTTGCCTTTTTCGGTTCCTGGAGACCGGGGTTAGGTTCGACTGGCTGTTGGGCCCGCACAGCGCCTACGGCAAACAAGAGTAAAGCTACCGCCGGGATTGTCTTTCGAGGTAGGAGCCAGATCATCACCGTCAGTTCACGAAACGTCGCAGTTGGACGCTCATGGCAAAACCGATGGCAATAAACGTCGCTATAAGCGAAGCCAGACCGGCACTCATTAGCGGCAGTGGCACACCAATCACAGGGAGGATTCCCAGTGCCATCCCAATGTTTATGAAGATCTGAAAGGTTAGTCCGCCCACAACCGCCATGATAACAAGCATCCCGCGGCGGTCGGGTGCTCGCCGGGCGCCGCTGATAAGTCGAGATAGAAGTACGGCATAGACCAGCAAGACCAGAATACAGCCCACGAACCCGGCGTTACCGGCCGTCACTGAAAAAATGAAATCGGTATGTGGCTCGGGGAGAAACTTAAGGGCACTCTGAGAGTGGGCCCTCGATGCGTCCGCTCCCAGCAAACCTCCCTCTCCCACTGTCAGAATTGATTGCCAGGTATTGTAGCCAAAGCCCCTGCGGTCAGCATTCTGGGGATCCAAAATGACGTTAATTCGCTCTTGCTGGTAGTTCTTGACAAGCTTTGTCTTTACCCCCACCCAATAAGCGGCCGGCAGGAGAACAATGCTCATTGCCAGGCTTATCAGAACCACGCGAATTTTTATTCCCGACAGAAAGAGCACCACGGCCAGGATTGGAATATAAGTCAGTACGGAACCAACGTCCTTCTCGGCCAGAATTAAGATGATAGGCAAACCAAGGATCGTGAACCCGACGATGATTTCTTTCAGGTTCAAAACCTGTGTCCGCTGCTTGCCAAAATACCAGGCCAGCATCATCGCCGTGGTCACCTTAACAAACTCTGAAGGTTGAAACTGACCGATTCCGGGGACACGAATCCAGGCCTGCTGACCATTGATTTTCAGTCCAACACCAGGAATTAGGACGATGACTAACAGGACCAGACCAAACAGGTAGAACACGGGCGCAATGTTGATCAGCTTGCGATAATCCATGAAGGCGACCACCAGCATCGCCACTAAGGCTATTGCCAAACCGATGAGTTGCTTAATCCAGTAAGGCTCAGTGGGCTGGGCATTGCGGATCTGATAGGTGCCGAATCCAACCAGAGCTATCGCCAGCATGGCCAGCAACCAATCAAAATCTCTTAAAGACTTTTTGGGAATAATTGCAACCATAAATCCTTTACTGCCCGGTTTCGCGTTGTCTCTCCCGACCTACGACCTTTGGCGCCTGGGCAATCTGTTCGGTGCCGGGCGGTTCCTCATGTCGAGTTTGCCGGTAATAGGCGTCGTAAACGCGCCGCGAGGCAGGGGCGGCGTGTTGGCCTCCAAAACCGGAATTCTCAATCAAAGCCACGATGGCAATCTCTGGTTTTTCCGCAGGCGCATACGAGACAAACCAAGAGTGATCCTTGTTCTTCCCTATATCCTTACCCAAAGCAACTACCTGAGCAGTGCCGGTCTTGCCGGCAATATCAAACCCAACCATCTTGATGCCGGCCCCGGTGCCATGGTTGTTAACCACGCCCCACATTCCGTCCAGAACCGCCTGGCCTATGTCCTCAGGTATGGTCACAATCTTGGGATTTGGCCGAGATGCTTCAAGAGGTTGAAAGCTGGTGCCCGCTCGATACGGCCAAATGCCACGCTCGTCAGCAGCTTTTACCTCTTTCATTAGATGAGGCGTATACAATTGTCCCCGCATCCCAATGCCGGCAATGGTTCTGAGCATCGATAAAGGCGTCATCTCTTCATAGACCTGACCGAACGATGCAAAAACCGTATCAATCTCTTTCCATGGTTGATTGCGTCGATCGAGAATGGCCTTAAACTCGCGTGGCGTACGGCTGCTAACCTCGTTGGGTAAATCAATACCCGAGCGCTTGTTAAGCTCAAAATCATCGACCATCTGGCCAATGCCCTCAAGACCCATCTTTAACCCCAGCCGGTAGAAGTAGCCGTCACACGACTTGGTGATGGCATACTTCACATCCGGGGTGCCGTGGTTTCCCATGCACCGGGTAAACTTGTTACCGACCGTAATACCGCCGCCGCAGACAATGTTTGAATGGGCAACCGTGATGGCGCCTTGTTTCAAGCCCGCCACGGCCATCGGAATTTTCCACGTCGAGCCCGGAGGATATCGACTTTGAATGGCTCGATTGAGAAGAGGAGTTTCAGGATCGTTCAGCAGGGCGGCGTACTCTGCCCGTCCCTCCTTGGTGGTAATTCGCTGTGAGAACAAGTTCGGGTCGAAAGTCGGGTAAGAGCTAAGCGCTAGAATCTCGCCATTGTTTGGATCCATAACGATGATCACCCCGCGCCGCGTCACCGAGTTTCGCAGTTCATCTTCGACAGCCTGCTGGAGTTCGTAGTCGATAGTGGTGATAAGATCCTGGCCGGGTTGCGGAGGTATCGTTTCAATTTCCACTTGAATTCGGCCCCGGCTGTCGACCAGGACCTCACGATAGCCGTCCTTGCCCCGGAGGTAATCGTCATAGATCTGCTCCAGTCCACTTTGCCCAATAATGTCGCCAGGTTTCAGCCCTTTCTCTTTGTAAGAGGGCAGTTTCAATTGGTCGGGGCTGATTTCCCCGACGTAACCAAGGGCGTGTGCAAGCACGCCCCTGGCGGGATAGCGGCGCTGTGGCTGCAGTTCAACGCGCAGTTCGGGAAACTCGAGTCGATGAGACTCCACCCAGGCGATGTCTGCCGGTGTGGCATCGAGCTTTACCGGAATCGACTCAAAGGCGGGCAAGGATTTTATTTGATCAAAGCGATCCCGCAGAATCTCGCTGTCAATTACGAGGGCCTCTGAAAGAGGTTTGACCAAAGAATAGAGGTCTTTTCCGCGCACGTCCTCCCGCGATAGCAAGACGTTGTAGATCGGCCGCGAGTCAACCAGAACCTTGCCCTGGCGATCGTAGATCACTCCGCGCGGGGCGGGGATCGGAAGTCGCCGCCGCCGTTGATTCTCGGCAATGCCGGCATAGAATTCCCCCCGAACAACTTGCAGAAGATAGAGACGCAGACCCAGAACGCTCAGCAACAGAATCGCCAGGATCTGAATTACCCTGAGCCGCGCCCGCAGGTTTTGTGAAGTATCCTCGTATTTCATAGCCTAACTTACTATCTTCTCCTCAGCGGACCCGTGCTCCGGCGAGCTACTCGACGTCGGGTGGCAAATTGGCGTCGTTGATGCGAACGAACGGAAAAAACTGAGTCCAGCACGTAGAAGCCGAACGTACCCGCAATCGTTGTCCCGATTAGTCTATACGACAGTGTTTGGACCAGCGGCGCTATCGGCGGGTAACCAAGCGACCGATGCCAGAAAACGTATATCGCAGCATCGCCAATGGCGGCGGCCGCCAGCACGGGAATTCGCAGCAGCGGATTCTCGATGTTGATGCGGCTGGCTGCCAGGAATATTATGTAGGCCGTCAGCGTTTTTGAAAACCCGCCGGCGCCTACCAGCCCACCACTGGCGGCATCAACCACCAAGCCGGCAATGGTTCCCACTATCAGCGCCTGCCAGGCATCTCGCTGTAAAGCGATATAAACGACGATGACCAGCGGAAAGTCTACATATGCCAAAGGCGCCCAGATCGCTCGAAGCGAAAGCTGCAAGACGATTGCAAGAGCAAGTACGGCGGCGATCTTAAGTTGCGGCATTTAGATCTGTGATGGGTCAAAAGTGAACGGGCAGGAATGAATCTCCCGGGAGAGCAACCAACCGGAAACCTTTTTCTCACTCACAACCACTAATCAATCACTTCTTAGTCTTGTCGACGTTGGGCAGGCTCTGTTCGGGGGTAGGTCGCGGTGGTGCCTGGTAAAGCAGCACCGCAACATCTTGCAACTGATCAAGCCGAGCACTCGGTTTGATGAGAATTTGATGGGGCTCAGTTGCTGAGCCACGCTTCAAGTCAACCACTTCTCCCACGTTGAGACCGGGGGGATATATTCCATCCTGCCCAGTCGTCCTCACATAGTCGCCGACCTCGATCGCCTCAAGGCCCGAGACATACCGCATTTCCACCAGGCCCTTTTCGCCTCCGCCTCGAACTGATCCGAGGGCGCCGGATTGACCCAGTTGACCCACGATTCCGCCGACGCCGGCCTTTTCGTCGGTAATCAACATGACCTGCGACGAGAATGGACTAACGGTAATCACTCGCCCGACGATTCCGCCCCCGGTAACGACCGGCATATTGACTGTGACTCCGTTGGCGCTTCCGCGATCAATGGTTACGGTGTTGAACCAGATGGAAGGATCCCTTCCAATCACTCGCGCCGGTACGGATGTGTAGCCAGTTTGCTCTTTGAGGTTAAGAAGACCTCTCAGGCGGTCATTTTCGGCGACATTCTCGCGCGCAGTCCGCAATTCAGATTGTAAGGCTGCAATCTGATCCCGCAACTGCTCATTTTCCGCAGCTGCGCTGCGGAAATTCAGGATCTGGTGAAAAAGATTTGAGGTGGCACCACCGGCCCGCGAAGTGACATTCTGAAAAGGACTGGCTGCAGTCTGAGCCCAAATGCGAATGCGTCTTTGTCGCGTTTCCAGGTCACGAGCATCGATGGCCATAATGATGAAATTAGCCACCAGCAGAGTGACGAGCCAAATCGGCGCCCGCTGGCGAATCTCTTTTTGTGTCCTGGTCGCAGCCATTTCTAAAAGCTAATTAAAAGAAAATCCTCAAATGCCGCTGGTCATCGTGTTTTCCCACTTGACCCGTTTCAGCAAATCAAAATCCGAAAGCATCTTCCCAGTACCGAGCACCACTGAAGCAAGCGGATCGTCAGCCAGGGAGACTGGCAGTCCTGTCTCAATTGATAGTCGCTTGTCAAGATTCTTAAGTAGCGCTCCGCCACCCGTCAAAACAATGCCACGCTCAACGATATCAGCCGAGAGCTCAGGTGGGGTCCGCTCCAGCGCCACCCGAACGGCGTTAATAATGGTCGAGACGGAATCTGCCAAAGCTTCACGCACCTCTTCGTCTGTGATGGTGATGGTTTTGGGAATACCCTCGATCAAGTTTCGCCCGCGCACTTCGTAGGAGAGCGGTTCATCGAGTGGATATGCGGAGCCGAGCTCGATCTTGATTGCTTCAGCTGTTCGCTCACCAATTAGCAAATTGTACTTGCGCTTGATGTATTGGATGATGGCTTCATCCATTTCGTTACCAGCCACGCGCACAGCCCGGGAGTAGACGATGCCGCTCAAGCTGATGACGGCGATATCGGTGGTGCCGCCACCGATATCGACTACCATGTTCCCGTGTGGTTCAGTGATAGGCAGGCCGGCTCCGATGGCCGCAGCCATCGCCTCTTCCACCAGATACACCTCTGAGGCTTTGGCACGATAGGCCGAGTCTTCAACGGCGCGCCGCTCAACCTGAGTAATCTCAGAGGGAATTCCAATCACCACTCGCGGACTAACCCAGGTCTTGCCGTTGTGGGCCTTGCGAATGAAGTGCTGGAGCATCTTCTCCGTGACTTCAAAGTTGGCTATCACGCCATCTTTCATCGGACGGATCGCGACGATGTTGCCGGGTGTTCTGCCAAGCATGTCTTTGGCGTCGCGGCCTACGGCTTCCACCTGATTAGTGACCTTATTGATCGCAACTATAGAAGGCTCAGAAACAACTATGCCGCGCCCTTTCGCATACACCAGGGTGTTGGCGGTGCCCAGATCAATTGCCAGGTCACTGGAGAAGAGACTAAAAATAGATTTAAACGCCATTCAGGATGATTCACTTCCCGTCTGAGAGTAGGAGAAGGTTGGGAACACGGCGAACACCTTG
>Ga0187893_10007338_pt1 | contig 18123 bp, 13 predicted proteins | sample MA1701074metaG_FD_139574 | JGI IMG/M metagenome (GOLD analysis project Ga0187893, IMG submission 139574) | White microbial mat communities from a basaltic lava cave in the Kipuka Kanohina Cave System on the Island of Hawaii, USA - MA170107-4 metaG ... | reverse complement strand
GCGTTCCCATAGACTAACGACAAATCAATAGCCTGAGAGGGCCAATGGATATTTCTTCCCACGATGTTCTCCTGGTTGGCGGCGGCGGGGCAGGATTGCGAGCAGCCATCGCCGTCGCCGAGGTCAATCCAAAACTCGACATAGCAGTGGTCTCGAAGGTTTACCCGATGCGCAGCCACACGGTTTCAGCCGAAGGCGGCGCCGCCGGCGTTATCAAACCCAACGACACGCTGGACGAACATTGTTACGACACGATCTCCGGTGGCGACTGGATGTGCGACCAGGACGCGGTCGAGCTTTTTGTGCAGGAAGCCCCAAAAGAGTTGTTACAACTCGAACACTGGGGCTGCCCGTGGAGCCGCGAGCCTGATGGCCACGTCGCCGTGCGGCCTTTCGGCGGAATGAAAAATGAGCGCACGTGGTTCGCCGCTGACAAGACCGGCTTCCACATGCTTCACACGCTCTTCCAGACCTCGCTCAAATATCCCAGCGTCAAACGCTACGACGAATGGTTCGTCACAAAGCTGCTGGTAGACGACGGACAGGTCCGCGGCGTGGTCGCCATCGAATTGATGACCGGGCGCATCCAGGCCATCCTCGCCAAGGCCGTGATCATCTGCACCGGCGGCTGCGGCAAAGTCTTCCCGTTCACGACCAACGCCAACATCAAAAACGGCGACGGCATGTCGCTGGCCTACCGCGCAGGTGTGCCGCTCAAGGACATGGAGTTCGTCCAGTACCATCCGACCGGGCTGCCGTTCACCGGCATCCTGATCACCGAAGCTGCGCGCGCCGAAGGCGGCTGGCTGCTCAACAAGGATGGCTATCGCTATCTTCAGGATTACAACCTGGGCAAGCCTGAGCCGACGCCCGTGCTGCGTTCGATGGAACTGGGGCCGCGCGACCGCCTTTCGCAGGCGTTCGTCAAAGAGTTTGAGAAAGGCCGGACCATCGAGACGCCATACGGACACGTCGTTCACCTGGACATCCGTCATCTGGGCGAGAAGAAGATCAACGCGAAAATTCCGTTCGTGCGCGAACTTTGTTTGAAGTATCAAGGCATTGATCCGGTCAAGGAGATGATCCCGGTGCGCCCAGTCGTGCATTACATGATGGGCGGCGTCCACACCGACATCAACGCGGCGACGCCGATCAAGGGGTTGTTCGCGGCTGGGGAAGCCGCCTGTGTGAGCATCAACGGCGCCAACCGCCTGGGATCGAATTCGCTCACGGAGCTTCTGGTCTTCGGAAAGCGCGCCGGAGAAGGAGCAGCTCAGTTTGCATCGGAGCAAAAGGAAGAGAACACGGCAAGCGTCATCGCGCAGGCGATGGACGAGAAGCGCAGGGTCGAAGATCAGTTCCTGAACAAGACTGGTGGCCGCGAACGCATCTCGACCATTCGTGAAGAGATGCAGAAGGCGATGGAAGATGGCGCAGGCATTTACCGCACGCACGACAGCCTGGCCAAAGCGGCGGAGACGATCAGTAAGTTGAAAGAGCGATTCGACGACGTGATCATCAGCGATCACAGCCACACGTTCAACACCGAGCTGACCGTCGCGTTCGAGCTTTCGTACATGCTCGACGTGGCCGAAGCGATCATCGCCTGCGCGCTCAATCGCCAGGAATCACGCGGCTCGCACCAGCGCACCGATTTCCCGAAGCGGGACGACGAGAAGTTCCTGGCCCATTCGCTGGTTTATCGCAACGATGACGGCTCGACGCGAGTTGAGTATTTGCCGGTGACGATCACACGCTGGCCGCCCGCCGAGCGGGTTTACGGGAAGTAGGCAGGTCTGAAACAATATTGGAGTGGGCGATGCTCATCAACAATCTGGAATGGGACGATTATCGCATCGAACACATTGCGCAGCATCAGGTTGATCCTGATGAAGTTTGGGAAGTTTGTGAGGACTCATGGCATTTAGCTCACCGTGAAGGACGTAATCGCTACCGCCTCTATGGACAAACAGCAGCCGGACGCTATTTGTTTGTTGTCCTGGAGCACGTCGAAGGCGCAGTCTACAAGCCCATCACGGCTCGCGAAATGACGCGAAATGAAAAACGAAATTACCGGAGATTACGGAAATGAATGTCTTACAAGCGCCGGAGTTTAAAACTTATGAAGAAGAGGCCGCCTTCTGGGACAATCTCGATACGGCGCCTTTCATGGAAGACGACGGGGAGTGGTTTCGCTTTGAGACTCCGAATAAGCGGGCGATCAAGGTGGCGATTCTTCCGGAAGTCGCGGATGAGCTGATCCAGCGCGCGCGCGCCCAGGGAGTGTCGGTGGAAACGCTGGTTAATGTTTTGTTAGTCGAGTGCCTACAGTGAAAGACATCACAGGCAGGTGTGACCTTTGCCGCGGTGAGTTGAAATCTGGCCAGACCACGCTGGAGATTTGGCGCGGTGAAGAGATGCTGGTGATCAAGGATGTTCCGGCGGACGTTTGTGAGCAATGCCATGAAGCATATATCTCCGCCGATGTATCTGAACGGTTGGATTATTTCTTGAAAGGGTATCAGCAGCGTCGCCCGGAGCGATATCTGGCTGTGCCTCAGTTTTCCGCTGTGCAAATTATGGAGGGTTAGTGAGGAAAGATGGCTAAAACAATCACACTGGAAGTTGCGCGCTACCGCCCCGAGCAGGAGGCCGAACCGGTCTTCGAGAGTTTCGACGTACCGCTCAATAAAGATTGGGTGGTGCTCGACGCTTTGAACTACATCAAGGACAAGCTCGACGGCACGCTCTCTTATCGTTGGTCGTGCCGGATGGGCGTTTGCGGAAGTTGCGGGATGATGGTCAACGGAGACCCAAAGCTGACCTGCGCCACTTTCCTGACGGCTTACGAACCCGGCCCAATCCGCGTCGAGCCGCTGCGCTATTTCCCAATCGTGCGCGACCTGGTAGTCGAGATCACTGATTTCATGGACAAGCTGAAGGCCGTCAAACCCTGGGTCGTTCGCGATGAAGAGAAGCCGATCTCGGAAGGCGAATACCTGCAAACGCCTCAGCAATTGGACAACTACAAGCAGTTCAGCATGTGCATCAATTGCCTGTGCTGCTATGCCGCGTGCCCGGTCGTCGGGTTGGATCAACATTTCATCGGGCCGGCGGCCATCGCGCTGGCGCAACGCTACAACGAGGATTCCCGCGATCAAGGGGCGGAAGAACGCATGGACGTTCTTTCACAGCACGAAGGCATCTGGGGCTGCACGTTCAATGGCGAATGCACGCGGGTCTGCCCGAAGAACGTTGATCCGGCAGGCGCCATCCAGCAGTACAAGATCAAAGCAGTGACCGACTGGTACAAGTCGCTGCTTATGCCCTGGGGGAAGAAATGAAGCAACCGCACACCTACACCCTCTATCATCCCAAGTGGTACCGCAAGCGCGTCTCGACCTGGTGGTGGGCCGAGCAATGGCGCTCGTTCAAGTTCATCCTGCGCGAGTTGAGCAGTCTAGCTGTCATCTACTTCGTGGCGTTGCTGCTGTGGCTGCTGTGGAGTCTGGGACAGGGAGAGGCGAGTTACAGGAATTTTCTGGCCTGCATGGAGTGGCCGCTGATGATCGTGTCGAACGTGATCGCATTCCTGTTCGTGCTCTACCACACGATCACGTGGTTCAACCTGGCGCCGAAAGCGATGGCCGTGCGTGTGGGCGGAAAACGATTGCCCGACTGGATGATCGCCGCGCCCAACTATGCCGCGTGGATCGTGATTTCGGCGATCATCGCCTGGTTCATCTTGGGAGGGAATTAGCATGGCCAAAAGATCGAACGAACCGTTTCTGTGGTCGCTCTTCAGTTCTGGCGGGATGATCGCCGCATTGATGCTTCCGGTTTTGATCCTGTTGTTCGGCCTGGCGATTCCGCTGGGATGGATCGAACCGCCGACCCGCGAGAGCCTGTTCGAGCTTGTGCGCCATCCGTTGACGAGGATTGTGTTGTTCGGGCTTTGTTCGCTGCCGCTGTTTCACGGGGCGCACCGGTTCCGCTTCACGCTCTACGACGGATTGCAGATCAAACATCTCAACGAACTGATCGCCGTCGTCTGTTATGGCGGAGCGATAGCTGGTACGGCGCTGGCGGGATACATCCTGTGGAATCTCGGCTGATTTTCCGGGGAAATTATGTTTGAGCTGAAAAAGATTCATCAGGACGCCATCGCGCCGGCTCTGGAGCGCGCGCATTTTTACCGTCTGCTCAATGAGCCGGGCGCGGCTGAGAGCATCTGCCTGGATGTGCTGGAGATTGATCCCGAAAATCAGAGCGCGCTGATCACGCTGCTGATGGCGATCACGGATCGTTTCGACCGGAATTATGGCGTCGGCGCCACACAGGCGAAAGAACTCTTGCCGCGCCTCAAAGACGAATACCAGCGGGCTTATTACGCCGGGATCATCTGCGAACGGCAGGCCAAAGCCAGGTTGCAGCAGGGCGGGCCAGGATCGAGCCACGACGCTTACGAATGGCTGCGCGACGCGATGGAATGGTACGAGAAGGCCGAAGCGATTCGCCCCGCCGGCAACGACGATGCGATCCTGCGGTGGAACGCCTGCGCGCGGATCATTATGCGCAACCATTTGGCGCCGAGAATGGCGGATGCTTCAGAGCCGTACCTGGAATAATCTACGGTTATTTTCACCTAGCTGCTTGTGGGGGAGACATTGTAACTTCTTGCCAACTCCCCTGAATGGTTACGAAGACTATTGGCTTGTCGGAGGTTTTAACCGCCTCGACACTTTCTGGGCATCCCGCCCCATTTCCCGAACAGCATCAACCGCCGCTTTTGCCGAAACTCTTCCGTGCCCGTAACGAGGGTCCCAAGCGGAGCCTTTGGGCGGTTTCCGGCGCGCGGTCCTGATCAGAATCTTGCGGATCTCGTCGCAGGTTAAATCCAGCCCCCATCTTTTGGCCTCGGACATCATCAATGCGATCGTGCCGGTGACGACGGGTGCGGCGACGCTGGTGCCGGAGACGCGGTGGCGCAAGATGAGCGTGCGCGAATAGGCGGCCAGGATCATTTTGCCCGGGGCGCTGATTTCGGGTTTCTGGCGGTGATCGCGAGTGGGACCGGCAGCGGAGCCTGCAAACAGTGGCGAGCGGCGGTTGCGCGCATCGTAACAGCCGACGGTGATGGTCTTGCGCCCGCCGGCGAGCGAGCCGATGGTGGATGTTCTATCGACCTTGTAAGCTAGGTCAGGGGTTTCAACAAAATGTGATTGGCCGCTGTCGTCTCGTTCGATCCAGGCATCAAATTCGCCTTGCTGAACTAGATCGCCATGCAGCCTGATAGTCCATTCGCCTGCTGGGAGGCCGGGGTCAAGACTGATGTAAATCACATTGTCGCGGTTGTTGGGATCGTGAAGTCGGTTGTTGACATAGGCTATGGCGTCGTTGATCGAGACCTGCTCCTGGCTGTCGGTTTCAACCTTGCATAGTGGATGATGGTCGGGATCGCGCAATTCGACGGTGAAGCGATCATCACCCGAATACCAGATTTCCATCACATTGGAAGTGGGATCACCGGGGATAGTGCGCCATTTGAGGTCGACGTATTGGCCGTCAGCAATCGCGCCTTTGGCGTGAAGGCGGTCTTCGTAGGAATTGCCTGCGGCGACGACGACGGCGCGATTGGGAGCGGCGGCGACTAGGCGATCGATCGCTAGTTCGACCGGAGTCAACCCGTCATGCGGCCCGTCGTTGGTGGCCAAGCTGATGTTGATGACGCAGGGGCGGCCTCCGGCAGCCTTAAAAATGTAATCCACAGCCTCAATCATCTGCGCGCAATCACCGAAGGCATCTCCTTGGTGCTGGCCGCCAGGCATCGACGAAACGTCAACGAAGATGATGCCAGCTTCGGGCGCGAGGCCAGCGACGCCCGTGCCCCAACCATTGCCGGCGGCGACATCGGCGACATAAGTGCCGTGCGCGCCGATCTGGGCGGGCGTATCGGGCGTGGGCGCATAACCTAGGCGCTGGTAGGGAAGCTCGGAGTAGGGATCGGTCAGATCGTCATCGGCCAGCGCTTGGTTGATCATCTCTTCGTCATATTCGACGCCGTATGGCACGGCTGCGGTTGAGGAACTGGCGTCTTTCGCGCCGAGGGCCGGCAGTGGAAATTGATCGCCGGCCTGGTTCCAGAGCTTGATAATTCGCGTCTGGCCGCGCCTCTCGCCTGTTTGGCGCCGGAAGTTCTTGTGGCGGAAATCGAGGCCGAAATCGACGATGCCGATGATCACGCCCTGGCCATTGCGGCCCGGAGCATCAGCCCGGGCAAGGGCTTGCTGGCTAACGCTGAGGCCGATATCGTCGAGGGTGTCTGCGATTTGCGGGCGCAGGCGGACGGACTCTTTCAAGCTGATCACGCACGGTTCGGCCCTGACCGCTTCGACCAGTTCACGAGGTACCCGAGCGGTGACGATGGTGGACTTATCGGTGTCGTCAGGGTTAGGTGGAATGGCGATGCCAAAGCTCACGCCTTCGATCTTTCTGAAGAGTACAACATCGGTGACGCGGGCAATCACGGCGGTTTCATTCGGCGCGGTTGAGGCTGTGCGTGGTTTGATGACGCCGGCGGCCTGTCGATGGCCGGATTCGCGAATCTTGGGGTCCATCCGGCTGTCCCGCAGTTGGACGGATTGCGCCAGCGGTTGGGCGCTGGTTTGCTTTTCCGCTGCTTGAATGAGATGTCCGAACTGGGCATTGCATTTGCGACAGACGGTCTGCGCCGCCAGTTTTTGTGGATGGGAGTAGGGAGTGAGCGAACGGCAGTTTGGGCAGATGGCATTGGGCATAGACTTTCTCCTTGGTTCTTTACAGTTCAAATCCTGCAAATTGGCTAAGGAAACCGAATTCACAAACAATTTCAGGCGTCATCACCGCGGGGTTGTTGCCACCGCCGGCGGGGTCGGCTAACGCTACTCTTTTCAGGTCAAAGACCCCTTGATCGGGGTAGCTGACGGCTTTGTAATAGAGGGTGAAGTCGCTGGCCCCACTGACGTCACCTTGAAAATCGCATTCATTCATGACCGTGATCATATATTTTTTGCCAACTGGGCCTTTGCGCAATTCGAGCAGGGTACCGCCATCTGAATCGTTTTTGAAAAGAATCCCGCTTTCCGGTTTATCTTCACAGACAACGTCGAAGCCTATTTTGAAAGCCACAGGACCAAGATAGCCGGGAGAGTTTTGATTGAAGGCTTGGCTGTTTGCAGCTTCTTCCGTTGGGAGGGCGAAGAAATGACTGCTGGTTCTTTGTTGGGTGTAAAGTATACCATCGCTGATGGTGATGACGGGTTTGATTGAAATCGGGTCTTTGATTAGGGGAGGAAAGGCGATGGGTTGGTTGCGGAAGGCAGGGCCTTCGAGATCGACGATCCAACGGTAATCGCGCGGATCTGTTTGGTTGTCGCGACGGTTGAACTGGTTATTACCATTCTGATATTTGGTAATGCCTGGCTGAGCGGGGTTGACGACTTCAATGCTCAGATTGCGATCGAAACCTAATTGATGCGAGACGAGTTCCGAGACTAATTCATGCTCTGGAGTCTGGCTGATGGCCTGGATGTCAACGACCAGTTCGTGCCGGTGATCGGGACAGTCCAGCAGGCCAACTTGCAACTTGCCATTGTTTTTGTTGATGCAGATCAGTCCCAGTCCAGTGAAACAGAAACTGACTGTCGCGTTATTGTCCAAAGGCATAATTTTTCTCCTTTGATTGCTAATCCGTAATGAACTGCGGCGGTAATTATCGATGGAGAAGAAGGCCTTAAAAATTCGAGTACCCGCCGATAACTACGAATGACGCCCAGTTATAGTCCACCACACCATTCTTTGCGTTATCAGTGATTATGTCTATTTGCGCACGCCTTAGAGCTTCTGCCGTGGATAGTTTGCCCTCCCGTCTGTATTGATGAAGACTCACCATCAGCTTGGCTGTAGAACGCTCCTCCACTTTCCAGAGGCTAGCCACGACTAATGGAACACCAGATGCGATAAATGTTCGTGACAGGCCGATCATTCCCTCGCCATTGTAGGTTTTTTCAACTCCACTTTCGCAAGCTGAAAGAACCACTAACTTGGTGCGTGTAAACCGTTTCGCATAGATCTCACTAGCCTGCAATAGCCCATCCGTGTCGGCGCTTTCAGCGAAGCCTTGAGCCAGTATTAGTTTCGAGAGCATAGGTGATTGCTTATCGACTAAGTAATGTGTAGACAGATGAGCGATATTAGCTTTGACCAAGCCCCTCATCACTGCGGGTTCCTGGGCTTCATTCCCGGTTAGCACTGTAGCAGACGGATAAAACCTCGCTATTGCCTGAACCTCATTCTCGGCCTCGTGGAGTTCCGGTAGCCTGAACTTGGTTTGATCCCAACTGGGATTGCCGACGCTTAACAAAGTTTCTTCTCTGTAATCGCTTAACCGATTTGCTATCTCGAAACACTGCACGAAGACCGTAGCACTCGGAGCGACCATCAGTTGGTGCTCCTTGATCAAGTAATTACCGGTATTGGGAGAGATAATCGCTCCGAAAGGAAATTGGTAGAGCGCTTTGTCTGGCACCAGGCAAACCAACTTATTCTTATCCAGCAAATGTTCAACTGGGGTAATCAGGATTCGGTACAGAGATTTTGCCTCATCTAAAAGCTCTACCTCCCTGTTTTTCTCAAGCGGCCTCTCTGTGATTAACCCACGGAATTTATTCACCTTCTCTTGCAGACTGGCGATCGAGATTTCTTGCTTTATGTGCGAAAAATTGGTTTTGGTGATTACCCAGGCGATAAAATTATTTTCGAGCAGCGAGAATTGTAGAATTTGAGCTTCCGCCGGCATTTGTCGCTGTATTTGCTGTAAGCTCAGTGGCCAGATCCCTGACGCTCCCTTGCTAGCGGATCGACGAAAATGTGAATTAAGCAGAGCCAGTAATGATCTCGCCTGAGAGAATTCAGAGTGATTGTATGCGGCCGAGTAATTTCCTCGGCGCGTGTATTCAAAATCAATGGCCAAGTCGAAAAACTTTTGTTCTGAGTCAAAAAAAGAGTTCCTTAGTTTTTCGTCAGTAATGTTAGGGCGATATTTTTCAGTATAGCTGAGAGTAGCTTGAATCTCTTTTTCTGCCGCGTCGTTATCATTATTTGCTAAGTAACATAAAAGCCTGCCTTTGTGCGCATCATAGACCATTATCTGATTTTGAAGTTTCTGATACCATCTTATACAGTCATCATAATAATTGAGCGCCTGCTTAGTGTCGCCGAATTTATAGTACAAATTGCCGAGCTTGAGGGAGGAATATGCCGCCCATTCCAGGCCCGCTTCTGTTTTTGAGAGGCTTTTTGCTGTCTCATAACCGAGTTTGGCCATCCTAATTGCCTCGGTTTGGTTACCAAGCGTTGAATAAAGATCTCCAAGACTGGAATATGATAAATAAATTTGTGCGGGGTCGTTAAATTCCTCAATAAATGACAAGGATTCTTTAAGATAGTCGTCTGCGACTTCATAAAACCCAAGCGCATTTAGAGCAGGAGCCATGGTGATATTCGTGCGCCACATTTGTCTTGAGCCAGGCCAGGAACTGTGTGCTACCTTTAAGCAATTCTGAAAGTAATGTAAGGCTTGGTCGTGTTCTTTAAGGTAGTGATATAAATACCCCAGCATTGTGAAATTCCTTACTATGTTCCGCGTATCTTCAATGTCGAATGCAATGTCTAGCGCTTGTTTGACATACTTGATGCTCTGTCCTTGATCCGTATTCTGATATTGGATACTTCCTAGTAAGCTAAGAGCTTGAGCCTGTAGCCAGAGGTATTTTCCATCTGCTGCCGTACTTGAAATCCTTCCAAGCGCCAACTGGCTCTCTGTTGTTTTCCTTGCGGCCAAATAGCTATAACTGACCCAGTAGTCAGTAAATATTGCTTCCGATTTATCACCAGCCATTTCAAATCGGTCCTTGGCCATGCTGTATAGAATTAAAGCTTCATTGTAGTTTGACCGGAGAGAAGCCGAATGCCCTTGATTGGCCAGCTCGTGAGCATCTTTAATAGCGGGCAGTTTCTCTCTGGGCAGCTTTTGATAATAGCTAACAATCCCGGAAACGAATCGATCGCCCTTTGCGGCTTCCATTTCGCCAGCGAGGGTCAGCGCCCTGAAAACATCCGCAGCTTGGTCTGGCTGGCCATTGACCGAATACTTTAGGAATTCACCCGCCAACTGCCACCAAATCAATTTTCCCGTGACTGGATCTCGATTCTGGCTGAGGACGCGCCAGGCTTCGTCGCGGTCGCCCCGGCGGTAGGCGCTCAGGAAATCTTGCAGGATGCGCTCCTTCGTCATGGATTTCCGCTCTGCTTTTTTGCGCCGCGCAACATCCAGTTTCTCCCGCGCCTCTTTGGCCCAGGGGGAGTTGGCGTCGCGCTTCAGGTATTCGACCCAACTCTCTTCGGCCTGCGACCACAATTGCTGGGTGTGGCGTAGCAGCGCCCGGTTGAACCAGGCTTCGAGCAGCGAGTCGTTGTTTTTGATCGCCAGGTCGAGTTGCTTGGCGCTTTGGCCGAAATATTTCAGGCTTTGCCCCGAATCCGGGTCAGGGAGGTCCAACTTCCCTCGCTCCATAAACGCTACGCCCAGGTCGCAATGATACGCCGCGTTGTTGGGAGCGAGCTTCAGCGCCTCTTCATAATGGCCGATGGCGGTGTCCAGGTCTTCCTTCGCCTGCTCGATGGCGGGGCCAGGGTCTCTGCTTTTTTCAGATAGCTCGGTCGCGCGCGTCAATTGGTTCGCGGCTCTGAGGAGAAACAGTTTGGCTGCGGCGTATTGAGACGCCGCATCGCTGCGGTCAGCCAGGGCGTCGAGGATCATCTGGTTCGCCCGCTCGAAGGAGAGGCGATCCATTTTGTCTTCGGCGCCGCCCTTTTTGACGGCGTATTCCGCGAAATCGAAGCCGGCGATGCGCGCCTCGAAGGGGCGCTGCCGGCGGTATGCTTCGTCGAGCAGCTCGATCCCTTGATTGGCGTTTGCGACTTCGGGAGAGCGATGCGGGAGGATCTGATATACGCCGATTGAAATCGCGATGACGGCCGCCGTCCCGGCTACCACATACAAGACGGGCGCGGGGATCAGCCCTGTCAGCCGTTCCCAGATGCGGCTCAACAGGTTTGGTTGTGGGGACGGTTGCGGATTGAGTCGTTCGGCGCATTCCATCAGACTCTTCGCCAGCCGAATCTTCTTGCGCCGCTCGGGGTGGCTGAGGAACAGTTTCTCGAAACTTTGCAGTTGCGGCGGCGGCAGGTCGCCGCGGACGTATTCGTCTATCAGATCTTCTTCGACAATCTCCAGGTGTTCGATGTAATCGTTGTCGGTCAGCAACCTTTCTTCGACCTGCTCCTCTTCACGGGGGGGCAGCTCGCCCAGCAGGTAGCGACGCAACGGTGTGTCGTCGTAGTTGAGGATATTGTTCATAACCCAGCTTCTTCCTTTTCCATTTTTTCCTGCGCATAAAATTCGGGAGATTTCTCTGTCACCCGAATAAGCGTCATGGCTGCGATTCGTTTCACCGGTCAGACGTTCTTTTCAGGCAATCGTCCATGCAGGGGCGCAGGCTATCCCTGATGCGGTGCGCCCGGATCCTCAATGCATTGAACGATAAGCCCCATTGTCCGGCGATCTTTTTACGATTATCAATTTTGGCGCGTTTGTTCCCGCAGTAGTAATCGAGGATCAGCTTGCGGCTTTCAGGCGGAAGCTTGGCCAAACATTCTTCGAGGCAGTCGAACTCCCTGTCGTCGGAATCGCCCGGGCTGCCGAATTTGACGGACGAGAGTGTTGAATGATCCGGATCAGGCAGCGGGTCCATCGAGCCGTATTCGGCTATGTATTCCAGATAGAGATTTTTGGTGACGGTAGTGAGGTAAGCCGCCTGGCTACCTGGGATTCCGTCAGGCGCATTTCGCAATCGGCGCATGACGCGGTTGAAAGCTTCGTCAGCCAAATCTTCCGATAGGTGGCAGCCGCGTTTGCTGAGGAGCTTGATCAGGTTATGGCGCATCTTCTCGTACATCTGCGCAGCTTTTTCAGGATCAGGGTCGAGCCACTTGAGAAGACGGTCGAAGTCTTCTTTCTCTGGGTGCCAGTCTTTTTTCATTTCAAAGGGGATTCGAAAATCGGCAATGGCTCTGTCGGCGCCATTACGCTGAACAACACAAAATCATTCCGGTTGACTGCCGGAGCAGCGGTTGATCAAAAAAACTATGCTCAGCCTCTCCCTGTTTTCGTCGAGCGGGGATCAGCGGTAATGCGACGAAACAGGGCTTCACTTTTGACTGCCGGGGCGGCCAACAGTCATGGGTTGTTGAAGAAAAAGTGCTTGAGTAGTGATACCTGCGACTAAGACACCGCCGATTATGAAGGCAGAAAGTCAGCAAAGCAATAGTGACGTTTGCAGCCTCGATCACTTTTAATCTTGAAGGGAAAAGCGGATCGCAGAAAAATAGTGGGATTTACGTGAAACGCTTCGCCACACTTCCTCTTTACCTGGTGAAAGGGAAAAAGCGCGAAATTGAAAATTCAGGGCCGAAGCGCACAGTTACCGAAGGTCCTGAGCGGTTACATCATCGTGGGCAGCGTCCTCAGCCTGAAAGGGTCCCAGCCATTAGGGCAGCGTCCTCAGCCATCGGGACGGCGTCCTCAGCCGTTCTTGCCATTAGGAGCGCAGGGAACTGCGATGTGATCGTGAAAAAGGTTCTCTGCGCCCTCCTCAGCAAAACCGGGAAATGGATTGTTTGAACACTTGATTGAAATGCCGGCGGTGAAAACCGGCGGAAAGTAGCGCCAATGAAACTGCGAATCGCAACGTTCAATCTGGAAAATTTCGACGACAAGCCCAACGAGAAACCGACGCTCGACGAGCGGATAGCTTTGATGCGTCCTCAGCTTTTACGCCTCGCCGCCGACGTGATCTGCCTGCAGGAGGTCAACGGGCAGGAGCAGGCAGGGCAACCGCGCCGGTTGCTGGCGCTTGACAAACTGCTGGCCGGGACTGAGTACGCGGGTTTCAACCGCGTTTCGACGATGACTGGCAATCAGGTTTATGACGAGCGCAATCTGGTTATCCTCAGCCGGTTTGAAATTCTCGAACGCGAACAGCACAAGCCAGAAGGCGAACCTTTGTATCGCCGGATCACCGCCGACCCGCCCGACACCAACGCCAATCTGGTGACGTGGGAGCGCCCGATTCTTTACGCGAAGCTGAAACTGGATGCGACGCGCACGCTGCACGTTTTGAACCTGCACTTGAAATCGCGGATTCCGACGGACATTCCGGGGCAGACGATCGGGCGGTTCACGTGGAAGAGCGCGGCGGCGTTTGCCGAAGGCGCGTTCATCTCTTCGATGAAGCGGATGGGACAGGCGGCGCAAACGCGGAAGATCGTGGACGGATTGTTCAACGTTACGCCCGAAGCTCTGCTGGTGGTCTGTGGTGATTTCAACGCTGAAGCGGAGGATGTGCCAATGCTCGCGATTCGCGGCGACGTCGAAGAGACGCAGAATGCGTCACTCACGGGCCGCGTGCTGGTGGTTTGCGAAAAAAGCGTCCCCATGTCATCCCGCTTTTCGCTCTATCACCAGGGCCAAGGGGTGATGCTGGATCACATCCTGGCGTCGCGGTATTTACTGGCGTTTTACCACGGCACAGAAATCCACAACGAATTACTGCACGACGAATCAGTCCTCGGCGCGTCCGACAAGCTTTACCCGGAATCGGATCACGCGCCCGTGGTCGCCGAGTTTGAATTACCGAACTGATCAATATGGGACAAGATGGCATCTTGTCCCGCACTTTGAAATACCGAACTGATCAAAGTGGGACAAGATGGCATCTTGTCCCACACAAAGAGTTGCGTCCTTACAGTCCAGAGCGCCAGGAACGCCAGGAGATTTTTCCCCAGCGTTCCTGGCGTCTTTGTTTTTACCTGACGTTGATCCTCAACGTGTTGGCGGGTATTCCATCAACAGTGAATATGACATCAACTTCGCTTCGCCCGATGAGCGCGCGCGGGATGCGGAGGTTAGTCTGATCCAACCCCACGAATGTTCCCTGCGGCCCCGCGAACAACACTTCTGAGCTAACCCCGCCAATCGTCGCCGTCACCGCCGACAGCGCGCTGCGGAATCGAAAGCCCGTGCCGTACAGAACGAGGAACAACTGGTCGGTCGAAGGACCCAGGTCAATCGGAACCGGGACAAACCTGTTCTGCGCCGAATCGAAGCGGCTGATCGGGACGTCCTCGCGCGTATTGTCAGCTCTGATTCGCAACGCTGATCCCGCCGCCACATCGCGGCCATTGGCGTTCGCCGCGAAGAGGCTCGGCGCGACAGTGGCGATTGGCGCCACGCCGCTTGAAACGCTGCCATCACCGCTGGTGATCGAGATTGTGGCGGCGCCGGCGGCGGTTCCCGGCGGAATCTGGAAGTTGACCTGCTGTGGGGCCACGAAGAACAGCGGCGCCAGACGTTCAGCCCCGGCGCTGTCCGTCACGGCGACGCGCGTTCCAGCCAGCGTTGTTGGCAGCGGCAACGTAGTCGCCGATTCCGTGCGTGTCGCCAGTCCAGTTCCGAACGCGGCGACGATGGCTTCGTTGGTGATAAACGAGGCGCTGAAATTAGCCGCCGATACGGTCGAGACCGCCCGCGCCGTCGTCAACCTGAAAACACCGCGGCCGTGTGTGGCCGCGATCAGCGAGTTGCTGGCGGCGTGGAAGCGAACCATAAACGTCGCCACGCGCGGCATTCCGACGCTCAATCGTTCCCAGGTCGTTCCACCGTTGGTCGTTTGAAACACGCCCAGATCAGTCCCGATGTAGATCGTGTTCGGACTGTTCGGATTGATTGCCACCGACGAGACGGGCACGTCGGGCAAGTTGCCGCTGATGTTCTGCCAAGACGATCCCTGATTGGTCGTCAGAAAGACATGGCCTGGCGCCGAAGGAGTATTGGAGTTGAAACCGGAGAACGTGACCACTGCTCGCTGCGTGTCGTTCGCGTAGAGCGCGATGTCGGAGACGAAACGGTTCGGCAATGGCGCTTTCATAATATTGCTGAAGCTCGCTCCGGCCAGCGCGCCGGCGTTGATTGTGACCTGCACTTGGCCATCGCTTGTGCCTGCCCAGACAATTTCGTTCGGAGGATTGCCGCCACCGAGCGTTGGATGAGCGGCGATGGCTGTGATCACTCCCTGGCCTGTGGTCAGATCGGCGCCGAAATTATCAACGCTCGCGCCCAGACCCGTCCACGAACTTCCGCGATTGGCAGAGCGGTAAAGTCTGTGCGTGCCGAAGTAGACCACGTTGCCGTTCGCGCCCGTAAAACCAGTGTTCAAAGCCATCGGCGCGTAAAACGCCACGCGATCGTTGGGATTGAAATTACCCTGAATTGCCGCGCAGCTATCACAACCTCTGAATCGCCAACTGCCGGGACTTCCGCCCGTCAGTGAGACGGCTGGGCCGATCACCGCCCCACCACTATCCTCATTATTCACGTTGTAGTAGGTGTGATACATCACCTGCGGGTTCGATTGATCAATCAACGCGAAGCCACCATCGCTGCCGTCAACGAAATCCCAGCCGGCGTTGCCCAGGTAACGCAACGTGCCGTTGTCCTGAGTGCCGCCGATCAGGATGTTCGCGTCGGTCGGATGCAGCGCGACGGACATGAACTGCGTGATCGAAAGCGTGTTGTTCAATTGCGCCCACGAAACCGTATTGGCCGTCGCATTATTCGTGCGCCAGATACCGCCGTCGTTGCCCGTGAAAAGGATGTTGCGATTCGACGGCGCGATGACGATCTGATGGGTGTCCGGGTGCAAGCCTCCGCTTTGGCCATCGCCCAGACTCAGGTCGGCCCAGGTTCCGCCTGCGTCTCGGCTGCGAAGCAGCGTGCCGCCGTTGTAAGGCTCGTTGGCCGCGGTGCCGTAATAAACGATGCGGCCGTCAGTCGGATCAACAGTGAGGTCGAGGTTGTAATTTGCCTGCCCGGGAAGTTGCGGCGTGGTTACCTTGACCCAATTGTCGCCGCCGTCGGTCGAACGCCAGATGCCGAATAAATTGCCGTCTCGCCCGGCGTAGGCCGCGTACAACGTCATGATTGTCGAAGGCGCAATCGGCGGCCCCGAAGCCAGATTGATGCGAACGAAGCTGCTGTTAGAAGGATTGCTGGCTGGCTCCGGCAGTCCGCCGGTCAGGCGCGTCCAAGTTCCCGGCTCTCCGCCGGAATTCGAGCGGAAGACGCCGGTCAGGCGCATCGCCGCATAAACGCGGTTGTTGTTTTGCGGATCAATGATCACGTCGTGGCAACGCGTGCCGCCATTCGCGCCGCTCGGATCAAGGTTGCGCCAGGTGTTTCCACCGTCGGTTGATTTCCACAATCCCACCTGACTGACGGTGGTTGGCAACGGGACGCTGTTGGCGTTGCCAGCGGAGGTGGCTCCCGTCGCCGCGTAGATGACCGAAGAGTTGGCCGGATCAATCGTGATCTTGGTAAAGCCGATGTTGAGAAATGCCGGGACGCGCGGTTCGACGGTCGTGGTCGGGCCGACGATCTGTGTCCAGGTTGAGCCGCCGTCAGTTGATTTCAGCAAGCCCGCGCCGTAATAGCACGTCGCGCAACCGCTGCTTTCTCCCGTGCCGACGAAAATCATGTTTGGATTATTTGGATCAATCGCGATAGCGCCGACGGCGAGCGAAGGCTGGCCATCGGTCAGCGGAGTCCAGTTTGCGCCGTTGTCGGTCGAGCGCCAGACGCCGCCCTGCGCGCCTCCGACGTAAACAGTCTGGTTGTTCACGCCGTCGTAGCGCGGATCGAGGGCGATGGCGCTGACGCGGCCTGCGGCGTTGGTTCGCGGCGAGCCGAAGCTGAAGCCTCCGACAATCGGTCGCGGCCCGATTGAGGCCCAGACCATCTGCTGTTCGGGCGCTTCGGCGTCAATGCCTGAGCGCGCGCGCAATAGTTCCAGTCGCGCCTCTTCACGTTCGAGTTGTTCGATCATTCGCATCCCGGCGTCCGCAGGAATGGTTTTCGCCGGGTACGCGCGTTGAAAGTACAGCCAGTCTTCGCGCCGCTCCGATTCACTCATTTCCTCGCCGGATTTTTCAGTGCGAAATGGGAATGATTCGGAGTTCAATCGCCGTTCGTCCGCGTCGAAGATCGAAGCGAAGGCGAAAAGTCCGAGTCCGACGAGGCAGGCGAAGATCAGGCTGGCGCGAAAAGCGGTGAAGCGGGAAGTAAACTTCATACTGCAATTATCCTTTTGAGTTCAGTTGGAAGAGGGGAAAGCGACACTTTGAAATGATCGGCGGGTCGAGCGGCGGACATCTTACCACGATGATTGGGGCCGTTCTCAATTTTCAATTTTCAATCCTCAATTTCTTGCAGGGAGACAGCCTCCCCAAGTCCTCCCCCTGCAAGAAATTGAGGATTGAAAATTGAAAATTGAGAATGGCCCCAAAGAAGCGGAGTCAGGGTTTCCAAACTCCGCGCGCAACCGCCGGAATGAAATTCTCGATGGCTTTCGGATCAAATGCAATCGTTCGTTCCTCTTCGGCGCTCTTGTACGCCGTCATCAGCAACTGCGTCACTTCCAGCCCGTCGTAACAACTCACTTCCGGCTGTTTGCCGTCGAGGAAGCAATTGACGAAGTAACGGTTCTCGGCTTCGTAACCATACTCGGTCGTCTCGCTGGCCACGACGGGCATCAACCCCTGCTCGGCGTTCTGCTTTTCGACCAGGTCTTCGCCTTCGACGCCTTGCACGCGGCGGCTGAGGAAGAGCTTCAGATTCGTGTCGAGCGAATTGATCCAGAGCGAATATTCAGGCCCCAGCAGTTCGGATGTCAGCCGCAAACCTGCGCCAACGTAGCTCCACGAGGTTGTCACTTCGGCGATCAAAGGGTTGCCCGCGTCATCCACGTAATTGATTGTGGCGCGCGCAAAATCTTCCGAGGGCTTTGTGCGGTAATCAACCTCTTTGCCCATCATCTGCTGCAACAGATCGGCGTATTCCGGACGCGACCATTTCAGACTGGCGATGGTCGCCGAGATTTTCACGGGCTTGATGCTGTTGCGCGGTTTTGC
>Ga0187893_10007337_pt1 | contig 18127 bp, 18 predicted proteins | sample MA1701074metaG_FD_139574 | JGI IMG/M metagenome (GOLD analysis project Ga0187893, IMG submission 139574) | White microbial mat communities from a basaltic lava cave in the Kipuka Kanohina Cave System on the Island of Hawaii, USA - MA170107-4 metaG ... | reverse complement strand
GTCGCCGCAAGATTGGCCAAGAGTATTTTCGACGGATGCGCCTCCCCAAGCGCCTCCACCAAATCGCCGAAAACCTCCTAGAACTGGGGCTCGTCGCCGCGTGAAACCGCGAAACTCCAGCTGCAATGCACATCCAAAGTCAGGCGCGGGGCAGGACTTTGTTCTTCGCCGCCGTGTCGTCGTTGGTGGGGTTCTCGGACGGGGAGGCGGGCGTTGCGGGGCTCTCGGAGAGGTAGGTATAGGAATCGAGCCCGCTCTCGTAGCGCTTGAGGAGCAGCGCCGTCTCCTCCAGGGAGATTTTTCCGGCGCGGAAGGCGTCCTCGCAGTAGCGGCGCACGCGGCGGAGCAGGTCGCGCCGGTCGAACTCGACGTAAGAGAGCACCTCGGAGACGGTGTCGCCGACGACGACGTGCTCCACGCTGTAGCGCTCCCCGTCCAGCGCGACGTGGATGGCGTTGGTGTCGCCGAAGAGGTTGTGGAGATCGCCCAGGATCTCCTGGTAGGCGCCGACGAGGAAGACGCCGAGGTAGTAGGGCTGGCCGTTGGGGGCGTGCAGCTCCAGCACCTCCTTGACGTCGTGCGGATCGATGAAGGAGTCGACCTTGCCGTCGCTGTCGCAGGTGAGGTCGACGAAGGTGGCTTGGCGCGTCGGCTGCTCCTGGAGCCGGTGGATCGGCATCAAGGGGAAGAGCTGGCCGACCGCCCAGGAGTCGGGCATGGACTGGAAGACCGAGAAATTGCAGTAGTAGGTGTCGGCGAGCGCCTGCTCGAGCCCTTCGAGCTCCTCCGGCACCTTGCCCACTTCGCGGAGATGCTTGTGGAGCTTGGCGCAGCAGGCGTTGAAGAGGCGCTCCGCGCGGGCGCGCCCGACGAGGTCCAGATATCCAAGGGTGAAGTGCTGGCTCGCCTCGTCCCGCAGCTGGATCGCGTCGTGGTAGGGCTCCAGCAGCTGGCGTCGGCTGATCGATTTCCAGGTCTCGTAGAGCTTCTGGACCACCTCGTGGTCGTTCTCCGCCGGCTCCTCCGGCTTCTCCTTGACGAGGATCTCGTTGGTGTCGAGGACGTTGAACACCAGGACGGCATGGTGCGCAACCAGCGCGCGCCCCGATTCGGTCACCAGGATCGGGTGCGGCACGCCGAGGGCGTCGCACGCCTCTGCGATGACGGAGACGACGTCGTTGGCGTACTCCTGCACGCTGTAGTTCATGGAGGAGTGGAAGTTCGTGTTGCTCCCGTCGTAGTCCACCGCCAGCCCGCCGCCCACGTCGAAATAACGCATCTGCGCACCCAGGGCGTGCAATTCCACGAAAATGCGCGAGGCCTCGCGGAGCGCCTCCTTGAAGACCCGGATGGCCGGGATCTGGCTCCCGATGTGGAAGTGGAGCAACTGGAGGCAGTCGAGCATCCCCTCCGCCTTGAGCAGGCGCGCAGCCTCCACGATCTCGCTCGCGGTGAGGCCGAACTTGCTGCGCCCGCCGGTCGATTCGGCCCAGCGTCCGGCGCCCCGCGCCTGCAGCTTCGCGCGGACGCCGATGTTGGGCCGCACGCCGATGCGCCGCGCCACGCGCAGGATCAGCTCGAGTTCACGGAAGCGGTCGATGACGAGCACCGTCGTCCGCCCCAGCTTCTGGGAGAGGAGCGCGGTCTCGACGTAGGCCTCGTCCTTGTAGCCGTTGCAGAGGATCAGCCCCTCCGCGTCTTCCATGACGGCCAGCGCCACGAGCATCTCCGGCTTGCTGCCCACCTCGAGGCCGAGGTGCCACGGGCGGCCGCAGGCGAGCAGCTCCTCCACGATGTGGCGCTGCTGGTTGACCTTGATCGGGTAGACGCCGCGATAGCACCCCTTGTAGCCGTACTCCTGGATCGCGCGCTCGAAGCACTCGCTGATCTCGCGCACCCGTGAACTGAGGATGTCGCTGAACCGGAGCAGGAGCGGCAGCTCGTAGCCGCGCCGCAGGAGGTCGTCGACCAGGACCTTCAGGTCGATGCTGGCGCCTTCCGCGCGCTTGGGGTGCACCACGACATTCCCCGCCGCGCCGACGGAGAAGAAGCCCGAAGCCCACGAAGAGACGCTGTAGAGGTCGTGGCTGTCGCGGACCGACCAAGTGTGCTGGTTCATTCCGTGGGGAAGCATACATAATGGTACGCGAGGCAAAGACCTTTTCTCGCGCTCCGGCGCGCAAGGAGAGCGCAGCCATGTCGACGCCCGCCACCGCCGAGTTCGAGGCGCGCTCCTACGAGCTCGACCCGTACGGCCACCTCAACAACGGAGTCGTGGTCAACTGGCTCGAACAGGGTCGCCTGGTCTATCTCCGGGATCGCGGTTTGAGCTACGACTCCGTGCCGGAGCGCTTCGCGGTTCGGACGGTGGTGCTGCGCCAGGAGATCACCTACAAGGCGCAAATCCGCCTCGGGGACCGGCTTCTGCTCACCAGCCGCGTGGTGCGATGCGGGACCAGCTCCTTCGATTTCGAGCAAAGCCTCGCCTTCTCCGACGGGCGCGCGGCCGCCTCCGCGGCGGTGCGGATGGTCTGCGTGGGCGAGGAGCGCCGGTCGGCGCCGATCCCGGACGGCCTGCGGAGCCTCCTCGAGTCCTAGAGCCGAGGTAAGCTCCCGCGATGCATCCCTGGCTTGCGGTCGGCCTGGGTGGCGGGCTTGGCGCGCTGGCCCGCTACCTCCTGGGCGGCTGGGTCCAGCGTTGGGCGGGGCCCGCCTTCCCGGCAGGGACGCTGGCGGTAAATCTTCTGGGCTGCCTTCTGGTCGGGGCGGGGATGACTTGGGCAGAGGCGCGGCTCGCCTCCTCCCCGGCTGCGCGGCTCTTCCTTATGGCCGGGTTCCTGGGCGGGTTCACCACCTTCAGCGCCTTCGGCTACGAGACGCTCCAGCTCCTGCGCGAGGCCGCCTGGGGCCGCGCGATGCTGAGCGCCGCGGCCAACGTGGTCGTGGGGGTCGGCGCGGTGGCGCTCGGGCGCGCCGCCGTCCTGCGATGCTTGGGGGGGTGAGGGGGCCTTCCTGGCCGCTCTTTGCGGTGTCGCTGGAGGAACCGTACAGTCTTCCCCCGTGGCGACCTCCGGCACCTACCGCGCGGCAATCCGTGCCGCCCGCGCTTTCGCCGCGGCGGGGCCGGCGCTGCTTCCGGGGCCGACCGCGACCGCCCGCGCCAACATGGAGATCGCCTTCGGACGGGCGGACGAGGCGCTGCTGCGAGCCACCTACCGCCACTTCGCCGAGGCCGCGGTGGATTTCCTCTTTTTCCCGCGCCTCTTCGCCGCCGCCCGCGCCGGGGAGCACTTCCGGTTCGCCGGGGGCGGTCTGGAGCACTACCGGGCAACGATGTCGCCGGCCGCCGTCTTCGTGACCGGCCACTTCGGCAACTGGGAGCTCTTCGGCGCCGCGTTCCGCCACGTCGGGATCCCGATCGCGCCGGTGGTGCGCCCCCCGAGCCCCCCCTGGTTCGCATCGTTGGTCGAGCGCCGCCGCCGCCGCGAGGGGCAGCGCACCATTCCGAAGGCGGACGCCCTGCCGCTCGCCCTGCGCGCGCTCAAGGAGGGGAACTGCGTCGCCTTCCTCATGGACCAGTCGGCGGGCCGGCACGGCGTGCCGATCCCCTTCTTCGGGATGAAGGCGCGCACCCTCACCGCCCCGGCCGCCCTGGCGCACAAGCTCGGCGTGCCGCTCTACGCCGGCTACTCGACCCGCCTGGGGGACGGGATCGACTACCGCTGCTTCGCCGAGCCGGTGCCGCTCCTTGAAGACGCCGCCGCGACGACCACGAAGCTCAACGCGCTCTTCGAGGGCTACGTGCGTGCCCGGCCGGAGCAGTGGTGGTGGTTCCACCGGAGATTCAAGCCGACCAAGCTGGAGCGGCGCGGCCGCCGCCTCACGCCGGCGGGCCTCCCGGTGGCGCCGTGATCGGGTGGCGAACCCTCAATCGCAGGTTCTACCTGCGGTACCGGATGGAATACGTCTTGGCCCTGGCGCTGCTCCACTGCACGCGGGCCATGAGCCCGCGGTTCGCGTGGGGCTGTGCACGCCTCCTCGGTTCGCTCCTGTTCTTCTTGGGGGTGCGGCGGCGCGTCGCCCTGGCCAATCTGGCCATCGCCTTCCCGGGGCGGAGCGAGGAGGAGCGGCGCGCCATCGCCCACCGCAGCCTGCAGCACTTCTGCAGCATGACGGTCGACCTGATCCTGCAGAACCGCATGCTCACCGCGCGCAACATCGATGAACACTTCCTGGTGACCGGCTGGGCCAAGGAGCATCTGGAGTGCCACGGCATCGACGAACTCCGGCGGCGCGCGACCAAGCTCCTCTTCGTGACGGCGCACGTCGGCAACTGGGAACTCGCGTCGGGCTACTTCAGCCTGCTCGGCGTCCCGATCGCGCCGGTCTACCGCTCGCCGCAAAACCCCTATCTCGAGCGGCTCGTGCGCTCCTTGCGGCTCGAACGGGTCTACGACATGATCGAGCGGCGCGGCGCGGTGCAGGAGATGCTCCGGCGCCTCGACCGGGGCGAGAACATCGGAATCCTCTTCGACCAGGAGGCGCTCTACGGGCTCTACGTGCCCTTCTTCGGCCGGCTGGCCTGCACCCACAAGACCCCGGCGGTGCTCGCCCGCGACTACGGGATCCGGGTCTTTTGGGGCACGATGATCCGGCGGGGCGATTACCTCCAGTACGAGGGACGAGGCGACCTCCTCGCCTACCCCGACCAGAGCGACGACAAGGAGGCCGACCTCTGCCGCATCATCGCCGACCTCAATGCGCGGCTGGAGGCGGTCATCCGCGAGAATCCCGAGCAATACTTCTGGATGCACCGCCGCTGGAAACGGAGCGGCGTGCACTCCGGGGAGAAGGGTCCGCCGTGAAACCCATCGATGTCAAGAAGCTCCGCACCGTCCCGGCCCGCGCGCGCGGAAGCAAGGTGCGCACGGACGAATTCGCGCGGCCGGCGCCCCTCTCGCCCGGCTTTCGGGCCTTCTACGACTCGCTGCCCGACCTCTTGCGGGCGAGCGACCTGCGCGCGCTGGCGCGCGCGACGGCGGATGCGTTGGACCGGGGGCGGGGTGTAGCCTGGTCCATCGGGGGGCATGTCGTGAAGGTGGGGTGCGCGCCGCTCCTCGTGGATCTCATGGCGCGCGGAGCGGTGGGGTGCCTGGTGATGAACGGCGCCGCCGCCATCCACGACTTCGAGATCGCGCTCATGGGCCGCACCTCCGAGGAGGTCGGGCCCGGGGTAGTTTCCGGAACCTTCGGGATGGCGGAGGAGACCGGCGCGTTTTTCGCGCGGGCGGCGGCGCGGGGCAGGGAGATCGGCTTCGGGGAGGCGCTCAAGCAACTCGTGGTGGAGGAGAAGCTGCCCTTCCGCGGGAATTCGGTCCTGGGCGGGGCCGCGCGACATGGCGTCCCGGTCACGGTCCACGTCGCCCTGGGCACCGACATCGTGCACATGCACCCGAGCTGCGACGGCGCCGCGGTGGGGGAGGCGAGCCTGCGCGACTTCCGGCTCTTCGCCGGTTTGTGCGCGACCTTGGACCGGGGCGTTTTCCTCAACTGGGGCTCGGCGGTGCTCGCCCCGGAGGTCTTCGTCAAGGCGGTCACGATGCAGAACAACGTGCGCAAGCGGCCGCTCCGCATCACGACCGCCAACTTCGACCAGCTGCGCCACTACCGGCCGCGGGTGAACGTGCTCGAGCGCCCGGCGGTGAAGGGCTACGACTTCGCCGGCCACCACGAGATCATGCTGCCGCTCTTCCGCCTCGCGCTCCTCGCGGAGTGGCGTTCCGGACGCCGCGGGCGGTAGTCGCGCCGCGGGGTGGACGCGCCGGCCGCCGCCGCCTCTGCCGCGGCTCGCGGCGGCGAGACCGTCGCCTGCGTGCGCCGCTTCTCCGGTTGCGCCGTCGTCTCCCCGGGCGACCGGGGCAGGACCCGGCGGCTCGAGAGCAACCCGATCTACGCCGGCCGCCAGGCGTCCGGCGGGGCGGGGGCCGTCCCGGGCGGGATCGGACGCCGGTCCGGCGGCGCGCCCCAGGGTCCCCTGCCGGTCCGGCATTGCCAAAGCCTGATGGCTCCCCTAGAGTGGGCCCCCGGCGGATCGCCAACGTGCGCGCCCGGAGGATCGGTCGTGATGAGTTCGGCCCATCGAATCGGATCTCGGGGAGGCTCGTGGAGGATGGTCACAACCCTCGTCGCCGCCCTCTTCCTGCCGCTGCTGGCGGGGTGCGGGAACTGCAATCCCTCGGCAGGAACCATTCTCCCCGGCACCCTCATCGCCTTCGCGGGACACGGATACAGCGAAGACGTCGACGTGATCGAACTGGAGTCGATGACGATCCTCGCCACGATCACCGGCGCGGGCGGCTACCGCATGGTCCTCTCGCGTGACGGGAACACCCTCTACAGCACGGGCGGCGATTCGCTCGTCTATGTGAGCGATGCGCGCACCTACACGCTCATCACTGCGTTCGATCCGTCCACCGCCTTCTCCGGAATCGGTTCGGACGAGCTGGAAGCGATCGCGATCAATCCCGCAGGGACGCGCGTCTACGTCTTCGACGAGAGCGGGGACACCGCGATCTTCGTGATCGACACCGCCTCGAACACCGCGATCGCCGCGATGGCCCTCCCGCTCGACGAGCCCGAAAACGCCGTCGTGAGCCCGGACGGGGCGTTCGTGTTCGTCTGCGACAACAGCGTGATCGCCAAGATCTCCACGGCGTCGCTCGCCATCGTGGCGACCGTGCCGGTCGGCTCGGACGCCCACGGGATCGCCATCAACAGCGCCGGCACCCGCGTCTACGCGAAGAGCTCGGACGGAGGGATCGACGCATTCGACGCGGCGACCTTGGCCCTCGTGACCAACATCCCCGCCTCCAACGACGGCTACTACCTCGACATCCGGCCGGGCAGCACCCGTCTCTATGCAGTGAACGAGAGTTTCACCCTCAGCGTCATCACGACCTCGACGAACTCCCTGATCGCCGATGTCACGCTCAGCCTTTCCTCCGCGCGAGGCGTGTTTGCGGCCCCCGGCGGCTCGCCGGTGGTCGTGGCCACGAGCAGCGGGCTGGTCAAGCTCGATGCCGCGACCTTCGCGGAGCTGGGCTCGATGTCGGGGAGATACCAATCGATCGTGATCCGCTGAGGCCGGGCGCGCCCGCTACGGCGGCGCGATCGTGCCGCTTCCCTTCGTGACGAGCAGGACGCCTACGAGTTTCCCGTCCGCGCTCGCCACGACCGCGGCGCCGTGCCAGCTTTCGTCGAAGGAGAGGGAGCGGTCCACGACCCAGTGTCCTCTCTCGGCGCGCAGGCGGGCGGTGCCGAGCGGGAGCGGCGGCGCGGCGGGATCGGCAAAGACGAAGCACTCCTCCACGGCCTCCGGCCGCCGCACCCGTTCGTCGGGCCAGAGGGGCGCCTCCACCGCGAGCTCGACGCGCGCGAGTCCGCCTTCGCGCCAACTCGGCTCGCGGTCGAGCGCGAAGGTGCGCCCCGCCACCTCCAGCTCCGCCTTCTCCTCCGGCAGCAGCAGCTCTTCCGGTCCGAGCAGGCCACGCGGCGTCGGCAGCAGCCAGCCACCCACCTGCCGCGTGCGGGACCAGAGGCGGCCCCCGGTCCGGGAGGTCGTCGCGCGCAGGAGCGGCGGCGGCGCCGACCCGTCGGGCAGCACGTGGCTCCCCACGGGAAGCGCCGGCTTCCACTTGATCCAGGCTTCCTCCGGCCTCTCCGCCAGCGCGAACCGCTGGCCGGTGCTCACCGGTCTGCCGGGGGAATCGGGCGTGGCGAGGGCGACGCCCCCCTCCAGGAGCGCCGCGAGCGAATCGACATCGATGCGCACGCCGGAGAGCCCGACGCTCACGCCGGTGCCCGACACGAGCCAGAACCGCGTGTTGTCCCGCACGAGGGCGCGGTAGGCGGGGCGGATGTAGGCGCGCACCTCCACGCCCCCCGCGTCCGCCGCCAGGGCCACGCTCACCACCGTCCCCACGCGCACCTGCCGGTAGCTCACCGGCGCGCCGGGCACCAGCCCCGCGCGCCGCGTCCCGGCGAGCGCGATCTCGAGTCCCCCCGGCTCCTCGTCCGCCAGGGCCGGCGCCTCGTCGAGCCCGACGAACCGCTCCTGGGGAGCGGCGTCGGGGGGACCCGGGAGCACGTTGAGATAGCGCGGGCCGGCGATGGTGTCGAGTCCGGTGATCCCGCTCAGTTTCACGCTCGGGCGCACGATCCAGAACCGGCTGCCCGCCACGGCCATCCGCCCCGCCGCGGCGGTGAGCCGCACCTCGAGGAGCACCCCTTCCGTCTCCACCGCCAGCGACTCCACCTGGCCCACGTTGATCCCGCGGCAGCGCAGCGGGTCGCCCGCCTTGATGCCATGCCCGTCGTGGAAGCTGATCGTGATGCGCGGGCCGCCGCCGAAGATCTGGCTGGCGCCCAGCGCCACGGCGAAGGCCAAGGCTGCGAGGGGAAGGAGCCAGACCCAGCGCGGCGTCCGGCGCGCGGGGACGACGAGGGAGGGGGGCGGGGGCGCGTCGCTCACGATCCCTCCTCCCAGATGGAGTGCGGCCGGAAGAGCGCGGTGGCGAGGATGCTCAAGACCACGCAGGCGGCGAAGGCGGCCGCGCCCGGGCCGGGCGCCACCTGCATGACGTCTCCCAGCTTGAGGGCGGCGACCAGGATGGCGACGAGGAGCACATCCACCATGCCCCAGCGGCCCATCGCCTCGATGGCTTTGTGCAGCCAGGCGCGGTGGCGCCGTTCGAAGAAGGGGGCGCGGGTCACGAGGAGAAACATCCCGAGGAGCTTGGCGACCGGGATGACGATGGAGCAGACGAGGACGACGAGCCCCACGAGAAGCTGGCCCTTGGCGAAGAGCCCCATCGTGCCGGCCCAGATGCTCGCCTCCTGCACATGGCCGAACCGCTCCAGCCGCAGGACCGGCAGGGAGATGCCCAATGGGTAGAGCGTGAGCGCGGCCAGCGCGAGGGCGGCACAGGGGGCGTTGCTTCTCGGCGCCCCCGGACGATGGACGACCGCGACACAGCGCGGGCAGCGGGCGACGTGGTGCTTCGGCACCTCGGGGAGCGCCTGCACGAGGCCGCAGGTGGGACACCCCTTCAGGACGCCCAACGTCACTCCCCCGCCTTCCAGAACTCCTCCACTGTCGCGCAGCGCCCCAGCGCACCCTTCCAGGCGCGCCATTTCGCATTGAAGGTGCGCCGTTCGGCCACAGCCTCCGCCGTCGCGGCGAAAGTCTCGGCACACCGGAACCGCCACCCCTCGGGGCGGCGCACCATGGGCCAGATCGACTTCACGAAGGCGGTGGCTACCGCGCTCTCCCCCTCTGCCTTCACCCCTTCGGCCAGCATGGCGTCGCACGCCTGGAGGGGATGCGTGCGCGCGTCGTAGAGGAAGGCGAGGCTGCTCCCGCCCGGCTCCCGCCGGCCCCACGCCTCCGCCCCGAACTTCGAGGAGACCTCCGACTTCATCGAATTCCAGAGACCGATCTCCTCCGCCACCTCTTCCCAGGAGGCGACAGTCGTCTCCGTCCCCGGCTCGGCATGGATGAGGCCGGCGACGGTCTCCCGATCCCCGTCGAAGAGCGCCGCGCGCCAGGCCTTGAGCAGCGCCTCCGGGGTCGCGGCGCCGCCGGCGGACGGCGCCTCTTCCGTGCCGCAGCCGAGGGAGGCGAGCGCAAGGAGCCCGAGCGCGGCGATCCCCCGCTTTTGCCCTGCCATGGCAGTTAAGGATACGATCTTCGCCGCCCCCCATGAGCAGCGATCTTTTGCGCCTCATCGGCGAGATGCCGACCCCCACCGTCCTCGTGGCCGGGGACATGATCCTGGACCGCTACGTCTCGGGTCAGGTGGACCGCCTCTCGCCCGAGGCGCCCATCCAGGTTCTGCGCCACGAGCAGACCATCGAGAATCCGGGCGGCATGGCGGCGGTGGCGCGCAACCTGGCGCGGCTCGGCGCCCGGGTGCGGCTCTGCGGCGTGGTGGGGCAAGACGCCGACGGCGAGGCGCTGCGCGCAGCCCTCGAGCGCGAGGAGATCGAGACCGGCGCGGTCGTCGCCGAGGCCGGGCGCGCCACCACGGTCAAGACGCGCTACGTCGCCGCCGGCCACCACGCGCGCCAGCAGATCCTGCGCGTGGACCGCGAAACCGTCGCTCCCCCCGCACCCCCTACCCAGGATCGTCTCCTGGCCGGCCTGCGCTCGCTGCTGGGCGACACCGACATCTTGGTCCTGAGCGACTACGGGAAAGGGGTCTTGCACGCTGCCTTCTGCCGCGAGTTGATCCAGGTCGCCCGCGCCCAGGGTGTGCCGGTCATCGTCGATCCGAAGGGGCAGGACTTTTCCAAATACGCCGGCGCCGCCGCGATCACCCCCAACCGCGCCGAGGCGGCCCTCGCGAGCGGTCTGCCGGTGACGCGCTACGAGGAGGCGCAGGCGGCGGCGGCGCGGCTCCTCGACCGGCTCGACCTCCAGACGGTCTTCGTCACGCTGGACCGCGACGGCATCTTCGTGCTGGAACGCAACGGGGACGCCGCCGCCATCCACACCGATCCCCGCGAAGTCTTCGACGTGACCGGCGCGGGGGACAACGTCCTGGCCGTGCTCGCCTACGCCCTGGGCGGCGGCATGAGCGCGCTCCACGCCGCCATGCTCGCCAACATCGCCGGCGGCATCGCGGTGGAGCGGTTCGGCGCGGTCACGATCGGGTGGGAAGAGATCGAGGCGCGGGTCGCGGGCGGGCCGGGGGCGGAGAGCAAGCTCGTGCCGGCAGATTCCCTGGCGCGGATCCTGAGGGGGCTGCGGGGGGCGGGCAAGCGCATCGTCTTCACCAACGGCTGCTTCGACGTGCTGCATCCGGGCCACGTCGATCTCCTCGCGCGGGCCCGGGGGTTCGGCGATCTCCTCGTGGTGGGCATCAACGACGACGAATCGGTGCGCCGGCTCAAGGGCGAGCATCGCCCGGTCAATCCGCTCGCCGCGCGCGCCGCGGTGCTCGGCGGGCTCGCCGCCGTCGACTACGTGGTCGCCTTCCCCGAGGATACCCCTGCGGGGATCATCGAGCGGGTCCGCCCCGACGTGCTGGTGAAAGGGGAGGACTGGCGCGACAAGGGGGTGGTGGGCCGGGAGTTCGTCGAGTCCTGCGGGGGCCGCGTGGAGTTGGTCCCGCTCCTGGCCGGCCACTCGACGAGCGGCATCCTGGCGCGGATGAAGGACCGCGGATCGTCCACCTGATCCCCGTGGCGGCCAAGGCACGCCTTCCCCATTGGGCCGACCTCGTGGCTCGATTCAAAGGCCGCAAGGTGGCCGTGCTCGGCGACATGGCGGTCGACTGCTACGTCGAAACGCGCCCCGACCGGCTCTCCCGGGAGGCGCCGGTCATGGTGCTCCGCTACGAGCGGCGGCGCTACGCCGCGGGCTGCGCGGCCAATACGGTCTTCAATCTGCGCGCGCTCGGCGCCCAGGCGGTCCCGGTGGGCATCCTCGGGAAAGACGAGGCGGGAGACGCGCTCGTCGAGATGTTTCGGGCGGAAGGCATCCCGCTCCGGGGGATCGTGCGCATGGGCTCCACCATCGTGAAGGTGCGGGTGGTGAGCGGGGATGTCTCCCGCCCCAAGCAGCAGGTGCTGCGCGTCGACGTCGAGCCGGAAGGGGGCTATGGCGCGGCCGCCCTCGCCTCCCTGAGGGGCCGCGCCGTCGGGCTGCGCGGCCACGAGGCGGTGATCGTCTCGGATTACGGCTATGGCGCGGCCACTCCCGAGTACGCCGCGCTCCTCCGCGCCACCAACCCCGACGCGCGCTTGAGCGTCGACTCGCGCGACCGCCTGCTCGACTACAAGGAGGCCGATCTCCTCACGCCGAACGAGGCGGAAGCGGCCGCGCTTCTGCGGCGGCGCGTGGAGAGCGACGCCGAGGCGGAGCTAGCCGCGCGGGAGATGAGGCGCCGCGCCGGGGCGAAGGCGGTGCTCCTCACCCGCGGCAACCGCGGCATGGTCCTGTTCGACGGGAAGGCGCATGCGCTTCCCATTGCGGGCCCGAGCGAGATCGTCGACCCCACCGGCGCCGGCGACACGGTGGTGGCGGTGGCGACGCTCGCGCGCATCGCGGGAGCGGACCATCTCGCCGCGGCGCGGCTGGCCAACTTCGCGGCGGGCGTGACGGTCATGAAGACCGGCGCCGCCTGCGTCACTCCCGCCGAGCTGCTGGAGGCCGCGGCGCGTGGGTGAGGTCGTAGGCGATCGGGAACGGCTTCGAGCGCTCTGCGATCTCCTGCGCGCCCAGGGGCGCCGGCTCGTGCTCACCAATGGGGGGTTCGAATTGCTCCATGTGGGGCATCTGCGCGCGCTCCAGGGGGCGAAGGCGCTCGGCGACGTGCTCATCGTGGCGATCAACGACGACGCCTCGGTGGCGCGGCTCAAGGGCCCGGGTCGGCCGGTCACGCCGGCGAAGGAGCGAGCCGAACTCCTCGCCGCGCTGGAGTGCGTCGACTACGTGCATGTCTTCTCCGAGAGCGACGTGCGGCCGCTCCTCCGCCTCCTGAGGCCCCACGTGCACGCCAAGGGGACCGACTACACCGAGGAGACGGTTCCCGAGCGCGACACGGCCGCCGAAGTCGGCGCAGAAGTGGCGATCGTCGGCGACGCCAAGCACCACTCGGTCACGGGTCTATTGCGCAAGCTCGGCGGCGGGGATCCAGCCTTCGGAAGCGTCGTCTCCCGGCACAAGGACCGCGTCGTGCGCGACGAGGGCGAGCGGTTCGTGAAAGAGTTCGCCAGCAAGCGCGCGCGGGACGCCGAACTGCGGCGCCTCTGGCGGCTCGACGCGCTGGGCGTGCGGGTGCCGGAGGTGCTGGAGTGCCCCGGCACGTCGATGGTCACCCGGCGCATCGCGGGCACCTCGTTGGACGAAGTGATCCGGGGGATGTGGACCGCCCTGGGACGGAAGGAGCGCGACAAGATCATCCATCGCGTCGCCGCGGTCTGCAAAAAAATCCGCGACGGCGGCTGCGACTGGCCCGACCTCGTCACCTACCATCTCTTCCTCACCGACGACGCGATCGTCGCCATCGATCCGGCGCGGCTGCGCCGGGGCCGGCTCGAACTGTCGCCGCTCTACTGGTCGACGGAAGAGCCGACGGTGAGCCGCACGGAGCGGCTGCGTTTCTGGCGCGCCTATGCCGGCGACCGCCCCCCGCCCCCCCTTCGGCGCATCGGCCACCGCGGCCGCTTCCGCCCCTACCGCTGGATGCCGCAAAAGCGCCGGCCGGTGCCCTGTCCACGCTTCGAGGGCTTCGTGAACGCCTGCATCGCCCCTTTCGCGTCTGCCGACGAGCTGGCGGCCCATCCCGATCTGGAGGTGGTGCGCCGGCTCGACGACCGCGTGAACGCGCGGCTCGGACCGTGGCACGTCAAGATCCACCGCGACGCGCGGAAGGCGCGGCGGGAGTGGGAGAACCACCGGCTCATGCTCGGCGCCGGGTTTCGCGTGCCGGCTCCGGCGGTGGGGGGCGTGCTGCGCGACGGACGCGGGCTTTTTTCCACGCGCCATCTCGACGGGCTCCTGCCGGTCGACGAGGCGTGGCCCACGCTCCCGCACCGCCGCGCGCTCCTCGCCGTCGCCGACATCGCGCGTGCGCTCCACGCCTGCGGGCTCGTGCACAAGGATCTCTATCTCAACCATCTTTTCGTGGCGCCCGGGGGGAGCGAGCTGACGCTGGTGGATCTCGCGCGGCTCGAGCGCTCCACCTCGCGGCGGCTGCGCGTCAAGGACCTCGCCGCGCTGCTCCACGGCGCGCGGCGACTCTGCTCCCGCGCCGATCTCTGGCGCGGACTGCGCCGCTACGGCGGGGATCGCAAGCTGGCCCTCGCCGTGGTGCGCAAGGCGGCGCGGCTTGCGCGCCACGTCCCGAAGAAAGTGCGCGACGGCAGCCACGTCCGCCGCTGAGATGCGTATCGGGATCATCCTCGAGCACTCCGATCCGCGTCGGGGCGGCGCGGAGGCCTTCGCGCGCGGGCTCGCGGAGCGGCTTGTGGCCCACGGCCACGCCGCCGTGATCGCGAGCAGGACCGGCGAGCACGCGCGTCCGGTCGCATCCTTCCCGGCGGCGCTCCGCCCCCGCTTCTACGCGAGCGCGTTTCTCCCCTGGCTGCGCGCGCAGGGGTGCGAGCGGGTGCTCACCGTTCCGCCGGTGCCCGGCTGCGAGTTCTTCATGCCGCGCAACGGCATCCTGGCTGCGTCGCTCCCCCCGCGCCTCGAGCCGCTGCCCGCGCCGCTTCGCGCGTTCAAGCGCTGCAACCCGGCCCGAGCGCTCCACTTCGCGCTCCGCCGCTCCTTCGAAGCGCGCGCCGCCGCGCCGCCGACTCGCGTGCTCGCCATCTCCCCGCGCGTCGTGCGCGATCTCGCCACGCATCACCCCGGCGCGCTGCCGCCGCTTCTTCTGCGCAGCGGCGTCGATCTGAACCGCTTCCATCCGGCGGGCGCGCGCACGCGGCTCGCGGTGCGCAAGGCTCTCTCCATCCCGCAGCGACCGCTCCTCCTCTTCGTGGGCCACAATTTCGCGCTCAAAGGGCTCGCCACGGCGCTGCGTGCGCTGGCGCTCCTGCCCGAGGCGGGGCTGGCGGTGGTGGGCCGCGGCAGGCCCGCGCCCTATCGCCGCCTCGCACGCCGGCTCGGCGTCGCCGGCCGCCTCTTTTGGCAACCGGACGACCGCCATCTGCGCGCGCTCTACCGCGCCGCGCATCTGCTCGTCCACCCCACGCACTACGACACCGCCTCGCGGGTCGTGCTGGAGTCCCTCGCCTCCGGGACCCCCTCCGTGACCACCGCGCGCGACGGCAACGCCGATCTCGTGCTGGCGAGCGGCGGCGAGGTGCTCCCGCATCCCGGCGACGCGGATGCGTTGGCCGGGGCGGCGCGCCGCCTCTGTTCGGTGAGTCGCGCGGAGAGCGGCGCCCGCGCCCGGGCCGTCGCGGAGCTCTGCCCCGAGGAGCCGCTCCTGGACCGCGTGGTGGAAGCGATCACGAGCGCGATGTCATGAAGCGGTTCCTGGTGTTGTGCCACGACTGCAAGGCCGCGTCGTTCCGGGTGCGGTGGGAGCAACACTTCGCGCCGCTCGCCACAGCGGGGGTGGCCTGCGAGGCTCGGGAGATTCCGACGGGGGGCGGGGGCCGCGCCGCGCTCTTCGCCGAGGCCGCGCGGTTCGACGGCGTGGTGCTCCAGCGCCGCCTCCTGGGTGCCCGCGACTTCGCCCGCCTCCGGCGCGCCGCGAAGTTCCTGGTCTACGACTTCGACGATGCGTTGTTGTTCCGCCCCCATGCGCCGCACCACTCCTGCAAGCGCCGCAATCGCTTTTTCCGCACGGTGCGCGGGGCCGATCTGGTCCTGGCGGGCAACCGGGTGCTGGCCGGCTACGCAAGGATCGGGGCGAAAAACGTCGCCGTGGTGCCCTCCACCGTCGACACGGAGGCCATCCGCGCCGCGTGCGACTCCATCCGCCCTCCGGCCCCCGCCCCCGGGTTCCGCGTCGTCTGGATCGGCCAGCGCGCCACCCTGCCGCATCTCGAGACCGTCCGCGCGACGCTCCTCGAAGCGGGACGTTCCATCCCCGGGTTCGTCCTGCGCGTGGTCGCCGACGCGGCGCCCCACGGCGTGGAGTTCCTGCCCTGGTCGGAAGAGGCTGAGCGCCAAGCCCTCGCCCGCGCGCACGTCGGCATCATGCCGCTCCCCGGCGATTCGTTCGCACGCGGCAAGTGCGGCTACAAGTTGTTGCTTTACTACGCCGCGGGCCTCCCCGCCATCGTCTCCCCCGTGGGCGCCAACCGCCCCCTCGCCGCCGGCGGCGGCGCGCTTCTCGCGCGCACCCCGTCCGACTGGAGCGCCGCGCTGCGCCGCCTCGCCTCCGACCCGGACCTCCGCGCGCGCCTCGGAGCGCGCGGCCGCGCGTTCGTGGAGCGCCGCTATGCCGCGCACGTCGTCCCGATGCGGCTGGCGGGGTTGCTCGGGGCTGATCCCTCTCCCGCCCCGGCCACACGCTAGGATGCGCGGTTGCGCTCGCGGTGGATGCGGCCAGGGCGCGTCACCGCCTCGCCTACGAGTTCGAGGAACGAATCTCCCCGTTCCCGCGTGACCGTCGGACATTGTGCAAGGAAGTCGCCCGTGCAGTCCCCCGCCGTGGAGTAGCCCAGTAGTGCTTGCACCGGCACCCGGGTACCGGCGAACACCGGGGTCCCGGGCATGATTTCCGCCGCGATGCGGGTCACGGACTGGCTGGTCGCCATGATCGAATCTCCAACGGCATCTGAGCACGGCCGAGCGCCCTCGACAGCATCCTCGTGCCGATGGATCACCGAACCTCCGAGCAGCCGCAACAACTTCACGCCGTAACGGAACTGCTCCCGCATGCAGAAAAGTGTTGGGTTAGTGAATGAGCCCAACTCCAGCGCGAGCCGCTCTTGCATCGGGTGTCCAACGCCGTTGTTTCGCCGCGGCCCAGATGCGCAAGGCGCGGCTGGGACGTCGGCTGGAAGCAAGTGTCAGGCAGGGCGCTATTGGAGCGCTCGCTGGACTACCGCTGTATCCGTGTGCTGCCTGAAAGAGATGACACGGCTTCCGCGAAATGTCCAGACATGAACGAACGGAGCTTTGAAGCTCTTGCCTGTGACCTTGTACGTTCCGCTGTAATCGCCGAGCGCAACCACCGTATCCGCGCTGGCAATCAACTCCTGTGGCACAGCGGCGAAGCCGTTCCATTCGGAGCCGAGCTTGGCGAAGACATTGTTCATCACGGCGTCAGGGCCCACATAGGTGCCACCGTAGGGGAAACCTTCTGCTTCGGTCCAGCGGATGTTTGGCGCGAGGGCAGCAAGCACGGTTCGTACGTCACCGCGTGCGAATGCCGCGTACAGATCAGCGATCGTGTCGGAGTGCCCAGCCATGAGTGTTCTCCTGTCAGGTTGTGGATGATTCGCTGCGCTGCCCAACGCTCAGCTCAGCCGCGGCCGAGGCGGCGTTGGCTGCTCGCTGTTGCTAGGCGCCGCCGTGCTAGCCATACTGCCGCCTCACCTCCGCGACCGATCGGGCGACCAGCTTCTCGAGCACCGACCTATCGAGGTCGGCCAGCCGCTTGAAGTACAGACACGACTTGCCCATCTTGTGCGGGCCGAGTTTCGACAGCAGGGCCTTCCGCTCGTCCTGCTCGGCCAAGTAGATCACCAGTTCTCGACCCCGGATTGCGAAGCCCGCCAAGGGAGCCTCGCCAGTGTGTCCGCTCTCGTAGGTGTACCGGTAGGAGCCAAAACCGACGATACTGGGTCCCCACATCTTGGGAGGTTGCTGCGTGGCCTCTCTGCACAGAGCCATCAACTCCCGGCAGTCGGCCCGCTGCTGCTCGCTGCCCCTTGCGGCGATGTAGTCCTCGACGCTCGCGTCGGTGAACGTGGTCTTGTTGGTGGCCATCGAGATGGTTCCTGATCGCGGGTCCCGGTGCGCCTGTGCACTTGTCAGGCCGCGTCGTCCCCGAATTCCCATTCTGCGACGTGCGTGCTGATGCCGCGACGGCGCGCTACACCAATAAAGCGCTCTTGCTCTGCGCTCAGCTTGTCCCAGTGTGGACACTTGACCTCAACGAGCCTGAAGGTCTCGCGATCAGATCGCAAGACAACCAGATCCGGACAGCCCTTGGCGAGTTTCGCCCGCCGATCGATGTCCTCAAGCTCAGCAGCGACGAACAGTGGCAATGGGCTTCGGCGTGTGCGGTATGTCGGTCCCTTTGAGCCGAGGAACGGCACAAGGTCAACCACCCCGCTTACCCTTCCGCGAGAGTTCAGCCAAACTCCGCACTGGTTGGTGCGGACCTCCTCGGCGAGTACGGCCAGCTCTGCTGGAATCGCCTGGCCGCTCGCTAGAACGAGCGGCTTCCGCCACCAGAACCTGTGTGCTCTAACGAAGCGATGCATGCCTATGGCTCGCCAGTGACGTGGCCTATTGAGAGTCACGGTGGTCATGCCGCGCTGTCGAAGGGCAGATCAGACGCGCGGATGCACGCCCAGAGCAGGTCCTGCCGCTTTCGGAGTCGCGCCATGTGGTAGTGCAGCCGCCGGTGCAGCTCATCGAGCGTGCGCAGGC
>Ga0187893_10007336_pt1 | contig 18130 bp, 19 predicted proteins | sample MA1701074metaG_FD_139574 | JGI IMG/M metagenome (GOLD analysis project Ga0187893, IMG submission 139574) | White microbial mat communities from a basaltic lava cave in the Kipuka Kanohina Cave System on the Island of Hawaii, USA - MA170107-4 metaG ... | reverse complement strand
GTAGCCCCGGCCTCCGCGCCGGGTGGCGGCGCGGAGCGCCGCCGAGCGCGGCTTCGCCGCGCTACCCGCCACGGAGGCCGGGGCTACGGAGAAGTCGAAGCGTCGCGCCGGCGCGCGCTTGCGATCGCGGCGCGGCAGCGGCTAGGTTTGCGCTTCATATGACGAGAACGAAGCTCACTCACCGCACCCATTCGCTCCTGGTCGTCGGCTTGCTTGCACTGTGCGCCTGTCGCGGCGACGGCGGCGCGGCGCCGACGCCAGTGCCGGCCACGGTCACCGTCGCGGCGCCGGCGTCTGCCCCAACGGCGGCGCCGACCGCCGCCGCTCCCGCTCCACAAGCCACAGCCCCCGGATCGGCGGCTAAGCCGCCGCCCGATCCGCCGCTGATGGAAGCGGCCAAGATCGGCGACGTCGCGGCGTTGACCACGCTGCTGGCAGAGGGCGCCGACGTCAACAGCGCCACCCCGCAGGGCCGCACGGCGCTGGCCTTCGCCGCGCACGCCGGCCACCTGCCCGCGGTCGACCTGCTCGTCGCCAAAGGTGCCGACGTCCATCAAGGCGACACGCGCGGGGCCACTCCGCTGATGCGCGCGGCGAGCCAGGGGCACACCGAGATCGTACTGTTTCTGCTCGGCAAAGGCGCCAAGGTGGACGGGGCCGACAGCGTCGGAACGACCCCGCTGATGGTCGCGGCGCTCACCAACGCGATGCCGACGATCGACGCGCTGCTCGGCGCGGGGGCGAACGTCAATGCGAAGAACGAGGAAGGGTGGACCCCGCTGATGGCGGCGGCCAGCAAAGGCGAGACGATGATCGTCACCAAGCTGCTGGCGCGCGGCGCCGAGGTGAACGCGACGCGCGAGGACGGCTGGACGCCGCTGATGATCGCCGCCGACGACGACTACGCCGGCACCGTGACGGTGCTGCTCGCGCACGGGGCCGACCGCAACGCGAAGAACAAAGAGGGGCAGACGGCATACGAGCTCGCCGACGACTGGGAGAACGTCGACACCATGGAGGTCTTGGCGCCGCCGACCACCCCGGGCAGCACGCCGTAGCGCCGGCTGTGTCGGCCGTCATGCAGCCGAACGGCATCATCACCCTGCTGACCGACTTCGGCAGCCGCGACGCCTACGTCGGCATCGTCAAGGGCGTGATGCTCGGCATCTGTCCGGCCGCGCGGTTGGTCGACCTGACGCACGAGGTGCCGGCGCAAGCCGTGCGCCTAGGCGCGCTGCTGCTGCGCAGCGCGGTCGGATATTTTCCCGATGGCACCATCCACCTTGCTGTGGTCGATCCCGGGGTGGGGTCGGCGCGCGACCCGATCGTGGTCACGACGCCCCGCGCGTGCCTGGTCGGTCCCGACAACGGCGTGCTGGCGCCGGCCGCGGCCGCGCTCGGTACGCCGATCGTCCATCGGCTGACCAACGAAACACTGCGTCGCCTTCCGGTCAGCCATACCTTCCACGGCCGCGACATCTTCGCGCCGGCCGCCGCTCATCTCGCCGCCGGCACGCCGCCCGACGCCTTTGGCCCGCGGTTGTCCGCGCTGCAGCCGCTGGCGCTGCCGGAGCCCCGGGTGGAGCCGACGGCGGTGCACGGCGAGGTGATCTACGTCGACCACTTCGGCAACCTGGTGACCAACATCGGCACCGACGCGCTCGGCGCCTTTCGCCCCCAGAGCCTTTCCGTTAGGATCGCCGGGACCATGATTTCGGCCCTGGTCTCGTCGTACGCGGCGGCGGCGCCCGGCGCGCCCCTGGCGCTGATCGGCAGCTGGGGCACCCTCGAGCTGGCGGTGCGCGACGGCAACGCCGCGACCGCGCTGCGGGCCGGCATCGCCACGCCGGTGACCGTAACCGGCGAGTGACGCCGTGGCGGAACCGATCTCGCTCCGCACGCGCCCGTACGACGGCGACCTCTACCGGCGAGATGCCGAGGTGCGCGCGGCGTTGCGCCCGCGTAGCCGCCTCGGCCTGCACATCGCCCTGTTTGCCGCCACCTTCGTCACCACCGCGATGGCCAGCGCCTTCAACCTGGGCGCCGACGTGTTCGCCGAGCCCAGCAGTCTGGTGAGTGGCTTCCCCTATGCCATCGCCATCATGGCAATCCTGCTCTTCCATGAGTGCGGTCACTACCTACTCGCCCGCGCCCATGGCGTAGACGCGACGCTGCCGTTCTTCATCCCGGCGCCGCCGGTCGTCTTCTTCATCGGCACGCTCGGCGCGTTCATCCGGATGCGCAGCCTGCCGCGCGACCGCCGCGCCCTCTTCGACATCGGCGCCGCCGGTCCGTGGGCGGGGATGATGGTGGCCGTGCCCGCCCTCATGCTCGGGCTCGCGCTCTCGGAGATCCGCCCGCCGGAACCAGGCGGTGATGTCGGCCTGTTCCTCGGCGATTCGCTGCTGTTCAAGATGCTGACCTGGGTGGTGCTCGGAACCACCGGCGACGACGTCACCATCGTGCTCCATCCGGTGGCGCTGGCGGGCTGGGTCGGCTTGCTCGTCACCGCCCTCAACCTGTTGCCCGTCGGTCAGCTCGACGGCGGGCACGTCGTGTACGCCGCGCTCGGCGAGCGCTGGCATCGCTGGATCTCGCGCGGAACGCTGACCGCGTTGGTCGTGCTCGGTCTGGGCGGCGCGGCGACCTGGCTGGTGTGGGCCGTGTTGCTGTCGTTCCTCGGCCTGCGCCATCCCCGCCTCCTCGATGCCGAGACGCCGCTCAGCCGGCGGCGCAAGTGGGCGGCGGCGGCGACGCTGGCAATGTTCCTGGTCACGTTCATGCCGGAGCCCGTCTATTTCTCCGAGCCGGCCCCGCGTATTCCGCGCGACGAGCACGCCATCCCCATCAGTGCGCCCGCACCCGTAGCGGCCGACGCGGCCATTCCGCTATGAGCGCGCGGCCGTCCTGGGACGAGTACTTCATGACCATCACCCGCCAGGTGGCGGAGCGCTCGACCTGCCTGCGCGCCAAGGTGGGCGCGGTGATCGTGCGCGACCGCAGCATCCTGGCGACCGGCTACAACGGCGCGCCCGCCGGCCTGCCGCATTGCCTCGACGTCGGCTGTCTCATCTACCGCTCGCAGACGCCCGGCGGCGAGTGGGAGGAGAACTGCTTCCGCACCATCCACGCCGAGATCAACGCGATCGCGCAAGCGGCCAAGAACGGCGCCGGCATTCGCGACGGGGCGATCTACGTCACCCACACGCCCTGCATTCACTGCTTCAAGGCGCTGATCAACACCGGCATCACCCGCATCTGCTACGACCGCGAGTACAAGCTGCACACGCTCGAGGACCTGCGCCGCTACGCCCCGCAGGTCGAGCTCGTGCAGGTCGCGGTCGCATAGCGTCCGTGCGGCTGTGGAGGGCGCCGCGCCGGCGGCGCCGGGTGGGGTGGGGGTGGGATCGATTCCATCATCAAGCCCACCCGGCGCCGACGGCGCGGCGCCCTCCAGAGCGGCAGCTCCCTGCCACACTCCAAAAGTTGTCATTCCGCCGCCAAGCACTTGCCTGCTCACACCGGGGCCTGGTTGCGCCGCTGGTCCCCGCCGTCCGTGGCATGCACCGTGCTTTGCGAAGAAGCTACCGAGGGGCGATGACCACCCAGGCAATCCGACTAGCTGGCCGCATGCCCGTGGACGGCGCCTTGGCGCCGGCGGCGCCGGAGGTGGTGCCGGTACCCTCCCGCGACGCGCTCGACGCCGAGTTGCGCGGGCGGCGAGTGCGGCTGGTCGCGGTCTTCTCGCTGTGCCTCGGCGTCGCGGGGGTCATCTGGGCCTTGGGCCAGGGGCTCGTCGCGCTCGGCGAAGGCGAGAGCGAGCGGATGCGGTTCATGGTGTCCACGCTCCAGTCCGCCGTTCTCGCCGCGGGGGGCTGGTTCGGGGTGTTCCATGCCCGGCTCGGTCACCTGCGGCGCGCCACCTACAGCAACGTCGCGGCGCTGACGCTGAGCGCCACCATCAACCTGGCCTTCATCCGCAACGCCGAGGGTGCGGCGGTGGCGGCCTACGCGGGAGCCGTCGGCCTCGCCGCGCTCGTCATGCAGGGCCGCGAATGGCTCGCGTGGGGCGCCATTCTGGTCGGCAGCACGGCCATCGGAGCGGTGTTGCACAGCAGCGCGGTGCTGCCGCAGTTCGACATCCCGCACGCCATGGCCGCGATCGGGTTGCTGTTCGCGGTCACGTTCGGCCTCGGCGTACCGTTGTGGCTCTTCTGGCTCTTCAGCCGTGACCTCACCGCCTCGCACGACCGGGCATGGGCCCTGACGTCCGAAGCCGCCGAGGCGCATCACTTGGCGAGTGAACGGGCCGCCCAGCTCGAGCAGCGCTCCGAGCAGCTGCAGGCGAAGAATGCCGAGCTGAACGATTTTCTCTACGTCGTCTCGCACGACCTCCGCGCCCCGCTGATCAACCTCGAGGGATTCTCACGCGCCCTGCAGGACAGCGTGCGGGGGCTCGACGATGCGCTGGCGAGCGCGCGCCCGACCCAGTGGCCGGAGCTGAAGGGCGACATCGACGAGTCGTTGGAGTTCATCGTGCGCAGCGCCGGCAAGATGGACTTTCTCGTGCAGGGGCTGCTCGACCTGTCGCGCATCGACAGCCGCCCGAACCTCGCCCAGCGGGTGGAGCTCCGTGCGGTGGTCGACACGGTCCTCGACAGCCTGCACTACATGATCGACACGCGCGGCATCGAGGTGCGGGTCGACCCGCTGCCGGTGGTCGTCGGCGACCCGGTACGCATCAACCAGGTCTTCGGCAATCTGCTCGACAACGCGGTCAAGTACATGAAGCCGGAGGGCGAGGCGTCGATTCACGTCGGCTGCACGCGACACGCCGGTCGGACGCAGTTCTTCGTCCGCGACACCGGGGTGGGGATTCGGCCAGCGGATCAGGCGAAGATCTTTCGCCTGTTCAGCCGCGTCGGCGGCCATACCGTTCCCGGCGACGGCATGGGCCTGACGACGGTGAAGAAGATCATCGAGAAGCACGACGGCAAGATCTGGGTGGACTCAGCCTTGGGCCAGGGCAGCACCTTCTGGTTCACGCTGCCCGGACGCCAAGCGGACGCGCAGGAGGAGGACGAACGTGGAACAGTTGCGGCAGCCGATTACGATCTTGCTAGTTGAAGACGACGACGGGCACGCGCGGCTCATCGAGCGCAACCTGCGCAAGGTGAACCTGGCCAACCCCATCGAGCGGGTCCGCGACGGCTGGGAAGCGATCGAGTACCTGCACAATCAGGGCGCGTTCGCCGACCGCGACCGCTACGCCCGGCCGCGCCTGGTGCTGCTCGATATCAACATGCCGCGCATGGACGGCATCGAAGTGCTCGAACGGATCAAGGGGGACGCGCACCTCCACTCCATGCCGGTGATCATGCTCACCTCGACCGACAACCAGATGGAGATCGACCGCTGCTACAGCGCCGGGGCGAGCGGCTACGTCGCCAAGCCGGTCAACATCGTCTCCCTGGGCGAGAAGCTGCAACGCCTGGGGATGTTCCTGGAGATCGTCGAGTTTCCCCAGGTGGCGTGACGATGCCTCCATCCGACACGGCCGACGATGCGACCATTCTCGTCGTCGAGGACGACGATGGTCACGCGCGTCTGACCGAGCGCGCGCTCCGCCAGCAGGGGTTCTCGGTGGCGCGGGTGGCCACCAGCGCCGCCTGCCTCGATGCGTTGCCGACGGCCTCCGACCAGCTGATGGTGCTGCTCGATCTGAATCTGCCGGACATGCCCGGCCTGACACTGCTCGAGCAGATCGTCGCGCGCAGCGAGGAGACCGGCGTGATCGTCGTGACCGGCAACGACGACCTCACCGTCGCGGTCGACGCGATCCGCCGGGGCGCCTGGGACTACGTGGTCAAGCGCCCGGATCTCTCGCACCTCTCCGAGCTGCCGCACGTCATCCGGCGCAACCAGGAACGCCAGCGCCTGGTGCGCGAGCGCAACATGTTCCGCTCGATGCTGAGCCACGACATTCGCAACCCGCTGCACGTGATCTTCAACTATGCCGACATGATCGCCGAAGAGCCGCACCTGAGCCTCGCCGTGCGCCAGTTGCTGCAGCGCATCAAAGACAACGCGGCGAGCACGCTCAACCTGATGTGCAACTTCGTCGAGCTCGGCCGCATCGAAGGCGGCACGCTGCGGCTGGAACGCCGGCCGCTGTCGTTCCCGCTGCTGGCCCAGGAGGTGATCGGCCGGCAGGACGATCTCGCCTGGGCGCACGGCGTGGAGCTGCGTCTGCACGCCGATCCCGGTCTCCCGCATGTGGAGGCGGATGCCGCCTACATGGAGCGCGCCATCACCAACCTGGTGAGCAACGCGATCAAGTTCACCCCGAGCGGCGGCAAGGTGACCGTGCGGATCGCCCTCGTCGGCGGGTGTCTCGCCATCGCCGTGAGCGATACCGGCGTGGGCATTCCCTCCGACGAGCTGGCAGCGATCTTCGACAAGTACACGCGCGGGCGCGCCAGTGGCGCGGTCGAGGGCAGCGGCCTCGGGCTGTTCATCGTGAAGTCGGTGGTCGAAGCGCACGGCGGCACGATCGAGGTCGAGAGCACAGTCGGCGTCGGCTCGCGCTTCACGATCCGCATGCCGGTCGGCGCCGAGATGGGCGAGGCGGCTGCGGCCGCGCTGTGACGGCCGTTGAGCGTTCAGCGTTGAGCGTTGAGCGTTCAGTTTCGGGGTGAGCCTTCAGCCTTGTCGGTGTTCAACGCTCAACGCTCAACGGCAGCGCGCAGCGCTGCCTACGGCTGCAAGCGCGTCCGCTTCCATCCCCGCCCGGTCCGAGTGAACAGCTCGCGGTCGTGCAGGCGGTGGTCGCGATGGGTCCAGAACTCGATCGCCTGCGGAATGACGCGATAGCCCGTCCAGTGGCGCGGGCGCGGTACGGCGACGCCGCGGCAGCGGGCAGCAAGGGCGCGCCAACGCGCCACCAGTTGTGCACGCGCGGGCAACGGGGCGCTCTGCTCGGAGGCGAGCGCTGCCAGTTGGCTGGCACGCGGTCGCGTCGCCCAATAGGCGTCCGCCTCGGCAGCGCTGACTTCCTCGACCGGTCCCTCGACCCGCACCTGCCGGCCGAGCGCGCCCCAGTGGAACACCAGCGCGGCGCGGGGATTGGTCCGCAGCTGCGCACCCTTCCGGCTGCGACCGTTGGTGTAGAAGACAAAGCCATCGCGGTCGGCGTGCTTGAGCAGGACCATGCGCGCCGACGGCCGGCCGCGCGCGTCGGCGGTGGCGAGCGTCATCGCCTCCGGCAGCGCGGGCTCCGTTGCCCGGGCTCGGGCGAACCAGCGTTGAAAGCGCGCGATGGGATCGGTCATCGATATGAAAAACCACAGATGAACACAGATGAACACAGATGAAAAATCCGGGGCCGCGGAGCTGAGCACCGTTTCCATCTGTGTTTATCTGTGTTCATCTGTGGTTCAGATTTCTGCTAGGCCGTCGGCGAAGATCGCTTTCGCCTCCGCGTGGCCGAGCAGTCGGGTGCGCCGTCGCGCGATCAACCAGCCGCCGTCGCGGCGTTCCAGCTCCCAGCGGTTCAAGCTGACCCGATACACCGCGATGCCGTCGGCCGAGCGCAGGTAGACGCGCGAGTACCCGAGCGCGACGGCGCGATCGCCGTCGAGCTGGACGACCGCCGGGCCGATCTGGTGGGCGCAGCGGCCCACCATCTGTTGATGGTGGTCGCCGCGCACCATGTCGGCCACCGCCGCACGGCCCTCCATCAGGCGCACGTCGACATCGTAGACGGCGTCGGGCGTGAACACCGCGGCGCTGCGCTCGGCGTCGCCGGTGTCGACGGCGAGCCCGTAGCGTACGATCACCCGGTGGATCGCCAGCTCGTCCTCGAGCGCCTGCACGCGGCGGGCAAGAGATGCGACGGTGGTTTCGAGGTCGGACATGATGCTACTCCTGTCTTCAGTGCTCGTCGTTCGTTGTCCGTTGCCCGTTCCCCGTTGTCCGTTGCCCGTTCGAAACGGGCAACGATCCGCGCATCACGACGATCGATCCGGGCGCCAGCGCAGGCCGAGGTTGACGATGCGCTGCAACAGGTCGGCGTAGCCGATGCCGGCGCGCTCGGCCGACTCGGCGAAATCCTCGCCGTAGGCGAGCTGCGGGTTCGGGTTGGCCTCCAGGACGTAGACCTTGCCCTGGGCGTCGAGGCGCAGATCGATGCGCGCGTAGCCGCTCAAGTCGAGGGTGCGGTAGATGCGCCGGCACAGGTGCTGAATGTAGTCGGGCATGTGCTCGGGCAGATTCTTCGCCGCGGCGGTCTTGATGCCGCGTTTCTGCTGGTACACGCGGCTCCACTTCACCCGGTCGGTGGCGATGTGCCAGAGCTCCTCCGGCATCTTGGTGAACAGGAGCTCCCACACCGGAAAGACCTGCAGGCGCTGGTTGCCGAGCACGCCGACGTAGAGCTCGCGGCCGTCGATGTAGCGCTCGACGATGGCGTCGGTGCCAAAGGCCTGATGCATGAAGCGGATGCGCTCGGCGAGCTTGTCGTCATCTTCGACGACCGACGCCTGCGAAATGCCGGTCGACGCCTCGCGGGTGAGCGACTTGACGATGAGCGGGAACTGCAGCCGCTTGGGCCGCCGGCCGATGCGCCGGCCGATCGGATAGACGGCGAACTCGGGAACCGGCAGGCGGTGGTAGGTGAGCAGCTTCTTCGACAACCCTTTGTCGCGCGCCAGCATGAGGCCGCGCGGATTGCAGCCGGTGTAGGGAATGCGCAGGAGCTCGAGGTAGCTGACGACGTTCTGATCGAACACCGGGACGCCGTGGAAGTCCTCCATGAGGTTGAGCACGATGTGCGGCTTGCGCTCGTCGATGGCCTTGCGGATCACGCCCAGATCGCCGCCGACGCCGAGGTCGTGCACCTCGTGGCCGAGCTTCTTCAGCGTGACCGTGACGTCGAACTCCATCTTCCAATCCGCCTTGGCGACGTTCTGGATCGACGCCCCGGCGGGCGGCACCAGGTCGTCGTGCATGAGCGCGAGGATGCGCAGCCGTTTCACAGCCACACCCGGTGACTGCCGCTGTGCAGGAAGTGGAGCGTCTGCACCGCGACGAACACGGTGAAGTCGAGGGTGGTCTGCTCCTCGCTGCCGCCGACGCGCAGGTTGAGCTCGCGACAGCGCTTGGCGATCTCGTCGATGACCTGATTGATCGTGTACTGGTAGGCATTCGTCCACTGGGCGACGCGGACGCGGACCTGCTTGCGGACCCGGCGGATGAAACGCGCCGCCGACCGATTGGCGCGGTGCTCGCGCGCGTCCGAGAACAGCCGGCGCAGGTCGCGATCGTAGACATTGGGCGCGTCGACCCCATAGCGCTGGCGCTTCTCATCGTAGTACTCGCGCAGCGTCTTGCGCAGCCGCGCCAGCGGGTCGACCGGGTGCCCTGGGGCGACCCGCGGCGGCTGGTCGCCGATCTCGCTCATCAGCGCGTCGACGTACTCGAGCTTCTTCAGCGCCGGCCAGCCGGCGTAGCGCGTCCGCCACGGCGAGCCCGGGGTCAACCACACCGCGAAGGTCTCGGCGAAGTCCTCATCGGGATGGCTCTGCGCGTACCACGGCTCCAGATGCTGGACGAAGCTGCGGCTGTACGGGCGCGGCGTGTAGAACTCCGGGTACTTCTGCGAGGAGAAGCCGAACAACTGCTGGCGCCGGCGCCGATGGCGCAATCCGTAGGCGTTGTCGAGCGCGTGGCCGGCTTCATGGCGCAGGATGCGCATGCACTCTTCCGCCGAGCCGCCCTCGACCTCGAGCATCTGCGCGTACTCGAGCCGAGCCAGGCGCGGGTGCGCCAGGTAGAACGGAACGGCGACGCCGGACACGCCATCGGGGGTGTACCAGTCGTCCGACAGCCAGAAGAACGGCCGGAACTGCCGAATGCCGTGGCGGTGCAGCTCCTGGCGGAGCGCGCGGATGCGCAGCATCAGCTCGCTGTCGGGCAGCCGCAGCCCGAGATCGCACAGGCGCAGGTCGAGCAGGTTTTCGTCCGGCCAGCCTTCCCACTCTTCCGGCGGCACCGGCCGCGGCGAGCGGGCGCGCCGCACGGACGGTCGGCGCGCCGACGCGCGCACCGGCGTCTCGGCGCTCTGCTCGGCCTCGTCCATCATGCCCCGCAGCGATGCCCGCTGGCGATTCCATCGTCAAGCCGCAACCGAATGCCGGAGGGCGGCGCCGCCTGCGGCCCGAAGCCTTCGGCGGACGGGCCGTCGCCGCCGGGGCGATGGGTGTAACGTAGGTGGCAAGGACTGCGGGTAGCGCCGGCACTGTAGCCCCGGCCTCCGTGCCGGGTGGCGTGCGGAGCGCGCCCGGCGGCCCTCCGGGCCGCCACCCGGCACAGAGGCCGGGGCTATAAGGCCCGGCGCTACCCGAGCCCCGCCGCCGGCGGGTCGAAATTCTCGATTCCCGTCGGGCCGCGCCAGGCACCGAGGATCTGCTCGAAGGGGCGCTGGTCGAGCACCTCGAACTGGCTGGTCTCGAGCGGGAAGCGCGCGCCGGCCTCGGTGTACGGCACCACCGCGGCGGAGCCCGCCGAGAGCACGGTGACGATCGGCACCAGGCGCTGTTGAATGTGCGCGGGCTCGCGCGTGGTCAGGACGATCTTGCAGGTCGGCAGACCGAGCGAGAGGATCGACACCAGCCGCACGAACGCGTCGTCGTCGGCGCCGCGGGTATCGTGACTGCCGGCGATCTGCCGCAGGCGCGGAATCGACAGGTAGACCTCCATGCCGCGCGCCAGCAGATGACGCGCGTGCCAGGTGAGGGCGATCAACTCGAAACCGAGGTTGGGGTTGAGACCGACGAGCATACCGGGGTTGGCGACGCGCATGCCGGCGCGGTGGCTGCGATCGAAGTTGGCGAGGCGGCGATCGTAGTCGGCGCGCGGGTTGTCGGCGTCGACGCCCATGAACTTCGCGTAATGCGCGCGCGAGTAGGTCTCCTGGAACGTGCACATGGTGAGCTTCGGCGCGATCGCGCCGTCGGCAGCGCGCGGCACCCCGTCGAGCAGGGTGGCGAACTCCTCGGCGTCGATCGACCCCACGTTGATGAGCACATGTCGAAACCCGAGCGCCTGGGTGCGGCGCAGGGCCTGGTTGACCAGCTCCAATGCCCAGCCGCGCTTGGCCTGGCGATACTCGCCGGTGAGCAGCGCGACCGCCCGCATCCCGCGCCGGCGCAGCGTGTGGAGCTGGTGCTCGACCGTATCGAGATCGGCGGTCTCACGCACCAGCGCCTCGTTGTCGCGCCGCATGCCGCACATCCGGCACTCGGCGTCGCAGGTGTTGGTCATGTAGAGCGGCGAGAACGTCTCCAGGCGCACCGGACGGGCGCGCCGGGCGGCCCGCGCGACCTCGTAGATGTCGTCGCTGCTGAGCCGCGTCGCGCTCCACAGCATCGCCATCTCGTCGGGATCGAGCCCCGACCCCGTCCGCGCCCGCGCCAGCGCGGCGTCGAGCGCAGAAGCGTCGCTCCGCTCGCGGGCGCGCTCGAGACACGCGTCGACCGCGGCGGCGTCGAGTTTGAAGTCCTCGGGCATCTACGACTCGTCTATCCCAGCCCGGTCCAGGTGGCAACGCGTCCGTATGGAGTGTGGCAGCTTGCGGCCGCTTTGGGGTGGGCGGGGCGAAAGGTTCAGCAGAGATTTGACCCGATCCCCCCACCCACCCCAAAGCGGGAGCGAGCTCCCGCACTCCAAAGCCGGCTTGAACCCCGACGCCCGTGACTCCTATCCTCGCAGGACGATGCCCGCCGCCACCTCCCCGATCCGCCACGCGCTCAGCATCGACGTCGAGGACTGGTACCACGACAGCGGCGTCCGGCCGAGCGCGACCGAGCGCGAGCGCGTCGCCGCCAATACCGAGCGCCTGCTCGATCTGCTGGCGGCGCACGGTGTGCGGGCGACCTGGTTCTTTCTCGGCGAGGTGGCGGCGCGCTACCCCGACCTGGTGCGCCGCGCCGCCGCGGCGGGACACGAGATCGGCAGCCACGGTCACTGTCATCGCCCGCTCTCGGAGCTGCTCTGGCGCGAGTTCCGCGACGACGTCGCGCGCTCGCTGGCGGTGCTGCAGGACATTCTCGGCGCGCCCGTCCTCGGCTACCGCGCCCCGTACTTCGGCATCAAGATGGGCGTGCACTGGCCGATCGGCCTGCTCGGCGAGCTCGGGCTGCGTTACGACTCGAGCATCCTCGCCATCGATCGCCTGCCCGGTCTGGAGCTCATCTGTCCGCGCTCGCCATTCCGGCATGCCAACGGACTCTGGGAGGTTCCGGTCGCGGTACTGCGTCTCTTGCACTTCTGGCATCTGCCGGCGGCCAGCGGCAACGGACTGCGCTTGATGTCGCCGCGGCTGCTGCGCCGTGCGATCGCGCACTTCGAGCGCGACGTCGGGGCCGGCGTGTTCTACCTGCATCCCTGGGAGCTCGACCCGGCGTCGCCCAGCGGCCCCGGCCGCGGGCGCTGGCTGCTGCGGTTGCGCCGCGACCGGCTGGAACCCCGCCTCGCGGCGCTCCTGCGCGAGCGCACGTTCGTGCCGATCTGCGAAGCGTTTCCGGAATTGTTGCATGCGTGATTTCTTGTTGATTGAAAGCGTGCGGAGCTGCGGAGGTGCTGCGGTGCGGAGGTCCTCCCCACCTCCGTACCTCCGTACCTCCGCACCTCCGCACGGCTTCAGCTGTTCGCATGCGTAGGCTTCTCCTTCCGCTCCTGCTCTTCGCCGTCCTCTGCTGGTGGTTCGGACTGGAACCGGCGGGGCGAGCGCTCGCCAACGCGTCGCCGCGTGGGATCGCCCTCTACCTGATGCTCACCGCGCTGGTCGTGCTCGCCTACGCGCTGCGCTGGCGGGTGGTCGCGCACGCCCTCGGTGCCCGGCTGACGCTCGCCCGCCTGGTGCCGGCCCGGTTGGCTGGCGATGCGGTCGGCGCCCTGGTCCCGTCGGGGAGACTCGCCGGAGAGCCCGTGCGGGTGGCGCTGGTGCGCAGCGGGTGCTCGTCGACGGCGCAGTCCACCGCCGGCGTCGCGCTCGACCGTCTGCTCGAGGTCATCGGCAACACACTGGCGGTGCTGGGCTACGTGGCGGTCTTCTGCGTTGCCCGCGGTGCGGCGGGGGCCGGCCGGACGCCATTCATCCTGGCGGCGACGATGGCGGCAGGGCTGCTCGCTCTGGGAGCGCTGCTGTTCCGACTGCGCCGCGGCCACCGTCCATTCGCGGCGCTCTATGGCGAGCGCGCCCGCGCCCTGATGCCACGCCTGGCTGGTGCGATGGATGGGGTGCGGCGGGTCGAAGAACATCTCATTCATTTTTTTCGCCAGCATCCCCGCGCCTTCCTGCTGGGCCTGCTGAGCTCGGTGCTGATCGAGCTGCTGTGCGTCGCGCAGTACCACGCCCTGCTCACCGCGTTCGGCATCGCGCTCGACCTGCCAGCCCTGCTGTTGGTGCTGCTCGGCGGCGGCCTGGCGAACGCCGTCCCGGTGCCGGCGCGTCTCGGCGTGCTCGAGGCGGCGCAGGTGGCGATGGTGAGCGCCGCCGGCGGCGAGCCGGCGCTCGGCTTCGTGGTGGCGGTGATCGTGCGCCTGCACGAAACGTTCCTGCTCGCGCTCGGCGTCGCCGCGCTCGCCTACGAAGGCGTCTCGCTGGCCGCGCTGCGCCTGGCGGCGCCACGGGTGGAGGCGTGATGTTCGGGCTCTTTCTCGCCGTCGTCTTCACGCTGGCGTGGATCCCGCTCTTCGTCTACCGCACCGAGGACGTGCGCGAGGCGATGCCCCACTATGCGCCGAGCGAGCGGCGCTGGGTCGTGCTGATCCCCGCAATCATCGCCGGCCATATGACGCTCGGCTGCATCCTGATCAGCCTGTCCGAGCCCGCGCTCTGGCGAGCGGCCGCCGGTACGGTCCTGTTTGCCGGGGCGCTGGCCTTCTGGTTCTGGGGCCGGCTCCAGATCGGACCGCTGCGCGTCACCGTCCTGCCCGACGCGCCGCCGCGCGCGTTTCGCTGCGATGGCGCCTTCGGAGTCGTGCGGCACCCGCTCTTCTTCTCGTACCTGGTGGCGGCGGCGGCGCTGGCGATCGTCGCGGCGCGCCCGATTCTGTGGATCACATTCGCCCTGGTTGTCGCGGCCCTGGCGCTGCGTGCGATCCAAGAAGAGCGGCGCCTGCACCAGCAGCTCGGCGCGCCCTACGCGTCGTACTGCCACCAGGTGAAGCGCCTGATCCCGTTCGTCTGGTGACCGCTGGAAGGCCGCGCTTCCGCGCGGCCATGGCGGTGCGGAAGCGGCGCCCTCCAAGCGTCCTCAGAACGTCTTCTGATACTGTCCGCTGCTGACCATGGTTGCCACGTCGGCGCCCACCGAGTCCACGCACTTGTGCATCAGCGACTCCGAGTCCCCGCCGAACAGGCCGAAGCCCGAGCGGCGTTCATCGGCAAACTCGCCGATCGTCTTGCCGCTGGCATCAACGACCTTACCGACGACGGCGAACCGCGTCGCACCGGCACCGAAGCCGGCCCAATACCGAGCCGCGCGGCTGCCACCGTCGATCAAGGTCACGTCGCCGTCCACAACGGTCCCGCTCGGGACCGGCGCGTTACGAGCGATCACCTCGGCCTGGACGCCGCCCTCCCGCAGGTGGTCAGCGATCTTCTGCGCGACTTCGAGCCCGAAGCCAGTCGTCGGTGCCTCGAAGCTCGCGACTTTGGTCCCGGTCTGATTGAACTCGCGCACGTACACCGTGCCGGTCACGGGCGCGGCCTGCGTCGTGGGTTTGACCGGCTGGGAACCGCTCCGGCAGCCGGAAACAAACAGCAGCACGATCATTCCGATTGTTCCGACCAGCCGACGATCGATTGGCATCATTGTTCCTCTCGAGCATCCCCATTCGGCCACCGCAGACCCCTGCCCGTCCACTGCGGCCTCGCGAATGCGGCGATCCCCGGTGGGCTAGTTCTGCAGGCGGACGCCAGTTTCAGCCGGATCGTAGTCGACTCGGTTGACGCGACCACCGCCACCGCCGAAGACGTTGCCTCCGGTGAACACGACGCGGCCGAGCCCCTTGTAGCTCCACTCCGTGCGCCGGGCATCGTCGCCGTAATACCAAGGAATCCAGGCTTTCCCGGTCGCGTACGACACCTGGTTGGTGGGCATCCCGAGGATATTCGACACTTCCTGCGCGGTCATTCCGACTTGGACCTTCGCCAGCGGGCTATTCGCCGGGATGGGAACGGCTTTGGCCTCGGCCGGTGGCGGGGCGCTCTCCGACTTCGACGAGCAACCGATTGCAAGCGCGACGAGCACACTGGCCAGAGCCGATAGCATCATTCTCTGCATTGAAGTCACTCCTCCTCTAACGAGAGACCGCCGTTATCGCAGCGGCCCGAGGCGGTCAAGCTCTTGCTGACCTTGCGCTGGCGTTGATAAGAGCGGGCTGGGTGTCCACGACTCCTACCTGCGGGGACGCGCCGGTTGACGGCGTGATCTCCATGCCGCTGGCCGACGCGATCAGTCTGATCCTGGTGCGAAGCGCTGCGGGGTACTGCTTCAAGTCGTGGTCGCGAGCTGACGGGCGGCTGATGCCGGAGGTGAGCGAGGACCTCAAACAGCGCGTCTTTCCCAGCGAGGAAGCGGCGTTCGAGTTCTTTCGCGATCTCCTCCCGACGTTGACCAGCTAGTCCGCGGACGCGGCACCTCCGGCCTACGCCACCTTGCCCGCACTTCGGCCCGTGGTATAGCGTCGCGATCATGCGGTCGCTCTCGGATGGTGCCGCCCCGGCGGCTCGGCGGACCATCGTCCTGTGCGAGCCGCCCTACGTGTGTTGGGACCGGCGGCGCGATCGCGTGCGCGCGGGCGAGGAGACCATCCCCGGCATGGGCGTGTTGGTGCTCGCCGCGGTGGCTCGGCAGCACGGCTACGCGGTGCACCTGATCGACGCCAAGGCGCACGGCAGCACGATCGAGGACGTGACCCGCCGCATCGCGGCGCTGCGGCCCGACTACCTCGGGCTATCGGCGACGACGATCTCGGTCAACAACGCCGGGCGCATCGCCGAGCGCGTGCGGGAGTTGCAGCCCGGCGTCGTGACCATCCTCGGCGGCGCCCACGTGAGCGCCATCCCGGAGCGCACGCTGGAAGCATTTCCGAGCATCGACTTCGGCATCGTCGGCGAGGGCGAGGTGTCGCTGTTCGACCTGCTGGCGCGTCTGGAGCGCGGCGAGCCGATCGACGGCGTCGCCGGCCTGGCCTACCGGCGCGACGGCCGCGTGCACGCCAACCCGCGTGCGCCGTACATCGACGACCTCGATGCCCTCCCCGCGCCCGCCTGGGATCTGCTGCCCGACTTCCCCCATCGCTTCCAGCCGTCGCTGTTCAGCTATCCGCGCACGCCAGTCGCGACCCTCATCACCTCGCGCGGATGTCCCTTCACGTGCACGTTCTGCGACCGCTCGACGTCGGGGCGCAAAGGCAGGATGCACAGCGTCGACGGCGTGGTGAAGCTGTGCGCGAACCTGGTCGAGCGCGGCGTCCGCCACATCACCTTCGTCGACGACCTGTTCACCGTGCGCAAGCAGCGCGTGGTCGAGCTCTGCCAGGCGTTTCTCGACCACGGCTTCACCTTTTCGTGGAGCTGCAACAGCCATCCCAATCTGCTCGACGCGCCCACGCTGGCGCTCATGCACCGCGCCGGCTGCTGGCAGATCGCCTACGGCATCGAGTCGGGCTCGCAGCGCGTTCTCGACGTGGTCAAGCGCGAGGTGCGCATTCCGCGCATGCGCGAGACCTTGCGCATGACCCGCGCCGCGGGCATCCGCACCCGCGGCTTCATCATGCTCGGCCACCCGACCGAAGGGCTCGACAGCCTCGCCGAGACCGACGCGTTCCTGCGCACAGTCGAGCTCGACGTCTGCCAGATCACCAAGTTCACGCCCTATCCCGGTACCCCGGCGTACCCGACCATCCAGCAGCACGGCACCTTCGTCGAGGACTGGGAGCGCATGAACGCGATGAACTTCGTCTTCATCCCGAACGGGCTCAGCGAGGACACGCTCGAGCGCTGGTTCGACCACTGCTATCGGACGTTCTACCGCCGCCGCGACGTGCTCTGGGGTCTGATCCGCCTGCTGGCCAAGGAGCCGCGCTTCATCGCGCGCTTCGGGAGCTCGGCGAAGGTGTACGTGCGCAGTAAGTTCGCCGAGGGCCGCTACGTGATCGGCCGCCTGCCGCGCCGGACCCGTCTGGCCGCCAGCTGAGCCGGAAGGTTCTTCACCGCGGAGACATGGAGATCTCCGTGACAAATGGAATCTCTCCGTGTCTCCGCGCCTCCGCGGTGAAAAATCTCCTTGGTCAAATCAGTCCGTCTAGCGCCCCCGCGTCGATGCGCTCGACGACCGCATCCACGTCGTTGGCGAGCGGGCGATCCGCGAGCAGCGGCTCGGCGCGCGAACGGACCAGCGCGTGCGCGGCGCGCGTGCCGGCGCCGGCCCGCTCGACGCCGCGCAGGTCGAGCGCCTGGGCAGCACAGAGCAACTCGATGGCGACTACGCGCCGGACGTTCGCCAGCACGCGCGCCGCATGGCGGGCGGCGAGCATCCCCATGCTCACCACGTCCTGATTGTTCGCGTTGGTCGGAATCGAGGCGACGCTGGCGGGCGCGGCGAGCAGCGCGTTCTCGGCAGCCAGCGTCGTGGCGCAGTACTGCAGCCCCATGAAACCGCTGTGCAGCCCGGCGTCGCCGCGGATGAGGAACGGCGGGAGGTCGCCGTTCAGGGCGGCGTCGAGCGTACGGGCGATGCGCCGTTCGGAAATAAGGCCGATCTCGATGAGCCCACACTTGAGCTGGTCGAGCGCCTGCGCCACCGGTTGGCCGTGGAAGTTGCCGCCGTGCACGACGCGGCTCTCGTTGGCGAGGAAGAGCGGGTTGTCGCTGACCGAGCCGAGCTCCGTCTCGACCACCGCCGCGGTGCCGTCGATCGCGTCGAGCGCCGGGCCGATCACCTGCGCGATGCAGCGCACGGTGTAGGGATCCTGCCGGCCGGCCGCCGAGCCGTCGGTGCGCACCAAGGCGCTGCCGCGCGTCAGCGAGGCGAGCCGTTCGGCGACCGCGCGCTGGCCG
>Ga0187893_10007334_pt1 | contig 18136 bp, 15 predicted proteins | sample MA1701074metaG_FD_139574 | JGI IMG/M metagenome (GOLD analysis project Ga0187893, IMG submission 139574) | White microbial mat communities from a basaltic lava cave in the Kipuka Kanohina Cave System on the Island of Hawaii, USA - MA170107-4 metaG ... | reverse complement strand
CCTTTTGAAAGTTGTCAAGTTCTGCTTCATAAAAATCATTTAGCACATAAAGATGACTTGCTTGTCCATCGAGCTTTGCAGTAATATCATGACCAATCCCGTTTCCAACTGTATTTATTCCGCTGCTGTCGGATACTACAGCATAAATTTTAGGATGCTCATTGGTAATTCCTCCGAAAACGAATTTTTCGTTATTCAGGTAAAGCTTAATCTCAGGACCGGTATTATCAGCATGGGCATTTAGCTCAAATCCTCCTATAATCAGACTGTCGTAGTAACCCGAAGCATCTTCCAATCCGTTTTGAGCATAAAAACTCAGACGACCAGTTCCGAAATTGAAGCTAATGTCTTTGGGAACAATAAAGGTAAATGAAAATTCACCGTTTACGACACTCGCTTTTCCTTTGTACAGAATATTTTTCTGGAGCTTGAAAGTAATTACCGGACTGTCGCTATCCTGTCCGAGAGTTTTGGCGGGAACTGCTTTGTCAAAAATTGTAGGATAAATAATTCCGTTGAAGCCGGTTAAGCGTTGTCCGTTGCTTTGAATTTCTCCTGAAATGGTCACTTTTGAAAGCGCCCGGATGGTGTCATTGATTCCTGATAAGGGTTGATTATTTATTTTGGTAGCGATGATGTCATATTTCGGATAAGCTAACCTAATAGCAGGATCCCCCATCATTGTAAAATTCCTGGGATTGATTCCCCCATTGGCATTATCAATTTTCGCCAATCTGAAAATATCACCTAAGCGAGGCAAAACTCCATTCACCGGCTGAAACATGTGTTCGAAAATATCCTTGTTTAAAACAGCATTTGGTCCTGAATAAACAAGCCGGGTAGTTGAAAAAAGTGCAATTCCTCCGCCTGTCGGATTCAGCAAAGCAAACTCACCTGCTGAAGTGCGCCCAGGATCATCGAACCGGCTGAATTCACAGGTAGCAGTAATAAACAAAGACAATTTGTACGCATTTGTCCATGCATTAATAGTGTTGTTATCCAGAATTTTTTCGTGTGCCCACCCTAACTCGCCACCATGTCCGGTATAATTCATTATAAGAGCGCCTCTCTGCACGCGGTTATCAATCGAAATATTTGCATCAGGATAACGGGCCCCTCCCGGAGTTGATTCCTGCTGGAAAGCATCAATATAAATTTTGTCAAAATTGTACCTGTTAATGATCGGATTAATATTGACCAATAAATTTTCTGTTTGGTTCACATGAACTCCGTTGTCCTGGTCATCGGCAACCAGACTGATGATGTTACGCCAATCCCCAAGACTTGAATTTGATTCATTGCATGCGCTGGCATTTGAAAGATTTCCGGTGGTGTAATAATGAATGACTTTTTCAACCATTTGGTTTGCTTCCGATTTATTTTTGACCGGGATTCTGCCAATAGCAACATCAAGATATTGAACACTGCCGGGAGTCCAATTGCCTTCGTTCATATCAAGAAATCCATAAAAATCGTCAGAAACATACGAATTGATAGGATCTATGGAATTTTCACTCTGATAAGTGGGAATGTAATTTGTATTTCCTGAATAATCGTTTTTGTTATCATAAGAACCATCCCCGAAAAGGAGAACATACCGGGGGAAGTCATTCGGATTCCTGGTATAAAACATGCGGATAAAATCTCTGATTCCTGCAGCATCACGCGACCCGGAAGAAAATTCATTATAAATCTGATCTGTTTCAACTACATGCACGCGCATGTTGTCATTGGAACGATGTACCTCAGCGAGTCGCTCAGCTTCATTAGCAAAAGCCGGGTTGGTTACAATAATAAAATCCGCCTGAGGCAATGCATGAAGGTTTTGATTCGGGACTTTTCCGATGCGCACTGGGGTCAGGAAATTTTCATTTTTAAATAAAACATATTCACGCAAAATCGCACCGCTGGCAATAAAGCTGCCGTCAGAATTAACTTGTTGTTCAAATTCATTTCCAATTTCAGAAATATCCCAAAGCTTCAAAGTGTTCAAATAATCCTGAATGAAGTAGCGTGAATTATTGTTTGCATCAATCGTAGTTTTATTCCGGAATACCATCTGGGTTCCGGTCATGGTCAGCTTTCGCCTGCAATTAAATTCAACATAATCCAGAAATCCGACTGATGAAGATTGTGGCGGTGTGTAAATAAAAGTAAATGATAAGTCGCCACCGGATGGAATAAAAGTACCGGAGCAGGAATTTTCAACCACATAAGGTGCGAGATAACTTCCTTGTACGGCAGGTATGTTCATACTGCATAATTGCTGATTTTTATGTTTTACAGAAAAATTGCTGGTAATGCTTGAATGAGCAAGTACAGCCGTCCTGAAATAAACCGGTTCAGCAAGATCAATATTTGGTGCGCTGAAAGAAAAGGTTTGCGTGAGATTGAAATCAAAAATTTCTCCATAAAAATTTCTGCCCGATTTGGTGAAGTTGCGTGAATTCAATTCATGGAAATCATAATAATCAAAATTGCTGATCTGATGATCAGTCGCTGATGGCAAGAGCGAGGGCTGTTGGATAATTCGCTTTGCACCGACTCCTAAATCAGTTGTGAGAAAATAATATGAAAAGCTGCTGTAATAGTGAACCTGATGATGGAACCGGTTGTCCGCTTCGCTCAATTTCCACTTATCCGGACCCCTTCCGTAAAACAAAACATAATCGGAATTATTAAGTACTCCATCACCTTCTCCCGCAACTTCAATTGCATTTTCAATTAAATCGTCCGGACGCGGTGCTGCATTGGCTTCAGGTACAAGTCCGCCACCGTTACCATAAATTCTGATCTGGCGCGGATCGAGAGTAGTCATATCAATTCCCAGGTTTTTCAGGAAAATGAAATCGAGCTTATAAATCCCATCTTTAGGAACTGCTATTTTATACCATGTTCCGCTTGACAGAACAGAATTGGAAGCAAATTGAGCAGGAAAATACACCGGCTTTTCATGTACAGGCCCCTCAATCGCTTCAATTTTGAAATCAAAAGAAACAAGCTTTTCGAATGTACCGTTTGGGTTTTTACGGATAGGAATGAACCAAGTAGATGCCATTGGGTTTTTCCGTTCATATCCGAAAGCGGTTTTTACATTAATTTGATTTTCAATCAGCGCTGAATTACCGATAACAGCCGATTCCAACAATGGCTCAAACCGTTCGTTTATCAGTTCTGCTTTTATACCTGTAGATGAATGTGATAAAAAACGTTGTAAGTTTTCAGAATAAAACGGCAAAAAATCCGAAGCAGCATCATGCCTGGCTCCGTCAAATTGCAAAAGAAACAGCTTATTGCTTTCATCAATGGTAATTTCAGAAGGTGCGCGCCATTTTAGTTCCCGGTGCATATTATGGCTTCTGTTTTGTGCCTGCAGACGAATACAGGCAAAAAGTATTACAACAATTAGAAATACTCTATGCATCATAGGTTGATTATTTTTGGGTCTTACAAAATTAATTAATAAAAATTCAACAATGTGTAAAATTTCCTACATGAGAAAGCGGGTAAAAGAATTTTCCAGAATAAATTTCACGAATACTTATTTTTGTACAAAGTCAGGTATTACAGGTTTAGAATGAAAACGATATTTTATTATGAATATTGTTTAATAAAAAATTTGAAACAAATTTCTGATTAGCCGTATAAATTCAATCCAAACCAAAGATTAAACAATGAAAAGAATACTGAGTCTCATGTTTTGTTTAATGATGCTTGATGCGCAGGCGCAGGATCCTCATTTTACTCAGTTTTATGCGAATCCGATTTATTTGAATCCTGCCTTTGCAGGTTCGGCACGCTGTCCGCGAATCAATTTAAATTACCGTAATCAATGGCCTGCCTTGCGCAAAACCTACATTACGTACAGCGCTTCTTACGATCAGCATGTTGATCTTATCTCAGGAGGTATCGGCTTAAATATTCTAAACGACAAAGCGGGCGAAGGAACTCTTTCTACTACCAATATCAGTGGAATCTATGCATATCAATTGAATATTTCACGTGACTTTTCAATTCGTCTGGGTTTGCAGGCAACCTATGTACAGAAAAAGCTTGCCTGGGATTTGCTTCATTTCGGAGACCAGATTGACCCCCGGTACGGTTACATTTATCCCACCCAGGAAAGCCGGCCTAACGAAAGCCGGTCATTTACTGATTTTTCTGCCGGTTTATTGGCCTATTCCTCCACAGTTTATGGCGGAGTCGCAGTAAACCACCTGACCGAGCCGGATGAAGCATTCATTGTAGAAGGAAGCAGTGAATTGCCGAGAAAAATAACTGCTCATCTTGGAGCGATGCTGCCGGTAGGAAATACAGGAAGCTACCGTTTCAGCCAGCACAGAGATGAAGGCACTTTTATCTCGCCAAACATTGTTTATCAACAGCAGGTTAGCTTTAATTACCTGAATGTGGGAGCTTATTTTCTTCGCTCACCCATTATTGGCGGATTATGGTACAGAGGGAACCTCGATGGGGGACTTAAAAGCGAATCCATTATTGCGCTGGTTGGAATTCAGAAAGGATTAATAAAATTCGGATACAGCTATGATATTACCATCTCAAAGCTGGGAAATAATACGACAGGGGGAGCTCATGAAGTAGGATTCGGGATGCAATTTGAATGCAGGCCGAAAAAGAAACGATTCCGGACAATAAGCTGCCCCTCATTTTAGTTATTTGGTAATTAATTAACATACATTTACATTTGCCAAAATAAATTATGTTCACAATGAAAAAAACAATCATCCATTATCTGCCGGCAATTCTTTTTGGCGTTCTGATCTGGACTTCCTGCGGAAAGCCAAAATCTAACGTAACCGGATGGAATTACAACGATGAAAAAAATGGCGGCTTTGAGGTGGTTCCGTATTCTGAACAGGAAACCGGTCCCGGATTAATTCTTATCGAAGGCGGTACATTTACCATGGGTCGCACCGAGCAGGATATTACTGTGGACTGGGATAATGTTCCCCGAAGAATGACGGTTGCATCTTTTTATATGGATGAAACAGAAATTGCAAACATCCATTATCTTGAATATCTTTATTGGCTTGATCGGGTTTTCGGTACAGACTATCCGGAAGTATATAGAAAAGCATTGCCTGATACCCTGGTATGGCGCGAGCGTCTGGCTTACAATGAGCCGTATGTTGAATTATATCTGCGTCACCCGGCTTATCAGCAGTATCCTGTTGTAGGAGTCAATTGGCTGCAGGCAAATGATTATGCTGCATGGCGCACCGACCGGGTGAATGAAGCCATTTTAATCCGTGAAGGTATTCTGCGGCTTAATCCGGCTCAGGTTAATGAAGATAACTTCAATACAGACGCTTACCTTGCCGGACAATATGAAGGGCTTGTTAAAAGTGATTTGCACGATTATAATCCAAACCGTGATACAAGGAAAGTAAAAATGGAAGATGGCATCCTGCTGCCGCGTTACCGGCTTCCTACCGAAGCAGAATGGGAATATGCCTCTCTTGCACAAATCGGAAATACAGTTTTCGAGAGGGTAACCGAACGAAAGCAATATCCGTGGAATGGTCATATTGTACGTGACGATTCGCCCAAGCACAAAGGAGAAATGCTTGCCAACTTCAAGCGCGGGCGCGGTGATAACATGGGAACTGCCGGCTTTCTTAATGATAATGCCGATATTCCTGCACCGGTTATTTCTTATATCCCCAATGATTATGGATTGTATAATATGGGAGGAAATGTATCTGAGTGGGTAGCTGATGTTTATCGTCCGTTGTCACCTGAAGACAAAGATGATTTCAATGCATATCGTGGAAATGTTTTTAAAACACAATTAACTGATGAAGAAGGGCAAATTGCCGAAAAGGATAGTCTTGGACGGGTTATTTACCGTGATGTAACGGAACAGGAAAACGAAGGTCGGAGGAATTATCGTAAAGCCGACAACAGAAATTACCTTGACAGTGATGAGCCGGATATCGTTTATGCATTTGGAGTGAGCTCTATGATAGATGATCATTCGAGAGTGTATAAAGGAGGATCCTGGAAAGATCGTGCCTATTGGATGTCACCCGGTGCGCGCAGGTTTCTTGACGAGCGGCTTTCCACCGATTTTATCGGATTCCGCTGTGCTATGGCACGTGTTGGAAGTCCGGTTGGATTCGAACAGAAAAAAAGAAAGATGAAAAAGAAATAATTGCCATTGGTGAATGTTTTTTAAAGCGCTTCTCAGTAAAACGGGAAGCGTTTTTTTATTTTTCTAATTAATGCTCCCGTATAATTAGTTGATTTATTTTATTCAACCGTTATTTTTGAAGCCATGAATCCGGCTCTGAAAAAACTCTGCAAGGCATTTTATGCAGCAGATCAGAAAGTTTCTACCGATTCGAGGAAAATTATTCCGGGCTCTGTATTCTTTGCGCTGAAGGGAGAACATTTCAACGGCAATTTATTTGCTGAGCAGGCATTGCAAAACGGTGCTTTGTGGGCGATTGCAGACGAACGAAAATTTCCTGATCATGAAAAAATTATTATAGTTGATAATGTTCTGGAGTCACTGCAGCAGCTTGCCAATCTTCACCGCAAAAAGCTTTTACAAACAAAATTTATAGCTCTCACCGGAAGCAACGGCAAAACCACTACTAAAGAGCTTATTCATTCAGTACTCTCACAAAAATTCAATTCTGCTTCCACCATAGGAAATCTGAACAATCATATTGGTGTGCCACTTACTTTATTGTCGGTTCGGTCAGAGCACAAATTTGCCGTGATTGAAATGGGCGCCAATCACCAAAAGGAAATCGAACAGCTTTGCTCAATTGCCGAACCGGATTTCGGTCTTATTACCAATATCGGCAAAGCCCATCTTGAAGGGTTTGGCGGGTTGGAAGGTGTGAAAAAAGGAAAAGGAGAGCTTTATGAATTTCTCAGAAAAAGTAACCGCACCATATTTATAAATGACGACAATTTGCATCTGAAGGAAATGGCAGGCGATTATTTTAACCTGATTAAGTACGGAATTTCAGAAAATAATTTTGTTTCAGGGGTTGAATCCGGTGAAGGAAAGTATTTATCTGTAGAGTGGCGTTGTCAGAAACACTCCGGAAAAAAATTCAGAATTCAATCGAAAATTACCGGAAGCTATAATCTCGAAAACATCCTTGCGGCAATTTGTCTCGGTATCTATTTTGAGACAGAGCCGGAAAGGATAAATCATGCTATTGAAAATTATGTTCCATCGAACCAGCGCTCGCAGATTGAAATTTCAGGAAGCAATACCCTTATTCTTGATTATTACAATGCAAATCCTACCAGCATGGAAGCGGCACTAAGAAATTTTGAAAAAAATTTCAGCACTCCCCCTTTTCAGAAGAAAATAGCGATCCTCGGTGACATGCTCGAATTGGGAAACGAAGCGACTGAAGAGCATGAGCGAATCGGAAATCTGATTGCTGAGATGCATTTTGATGAATCAATCCTGGTTGGTAAAGAATTTTCCGGACTCTCAGGAAAATTAAATTCACGTTTTTATATTTCAAGCGAAAAGGCCGCTCAATGGATAAAGAATCAGGATTTTAAAAATTGTGCGATTCTGATCAAGGGCTCGCGGGGAATAGCCCTTGAAAAAATAGCCGATGCGCTCCGGAAAGCTTAATTCAGCTTAATTATGGATTGATGCTTACGTCTCATCGCATTTTTAATGATATTTCTTGCATCCGGATCATCGGCAGAGGGTTTAATACAGCCGAGGATTGATTCAATATTATCACCAGCCCATTCAGGTTCGAAAAATCCATAGCCGGCATACTTTCCGCTGCGCACAAGCACTGCTGATTTCTCCGAATATTTTCTTCCTGCTCCGGTGAGAATAAAATCCGAATCATCGGGCTTAAACGTATCAATTGCGCATTCAACTCTGCGGTTATAATCGCTTGCGTTTTCAACTCCGGTACATGCCCCCCTGCATTGTCCGATTTTAAAATCAAAACAAGGCGCTTTACTCCGCGGCACTATTCCGCACAATTGCAAACAAAGATTGAATTTTCTTGCCTTACGCTCAAGACTTAGCCGTGCTTCCTGTTCCTGCGAAAACGCGGCTACAGGAATTACATTCTAGTCAATTTTCCTTACTTCAAGACACAGGTATCCTGTTTCACTCTCATAATCAAAAATTCCAAAGTTGAAAACATTTCGCTTTCGCGAACGGTTGAATACCGGCTGATGACGCTTAATTTCTTCCGATTCGAGCAACAAAGCGATCAGCTCATTGCCGGTAAGCTCAAACCGAATGTCTGCTACTTCCTTTTTCAATAGCATCACTTTAGCGCTGCGTTTGTTTTTAAAGTGCTGTGAAATCCTGTAACGAATATTCCTGCTTTTTCCAATGTAAATAATTTCATTTTTTCATTCAGAAAATAATAGATCCCGGTTTCCTCCGGCAAATTCCGGATAACATCAGGCGGCACTTTCCCAGGAACATCCGAAAAATAATTCCAGGGCTTTATCATCTGAGAAATTTCTGACTCTTTACCAAGAGATAATATTCTTTCAAAAACCTTTACTGTTGCTGCGGCATCGCCCCCTGCACGATGACGTGCGTGCAATTCAATCTGCAGCGATTGCGCCAGGTTTCCCAAACTATATGACGGATAACCGGGCATCAGTTTTCTGCTCAGCCGGCAGGTGCACAGGGTATCGCGTCTGAAATCATATCCGAGCGATTTGAATTCGCTCCGCAGAAAGGTATAGTCAAAATGTGAATTATGTGCAACAAAAATTTTTCCTTCTGTGAATTCAATAATTTTTTTGGCAATCTCATAAAACCGTGGAGCTGTGGCAACCATTTCATTGGTTATGCCGGTCATCCGCTGAATGTTGAAAGGAATGGCTCTTTGGGGGTTGACCAGACTGACATATTCGTCAATTACGCTTAGACCATCGTGTAGGAATACGGCTACTTCGGTGATTTTATCCTTTGCCGCTACACTTCCTGTGGTTTCAATATCAATGATGGCAAACAAAATATCTGAATTATTGAATCGCTGATGTGAATTCAAAAGTAAAAAATCAACAGCCATCCCGCTCATTCATCCATATTGAAATAATTTATGAGAGGCTTCCATTTTCAATTAACGAATGATTTTGTGCCTTCACCTGAAAGATGGAATTAACCACTGCATTCGGGTCTTCTTTTAAAAAAAATCCTTAATGCAAATCGAATGTATTGGTTAAGTCCCTGTTGGTATTTCCGGAGTGGCATGAAACACAACTACCGTCTGACCCTTTCTTGGTAACGCTGATCACTACCGATCCATCTGTATTGTATTCCGCCCAAAGCCATCCGCTTCCGGCATTGGCGCTTGCCGGATCTTTTTTCATCACGGCATACAATGATGTTGCGCCTCCGCTCTGAACCTCTTTGACTATCAGACTTCCGGATGGAAAACTGGAGCCGGAAGGTAATTCCCCGGTGGTATCAAGCGCTGCCTTTGCAGTTGCATTAAACCAAAGCTTAAAGCTGCCATGAGGACTGTTGCCGGCAGCAGCAAGCGTATTGGCATTTTGATAATAATTTTTGCTGGCGCTGGTTACTTCGCCATACAATGTTTCATCTTCGGGTGATCCTTTGTCATCTTTCTTGCATGAATGAAACGAAATGATGAACGCAATTACTGCCATTAGGAAATTAGCTTTTTTCATGATAAAATTTTTTTTTGGAAATTTTAAGTTTACGTTTTGATGAAAATCCGGAATTATTAATGAAACAACAGCAAAATAATAAAGTTTTTCCGGCCCTCTGTTTCAATGCCGGTACTATTTCATCTGTTTCAAAAAATAATAAATAACAATTTTGTTGATCAAAGCATATTTTTCAACCGGTGAATATCGTGTTGAATACTTATTTTTCAATGTGGAGAATTGAAAGTGTTTGAATTTACATTTGTCGGGTCTAACATTTAATAATCATTATTATGAAAGAACCCGATTTCAATTTTATTCCGGTATTGATTGCTTCGCTGATTCCGATGATTATGGGATTCATTTATTATCACCCATCCATTGCCGGAAGCGCATGGATGAAAGCAAACGGATTTACAAAAGAAAGCATAGGTAAAGGACCTAAGCCGATTATGTTTCTTGTTGCTTTCATTATGTCCTTTCTGCTATCCATTTTTATGTGGTCTAATGTAACAGGTGCAGGAGGAATGGATCCTAACCAGGTAGTTGATCCCAATGATGGCCATAGTTATGTTACATTTGGTCATGGTGTTGCACATGGTATCATCTTTTCGATTACCGCGCTTCTGCCCATATTTGTAACGATGTCCATCTTTGAAAAGCGGGGTTGGCTATGGACATTTGTTAATTTAGGATATTGGGGAATTACCGTGATTCTTATGGGCGGCTTGCTAAGCGCCTGGAGATAAACAGAGGTAAGATTTTTTTACTTCTTAAAAACCCCTCCACCTAAAATGATATTTTTATTTGTGTAAAAACAAATAGTAATATGATGGCTGGATTTAAAAAGCCATCAAAAGATAATAATTGCCGCCAGTGCTCCCGATACAATTACCATCAATTTGTAAAAATTGAAACGGTGGCTGTCATTATATTCAAATAGGATGGTCGTGCTGATGTGCAGGAAAATTCCGATTACAATTGCCATCAGCTTGCTGAAATATATTTCACTTTCAGCAATCCATTTTTCCATTGAACTTCCGAACAATGCGCCCAGCGGAGCCATGGAGGCAAAAAGAATCAGGTAAGCTATCACAGAAAGTGGTTTTAACCCCGCAGCATGAAGCATTGCTGTTAAGGCAAATGCTACAGGAATGTGATGAAGCACAATACCGGTTAAAAGAGTATGCTCGTGCAAATGATTATGATCAAAATTTCCGGACAGAGGCATGCCTTCCAGGAAAGAATGAATGCCCAGTCCAAGCATCATGGCTGCCGGAAAGGTTTTTTCATGGCTCGAATGTTTATGTATATGGCCATGTTCTATTCCTTCAGAAAAAAATTCAATGATGATCTGAATGAAAAATCCGGCAAGTACATAAATTCCAGTCGAAAAACTACCTGCCTTGTAAACAGCCGGTATGAGATGGGTAACGGTAATGGCGAAAAGAAATGCTCCTGTAAAGGACAAAGAGAGTTTCAGAAAAAGCGGGTTTACCGTTCTGACCGAGTAGAAAATCATCCCGCTCAGCACGATGCTCGAAAACAAAATAGCATAATCCGCAATGTCCATTCATCCTTCATTCTTACTGGTCAGGGAATCTTCAAATAATTATGAATCATTTCCGGCAATGATGATAAGCCGGTCAGAATTTTTCCGGTTAAATTTTTCAAGGTCATAACTGCCGAAAACATGAAGCGCTTTCATGGATGCTTTTTTAAAAAATCGTTCGAAATCGTCCAGCTCGATCATTTCCACATTTTCCTCAAATTCATTGATCTTGCTTGCAATGGAAAATGAAATTTTTTTACGAATGAAGCCGCCTTCAATTTTTCTTTCAATTTTAAAATTAATGCCGCTAACTGTTTTGGTTTCTTTTTCCACTAACTCCTTCTTCACTTTATGCACATTCATAAAATCAATCACATATTTTCCGCGGGCTTTGAGCGACTGAGCCGTACTGGAAACCACCTGTTGCTGGTCTCTGTCATGATCGAAATAACCGAAGCTTGTAAACAGGTTAAACACTACATCAAAATAATTTTTCTTAAACGGCCTTCGCATATCGTGCACTGCAAATTGCAGGTTTTTGTTGAAATACTTTTTGCAGAAGGCGATGTTTTTTTCTGATAAATCGGTGCCCGTAACTTTAAATCCAAGCTTATTAAGGTACACAGCATGCCGGCCCCTTCCGCATGCCTGATCGAGCATTACCGATCCGAAGGGCGGATTCAGCAATCGGATCAGATTGTCAATAAATGCACGCGCTTCGGTAACATCACGCTCCTTATAAAGAATATGATAATACGGTGAATCAAACCATGTTTTGTACCAGCTTGCCATAAGATTCTTTATAAATTATTCTTCCCTGTACCGAAAAGCATATCAGCAGATTAAAATAATTTAAGTCCGCGAAATTACAAAGTGATTCAATACCATGGTGATCGGGAATACATACAAAACAAATTCAATGGAAAAGACTTCCGGTCTTATTTTTTGAAACTGATTTTTTTCCTAAGTGCCGGTATGCTTTTTCTGTTGCTTCGCGACCGCGTGCCGTGCGTTGAATGAATCCTTCCATAATCAAAAATGGCTCATACACCTCTTCAATGGTACCCGGTTCCTCGCCTACGGCAGTAGAAATAGTATTAAGTCCTACCGGTCCTCCTTTGAATTTATCAATAAGACAGGAAAGAATTTTCGAATCCATTTCATCAAGTCCCGATTCATCTACATTCAACTCTTTCAACCCGTATTGTGCAATATCAGTTTGAATGGTTCCGTTGCCTTTGATTTGAGCAAAATCCCTTATTCTGCGCAGCAATGCATTGGCAATTCTGGGTGTGCCGCGGCTTCTCCGTGCAATTTCATTCGCTGCCTCCCTGCTGATTTTAATTTTTAAAATATTGGCTGAACGCATGACAATTTTCAGCAGCAGATCCGAATTATAATATTCAAGGCGCAGGGTAATACCAAATCGTGCCCGCAGTGGAGCTGTCAAAAGTCCGGAACGGGTGGTAGCTCCTATCAGAGTAAATGGATTAATTTTCAACTGAACAGACCGCGCGCTCGGACCGCTGTCAATCATAATGTCTATCCGGTAGTCTTCCATTGCAGAATACAAATACTCTTCCACTACCGGGCTGAGCCGGTGAATTTCATCAATAAAAAGGACATCATTCGTTCCAAGTCCGGTGAGCAGTCCTGCCAGGTCTCCTGGCTTGTCAAGCACCGGACCCGAAGTGGTTTTAATTTTCACTCCAAGCTCGCTGGCAATAATATGTGCAATGGTAGTCTTGCCGAGTCCGGGAGGTCCATGGAGCAATACATGATCCAATGCCTCGTTGCGAAGCTTGGCTGCCTGAACAAACACTTTGAGATTAGAAACCACACTTCCCTGCCCGCTGAAATCCACAAATTCCCTGGGACGAAGCACTTGTTCCATTTCGCGCTCTGCCGGAGTAAGCTTTTCAATGGCGGGATCAAGATGGGGGTTCATTGTTGGTAATCGAATGCTGATTTGCAAAAGTACGTTTTAGATATTTTTAAATTCGACAATTTTAAATTCGACAATGAATTAAACATGGCTTACATTAAAGGAAAAATGAATTCAGACTGATATTTCATCGCAGGCAAATAATTCGATCATGCTTTTTCGGTTCGACAACCATTTCATTTTCAAATAAACTTTTTTTTACTTTTGTTGCCGGAACTAAAAGCAATGCTATGACTGAATCAGAAAACCAAAGCCGTGAAGAACTATTTTCAAAATCGGTACGTGCCGGAAAGCGCACGTATTTTTTTGATGTTAAATCAACACGCTCCAATGATCTTTATCTGACCATTACCGAAAGCAAAAGACGCTTTCTGCGCGAAGGCGAAAAGCCGGTGTATGAAAAGCACAAAATTTTTCTCTATCGCGAGGACTTCGAAAAATTTGCTGAAGGGCTGAATGAATCCGTTCAATACATCAGCGATCATGCAGGACCTCTTCCACCGCGCAGCGAACAGAGCCAGGGTGGTGAGCCGGTTAAAAGCCGTTTTTCTGATGTAGATTATGATGATCTTAAAGATTCAGGAAATCAGGATGCTGATGATGATGAAAGCAAGCCGTAATTATTAGCTATTCACTGCCTGTTTATAACTTTTATTTAAAAAATCAGGTTACCACTTAGATTATTTTCTATCTTCACGCACTCAATTAAATTCATTTTTTATGAATCCCAATCATGAAAGTGAAATGTTAGAATCAGTTTATGAAGTTGCTTCTTTGCTTCGTAAACTGAAGTTTCTTATGGAAGAAAAAAATTTGTTTCCACCCATTCATGAGGATGTCTTTGAAAATTTTTTTCCGGCAACGCTTTTTAACCGGAATGAAATGTATCGTCATTTTGCGGTCAGATATGCTCAGCTAAATTGACGGCAACTTCCGGCATTCAGGATACTCTGCCCTGATTTTTTTATTTCAAATTCACTTGCAGATTCACAAACATTTGTCACATTTGTAGGATAAGAAAATGATTATTATCCAATCAAAAAAATAACAAACAAAATGGCTGCAACAACCGAAACTAAAGAAAACAAAGAAAAATTAAAAGTGCTTCAGCTTGCCATTGATAAGCTCGAAAAACAATATGGCAAAGGGACTATTATGCGTCTTGGCGATGAAGCCATTGAACCGCTCGAATGTATTCCATCCGGATCCATTGCTCTTGATATAGCGTTGGGCATTGGCGGTTATCCAAAAGGAAGGGTCATCGAAATTTACGGACCCGAATCGTCCGGAAAAACAACGCTTGCCATACATGCCATTGCCAATGTGCAGCGAAATGGCGGTATTGCGGCTTTTATAGATGCCGAGCATGCTTTCGACCGGTTTTATGCTCAAAAACTTGGTGTGGATATTGAAAATCTTCTGATTTCACAACCTGATAATGGAGAACAAGCGCTCGAAATTGCCGATAACCTGATTCGCTCCGGTGCTATTGACATTATCGTTATTGATTCGGTGGCAGCGCTTACACCTAAAAGTGAAATTGAAGGTGAAATGGGAGACAGCAAGATGGGATTGCATGCCCGGCTTATGTCGCAGGCAATGCGAAAGCTGACAGCTACAATAAGCCGGACCGGTTGCTGCTGCGTATTCATCAACCAACTTCGCGAAAAAATCGGAGTCATGTTCGGCAATCCCGAAACCACCACCGGTGGAAATGCACTTAAGTTTTATGCATCTGTACGGCTTGACATTCGAAGAATCGGACAATTAAAGGAAGCTGAAAATATTATCGGCAACCGTACGCGTGTCAAGGTGGTGAAAAATAAAGTGGCTCCCCCTTTTAAAATGGCTGAATTTGACATTATGTACGGTGAAGGCGTAAGCAAGTCAGGTGAGATTGTGGATCTGGGTGTCGAAGTTAATGTGATTAAAAAAAGCGGTTCTTGGTTCAGCTACAATGAAACCAAGCTCGGACAGGGGCGCGATTCAGTGAAGCAGCTTTTGAACGACAATCCGGAATTAGCCGAAGAACTGGAGAAAAAAATTAAAGAGGAATTAGGCAAGTAATTTTTTATCTGAGTTACACATGTCCGTAATTTTGTGACCGGCCGGACTGAATCATGTAAATGCTGCATCAGCAATAGTAGAATTTCACTTTTTAAGATGTTCAAAAGCAGTTATTTTTTCAGGTTCGGATTTTTATTGATTTCAGCATTCATAATTTTCGCCTGTAGCAACGAAAAAGAAAGCCGTTCCAAAGCAGATTCAATAGCAGATACGGCTGAATCAGACAAATCGCTTGCTTTAATTTCAGCACAGCTTGAAAAAGAACCCGGAAATGCCGGTTTATTCCACCAGCGCGCCCAGTTATATTTGAAAGAAAAGAATTTTCAGAATGCTTTTACTGATATAAATCAGGCCATAAAGCTGGACAGTTCCCGAGCAGATTTTTTTCAAACACTTTCCGATATTTTTTTTGCCAGCGGAAAAATTTACAATTCAAAAGATGCCTTGGAAAAATGTCTTCAGGCAGATCCTGAAAATAACGATTGCAGAAGTAGGTTAGCTGAAATTTTTTTTATTCTGAAAAAATATAATGAAGCGCTGCAGCATACAGCATTAATGATTCAGAAAAATCCTCACGACCCCAAAGCATATTTTATCCAGGGAATGGTTTCAAAAGAAGCCGGAGATACAACCGGAGCAATACGTAATTTTCAGAAAGCCATTGAAAAGGATGATGGATTTTATAATGCATACATGCAGCTCGGAGTGCTTTTTACAGCACGTAATAATGCAGTTTGCCTTGAGTATTTCAACAGTGCATTAAAAATAAACCCCCGAAGCGAAGAAGCTCTTTATGGACGCGCATTATGGGAACAGGAACACGATGCCCTTGATGAAGCCATTCGTGACTATACGAGCATTGCCCAGTTAAATCCGAAAAATAAAAATGCACATTTCAACCTGGGATATATTCATTATACCTATCTGAAAGTATATGATCAGGCGATTAAGCACTATGATGATGCCATAGCTTCCGATTCCAACTATCCCGAAGCATTTTATAATCGCGGATTATGTTATGAAGCGCTTGGTAATATTACACAGGCAAAATCAGATTATGAAAAGGCCGTTTCCCTCAGACCGGATTATAAGCCGGCTTTACAGGGAATAAATCGTATTAAATAAAGGACTTCTTTATCAACTCTTAATTTTTTTGCCCGGATCCTTAATCACTGTATTTTTTCAATAAAGTAAGGTTGAAGACCACCAATGCACTACTTTTGTAATTATAACTCTAAAATCAAATCATTATGAAAAAAATTATTTACATTTCTAGTTTAAGCTTTGTTTTAGTTTTCGCAGGTACAATGAATGTACTTGCACAACCCGCCAATGATGATTGTGCTAATGCAATTGATCTGACTTTCGCATTAGGGCAACCTATTGGTCAGGTAGTTGTTACGGGTCCCTTTGACAATACAGGTGCCGGAACTACCGGTGATCCTGCAACAGGATGGGCTTGCTTCGGAGAACCTGATGGAAGCGGATCTGCCCCGAGCATAGAAGCAACTATCTGGTTTACTTTTACCGGAGACGGAAATAGTTATTTAGTCACGACTGATACCTGTGTCGGAACTACCAACCCTATTGAAGATGGCGACACACAAATTGCCATTTACACTGGCAATTGCGGAAGTCTTACTCCTTTTGCATGTAATGAAGACGGTCCCCTTGCCACCGGTGTCTATTATCCGGCCGGGTTGTTAGTGCAAACTACTCCCGGGACGGTTTATTACATGATGGTGGATGGATTTAATTTCAATGGTGCTTTATCGGATGGTGAATTTTGCATCAAGTTTACAAGAAACCAACCCGTTGCCTGCACGGATCCTACCGTTACTGCCGGCAATTCATCTTCCAGCGATACTTTGTTATGCTTTGGCGATACGCTCACAGTTACATCCACAGGAGTTAAGTCGCCTACAGTTGCTCCTTATTTCGGAGTTAGCTGGGTTATTTCAACAGCCGATATTTCCGCAACAGCAGATCCGCTTAATGAGCCAAGCGCTGTTGCGTTCTACACTTTTACAAGCCCTGCACCTTCTGTCAGTACAAGAACGCTTATTAATGACGGAGGTTTTATCGGAAGTACCATTCCTTATGGCATTTATTACTGGACACCGGTTGTTTTTGGAAATGCAACAAGCGGAGTACCAAATCCTGTTTTCCTGAACGATCTGATGCTTGACATAACATGCACCGAAAGCGGTACATCCAGAATGGTAAATGTGGTTGGTCCCGGAGATCCTTTATGCACCGTTGGAATAACCGAAAATATCTATGCTGAGAGTGATCTTTCCCTCATCCTCATGCCGGGAATTAATCATTCGTTAAAAATATTGATTAATTCATCCGCTGCAAGCGATGGACAAATTACGATAACTGATATTGCCGGGCGTACTCTTCTTCAAAATAATTTAAGGATTTTAAAAGGGGAGAATGTTATCGAAGAAAGTATTGCAAAGTACAATCAGGGGACTTACCTCTTGCAACTAGAAACTTCAATCGGTAAAGCAGCTGCAAAATTTATCAGGTAATTTAACAGGATTTAAAAACTGATTTTTGCGCCCCGGAAGTAACCGGGGCTTTTTTTTGCATTTATCTTTGTTTCATAATATTTTTTAATTGAAACAGTCAAAGATATTTTTGCAATATCACCTCCGCTTGTTTCAGATACCCCCCTCCGAATAAATTCACATGCACCAGCAGCGGATAAAGATTGTAAATTTCAAGCCGCTGTTCCCATTCTTTCTGCAACGGATAAGTTTCACGGTATGCATCATAAAACACTGAATCAAATCCACCGAACAAAGTGGTCATCGCCAAATCAATTTCGCGGAAGCCGTAATAAACGGCAGGGTCAATGATGCATGCGCTTCCGTTTTCATCCGTCATATAGTTTCCGCTCCATAAAT
>Ga0187893_10007333_pt1 | contig 18144 bp, 15 predicted proteins | sample MA1701074metaG_FD_139574 | JGI IMG/M metagenome (GOLD analysis project Ga0187893, IMG submission 139574) | White microbial mat communities from a basaltic lava cave in the Kipuka Kanohina Cave System on the Island of Hawaii, USA - MA170107-4 metaG ... | reverse complement strand
TGGCCTGTTTGTTGATGGAACGGCTCGCCGCGCTCGGCCGGGCCCGCGGCGCCCGCGTCGTCGTGCTCGCGCAACCGCAGCAGGTGAACTCGACGCCCGAGCAGCTCGACACCAAGAACGCCGCGCTCGCGTGCGCGGCAGGCAATCACCTGCTCACCCTGGACCTGTTTCCCCGCATCGAACAGCTGGATGCGGCGCACCGCGCGCGCCTCTTCGATCGCCACATGACTGCGGAGGGCAATCGCTTCGTGGCCGCCGAGCTTGCAGCGTTCCTGGCGCGCACGGAAACAGGCAGCCGCCAGACGGCGCCTCAGTAGCAGGCCGCCAGCACCGGCGCGCAGGCGGGAAGGTCCTCGTTGCCCACCGCGCGCACCACGTCGAGAATGCGGGCGGACGTCCAGTCATGCTCTGCATCTCGTCCGAGGAGGTCGAGGCGCAGGGCGGCCCAGTAGCCATCCATGGGTGGCTCGCCAATGGCGCATCGAGGTCTGCCGAGAAAGCGGCCGGCGGCAAAGCGCGCCACCAGGTCGGCGTACGAGAGGCACCCCAGGCGGGCCGCGTCGGCGCACTCCTCGGCGAGGGCTGCGGTACCGAGGTCGCTGCAGCCGGCGATGTCGCCGCGACGGCGGACGCCGGCGTAGTAGGCGAAGGCGCGCCGTTCCAGCGGGCTGAGCACGAGCGGTGGTTTGCGCGACCCGGTCTCGACGCCGCGCAGCTGCCGCTCGCGAGCGATGCCCCCGATACAGTCCAGGACCTGACCGGGTTCCGCCAGCGACCGGCAGCGCTCGATGACGTGCTGGTCGCGGGTTCGACCCGGCGGCGCGAGCCCGGCATCGTGCTCGCGCCCGAACCCCTCCGCCAAGCGCCAGGAGCAGGCGGCTCCCACACGGTTCCGCCAGGACGAGGAGACCGGAGCGACCGTCAGCGTCATCGCGTCGGGCCTGTAGAGCACGAGCGTCGCCCCGATCGCCGCCGTTCCAATCAATGCACCGGGGCGCGCTCCCCACCGCGCCTCCGCGTCGGCGCAGATCGCGGCGACCAGGAGCGCGGCGAGCACCACCAGCGTCGGATAGCCGTAGAGCGCATAGTGGTCGATGCCGCCCTGCGCCATCAGGGTGAGCACGACCAAGTGGAGGCAGGCGACACCGAACACTACCGCCAGCATGGCCGGAACGGGTGGCGTCGCCCCGCTCGACCGTGTGACTGCGGCGTCGGCGCGCGCGAATCGGATCGCCGATCGGACGAGCAGCACCGCACCATGCGCGAGCGCCAGCGCCCACACCACCAGGAGGCCAACCCGATGGTCGGCGAACGTCAGCACCGAGTCGAAGAAGACGTGTGGGAAGCCGTGCGCGCTCTGCGCAGTTTTGGAAACGATCCCTGCCCAACCCATTCCCTGGCTCCGCGCGACGACCCACAGCTCCGGCAGTGCGCCGAGCGCGAAGCCGGCGGCCGCGCCGGCCAGGCGCCGTGGCGACTTCCAGGCGAGCGCCATCTCGGCCGCGCCGAGCACGGGGATGACCAGGGCAGTGGCCTTGTTCACGTAGAGGGCCAGGCCCACCAAGATCCAGAAGGCCGCCGCGCGGGCGACCGACGGCGAGTGGACGCGGCGCGAGAACAGCGCGAGCAAGATCGTGTTGAACGCGACGCCCTCTGCCGGGCCGCCCATGCCGGTGGTGGCCGACGACACCATCGTGACCACGCGCGGGGCGAGCGCGATGCTGAGCACCAGGACGGCCGTGGCCACCCACCGCACCCGACGATGGGTGAGGTCCAACTCGCGCAGGCACGCCCGCAGGAGTGCCAGGGCGGCGACGCCGCCCGCGGCGGTGAAGCAGAGCGTCACCAGCTGCAGCGCCAGGACGCTGCGCCCGAACACCGAGAACGCCGCCGCGGTGAGCACTCCGCTGACGAACGATCCGTTGTCGTGCTCGTTCTGCGCGTACACCAGGAGCGGAAAGCGGATGCCGTGCGCGAGCAGGTCGACGGCGATCCCGCCCGCGTGGCACATCTCGTCCGCCTGCGTCACGAGGTGTCCGCGCGCCACGAAGCGCGCGACGAAGAGCACTGCGACAAATGCCGCGAGCGCAGCGAGCAGACGAGCGGTGGTCCGCGCCGGCGAGGGGGTCCCGCTGGCCTGCGCCGTCACCCTTCACCCGCGCGCAGTCGCTGCTCGAGACCGTAGATCTCGAGGCCTCGCATGCGCTTGGCGAGCTCGACGGCGCGTTGCACGACGGCGAGCAGGCCGTCGGCAAAGAAGAAATTGAACGAGAGACTCACATCCAGCGATCGCACCTGATGCCACCAGCCGGACGGAAGGTAGATCGCCTCGCCGGGCTCGAGAATCAGCTCGAGCGGTTGCACCGCCCGACCGAGCGGGAAGCGGGCGTCCGTCGGCGTCTCCGGTTCGAAGCGACTGTAGTTGGGCAGCGCGGAGCGCATCGCGTTGGAGGAGAGCCACGGGGTCGCCGCCGGCGGATAGAGGAAGAAGCGCTTGCGGCCGAGGAACTGGCAGAAAATGTTCTCGACACCGTGGCGATGCAGGGGCGACGACATCTCCGGCGCGCTCAGCCAGAACCGCCAGGTCTGCCACGATGCGTTCCGGCAGTAGTGCGGGGGTCGCACGTCCTCCTTCAACTCGGGGAGCCAGCGGTCTCCGGGACCGTGCACATACGCGTCCGGCCACTCGTGTCGCTCGAGCCGATCGATGTACTCACCGAGCCGCACCGCGGCGAACGCCAACCCGGTGCGCGCGTCGCACTGCAGGCGGCCCGCCCGGGTGGGCGATCCGGAGACCACCCGATCCCCGAACCGCTCGCGCAACCGTTGCAGCGACAAGTTGGCGCGGCCCGGCCATTCGTCGATCACCCCATCGAGCAGCACCGGCAGCGCCGCCCGACGCGCGTCGGCGAAGCGCGCCGCCGAGGGGCGCGCCAGCCGCGACGGAGCGGCGGGCGGCGGAGGCGGGCGGTGTCGACGCGCGACCCGCGCCAGGAGATCGAGGAGATCGCGACCGGACACGTGCTGCAGCTCCTTGTTGCTACCCGACTCGATGTCGAGCCAAAGTGGGATCGCTCATTGAAGACGCGTGGCGTCAGATGATCGAGAGTAGTCAATCGAACGCCGAGCGAGCAAGCGAAGGTCCGCGGGATCGGGCGGGGGTGTCCGCCCAGCCCCTGGCGCGCATTCGCCCGCCGTCGATCGAGGTCTTCGAGCGCGACCACGTGCTAGCGAGCCGCCCGGTCGTGTTGCAGGGACTGGTGGCCGACTGGCCCGCCATGCGCCGATGGTCGCTCGAATACTTGCAGGACGCATTCGCCAGCATTCCGATCACCACCGCGCGCGTCGAGGCCGGGACGGTCGCCATGGACGCGGTGACCGGTCTCGTCTACGAGCGCATCCGGCTCGGCGAGTTCATCGGCGGGCTGCGCCGCGGCGCGCGCGACCGCTACCTGATGTCCCGTCTGGAGGACCTGCCCACCGACCTTCGCGGCGATGCCCCGCCGCCGCCCTATCCCGCCCGGGCGCCCTGGTGCACGGCCAAGCTCTGGATCAGTGCCGAAGGGACGGTGTCGTACATGCACCGCGACCTCGCCGACAACCTGCACGCCCAGGTGCGCGGTCGCAAACGATTTACCCTGGTCGCGCCCCGCCACAACGCGGCGCTCTACCCGAAGACCCTGCTCGACAGCATCCCGAACGGCTGTCACGCGGACATCGAACGGCCCGATTACGCCCGGTTCCCGCGCCTGCGCGGCGTCGAAACGCTGGTGGCGGAGCTGGAGCCGGGCGACGCGATCTATGTTCCGCGACGCTGGTGGCACCACGTCCGCACGCTCGAGGCGAGCATCTCGGTCAACTACTGGTGGGCGCGCGGCGTCCAACGCGTCATCGTCCAGGCGGGCGACTACTTCAAGCGCCTGCGCGGCATCGCCCGCTGAGTGAATCTCGGTTGACTTCCGCTGTGCCGGCGGCGTATGGCGCACGTGGTGTCCCAGATCGCGAGCGCGTCGTTCCCGCGCATCGGCTCGCTGGCCCGGACCACGGTGCCGATGGCGCGGCAGCTGCCCAAGTTGGCGCAGTTTGCGTTGGCGCGCGCGACCGGGCGGAAGTTCCCGCTCATGGTCACTATGTCGCTGACCGACAAGTGCAACTTCCGCTGCCACTACTGCGACCTGCCGCACATGAACCGCGCCGAGATGAGCACCGCCGACTGGCACCGCGCCATCGACGAGCTCGCCGACGCCGGCATGATGCGGGTCAGCATCATGGGCGGCGAGCCGCTGCTCCGCAAAGACGTCGGCGAGCTGGTGGACCACCTGAAGGCGCGCGGCGTCAACGTCGCGATGAACACCAACGGCTGGTACTTCCGCGACCGCATGGACGTCGTCGCCAAGCTCGATCTGGTCTGCATCACGCTCGACGGACCGGTGGAGGTGAACGATGCGCAGCGGCACGCCGGCGCGCATGACCGGGTGCTCGACGCGATCGACCTGGCCCAGTCGCGCGGCGTGAAAGTCATCACCATGACGGTGCTGACCAAGGGCGGTCTCGACACCATCGACTACGTGCTGGGCGTGGCGCGCGAGAAGGGCATCCGCGCCTTCTTCCAGATCGAGCACCCCTCCGACGGGGACACCAACAAGACCATCGCCCCGCAGATCGCCGACGACGGGATGATCACCGCCATCGCCCAACACCTCCTGCGGCGCAAAGAGGAAGGCTGGCCGGTCGGCCCCTCGAAGACCTTCCTCAGGGAGCTCGCCGGCCGCGACAGCCAGGGCCAGCGCCGGCTGACGAGCTGCGAGACCTGCTTCGCGTCGCGCTACTTCCTCTCCATCACGCCGACCGGTTACGTCGTGCCGTGCCCGCTGACCTTCCGCGGCAAGGGCCGCTTCAACGGCCGCGAGGTGGGCTTCGCCACTGCGTTTGAGCGGCTCGTGCAGCCGACCGACGCCGGCTGCAGCTGCAATCCGACGACGGAGCTGAACTACCTGTTGCACTTCCGGCCCGAGGCGATCTTCAACGCCTTGGAGTTGGTCTGATTGCCGGTCGAGCGCGTCGAGCGACCCGACGTCGCGCGCTTTCGGCGCGACTATCTCAACCGCAGCGCCCCGGTGGTGCTCACCGGCGTCACCGAGGGGTGGCCGGCGCGGGGGTGGAGCCTCGACACGCTGGCCGAGCGCCTGGGTGATCGCCAGGTTCCCCTCGCGGTGTTGCGCGGCGGGCACGTGCGCGCCGACCTCGCCCGCGGCATCCGCCACGAAGCGGGCAGCCTGCACGCTTTTCTCGCCCGGGTGGCGACCGCGTCGCCGCCGCAACACTATCTGCGCCTGCGGCTGAGCGGACCGTACGCGTTCCTCCGCGCCGACGTCGAAGTGCCGCCCTATTGCCTCGCCCGCCTCGCCCTCGACGTGAGCCTGTTGGTCGGCGGGACAGGGACGGTAGTCGACACACACTACGACATGCTGCACAACCTGGTGAGCCAGTTGCGCGGGCGGCGACGCGTCACGTTATTCTCACCGGCCGACCGCGCGCGCCTCTACCCGTACCCGATGCGCACGCTGCACTGGCACCACAGCCAGGTTCGACTGGAGGCGCCCGACCCCGTGGCCTTTCCGCGCTTTCGCGAGGCGACGCCCCTTCAGGTGGACCTCGGGCCGGGCGAGATGCTGCTCATCCCGCGCGGGTGGTGGCACCACTTCGAAACCCTCGAGCCGTCGATCGCGGTCAACTTCTTCTGGCTCACCCCGCGCCTCGTGCCGGCCATCGCTGCCGCCCAGGCGCTGTGGATGGTGAAGCGAGTGGGAACGTACTGACGCGCCAGGCGTCGACCGGTTGGACGCCGTGCGTGGGAGCAGACAGGCGATCCTGGTCGCGGAGTGGGCGGCGTTCGCAGCCGTGCTGTTCCTTTCGCGCTTCGTCGCGCGTGGCCATCTCGTGCCGCGCTACGACGAGGAGTGCACCCTGGGTGCGGTGGCCGTCGACGTGCTCGCCCATGGCGTCCGCTTTCCCCTCTCGACGTACGCGCCGAACGAGTACGACAATGGATTCTTCCTGAGCGGGCTGCTCACCGCCGCGTCCTTTTCGCTGCTCGACCGCAACGTCCTCGCGCTCAAACTCGTCACTCTCGCGATGTCGGCGCTCGGCGCGGTCGCCGCGCTGTCGCTGCTGCGCGGCTGCCTCGCGGAGCTGGGCCTGACGAGTCGTCGCGCGCGCTGGACGGCGACGGCCGCGCTCGTGATCGCGATTGCGCTTGCACCTCGCGTGGTCACACTGTTCTCGACGTGCGCGGTCGGCATCGGCAGCCACGCCGAAGGAACCGCCCTGGAGACGGTGCTCCTGGCGGTGTTCGCCCGCCGGCTGCACCTCGGCTCGAGCGCGCGCACCATGGTCCTCTGGGCGCTCATCGGGCTCGCCCTGCATGTGGACAAGGGGATGGTGCTCGTCCTCCCAGTGCTGGGCGGAGCCGAGCTGGTCCTCGCACGGCGAACCCCCGGCCGCCTCGCCGCCGCGCTCGGCGGGCTCATCGTGGGGGGGCTGCCCGAGCTGTTTGCCGTCGCACGACGGCAGGGCATGGGGTGGATGGAGCTGATCGCAAAGTTGCGGAACAACGCGCAGGCGTTTCCCGAGGCGTTCCTCGCCGCCGTCGGAAGTCTCGCCGACGATCGCCTCGCGCTGCTCGGCGCGTGGGCGCTGTCGCTCGCCGCCGCCATGATCGTGCTGCTCCGAATCGCCCGCCGCCGCCGCTGGCGTGAGCCAACCGGCGCGGCCGCGACCGACGCTGCGCCCGTGCCGCTGACCCTCGCGGTCGTGCTGGGCGTCGCCTGCGTCTCGCTGTCGGCTCTGACGATGATGGCGCAAGGGCCGTACGACTACTACACCCTCCACACCTATCCGACCCTCGTGGTGCTCTATGCCCTGCTGGTCGGCTGGATCTGCGGGCGCGCTGTGACCCGCTGGGGGGAGCGGTCCGGGACCTGGGTCGGCGTTGCGGCCCTCGGCGTGACCGTGATGCTCTACTTTCCCGCCACCCTGACGTGGGGAGCGCCAACCGTGTCCGCACTGTGGCGGGATCGCGCGGGAGCCGCATGCTCGTGGCGCCTGGCGCAGGGCTTCCTGCTCGAGCCCCAACGCGGACTGGCGTCGGGAGACGGCACCCCCGAGCAGCATGCGATCGCGCGCTGCCGGTCGCTCTCGGAGCATGCCCAGGTGATCGATTGCATCGGCGGCATCGCCCGGGCCCTGCGGTTCTCCGTCGGGACAGTGGGCGAGCCGCCCGCCGAGTTGAGCGCGGACGAGCGTCTGGCCTTCGCCTTCTATCATGGTGTCCGGCGCCGCGGAGACGCGACGCCGTGCGCCGAATTCACCAGCGCTGACCTACGCGCGGCGTGTATCGCCGCCGTGCAGCTGGACTGCCTGGCGAACGCCGACATTTCCACCCGCTTTGCGTCCGGGCGGGCGATTGGACGACCACGCTGCGCCATTCCACCGCCGCCGATGGAGGGATACTGGGACGCGGTTCGCGCCGATCTGCTGGCCCGACCGGGAGACACCGTACCCAACCTGGCGCTGACGCTGGGCGACACGCTGGCGAGGTGCCAACCGATACTGGATGCGTGCTACTGAGCCTGCGAGCTGCCGGCAAGCGACGCGCGCCGGCGCGTTTCGAGCCCATAGATCTCGAGGCCGCGCATCCGCTTGACGAATTCGGCGGCGCGCACCGCGAACGCCAGCGCGCCGTCGGCGAAGAAGAAGCTGACCGACAGGCTCACGTCGAGCGATCGCACCTGGTGCCACCAGCCCGAGGGGAGGTAGATCGCGTCGCCCGGCTCGAGGATGACCTCGAGCGGCTGCAGCGCGCGACTCAGGGGGAAGCGCTCATAGTCGGGCTTCTCCGGATCGAACCGACTGTAGTTCGGCAGTGCCGAACGAACCGGGTTCGAGTACAGCCAGGGCGTGGCGGCGGCCGGATACAAATAGAAGCGCTTGCGGCCGATCAACTGCACGAAGATATTCTGCGCCACATCGCGGTGGAGCGGCGCCGACATCTGCGGTGCGCTGAGCCAGATTCGTGAGATGCGCCAGGATGCGTCGCGACAGTACTCCGGTGCGCGCACCTCGTCTCGCAACTCCGGGAACCAGGTCTCACCTGGGGCGGCGAGGTAGAACTCCGGCCAGTCGCCCCGCTCGAGGCGATCGACATAGTCGCCGAACCGAACCGTCTCGAAGATGACCCCGGCGCGCGGGTCGTTGTTCAACTGTCCATGCTTGGTGGGCATGCCCGAGATGAGCCGATTGCCGAAGCGCTCGCGCAGGCGGGCGAGGGACAGGTTCTGTCGGTCCGGCCAGTCGTCCGCCAACCCACCGAGCAGCACGGCCTGCGATGCGCGGCGGAACTGCTTGAACCGCTGCAAAGTGGGCCGAACCGCTCGCGGCAGGCGCGTCGGCGCCGGCGGGTGTCTGCGCAACACCCTCGCCAGGCCGTCGAGGATCTCGCGACCGGACATCGTCTACCCGATCGGCGGTGCGGTCGGCATCTCGGCGCAGTGACTCGCGGCGCCCGGGGCGGCGACGCCGTCTCGCTGCGTGGCCGCCGGTCCCCACAGCCGATAGGCGAAGTAGCGCTCGAAGCGCGTGCGCGGCCGCTTGCGCAGCACCGCCCAGAACGCCCGCGCCATGTGTGTCGGTTTCGACAGATAGTACGTGCCGAAGAACAGACAGTAGGCGATCGTGATCAGGACGAAGATGAAGGCGCCGCTCCAGCGCGGATGCCACGACACCGGATTGAACGGAAAGCCCTTCTCGAGGCTGAGGAAGTACGCATCGTCGTGGACGATGCGGCCGTCGCGCACGGCGATGTCGTGGTACTCGCATCCCGGGTAGGCGGTGAACCGGTGCACGCACACGGTGGAGAAGCCGGCGTACACCATCTGGACGAGAAACCGGAAGCTGCGCATGACGTCGCCGAGCCGTTCCTCGGGGTATCCGACGATCATGAATCCGGTGACGCGCATCGGCAGCCCGGCGTCGCGCACCATGCGGGCTACCGCAAGCACCTGCTCGAGCTGGACGCGCTTGCGCGTCACCCGGCCGATCTCCGGCGAGCCCGATTCAGGCGCCAGGATGAGCTCGTCACAGCCGGAGCGCGCCATCTTTTCGAGCAGCGGGAGGTCCAACGCCTCGCAGCGCGTTCCGGACGCCGTCTTCCAGGTGATGTCGAGACCGCGCGTGATGATCTCGTCGCACAGCCGTTCCGCCCAGCGGCGGTTGATGATCAGCGTGAGATCCTGGAAATGGAAATCGGTCGCGCCGCACTGGCGCATGTAGAATTCCATTTCGTCGACCACGTCCTTCGGCTCGCGCGCGAAGTAGTTGATCCCCCACATGCCCTCGTTCGAGCAGAACTTGCACGTGTACGGGCAGCCGCGGGTCGCGACGATGACCATCGGCCGCTGGGCGGAGTCGAACGACATGGCGCCGAACAGCCGCGCGTCGAGGTAGCGTTCGAGCGGAAAGAGATTCCAGGCCGGCCAGGGGAGCTCGTTCAGCGCCCGGCGGCGTTGGCGTCGCGGGGTGGTGACGAGCGCACCGTCGGCGGCGCGGAAGACGAGGCCCGCAACGCGCTCCAACGGCAGATGCTCCGGCGCGCCGGCGAGGCAGGCGAGCAGCTCGAGCGTCGTCTCTTCGCCCTCGCCGACCACCGCATAGTCGACCGGCGCGTCGGCCAGCACGACCGGCGTGACGGCGGTGACGTGCTCCCCGCCGGCGATGAGCACGGCGCGGGGAAAGCGGGCGCGCAGGGCGTGAATGAGCACCTTGGAGATCGGCCAGAAGTTCGAGAACATGATGCCGACGCCGATGACGTCCGTCTCGGGGTCGATGCGGTCGAGGATCTCCTCGATCGTCAGCCCGTAGGCGCAATGCGTCTCGCGAAAGTGCCAGGTGCGTCCGATGCCCTCGCCGACGCCGTCGACCGCCTGCACCGTATGCCCCGCGGCGCGCAGGCTGGCCGCGATGTACGCCATCCCGAGCGGGGGCTGCATTTGTGGCTGCGCGCTGCGGCTGGTCAGCGTGATCGGTGGGTGGACGAGCGTGACCTTCATCGACGGTTCTTCAGGCCTCCCCCGGCGCCGACGCCGCACGCCACAACCCCCGATCCTGGTCCGCCCCCGCTCGGCACCGGATGCCCGACCGTTTCACGCCCCGCGCGGTGTTGTCAACGCCGATACGGGCGGCGGCGTGGTTACAGGATGGTCGCTGCGAAGGCGAGCAGGCCCATGACGAACGCGGCATACCGATAGCGCAGGCGCATGGTGCGCAGGCCGACGGCGTCGTTGCGCACCACCCGCGTGGCCAGCACCACCGTCCAGGCCACGGCGAAGACGCCTGCCAGGCAGGTCAACGGGATGCGCAGGCGGAGGTCATCGGCGAGGCACCATGCGGTGGTCGGCAGCAGCAGCACCAGCGCCGCCGCGGCGCCAAGCGCGCCCCGCATGCCCGCCAGCGTCCCGACGGTGGCGATGCCCCCGGCGCGATCGTCGTCGCGATCTTCTGCTTCGTGGATCAACTGCGCGACGAGCAGCAGGACGGCGAACACTCCCAGCGACACGCGCGGCGCTCCAGTCGTGAGATCGGGAACGGCGGCGAAGAAGAGACCGGGCACGCCGACCACTACGTTCCAGACCGTGCCCAGCACCGGCACGCGCTTCAGACGAGGCGGCGCCGAGTACACGGTGGCGACGATCAGGAAGACGACGGCGGGCACCACGGCCGCGGGCGACAACCAGGCGACTACCGTCAGGCAGGCCAGCGCCGCCGGCACCGACAACAGGATCGCCTGGCGGCGGCGCAGGCTGCCGCCGACCGGGTTCTTGCCGAGCGTGAGCTGGTCGAGGCGGTCGTCGAACGCCTGATTGATGGCCGACGCGTACCCCAGCCCGAAGCCCCAGCCGAACAGACCACCGACCAGCGACGTCATCGTCGCGTCCGCGGCGGCCACCCAGCCGGCCAGCGGCAGCGGCAGGAAGTGAATCCAGTCGCGGACGCGATAGAGGCGAACGAGATCGCCGGCGGTCACGCGCCATTGCCGCATGATTTCGCCCGAGACGCAATGCTTCTTGAAAAGCCGATTGGGCCGGGGATACAAGATTTTCGATGCACGCAGACACAGGGGACGGGTCTGCCGGGGGGAAGCATTCCGCGGTGCGCGGCGCGCAGGGCCGGCGCGCGGTGCCCGACGCGGCGGCGATGCGGCGCTGGCTGCTCGCCGAGGCGCTGCGGCCCGACGGCGCCGTGCTGTCCTGGGCGAACCCCGCTCACCCAGGCTACCCGTACCCGGAAGCGGCCGGGCTTCTGCTGAGCAGTCTGTCCGCTCGGCCGGCTGAATCAGTCGACGGCGCCGCCGCGGCCGATCGGGTGGCTGCCTTCCTCTGTCGCTCGATCGATGCCGCGGGAGGGATCGGACGCGGCGGCATCGCGTACCTGTTCGATTCCTCGGTCGCACTGGCGGGATTGCTTCGCTATCGGGCCGCCGGCAGTCGCGCGTGGCTCGATGCCACCGTGCACCGCCTGCACGCGTTCATCGGCGATCTGGTGGCCGGCGGCGCGGCCGTCACCCCGCCCGTCGCGGCGGCCGATGGCCGCTGGTCGACGGAGTTCGGCGCGCATCTGGTGAAGTGCGTTCAGGCGTTGCACCTCTATTCGCAGGCGTTCGGTACCCCGCCGCCTCGCGAGCTGGTGGCGGCGCTCATCGACCGTTGCGGGCGCCAGCCCAGCCCGGTGTACGTGCATCCGTTCTGCTACGAGCAGGAGGGGCACCTGCTGATGACGCACTATGGCCTCGGCGACCTGTTCGAACCGATCGATGGCGCGCTCGAGTGGCTGGCGGCCCTGCAACAGCCGAACGGCGCCATCCTGGCGTTCGCCAACGGCATGGACGGTTTCGGTGAGCCGCGCAGCGACGCCACCGCCCAGGCGGTGCGCCTCTGGCTGTGCGGAAACCGCGAGCGCTTCGGCCAATCGATCGCACGGGGTCTCGCGTTTCTCGCTGCCTGCCAGACGCCGGCGGGCGGCATCCGCTACGCCCCCGACCGCGACGACCTCTGCAGTTGGTCGACGATGTTCACCGTGCAGGCCGTCGAATGGGTCGATCGCCCACCCGCCCTCGACGATTTCCTCTGAGTTCCCTGCGGCAGGCGCGGCAGTGCTGGCCGTCAACATCTCCACGTTCCGCTGGACGCTGGCGCCGTATCGCGCCTACGTGCGCGACCCGCGCGACGGCTTCCAGTCCGTGACGCTCTTCGTCGGCGACGGCCTGGAATATTCCGTCCGGCTCTGAGCCGCCTCCGCGGGCTACGACTGCAGCGCCATGCGCGCTTCCGCGAGTCCGTTCACCTCGGGAGGGTGGAACATCAGGTTTTCCTCGAGGTGACAGTCCCAGAAGCATGCCCGACACCTGGCGGTTTCAGCGCGGCTGCGGCGATAGGCCTCGGAGCGCCACAGCGCGCGCCAGGGGGTGTCGCGGACGTTGCCGATCGGAGGGCGCTTCCACTCCGAATAGGGCCAGCATGGAAAGACGTCGCCGTAGGGGTCGATGAACGTGTTGAGATGCCCGGTCACACAGGCCGATGGTGACTCGCGGCCGAGAAACGCGAGTGGGATGGCTTCCAGGTACCTCCGGGAATTTTCCAGGCGAAGGCCGCCGTGCGACCGGTCGCGCGCCAGCAGCCACTCGATCGCCTCGACGACCCGCTCCAACTGCGCGCGCTTGGCCGCCGGGGTCCACAGACTCTGCAGCGCCTCGCCGTAGAAGGCGTTCACCGAGGGAATTTCCTGAATGGGCATGAAACCGATACTGTCGAACCCCAGCGACTCGCAGAGCTCGGTGATCGTGCGGACCTGAGGCAGCGTGGCGGGACTCAGCACGCAGGCGGCGTTGATCGCCAGCGGAACAGCGCCGCGGTCGCGCTCGGCGACGAGTTTCTCCACTGCCTGCAGCAGCACCGCCCAGCCGCCGTCGCAGCCGCGCAACCGGTCGTAGGTTGCGGCGTCCGCTCCGTCGATGCTGATGTTGACCGCGGTCGGGGGCTGCTCGAGAAACCGCGCGCGCACCCGATCGTTGTTGAGCAACAGCCCATTGGTGTTCACCGCTACCGGCAGCGTGTGCCCCCGGATGTGGGCGAGGATCTCAGGCAGGTCCTGCCGCAGCAACGGCTCGCCGCCGGTGAGGTTGAAGCTCCCGCCCCCGCTGGCAGCGAGATCGTCGATTACCTGCGTCCACTCCACCAGGCTCAGCTCCTCGCGCCGCTCCCCGTCCGGCCGCAGCGGCAGGTCGCACATCAGACAGCGCTCGTTGCAGCGGTGGGTGAGGCAGAGACCGCACAGCACCGGCCCTACCGCCGGCGGTAGGTTCCACCGCGAGGTGAACCAGACCACCGGAAACTTGACCGCTTGGCGAACCAGCCATCCGGCGCGACCGCCCCGGACGGCCTCGCGGATCACGTCTTCGAGTCCCTTTCGCATGCGTGCGGAGGATATTGGTATAGCATGGAGGGAAGCCGAAGACGCAGGGTTTTCGTTGACTCCGACGTGGAGCCGGGCGCCGGCCCTGTCGGCGCCGCGGCAGGATGCCCGTCTCCCCCTGGGAGGGAAACCCCTTGTCCGACTTCGACGCTGCGCGCTAGGGTCGAATGCGGCGCCGGATGGCCCGCTCCGGCGGGATGGCCCGCATCACTCGATGAACGCTCCGCCGATCACCGCCGACGCGATGTCTCGATCCCCGGCGGACGGTGCCGTCTGGACCCGCGTGGCCGACGCCGTCTTCCAAAGCCGGTCCGCGCTCGGCGCGATGACCGGAGTCTTCGTCCTGGCCGGCCTGGGTCTCGTCCTCGGCCGCGGCGCCCTGCAGGACGAAGGGCTCCTCACCTGGGTGTTCGCGCGCTGGGTCACGATCGAGCCGCTTGCCGTCGTGTTTTTCCAGAAGGTCAAGCCGGTGCCCTCGATGATCTATGCCCTGCCGTCGCTCGGCGCGCCCGAGATCATGCTCGGCGTCCACGTCCTGATCGCTGCGCTCACGGCTCCGATGCTGGCGGCGGTGGCGCGTGCGCTTGGCCATCGCCTCCCAAACCTTCCGGCGTTCATCGTTCTCGTTTCGCCGCTGTTCCTGTTCGGCGCCGCTGCCGGCGTGTCGAACGTGGACGGGGTCGTGGCGACCACGCTGTTCCTCTACCTCGCGGTGGCGCTGCGGCGCGATTCGATGGCCGGCCTGGTGCTCGGATGCATCCCGTGGGTGCGGTCGGAGCTGGCTCCGTTTGCGATCGTGCTGTGGCTGTACATGGCGTTGGTCGAGCGCCGGCGCGGGATCGCGCTGGGAACGTTCATCTTCCCGCTGCTGTACGGCATGGCGGGCGCCGCATATCACCGCGATCTGCTCTGGCTGACGCACTTCCCGCCCGCGACCACGTTCCCCATGCCGGGCAATCCGCTCTGGGAGCAGCTCACCATCGACCCGCGCGACCTGCAGGTCACGTTGCTGCTGGTGACGCCGGCCGTCGTCTTCGCCCTTGGTCTGCGCGCGCGGCGCCTGTCGCCGGTCGAGCGCGTCCTCTGCCTGTGGGCGGCGCTGTCGGTGCTCCTGCTCAGCGTCCTGCCGTTCCTGCGCCTGGGGAATTTCTCGTCGGCCGCGCGCTACTCGCTGCAGCCGCTTCCCGTGTTCGCGTTGCTGGCCGCTCGCGCGGTGGAACCCTGGCTCGAGCAGGTGCGGGCCCCGTGGACGGTGTACCTGCTGCCGACCGCCCTCGCGGCGATCGGTTGGGCATCCGGCGCGGCGCCCGCGATCGTCGCAATCCCGCTGCTCGGGTGCTCTGTCGCGGTCGCGATCTGCGGCTGGTGCGGTCGGGGACGAATCGCCGCGTGCGCGGTGGGCATCGCAGCCTGTCTCGGCTTGGCCATGCCGCGCGGCCAACTGGCGACGCCGGAGTTTGTGTCGCCGGCACTGGCGTGGCTGGCCGATCATGCGGACGAGGTCGGCGGCGCGACGCTCTACACCAACTCACCGGAGCTCGCCTTCGCCATCGCCCGGGCTCCGGGCCTGGGGCCCGATCAGATCCGCTTCATCGTCGCCCCCGACATGCTGTGGGAGATCGGCGAGCTGTCGAACGTGGCCAACGGACAACGGCACGCTCTACAGCGCATCGCGCGTGACCGGCTCTTCCCGCCCAGCCTGCCGTGGAACGAGATCGGGCCCGACACGGTTCCTCGTCGATCCCTGTTCGTGCTGCGCCATGATCCCCGTCTCCCGCTGCTCCTGCCCGAGACCGCGTGGGCGAACCGTCGCGAGACCGTCGGCGGCGGCGAGGGCTTCACCATCGAGCGCGTGCGTCCGGCCGGCGACGCACAGGCGGAGCAGGTGCGCGGATGAGTGGTAGAGTGGTCGACGCGACGAACGGAGCGCTCGCGGGTCGACGTCTGCGCGTCGCCGCCAACGCGCTGCGCTTCTCCGCCAACTATCTGGCCGGCACATACGGCGCCGCCGCCAGCGCACCGGCGGCGCCGGCCGCGCTGCTGATCGGCATCACCAACAAATGCAACCTGCGCTGCGACTTCTGCTTTCACGCCGGCACCGACATTCCGACCGCCGCCCGCCGTGCCAAAGGCTCGATGAGCTATGAGCGCTTCGCCGCCATCGTCGAGCAGGCGCGCGGCTGGTGCACGCACCTCGAGTTCGGCTTGTTCGGTGAGCCGATGCTGCATCCGCGCTTCGCCGACATGGTCCGGCTCGCCGTCGACGCCGATCTGACCGTCGCCATCTACACCAACGCAACGTTGCTCGACGGCGCGCGCGCCGCCGAGCTGGTCGAGGCAGGGCCGGCGAGCATCACGGTCTCGATGGAGGGGGCCACGGCGGCGGAGTACGACCGGCTGCGCGTCGGCGCCTCCTGGCAGGAGGTCACGGACAATGTGCGCGGCCTGCTGGCGGCGCGGCGCGCTGCCGGCCGGCAGCGTCCGCACGTCGTCGTGCGCGGCATCGCGCTCGAAGGGCAGGCGGAGCAGCGGCGCGCGCATGCCGCGCTCTATCGCGGGATGGGCGTCGACCAGGTGATGTGGGTGCCCGCGACGAACTGGTCCGGATCGCTGCGCGCCCCGCAGGGCAGCGTGCGCGTCCCGCCGCCGCCGGCGCGCACCCAGCTCTGCACCTTCCCGCGCCTCCAGCTCGGCATCGACTGGGATGGCACGGCGGTGCCCTGCTGCGTCGACTTCAATGCCAAGAACGTGCTCGGCAATGTCGATCAGACGCCACTGCGCGAGATCTGGGCGGGCCCGGCGATCACCGCCCTGCGCCGCACGCTGGCGACCCGCGATCTGACCCGTATCGCCGCCGGCACCGGCTGTGCGGGTTGCAGCCAGTTGAGCCGGCCGGCCTTGCCGCTGGACAAGAAGCTACAGCTGGCGCGCATGGCGCTCAGCGAGTTCCGCGTCCGCCTGGCCGACGACTGAGATTCCGTGCGCATGACGGCGTTGAAAATCGCAAGTGGTGCGTGGTAACTGCTCCAGTGGGATCCATGCAGCGCCTGCGGTCGTTGGCGTTCATCGCCCGGCTGACCGAAACGTGGTGGCACCGCCCGGCGGCGCCGACCCGCGTGGTGATGGAGCTCACCCGGCGCTGCAACCTGCGCTGCGCGATGTGCCACACCTGGGAGCTGACCCCCGGTCACGAGCTCTCCATTGCCGAGATCCGGCGCATCCTCGGGCAGATGCCGCATCTCAACTGGCTCGACGTGACCGGCGGCGAGCTCTTCCTGCGCCAGGACGCGGTCGAGGTGCTCGAGGCGGTCTGCGAGATGCCGTCGCTCGGCGTCCTGCACTTCCCGACCAACGGCTGGTTCACCGAGCGCGTGGTCACCGCGGCGACGCGCATCAGAGCACGCCGGCCCGATCTCGACCTGCTCATCACCGTGAGCATCGACGGACCTCCGGCACTGCATGATCGCATCCGCGGCCGCAGCGGCTGCTTCGAGCGCGCCATCGACACCTTTCTCCGCTTGCGCGGGCTGGAGGGTGTGCACACCTACGTCGGGACGACGATCACCCGCGACAACGCCGACGCCATCGACGATTTGCAGGCGGAGCTGCAACGGCGGATCGAGGGCTTCCGCGCCGACGAGTGGCACTGGAACTGGCTGCAGATCTCCGAGCATTTCTTCAAGAACGCGCACCTCGCGCAGGAGCGGCCCGCCGCCGGGAATTTGGTCCGCCGTCAGATTCGACGCCGCGGCGTCCCGCGCAACCCGGTCGACGCAATGGAGCTCGCCTTCCTCGTCAACCTCGAGTTCCATCGGCGCGGCGAGCCGACCGGGATCGTCTGCCAGGCGCTGCGCAGCACGGCGTTCATCTCACCCGAGGGCGACCTGTATCCCTGTCACGTCTACGACCGTCCGCTCGGCAACCTGCGCGAGCGCTCACTCGACGAGCTGTGGAGCTCGCCCGAGGTGCTGGCGGCGCGTCGCGACATCGAGAAGCTCGCCTGCGGCGGCTGCTTCACCCCGTGCGAGGCATACCCGGCGCTGGCCGGGGCGCCCGTCGCCGCCGTGACCCAGACCGGCCGGCGCGGACTCCGCCTGGTCGCGGAAGCGCTGCGCGAGCGCTGGCGCAAGAAAAGCGGACATGTCCCCGGCATCGCACGCGGCTGACGGCGCGCGCGTTTCGATCATCCTCCCCGCATTCAATGAGGAAGCAACGATCGCCGCGATCGTCGGGCGCTGCCGCGACGCGCTGCCGGACAGCGAGATCCTCGTCATCGACGACGGGTCCAGCGACGCCACCGCCACCCGCGCCGAGGGGGCGGGCGCGCGCGTGCTCCGCCTCGATGCCAATCGCGGCAAGGGACATGCCCTGCGCGTCGGCATCGAGCGCTCGGTCGGCGAGGTGCTCGTCTTCCTCGACGCCGACGGACAGGACGATCCCGCCGAGATCCCACGGCTGCTCGAGCCGGTTGCGGACGGGGCCGATCTGGTGATCGGCTCGCGCTTTCTCGGGCGCTTCGATCCCGGCGCCATCACCGCCGTCAACCGGTACGGAAGCATGGCGTTGAACGGCGTCGTCAACCTCCTCTTCAATGCCCGGGTGACCGACCTGCTCGCCGGA
>Ga0187893_10007332_pt1 | contig 18144 bp, 17 predicted proteins | sample MA1701074metaG_FD_139574 | JGI IMG/M metagenome (GOLD analysis project Ga0187893, IMG submission 139574) | White microbial mat communities from a basaltic lava cave in the Kipuka Kanohina Cave System on the Island of Hawaii, USA - MA170107-4 metaG ... | reverse complement strand
CGCACCCAGGAGATTGGAATCATGATGGCTCTGGGCGCCAGAGCGGGAGACATCCAACGACGGGTCGCTCGCGAGGCAATCACTCTGATCGCCCTTGGCTCTGCAGTTGGACTGGCAGGAGCACTGGCACTGACACGCGTGATGGAAAGCCTCCTCTACGAAATCACGCCGCAAGATCCTGGCACGTTTGTTGTTGTGTTGGGTCTGTTGATCATCGTCGCCCTGGTGGCGAGCTATCTTCCAGCTCGCAAAGCAAGCCGGATCGATCCGATCCACGCGCTGCGCCAGGAGTGACGGGAAAGTTAGGGCAGTGTTCCTACCCTGACTGACGCTTTAGCACTGGGTCGATGAGGTGATTGCTCCGGTCTGTACGTATCAAGGATCTTATCCAAGCACTTCAAATTCACTGCCGACTCACAATGCGACAGTCAGGCAGGGCGGCTTGTAGTCGCTTGATGCCTTCGCTTGAAATCCTGGTTTCGTAAACATAGAGTTCTTTGAGTTCCTTCAAGTTCGTCAGGAAAGCAATGGCTTTGTCGGAAATCTGCGTGTTGTGCAACCAAAGTTTTTGTAGACGTGTCAATCCTTGCAAATACTGCACACCTTCATCTGTAATTCCAGTTTCGCCAAGATGGAGTCCCAAGAGGTTCTTCAGCGCTTGAAGATGCCTCACGCCAGAGTCGCTCACGGCGTTGCCTCTTAATCCCAGATAGAGCAACTGGGGCATGCTCTTCAGGTGAATCACGCCTGCATCGGTCACTTTGGTGTGCCCAATCGGTAGGTGCTGCAGGCTGGAAATCTCTTTCAGTGCACGCAAGCCGTTGTCGCCAATTTGGGTCCCGAACAAGTTCAGCCACTCCAGTTTCGGTATGGCCTTGAGGTAGCTCATCCCATTGTCGCCGACCTGGGTTTGTTCCAGAGAGAGATCGGTGACATGGGGCAGCGCGCCGACCAGCTTCAAATCTTCATCCCCGGTTTGTGTTCGGTCCAACTTCACTTCTACTACGCGTTCCTCATCCTTGAAGATACGTGCGCCAAGAGCTTCCAGTTTTTGAATGATTTGCAACTCTTCCGCACCTGCCTTAATCTGCGGCGCTTGAGCGGCAATCGAGAGCGCGCAGGCTGCCGGCGATGGGACCAATAAGGCCCAAAGAAGTGCTTGAATGCAAAGTGCCCTCCTTCGGGCATTCCGTGGATTTGCTCCGGTCGGGCGGGTATGTTCATTGCTGGTCATAGACAGCTCGCTGAAGCAGAGCAAGAAGTGGCCTCGGCTGGTTCCGGGTGATGGCTGGGAATGAACCTCGGCCGGGAAATCTAATGTCAGCCGGCGAATTTCCTGGGTCCCAGCCGGGGATTCCAGTGAGAAGCGATCCAGCCGCCATCTACCACGAGGGTGGCTCCGGTGATGTAGGACGCATCCTCGGAAGCTAGGAACGCCACGGCGGCGCCAATCTCCTCGGGTTGTCCAATTCTCCCCAATGCCGTTCGCGCTTCGCGATCGGCCAACTCGTAGGGAACATTCTTGATGCTGCCGAAGGTTGGCGTGTCTATGGCTCCGGGACATACCACGTTGCACCGGATGCCTTTCAAACCATAGTCGATGGCGACGGAACGGGTGAACTGTAAGACCGCGGCTTTGGCCGTGCAGTAGGCGGTTCCTTCTCCGAACGGGTTAACGCCGCCGATGGAGCTGATGTTGACGATGGAGCCGCCGCCACGCTTGATCATTTCTGGAACGCACAGTTGGGTCATCAGGAACGTTCCGGTAACCGTGATGGCAAACTGACGATCCCATTGTTCGAGGTCAGTTTCCAGCAGGGCTCCGGATTGATCATTGATATACGCGGCGTTGTTCACAAGCACATCCACGCCGCCCCAGAGTCCCAACGCCCTTCCTACCACTCTGGTGGGGACTTCACGATCGCCCAAGTCGGCTTCAATCCATTTCCATTCGCCCGGAAGATCCCGGAACCGTTGATCCGTTTCGTCTGAGGGCTTTCGCAGATCCGCGTTCAGGACTTTGGCGCCTTCGCTGGCGAGGCGATGGGCGCAGCCAAGGCCGATTCCCGAAGAAGCAGCCGTGACGATGGCGATTTTATTGTGAAGTCTCATTCGAGTTTTCAAGGGAGGAGCAAGCGCGCGCCAACTCACAGCTCCATACGCACGAGATGGAGGACTGACGCAACCCTAGCAAAATGACCTTGACACTTCAACACCCCAATATAGACTCTCGACTCTCAAAGAGAGGGCCGATTTCCAGGGCTAGCACCTCAGGAGGATCTTTGGCTGAAAACCCGACGGACAGGCTGCCGCCCGCCTGGCGATTCATTCTGACGCTTTGGATACCGATTTGGCTCTTTTTTCTGGCGTGGCCGATCCGGAAGGATCCGTCAAAACTATCCAGCGCGGTCAGTCTGGTTCGAGCGGATTCCGAAACACGCAGGCAAACCGCATACGGGCAGGAATTTCACCGGTTCCTCCGTTTCTGCAAAGACCAGCTCCCCGCTGGCGCAACATTTCGTCTCGTCGGCGTTGACTATGCGTCGATCGACAAGGTGCGGGCTTTCTACTTCTTGTATCCGAACGTGGTGGCTGAGCACGCCCAATTCATATTGGTCTATCAGACTCCAGGCTACCGCGAAGATGATGCCCACCTCTACGCTCTCTTAAATTCGGGTAGTTTCATCCTAAAAAGCAGCACTGAGATTCCATGACGGACATCCTTTTGGGGCTGGCATCTCTGGCTCCAGTGACTTTGGCTGGTTGGCTGGTCCTGACGGCACTGGACGCTCAAAGGGCGTTACGGCCGATCGAGAAGCTCTCTCTAGGCTATGGCATTGGCACCGGGCTTTTGGTCTGGGAGACGCTGGTCTTTCATTCGCTTGGGCTCTCACTCACGGCAGTCAGGATCCTAGGCCCACTAATCATTGCCGCGGTGCTTGCCTTGGTGTTTGCGAGACGATGCTGGCCGCGTGATCGCGGGTCGCAGGCTCCTTTCATTTCTGAGCGGGTTCCTTTTCAGGCGCTCGAATGGTTCCTCATTGCGGCAGTGGCTGCAGAGATCTCGGCCGCTTTCTTCCAGGCCTGGCTTCTGCCAATGGAAGCTTATGATGCGGTTTCTAATTGGGGCTTGAAGGCCAAAGCGATTTTCCTGGCTGGAGAGATTCCCTTGAGTTTTCTGCGCAATCCAAATTATGAGGTATTCCATCCGGATTACCCGCTACTGGTGCCATTGATTGAAAGCCACGTTTACCGTTTCCTGGGTGATCTTCGTGAGGCGAGTGCAAAGGTGATTTTTCCGTTGTTTCTGGCTGGATGCACTGCGGTGTTATTTGCCGTACTTCGCAAAGCAGGCCAGACACGCCGAAGCGGTCTCCTCTTCAGTTTCTTGCTGACTTCGATTCCTTATTTTTCCCAACAGGCAACCAACGGATACGCGGATGTGGTCATGAGCTTCTATTTCGGTGGAGGCACCCTCTACCTCTATCTTTGGCAAACGACTGGAAACGGGTTGTTTCTTGCGCTTTCGGCGCTGCTCACTGCCTGTGCAGCGCTGACTAAAAACGAAGGGCTGGTCATCGTCGGTGTTCATCTTCTTTGGCTGGCGGGCGTGTTGCTTTCACGCGCTGGGACCGCACGTCGACGCAAACTGATTAGTTTTGGAACCTATTTTTGCATTCTGGCAGCCGTGCTGACGCCATGGTATCTTTTCAAAGTTTCACTAGGAGTCGGAAACGATGTGATCAACAGCGAAGCATTCAGGGCAGGTTTCAGCTGGAAGAGTTGGAGCCGAATGGGTCCGATCGCGTACCACCTTCAGACACAAGTGTTTGGACCGAAGAATTGGAACCTGGTTTGGATTCTATTATGCGCGGCGGTAGTCGTGCGACGCCAGGTTCTCTTACGCTCGCCGGCTGTACTCGTCTTGTGTGTAATGGGTTTGGTGTTGGCGGCTTACATGAGTGTGTACCTGGTTACCCCCTATACGACCGCGCCTTTTGATGTGAGATGGCATCTGCGGACTTCTGCGAGTCGCTTGTTGTTGCACGCGTTACCCCACGCCGTCTTTCTGATCGGATTGGCATTTGGTGAAGCGGAGAAGCCTGGCGAGCGCCCGTACTGTTATAGAACACCCTGAGGTTCGAGTGGACAAAAGAGAGCATCCCTGGATTATCGCAATTGACGGCCCTTCTGGAGCAGGGAAGAGCACAGTTGCCAAGCGGCTTGCCAGGCAGTTGAACTATTTGTATGTGGACACCGGCGCCATGTATCGTGCTATTGGACTGAAAGCCTTGCGGGATAATCCGAGATTGGATGATCCGTCACGGATAGCTTCCATCGCTCGAGGCTCTGTGATTGAGCTGAAGGATTCTCCAGAAGGTTGCCGCGTGTTCCTGGATGGCGCCGAGGTGACTGAGGCCATTCGCGCTGAGCCGGTGAGCAGCGCTGCGTCGATTGTGTCAGAGATCTCCGAGGTCAGAAGAGTTCTCGTGCAGGCGCAGCAGAAAATGGGAGCCGGCGCCAATGTCGTCTTGGAGGGAAGGGACATTGGTACCAAGGTCTTTCCCCATGCCCAGCTGAAGATTTTCCTGGACGCGTCGGAACCCACCCGGGCCAAACGACGCCATGAGGAGAACCTGCGCAAAGGTGTGACGCTCACGCTGGATGAGACACTCACCGACATCAACGAACGTGACAAGCGCGACAGTCAGCGGGCGGACTCGCCGCTGGTGCAGGCCGCGGACGCCGTATACCTCGACACATCTGGGAAATCGATCGAAGAGGTTTTGCAGGAAATTGTGAACCTGCTGGAAGTGCGGCAGAAAGAGGAGGCACGAGGGTTCGAGTAAGGATGTTAAGAAAAGACGTGCGGAAGGGCTGCTTCTGCAGAAGGCCGCTGATCTTTCCTCATCCGCCATTACTCATTGAGGACAAGAAATCGGCGTTGCTTTTTTTCTTGGAAAGTCTGTCGAGCAGCAACTCCATGGTTTCCACAGGAGACAACGGATTCAAAACCTTCCGCAAAACCCAGACGCGATTGAGTTCTTCCTTGGGCATCAGCAGTTCTTCTTTACGAGTTCCAGAGCGGTTGATGTCGATTGCCGGAAACACACGCTTTTCCACCAGCTTACGCTCGAGGTGAACTTCCATATTACCGGTTCCTTTGAACTCCTCAAAAATGACGTCGTCCATACGGCTTCCAGTATCGATTAAGGCCGTGGCGATAATGGTCAAGCTGCCGCCTTCTTCAATGTTCCGCGCCGCACCGAAAAAGCGCTTCGGGCGTTGCAAAGCGTTTGAATCAACGCCGCCTGAGAGTACTTTTCCTGATGGTGGAACAATCGTGTTATAGGCACGCGCCAGCCGGGTGATGGAATCCAGCAGAATAACAACGTCTCTTTTGTGCTCCACAAGGCGCTTGGCCTTCTCAATAACCATCTCGGCCACCTGGACGTGACGTGTCGCCGGTTCATCAAAGGTGGAGCTGATCACCTCGCCGTTCACAGACCGTTGCATGTCGGTTACTTCTTCCGGTCGCTCGTCGATCAGCAGCACGATCAGAATGACCTCGGGGTGATTCTGCGTCACCGAATTCGCGATGGTCTGCAACAACATGGTCTTTCCGGTGCGCGGCGGCGAAACGATCAGGCCGCGCTGGCCTTTGCCGATGGGCACCATCAGGTCCATCACGCGCGCAGACAAATTATCGTGGGTCGTCTCCAGTTTAACTCGCTGGTTGGGGTACAGGGGCGTCAGATTGTCAAAAAAGATCTTATTGCGGGCAATGTCCGGGTGTTCGAAGTTGATCGCTTCCACCTTGATCAGTGCGAAATAGCGCTCCCCGTCCTTGGGAGGGCGGATCTGACCCGAAACCGTATCGCCCGTGTGCAGGTCAAACTTGCGAATCTGGGAGGGCGACACGTAAATGTCATCCGGGCCCGGAAGGTAGTTGTAGTCCGGGGCGCGCAAGAAACCGAACCCATCGGGAAGAGTCTCCAGCACTCCTTCGGAAAAGATTAACCCGCTTTTCTCAGTCTGCGCTTGCAGAATCTTGAAGATCAGCTCCTGTTTGCGCATGCCGGTGGCGCCCACGACGTTGAGATCTTTGGCGATCTGCGTCAATGCGGCGATATTCATTTCTTTAAGTTCAGCTATGTCCATACGAACTCCTTGGGATTCCTTTGCGCGACCGTGGAACTGTCGCGAAAAGCGAAATGGAAAAACTCACGATGTGCTGTGGCACGATGGCTCTTGGCAAAAATTGATCGTCCGGGGAAACGTGAAAGATTAGAGATTATGGAAGTGTTGTTGTCACACGGATCTGAGGGTAGAGCAAGGCCCACACCTGCTCACGGCCAGTATTTCGCGTTGCTGAATAAGCAACGACGGAAACATCCGGGCAAAGGCTCTGGGTGTGACTGATCGATTTCTCCAATTCAACTTTGGATAGTTTATCGGATTTCGTAGAAACAATGAAGAAAGGCAGGAGATTGCGTCGAAACCAAGCCGCTTGTTCCAGGTCTAGTTCCGTTGGGCCAATGCGGGAATCAACAATTAGAACGCAACATGCTAGTTGTTTCCGGCCCTTGAGATAACTCTCAGTCAGGCTCCTCCAAGACTCCTTTAAGGCTTGAGGAGCCTTAGCATATCCATATCCCGGTAAATCTACAAAGAAAAATCTCTGGTTGATACGGAAAAAGTTGAGTTGCTGCGTTCGACCAGGGGTAGAACTGGTGCGCGCCAAACCCTTTTGCCGCAGCAGTCCGTTAATTAAACTGGATTTTCCAACGTTCGACCGGCCAATGAATGCGATTTCAGGAAGGTTTTCTTTGGGACACTGGCTGGGCTGAACGGCGCCGCAGACGAATTCAGCAGAAAGAACCCTCAATGCGTAACAGATTCCTTGGAGTAATCGCTCTCGATCGGTCCCTTGTACTTGTCAATGTCCTCTTGCGTTTCCTCCAGGACCTGCACCGGCGACTCGAGCGCGATCTTCAGCACATCATCCATTGTTTCAACGAAATGAATGGAGAACTGCTCCTGAATGTTCTGAGGAATCTCGGTAAGGTCCTTCTCGTTTTCGCTCGGAAGGATGATCGTTTTCATCCCCGCGCGGTGTGCCGCCAGCATCTTTTCCTTCACGCCGCCGATAGGCAGAACCTTTCCGCGCAGCGTGATCTCGCCGGTCATGGCAACATCGCTGCGCACGGGGTTCTTAGTCAAAGCCGACACAAGGGCGGTAGCCATGGTAATGCCGGCCGAGGGGCCATCCTTCGGAATCGCTCCTTCAGGCACGTGAATATGCAGGTCATAGCGTCGGTAGAACTCGCGCGAAATTCCAAGTGAATTGGCTCGCGAACGCACATAGCTCATGGCTGCCTGCGCGGATTCCTGCATCACATCGCCCAGTTTTCCCGTCAGCGTTAGTCGCCCCTTTCCATCCATCAGGCTCGCTTCCGTCGCCAATACTTCCCCCCCAAATTCTGTCCAGGCTAAACCAGTTGCAAAGCCCACTTCGTTCTTCTCTTCAGACTTGGCCTTGCGAAACTTCACGACGCCCAAATACTCCTTCAGACTCTCGGGTCCAACTGTCACCGAGATTTGAGCTCCTTCTTTGATCACTTTCTTGGCAATCTTCCTGCAGATAGACGCGATTTCACGCTCGAGGTTTCGGACTCCGGCCTCGCGTGTGTAGTTCTGAATGATCCCCAGGATCGCCGCGTCGTCAAATGACGCGTTATTCTCGTTGAGTCCATTGGCGGCAGTTTGCTTTTTTACGAGATAGCGTTTGGCGATCTCGAGTTTCTCGGCTTCGGTGTAACCGGAGATGCGAATGACCTCCATACGATCCTGCAAAGGCTGCGGAATGGTGTGAATGACGTTTGCCGTGGCGATGAACATGATCTGCGACAAATCGTATTCAACGTCGAGATAGTGGTCGACGAAGGAGTGGTTCTGTTCAGGGTCCAAGACCTCAAGCAATGCCGCTGACGGATCACCGCGGAAGTCCATACTCATCTTGTCCACTTCGTCCAGCAGGAATACAGGATTCTTCGTCCCTGCTTTCTTCATCATCTGGATGATCTGGCCGGGGAGTGCTCCGATATAGGTGCGGCGATGACCACGAATTTCGGCTTCGTCACGGACGCCCCCTAAAGACAAGCGGACAAATTTACGGCCGGTTGCCCTGGCAATGGAGGTTGCGAGCGAAGTCTTTCCAACTCCAGGAGGCCCTACAAAACAGAGGATTGAACCTTTTGGATTCTTGACTAACTGGCGCACTGCCAGAAATTCGATAATGCGCTCTTTGATCTTTTCCAGGCCGTAATGGTCGGCTTCCAACACCTTTTCAGCACGCTCCAGATTGTGAATTTCCTTAGAGCGCTTCTTCCAGGGCACAGCGAGCAACCAGTCGATGTAGTTTCTCGAAACCGTGGATTCGGCCGACATCGGCGGCATCATCTCCAGCCGTTTCAGCTCCTGCATTGCCTTTTCCAGAGTGTCTTTCGGCATGCCGGCCGCCTCAATTTTCTTCTTGAGTTCATCCAGTTCCGATTTCTCGTTGCGGCCCAATTCCTTCTGAATCGCCTTCATCTTCTCGTTGAGATAATACTCCTTCTGCGCTTTCTCCATCTGGCGCTTCACGCGCGAGTTGATCGCGCGATCCATGTTGAGTTTCTCAATTTCAACGTCGAGGATGTCACACAGGCGATTGAGTCGATCGATCGGGTTGAACACCTCCAGCAGCTCTTGCTTCTCTTCAATGCCGACAGCGAGGTTGGCTGCAATTGTGTCCGACAGACGGCTGGCATCTTCAACACGAACTGCCGATAACATCGTGTCGTAGTTCAAGTTCTGACTCAGCTTCACGTACTGTTCAAACAGCGCGGTGATTTTGGTCACCAGAGTCTCGCTGGCTGCTTGCGGCGGCGTGGACGGGGCCGGCCGCAACACGGCTTTCAAATAATGATCTTCATCGTAGACCTGAATCGCCTTTGCTCGCTCAACACCTTCAACGAGTACTTTGATGTTGCCGTCGGGCAGACGCAAGCTCTGGACGATGTTGGCGATCGTTCCCACCGCATAGATCTCAGATGGTTTGGGGTCGTCAATGGAAGCGTCGTGCTGCGTGGCGAGGAAAATCCGCTTGTCGCCGTTGAATGCCACTTCGAGCGCCTTGACAGAAGCAGGGCGCCCGATGACGAACGGGATCATCATGTATGGAAACAACACGACGTCGCGAATGGGTACCATCGGCAACGTGACCGCTTCTGATTTGTCCTTTGACTTATTGAACATGCTCTATTGTTTGCACCTAAACGAGATTTTGTCTATGAATGCGGTCCGACGGGAACACTCACAGGACCACTAGCCCGCCTTCTCCAAGAGTGACAAGTCAATCCGGTTGGAAGAGACCATTTCTTTTGTGACGCCAAACTCCTTGAGCTTTCGTTGGGCGGGGAGCAGATACATCAAATCCAACATCAGATCCTCAATAATGACCCGAAGCCCGCGAGCGCCAACCTTGCGCTGCTGCGCCAGTTCGGCAATTGCCTCCAGGGCATCGTCCTCGAACCGAAGCTTGACCCCTTCATATTCAAACAGCCGCTGATATTGTTTGACCAGGGCATTCTTGGGGCGGGTCAGGATCTCGACCAGAGCCGCCTTGTCGAGGTCTGCAAGAGTTCCGACGACGGGCAGTCTTCCCACAAACTCAGGAATTAGGCCATATTTGATCAGGTCAACTGGCTCGACACGCTCCAGGAGTGCGGTGTTCCGCCGCGCCTGCAGCGTTTTGACTTGGCCTCGAAATCCGAGAGTTTTCTTGCCCAGACGCCGCTCGATCACCTTCTCCAGTCCTACAAATGCCCCACCGCAAATGAAGAGGATGTTTGTCGTATCCACCTGCGTGAATTCCTGGTGAGGATGCTTTCGGCCTCCCTGGGGAGGTACGTTGGCGACGGTACCCTCAAGGATCTTGAGCAGCGCCTGCTGAACACCCTCTCCGGACACATCCCGCGTAATCGAAGGGTTTTCATCTTTCCGACAGATCTTGTCTACTTCATCGATATAAATGATGCCGTTCTGGCAGCGCTCAATGTCGCCGTTGGCGCTCTGCAGAAGCTTCAAGATAATGTTCTCGACATCTTCTCCCACATAACCGGCTTCTGTGAGAGTTGTGGCATCGACTATCGCAAAAGGCACGCTAAGCCTCTTTGCGAGGGTCTGGGCCAACAGCGTCTTTCCGGTCCCAGTTGGACCAATCAACAAAATGTTGCTCTTGTTGAGTTCGACGTCACTCCGACGCTTGGAAAGTTCAATGCGCTTGTAGTGGTTGTAAACCGCCACAGCCAGTTTCTTCTTGGTGGTCTCTTGGCCGATGACATACTCGTCCAAATAGGTTTTGACTTCGTGCGGCTTGGGTAAAGGATGACTTTTGACGTCAGTTTCGACCACCTGATCATCGTCAATGATGTCATTGCAGACACGGACACACTCATCGCAGATGAACACCGTTGGCCCCGCAATGAGTTTGCGAACATCGTTCTGACTTTTGTTGCAAAACGAACAACGCAACGACTCTTCGCCACTATTTCTCTTCAAGCGGATGGCCTCCCAAAACGTTCAGCGCACATGAATCCAGCATATACGATTTTCTTTGATTGTCTAGGTGGAATGCGAAATCGCATGCGCTCAAGGAACGCACTATTCGTGGCGCACGATGACCTGATCAACAATGCCGTAGGTCTTGGCTTCCTCGGCCGACATGATGTAGTCACGTTCCACATCGCGCTCGACCTTGCTTAGAGCTTGTCCGGTATGCTTCACAAAGATCTCGTTGCAGATGGAGCGCATGCGCAGGATCTCCCGAGCGTGGATATCGATATCGGTCGCCTGGCCCGACAACCCTCCGTGAATCGACGGCTGATGAATGAGGATACGCGAGTTCGGCAGCGCAAAGCGTTTTCCTGGCGCTCCCGCAGCTAACAGCAAAGCTCCCATGCTGGCCGCCTGTCCCACGCAAATGGTCGTGACATCTGGGCGGATAAATTGAATCGTGTCATAGATCGCCAAACCAGCGGTGATCGAGCCTCCAGGGCTGTTGATGTAAAGGGAGATGTCTTTTTCTGGATCTTCGGCTTCAAGGAACAGAAGCTGTGCGGTCACAAGATTGGCTATCGAATCGTCGACAGGAGTTCCGAGGAAGATGATGTTATCCTTCAGCAGCCGCGAATAAATGTCATAGGCGCGCTCGCCACGGCTCGTCTGTTCGACTACCATCGGAACTAGCATGACTTGTGAATCCTCAAGCAGATTGTTTTGGGGGAAATGAAGTCAGGGTTGAACAATGATTCCCTGGGGGTCCTTGATAGAAGCGAGACTCAGCAACAAATTAAGGCTTTTTCTGTTGCGAATTCTGTCCTTGATTCTATCGGTGGCTCCCTCCTTTGTCAAGCGCGACTTGACGGCGTCAAAGGCTTGGTGCGTCTCTTCAGCCCGCTTCGAGATGTCCTCGTCAAGCTCTTCTTCAGTCACCGTGATGTTTTCTTTCGCCGCGATGTGTTCCAAGATCAGTGCGACCTTCACGTCTGTTACAGCGAGCTCCTTTTGGCGCTCTTGAAATTCCGTCCAGTTGATGTCCAGTGTCTTCGGGTGCACGCCTCTGGCGATCAGAGAGCGAACATAGTCGTTCAACCGATTTTCTGCTTGTTTTCTCACCATCACGGCAGGCACGTCAAACGGATTGTCTTGGATGATCAACTCCACCAGCTTTTCTTGCATTTCGGATTGGGCTGCCTGCTCCCGGTTAGAGGTGATGCTCTCTCGAACCTTGTTGCGCAGTTCCTCAAGCGACCCGTACTGGCCGGCGTCTTTTGCGAATTCGTCGTTCAATTCCGGCAGCTGTTTCTGGCGAATTTCTTGAATGTCGATCTCGTATTGAACTTCGGTGCCAGCTAGTTCCTTATTCGGAAAATCGACGGGATACTTTACCCCGAAGCTCTTCTTGTCGCCTGCGTGTGCGCCAACCAGATTCTCGTTGAATTCAGCGAGCGTGTTCTCTGAACCCACTTCACAATAAATGTCCTTTGCCTCAATGTCCTTTTTGGATGGATCGCCGAATTTTCCCACGTATGAAAGCACTGCGAAGTCGCCGCTTTGGATGGCGCGCCCGCTCACCGGAACATACTGGGCCATGCGATCCTGCATCGTCTTGATGGCAGCCTCCACTTCCTCATCCTTCACGTCTACCGTCACCCTCTCGATCTCGAGTCCTCGGTAGTTTGAGAGGTTCAACTCCGGCAAAACCTCGAATTCAGCCGTAAACTTCAGCGGTTCTCCCTCGTTGTAAGTCATCTCGTGGATATGGGGGTGGTCGAGAGGTTCCAGCTTCTCCTGCTTGATCGCTTCAATGAGATGCTTCTGGACAGCGGCCTCCAGGAAGTCTTCCCGAATCTCGTTCTTGAACCGCTGAAGAATGAGAGACATCGGTGTCTTGCCTTGCCTGAATCCAGGCACACGCGCTTTGCGCTGGTATTTGTTGCAAACCGCGGAATACCCGTCTTTCAGCGAATCGGGATCAACTTCAACGGTCACCGCCCGTTGACAGCCGTTCTTGTTTACCACGTCAACTTTCAATGGATTAACCTCAATGTGTGGGCTTCGTTTTGGCTTTGAAAACAGGACAGCGAAGTTTGATTCTTCTCGGCCTGAGGGGAGTTGGTGCGAAAGAGGGGAGTTGAACCCCTACCCCTTGCGGGACTGGATCCTAAGTCCAGCGCGTCTGCCAATTCCGCCACTTTCGCTTATGACCTTTGTATGCCATCACTTAGTGGCTTCATCCCGATTCAACGCGAACGTGATGAAATCGCCGGGTCATTCTGGGTGCCGCGAGTGCAACTAACCGTTGACTCTTTAACACAAAGGGTTTTTGGGTGTCAATGCGAGACCATCGTTCCCGTTCGTCCTTCGGAAGTTGGTGATGCTTAAGGGGAGGAGGCACGATCCGACAACATAAGGCTTCTTTATGAGAAGGATAAAACTTATAAGATTGAGACTGCGGAGTCACCGGGATTAGACTGGCTTCTGCCTTTCTCCGACGAAAGTGCCAAAAACGTTGGGTCAGTTTCCCATTTGTAAACCATAAATGGAAAGTGAGGCAAGAATGGAAGGAATCGTTAAAAACTATCTGCTGGCGAGCGATTTTGACCAAACGCTGAGCTTTAACGACTCTGGACTGGTGCTCAGCGAACTGGTCGGAATATCGGCGAGAGAATTCGAAGGCAAGACAGCGCTGCTTTCAGCGCAGAATCTGGTTCAACAGGGAGGAGAGCTTGCTTATCTGCTCCTGCACGACCCGGACTATCGATCGCGAGTTCGCATCAGCGACCTGGTCCAGGCTGGAAAGCAGGTACGGCTCAAGGATCATATCAGCCATCTGAGTAAGTTCCTTGGAAACACAATTGGAGACTGTCGGTTTGATTTTCACGTTATCTCGGCTGCGCCCCAGGAAGTAATCGAGTCTGCTCTTGAGCATGTGCTACCGGCAGACCACATCCATGGAACGCAACTGAAATACGACTCCTCCGGGCACGTGGAGTCCATCCACCGCGTCACCGCTGGGTATGGCAAAGTTGCCGTACTCAACGATCTGCAGGCCAAAGTGCAGGTTCCCCGCGATCGAATCATTTACGTGGGCGACGGCAGCTCTGACATCCATGTGATGCTTCACGTGAACCGGCGTGAGGGGTTCACGATCGCGGTGTCTGAGGCCAAGAGCATCGCTCAGATCGCCAAGCGGACCATTTTGAGCGACAACGCTCTCAGTGTCTTGATTCCGATTCTGGAGGAAATCGTGAGGTGGGATTCAGCCCAAATCTGTTCCGCATTCGAAGCCCAGGGTTTGCTCATTCAGGAATGGGACAAGATTCGAACGGATTGGCTTACGATTCGCACGACCTTGCCCCAAGTCCAACCTGCGTTCGTCGGAGGGCGTGATGTCGCCACTGCTTGAGCTGGTTGGCTGGGTTGCGACTGGAGTCTTTGCAGGATCGTATCTTTGCCGCGAACCTCGAACACTGCGAAGGGTGCAAGCGTGTGCTGCGCTTCTCTGGATTGCTTATGGCCTGGTAATCCAGTCACTTCCAATCATCATTTCGAACGTCATTGTTGCGACTCTCGCCAGCTTGTCGGCGATTCGGGACGGGCGACCAAGCCACACGGGCTACGAGCACGATCGATGAGCTCAAGGGCGCGGATGTAATGAGTTTATGGTGTGGGGGGCTTCGCTTCTGGAGGCTTGAGGGGGGCCGGCGGCTTTTGTTGTTGCTGCTGGTCCTGTTGCGGTTGACGTCGGGGTTGACGCGGCGCTGGTTTCGCACTCACAATTTCTCTGTAGGTCTTGAGAATGTTTTCTTTCTGCGCTGGATCGAGAATCAAGTATCGATGCTTGCCAGCTGCGGCCGCTGAGAACCTTGTGCTGCCATCGCTGAGCACACTGATTGTGCCGGGTTCCGACAGCCTGAAGAATCCGCTCCCGGGCCGAACCGCATACAGCACAGCGGCCAAATCCCAGGTAGGCGCATCATAAGGCATGGGTTTGTATGCCCGGTAGGCGTCGACAACCGGGTGGTTCGGTGCCCAGGCGAAATCGTTTTCGATGCTCTCTGCAGGGAATAACAGCTCCTTGCCTAGCTCATATCCAGAGGCCACAATCGGCGTTGGCCATTCTGCAAACAGCTTCCTGGCGGCGGGGATGTCGGTCTTGATGTTGAATTCCGGCTCGCCCTGGGGATAAGCACCGCCCATCAGCGACAGAAAGCGAACTTTCTTCGAAATGACATCCTTGACTCCGGGTAGATCGAGCACTTTTACCAGATTGGTTGGCGGCCCCGCCAGCACCACGATGCAATTGTGGTCATGCTGCGCGGTGAACGCATTGCGAATGAGAGCCGTTGGCTCCGCTGTGTCGTTAAGCTTTTCAATGCCGTGGCTGTAGACCGGAGCGCCTTCAGCATTCACTTTTGCGAGTGGCTCCGTGAGTAAACGTGTGTCTTCCGTCATCTTGCCATCGGTGGCGAGACCGACTGGCAAGGCCCTCCCGGCCGCTGAAAACGCGCCGCTGACTGCGCCAGCGTAGAACCGGCCGACGGCTTCGCAAAATGCTGCTGCCTTCAAATTGGACTTTGTAACGCTGACCGAAACGACGCGTGCCTCGCGCTTGCCGTCAAATCCGTACAGCAGAGCCAGAGCCAGTACGTCGTCAATGCGGTTCCCGAGGTCGGAATCAAAGATAATACCCACCGGCGGTATCTCTTGTTCGGGAAATTGCATAAAACATCCTCCAGGTTCAATCTGAACCGCCTATCCCTTCAATTCAATCGTCACCGGTCGATCGCTCGTGATCTCAGCAACGTGACTGGCTCCACTTTCCCTTGGGAGCGACATCGCGATTCCCATGACAGTTTAGAGTTCAGCACGACCGATGTTGACATGAATTCCCTCACGACGGTGGGATCCGTACAATCTTGTTCCCGGCAGGATTCCTTGCATTCAAAACCTACGGCTGCTCACCGTAGGAGAGAATCGAGCGGTTATGCCCGGGACCGCCGTGCAGCGAAGACTGCCCGCGGACTTTGAAATCTACTGATGCTCAACCACTCGTTGTTTGAACCGGACCAGGCTTGCGTGAAGAGACTCAGCCGCCAGACCATGAAGCATCAACCGGTATCCGGCTTGAGTGGTGGCCATTGGCACCAGCGGGTGCTTGTTGTTGACCAGGCTCACGTAGCTCGAATCTCCGATCAGCTTAGCAACGTAGATCGCAACGGTTTCGTCCAATTGCAGAGAGTTGCACGCTCGCCAGAAGTCACTATCGGTCAGGAATAATTCATAGAGCGGAGTGTAGATTTCAATCGCAGACTCCAGGTCCAGAAAGTTCAGGTGGCCCCGAGGCAGGCTGTCTTGGTCAATATCGAACGGGCCATCTGTGATGCATGCAACGTTGAGTGTCTCTCGCCGGGTCAATTCACTGCCGCGGGCCTTCAGCTCGCGGTTTAGCCGAATAATAAAATTGTAGATGTTGAGATCATGTTGCAAAAAAACATTGTCGACGAGATCGCGCAGGTTGCGTGGGCGCAGAGGGTGGAGAGGAATTTCGATCTCAGGTACGTTGTTTGCGACGAACTGGAGAATCTCTGAGCCGATATGAAAGTGACGGAGGATCATGTAGTTTGCATCCGGCCGTACAAACCATCGCAAGCCCCAATAGATGCTGCGATGCAGAAGCTTGGACGAGGTGAATCGGTTGGGAATGAAGATCTTCAGCAGTTGAATCAGGATGATGGTTCCTTTTGCCAGCGGCCGAATTAGTGGCAGGAGAAACTGCCGGGATTTGGAGCTGCTGTTGGCGAGCAGAGCTGCCTTAACGTCATCCCGGAGGGGAAGACTCATGTCCAGGTACAAAGCTAGCCATGGGTTGGGGTCTTGCGGGTCGTAGTTGGATTGGTCGAAAAGGTTTGTTGCTTGCATGTTTGCTCAGTCTTGGGCCGGGAACGCTGGTTGTTGAGGATCCGCAACTTTGATCTTGGTAGCTAGCCCTAAGAATCCCAGAAACCGAATGACCTGCCAAGTCCAATCAAACTGGCCTGCCAAGCCGTGGCGTGCGCTCCAGGGAGCGCGATGATGATTTGCATGCCACCCTTCGCCCCCGGCGATAATCCCCAGCAGGAAATGGTTTCTCGACTGGTCTTTCTGCCCCGGCAACACCTTGCCTCTCCAGTGGGACAGGCTATCGATGGCATCCCCGACGTTATACAGCCAAACAAAGGTTATCCAAACTACGACAAACGCCGCAGGGCTCCAGACCGCAAGGACCGCCGCGATGGGAATGACCGCGTGCAAGTGTAGGGCTATCGCGTAGGGAACAGGTTGGCTTAGCCATCGATAGTAGGGGTCTGCTGCCACGTCGCCCGCCAGGTGGTTGAACTGCTGATTGGTGCGAGGCCGCAGCCAAGCGTCCACGAGGAGGCGAAATGGCCCGGCCAGGGCGTAGGGCAACGCAAGCCAGCGCCAGCGCACACCTAAGTACCAGCCGCAGTGGGCATGCAGCAGTCCGCCATAGTGAGGTGAGTGAGGATCGAGCGGCGTGTCTGCGTGCGCGTGGTGAAACCGGTGGTTTCCCACCCATTGAATCGGCGTCCCCGCAGGCAGGCCGAGGGTCATGAGGCTGCGCTCCAGCCAAAGCGGGAGTTGTAGGGATCGATGGCACAGTACTCGATGATACCCGAGGTTCACTCCGAGTCCAGCCAGCACATAGTACCCGCACAAGAACAGGAACATAGCTAAAAGTGATCAATCTCTTCCAACTGCAGTGCATACAGTCTCGCGGTTACTTTGGCGCACTGCACGACCTGGTTAACCAACTCGGCGTTGAGAATTCCTTGAGCCAACGCGAGATCGAGGCGTTTGAAGTGGCGTACGTCGCTCTCGGAATGGTACAAAAAGAAAGACACTTGGTCATCTTTCAGGCCCAATTGTCGCTGAATTCGCTCTCCCCACTGGCGAGCCAGCCGCTGCCCCAGCCCTTCGACAATGAACATTGCTCCGATCAGGTCAAACGGGTTCTCCCGGCTGGCTCGATGAAGAATGTAGCTGGTTAGTGCTTCGCTACCAATATTCTTTCGACCGGAACGAATCTCGTGCAGGTCGCCGCCGATAGCAACCCAGTTCTGTTCGAGCATTTCATAGTCTCGGTGCTCTTCACTCGTGTGGGCAATGAAGGCGCTGCGCACCGGAAAATACTCGAACGTGACATTGGAGGCTGCCCGCGCAATCCACCGGGATCCGTCGATCACCTGCTGCCGCAGGTTAAAGAGCAGACGGCGATAGTCCTCCATCGTGAATTGTCCGTTGTATAGCCGGGACACAATCGGCACGCGCCGTAAGTGGTCGTCGAATTCGAACCAGACTTGCGCCAGCTGCCGAACAAGACTCTGCTGCAACGGGTCGCTTGTCGATTCGAGGTGTGGAGGCTTGATGGGAGGCCTCGCGTCACCAGGTTGTTCTTCTTTTGATTCGACCACCGGGGCTATTGTCTTCCGTTCATCCACGGCTCTGAGCAGCATGTAGCCGAACAGGAACCGT